>Ga0187862_10006794_pt1 | contig 10329 bp, 9 predicted proteins | sample June2016WEW_10_1_FD_133003 | JGI IMG/M metagenome (GOLD analysis project Ga0187862, IMG submission 133003) | Peatland microbial communities from SPRUCE experiment site at the Marcell Experimental Forest, Minnesota, USA - June2016WEW_10_150 | ecosystem: Environmental > Terrestrial > Soil >... | reverse complement strand
GCTTGTGCAATGCGAACACGCGCGGCTCAGGGACCACAAACCTGACCGGGAAGCCATTGTCGGCGATCACGATTTGGGTCATTCGCGGCGCCGCGCCAAGCCATTCGAGGCCGTGCAGGGGTTGCGCAATCAGATCGGGTCCGCTGCCAATGCTGGTGAGGCCGCCAGCGGAATCGATTGGCGCCCGGATCAAGTCGACCATGAAGCCCTTCGCGTTGACAGCGCGAAATGACCTTTTCCGTTGAGCCTTGAAGGTTCTGTCCACGCGCTGCAGGATTCCGAGGAGGCCTGAACTTCGTATCGAGCCGGCCAGTTCGATTTCAGCCTTGGTGTTCAGCAGCGTGTCGAGATCTTCGGTTTGCAGAAGTCCGGCTTTGAGCTGCACGCCCGCCGCCATTTCGTAGGCATAGATCGCGTGACTGCCGAGAATAATCAGATGGCTGCCCAGCAGCCCGCCGGCATCTAGCGACCTTACTATGTCGGCCGCAATCCGCGGAACTCGATTCACTCCCGCGGCGACGCAGAACCTGGCCTGGCGCGCGACTTCTTGATTGATCGATCGAATCCGCTCGTCGAGCTCGCGTTTAGTTTCGGTAAATTCGCGGTAAGCTTCCTCGCTCTCGGGCGAGCGCGGCCCGAGAGATCGATTACCTCTGTGGCGGCCAATCGTGCGGACCAGGTAATCGTGGCCGAGTACTCTCTTCCAATGCAATCCGCCGCGAAATGCTTGCCGCTCGGCTTGAAGCTCGAGCAAATGCTCGTAAAGCTGGGCAGTATCGACTGCGATTCTGCGCTGCTCAGCGGTGAGTTCTTTCAGCTTCAAGGCACTTTCCTCTCAAATCTACCCCAATAGCATTTTGAGAGGAAATATTAATTAAATCAAGTGTTTTTAGGAGCAGTCTAGTGCCGATATTCAGCCATATTTCCTCTCAAATCCAGCGATAGGGCGAACCAGAGGAAAATGCTTTTATTTCAAGGCTTTTTAGCGAGCTAACTGGCAGGTGCCGACAGCTCGAAAGGCGCCAGCGCGCTCTTCAGCAGGCCGCGACCCGCGCGGCATCGCCGCGACTGGATCGCGTCGATAAGCCCGCGTTCGTCCTTGATTGGCCCGTCGAGCAGCGTCGTCACGCATCCCACCGAGCCTGCGGAATGCGAGTCCGAGCCCGCCACCTCCGCCATCCCGAGATGACGCGCGACCTTGAGCGCGAACAGGTTCTCGTCCTCGCCGCACGCGCCGTTGAGCACCTCGATCGCATCGACCATCGCGAAGATTTCGAGCTTGGCCGCGCGGTCCGGATAAGTCGGATCGATCGGTTCTGAGCCCGGGTTGATGAACGAAAAGCGCGGGTCGAGTTTGTAGCGGAACGGATGATTCGCGATCAGTATCCCGCCTTCGAGGTTCACCACCCGCCGCAGTTCGGCGAGCTTGTAGATTCCTCCGACGTACCGCTCGAGCCCGAACGCGCCGACATGCCCCAGGTCGGTCGTGACTTCCATCCCGCGCATAAAAATCACGCCCGAGCCGGCCGCCAGCGCCTCGATCTCGCGGGAATCCCACATGTTGTCGTGCTCGGTGATGCAGACCGCGCCGATTCCGATCGCACGCGCGCGATCGACCAGGTCTTTCGGCGCCAGGTTCGAGTCCGAACTGCCGCGGTTGGTGTGGAGATGCAGGTCAACGGTGAAGTAGGGCCCCGCCCGACGGGGGTGCCCGCTTCGTGAATCCGTCATTTGCGACGCGCCGCGGCTACTTGGGCGGCTCCTTCGCGAGCGTGATCTTCTTCATGTGGTCGCCCTTCTGAATCTGATCGACCACGTCCATGCCCTTAATCACGCCGCCGAAGATGGTGTATTGGCCGTCGAGTCCCGGCTGCGGCTCGAGGCAGATGTAGAACTGGCTGCCGCTGGACACGCGTTGCGGATTAACTTCGTCGCCCGTGCGCGCGGTCGCCAGACTGCCGCGCAGGTGATGCTCGCTGGCGTTGATCTCGCCCGGCACGGTGTAGCCCGGTCCACCGGCTCCGGTCCCGTCAGGATCTCCGCCCTGCACCACGAAGTCGGGCACGACGCGATGCCAGGTCAGGCCATTGTAGAAGCCCTTGTTCACCAGCGTCTCGAAATTCGCGACCGTCTTGGGTGCGACTGCCGGGTAAAGCTCGACGATTATGGTGCCGCGTTCGGTCTCGATGATTGCGTAATGACCTGTGTTTCTCACTGGGAGTCCATCCGTTGCGCCTTTGCAAGCCGAGGCAAGCACCAGCACCGCCACGACGGCAAGACACGATAATCTAAAGGAGTTGCGTTTCATTTTATCCACTCGCATTCGCACGGACAATCAAACGTCCATGCATCGGGTTATTCCAACAGTCTTACATGGAAGTATTCGAGGCGTCGCCGATCCGCAAGAGCCGAACCGCTCCAATCCGGGCGTCGATCATCGAACCAGGCGAAGCCGACGGCGCCAATGCCCGGCCCGGTATGGACAAACGCATCGGATGAAGGCGAGAATGCGCCGCTATGGAATCGTGGTTCAACCAGGCAAGATTCGGAATGTTCATCCACTGGGGGCATTGCAGCCAGCGCGGACTCGAGCTGTCGTGGCCGCTGGTCGGAGGCGTCGGCGCGCTGCCGCATGGGCAAAGCCTCGGGGTTGACGAATATCACTCGACCGCCAGGACGTTTAATCCGGCAAAATGGGATGCGCGCGCGCTGGCGCGGACGGCAAAACGCGCCGGGATGCAATACGCAGTCCTGACCAGTAAGCATCACGACGGTTTCTCGATGTTCCATACGAAGCATTCTGACTATTCGATTGAGTATTCGCCATTCAAGCGTGATATAGTTCGCGAATATACAGATGCGTTCCGCGCCGAGGGCCTGAAGGTCGGACTGTATTACTCACTTATCGACTGGCATCATCCCGACTACCCGGCATTTCTCGACTCGGACAAGCCCTATAAGTGGGGCAACTGGCGCCGCTCGACGCCGGAACAGTGGGATCGGTTTGTAAACTTCATGTTCGCCCAGATGCGCGAGCTGCTGACCAACTACGGCAAGATCGATCTGCTCTGGTTCGACGGCGGATGGGAACGCACGCCCGAGGAATGGAAGTCGCGCGAGTTCGTCGAGATGATCCGCTCGCTCCAGCCCGAGGTCGTCATCAATGATCGCATCCCGGGTTACGGCGACTATCAGACCCCAGAACAGGCCGTTCCGCCCCAGCCGCCGCAAGGACCGTGGGAAACCTGCCTGACGATTAACAACAGTTGGGGCTACAACCCGTCGGACAAGGACCTCAAATCGATCCGGTCGCTGATCCATACTCTGTGCGAAGTGGCGGGCAAGGGTGGAAATCTGCTGCTCAACGTAAGCCCGATGGGCGACGGCGCACTTGCGCCCGAACAGGTCGAGCGGCTCGACGCGATTGGCAGCTGGATGGACCGCAACAACGAGGCGATCGTCGGCACCGACCCCGGACTCGAGCCGTGGCAGTTTTACGGACCGTCAACGCGCCGCGGTAACCGGGTCTATCTGCACGTGCTGATGAAGCCGTACGAGTCCATCTCGGTGCGCGGCGTCAGGGTGCGGCACGTCGGCGACGTGCGTCCGCTGGCAAGTACGATTTCGCTCAAGGTGCGCAAGCGAATCGCCGCGGTCGATATGCTGTTCAACCAGGATCCGGTCGGCGAGCTCGTGATTGCGACGCCCGACAGCGCGCTCGATTCGATCGCGACAATCATCGCGGTGAATTTCCAGCGCTAGTTCCCTCTCATGGAGCAGCGGTGAAGCTCCACGTATACGGCTTGCCGTTGACAGTCATGTCGACTCGGTAAGTCTGTCCGGCGGAGAGCCGGTCCCGCACCATCATGACTGCCTCGCCGAAAGCCCGGAGCACCTCGCGGCCATGCGCCTGAGTGCCAGGATCGGGATTAGTGTAGCTCTGGGAATCGTAGGCGCAGGTTCCGACTTTCGTTCCCGCCGCAGCGCCGGTCATCTGAGTCATAGAAGCATCGGTGACCGTCGCCTTCATGTTGATGCCGACCTGGATGGTGATTGCGGACGCGTTGGACGGGTACCCCGGACAGGTCGATGTGGGGCTCGGCCACTCGCCGCCAAACCCGCTCGGCTTGACGGTCGCGCCGTCGGGCGGAATCTCGACCGGGGTTGCGTACGGGTGGCCGCCCGGGAGCGGCGGCTCGAGATCGCTGCGCCAATCAAGCGCGGCGGCGCAAACTGTTTCGTCGCAGTACTCGCCAAATCCAACCTGGCGCAGGTCAGGGTTCGAGAGCGACGGGCGATGGAACGGTCCCGCGATCCAGAACTGGACTGCCCTGGTCATTCGCTGGTCGTCAGAGAACCTCTGTGAAGGCTGGAACATGACGTCGCTGGCGCGCGCGGCCTTGATGCCGTCGGGCGTATAGCCAGGCTTCGATTCGTTCTCCGTATGCATGAGACTTCCGATGTTTATGCCTGACGCCAAAGTCGACCCGTAGTTCGTCACCAGATATTTCGCATGATCCCTGCAGCCCTGACTCAGCGCAGGATCCTCTTCCACCGGCTGCAGCTTGAGCACCGAGCGATAGAGGTTCACGGTGCCCAACCAATTCGTGCCTGGGCTGGACATCTCGGGGGCAGGTTCCGGCATCGGCAAAGGTGGCGGCGCAAGGATCGGCGGCCGAACCTCCGATATTATCGCCGACGCGGCTGGCGCTGGCGCAGCGCGATGCGAAGCGCTCATGGCGCGGCGAGGGCGCGCAGACGGGAACGGCGTTGCGCCGATCGTCGCGATCGGTTCCGGGGTCGGGAAGCTCGCGCTCGCGCTGAACGTTGTCTCCGACGTCCGCGCGACGGTGAAACTCCATGCGTAGGTCACGTCGTTGGTCGTGACCGAAATCTGATAGTGCGAGCCTGGCCGAAGCGGAGCGCGTGGCACCAACACGATCGCGCCGGCGTTGCGCAAGTTCCAGCGGCCGAATTCCTGCTCCCTGGGATTTGGATTGCGATAGCTGGGCGCGTCGAATGCACAGTACTCAATCGGCTTGCCGTCCTCGGTGAGAGAATGATTGGTGAGTCTGGTCTGCGTCAGCCGTCCGATCTGCAATGTGATCGGAAGCCCGACCGGGCGCTCGTAGCCGCTGCAGCTCGCAAGCGCGTCTGGCTCCTCGAGCCCTATCCATTCCAGCGCTATGTCCGCTCCCTCCGGTGGAAATTCGACCGCGCGCCGATACGGCTTCACGTCCTCCGGCGGCGGCGGCAATCGCAGCGCGGCAACCCAGCATCCGTCTTCCGACACTTCGCCGTAGCCGACGTCCGCCAGATAAGGATCGAGCATCGGGAGCCGATGAAACGGTCCCTCGAGCCAACGATCGATCTGCTGCGTCGCATCGTACGTGCTGCATCCCCATGCGAGCTGAAGATTCTGCGCCACCCCGGCGCCTTCGACAGAGTAGCCGCTCTTGCCGGACTTCTCGTCGTATGCATCAGCGGGGATCGGCTTGGCGCCGCGGATATCGTCGGCGAAATTCAGCAAGAGGTAATGCGCATGCGCGGTGACGGATGCACTCAGCCGGGAATTGTCGCGAATCGCACGAAGCCCGTTGCTGCCGCGATAGAAGTTTATGCGCTCCAGCCAGGTCATCGGCGATGTGCTGGCCGCCGCGACCGGAGCGCCGGCGCTCGCTGTCGATGCTGCCACGGGTGCTGCGGGTGCTGCGGCTACTGCGATCGTACTGGCTCGGGCCGCAGGCGACGGCATAATCGTCGCGGGCGCCGATGGTGCTGCGGGCTGAGTCGGCGCGCGCGCAGCAACCGCAATCGGAGGCTCGATTCGCTTCGACGGAGGATTCGATTCGACCAACGCGACGATCTTCGACAGCGTCGCAACCGAAACCAGTCCCCAGTTCTCGAAATGGTCCGCCACTGCGAATGCGAGCAGCATCGCCGCAGCCGCTCCGACGCGCAGATTCCGACGCCAGCGTCGGCGCTTTTGTGCATCCGGATCGATGAATCGATACGGAGGCGCACCACCGAAGCGCAACACGTCACCGTGCTTGAGCCGCTGCGTCCGGCGAATCCGACGACCGTTGACGAACGTGCCCGGCCCGGACTTGAGATCGACCAGGTAATACCGGCCGCGCGCGTACCTGATGATCGCATGGCGCTCCGCGACGTTCGGATCCGTGACACGCAGTTTCGAACCTTCGGCGCTGCCCACTGCGGCTTCATCGCGCGCCAGCAGCAGCAGCCGGGTCCCCGGCGCCTCGCGATCCACCGCGAGCAGTCGCGCAGCTTGCGGTCGTTTCAGCAACGGCGGCCACTCTCGCGCGGTGCGTTCAGCAACGCGGCCATTTCAGAAGACGAATGCGGTCCCCTTCGACGGAGGCGGAACCGGATTTTCCGTGCAATACGGCGCCTGCCCGCCGGGGTTGCTGCCTCTCGTCTCCGCCTGCAGCTGCGCAAGATCCTGCTGGCAGCTATTCTGCCCGGTCTCGTAGTAGCGATATCGCGTGAGCGGGTTCTGCTGATCCGGCGGCACCACGAGGACGGGCCCGCTCACTTTCGAGGCCTGGTCGGGCGTCAGTGCCATGTCGGTGAGACCTTGCGGAGGCGGAGGCTTTTTGGCCTGCCAGACCGGCAGTCCTGGCAGACCCACCGATTTCAAGTTGCCGTTCTGATCCTCTGTCCACTCGACACATCCGGCGAGTGCGCAACAGCAGATCGCCACCACCACTAACACCACGCGTCTCACGGCAGCCGTCGCCCTCCTTTTGGTCATCGGCGGAGAATTGCTCCCCCGATAACCATCGGTTAACGGGCGCACTAAATCATGGACGGGTGGAAAAAGTCCAGTCGTACTGCTTTCCGTTCGCGCTCATCGACACCGCGTACTTCGCGCCCTTGTCCAGCGGCGCGCGCGGAATCACCACGGTCGTGCCGTAAGACTTCAGAACGTTTCGCCCCAGCTCTTGTGAGTATCCATCGGGATTCGAGTAGCTAGTCGAATCGAGCCCGCATGCTTCGACGGCGGTGCGGCTGCCGTCGGCATTCTCTCGCGCGACTGAGTATTCGCCGAGATGCGTATCCATCCAGGCGCCGAGCTGAAGTGTAATAGCCAGTCCGCTGGGCGGCTCGTAGCCGGGACAGTTGGTGCGCGGATCGGGCCATTCGTTGCCGAACGACCTTATCGCGACGGTCGCGCCGTCAGGAGGAAATTCGATCGGCCCGCTCTCCGCCGCGTCCGCCGGCGACTTCCGCTGCGCGCCGTTCAATAAGTTGAGTCCCGCGGCGCATACTCCCGACTCGCAGTAGATTCCGAAGCCCGCACTGGTCAGTCGCGGATTGAGGATTGGCATGCGATGGAACGGAATCGCCATCCATCCGTCGATCGACCACGCCGGCGAGCCCGGGGTTCGTTCTGCCGACCATTCGTCCGGGTCAGACAAACCAGACCGGTCGATCGCGTCGGCGGGCCGCTCCGGCATGAACCACACATCCATATCGCTGGCCTTGGCCGCCGCGAGCCCTTCGGGCGTAAAGTTTGGGCTTCCCGGATCTTCCGTATGCATCTCCGCGCCGAGGCCCCGATGCGCGATCTGCTCACGGTAGTTCTTGACGAGGTAAATGGCATGCGCGCGATCGCCCTTGCTCAGCGCCGGATCTTCGACTATCGGCGCCAGCTTCACCATCGCGCGGTAGTAGTTCACTCGCCTTAGCCATTCGGGCTGGGCTGCTGTGGGAATCGCCGGCAACGCCGGCGTTGAAGTTGCCTTTGCTTGCTCGCCGGGTGATGCCGACTGAGTATTGGTCGCCGAAGGCGCGGAGCTGGGCCGGCGCGGCGAAATCCATGCGGCGATTGCCGACGCGGCGGGTCCGATCTCGCTTCGGTAGCGAACTCCCGCGAATCCCGCGATGAACATCACCGCCGCAATCGCAAGCCGCCGTCCCAGCCGGCTCGGGGTGCGTGCCGCCCGCGTCGGCGCCGGTGTTGGATCTCCCGCGGCGATGAAAGCAAAACGCGCAGAGCCGAATTTGATCTCGTCGCCGCGCTTGAGCGCGATCGGTTTGCGCACTCGGCCGCCGTTGACCAGCGTGCCGTTAGTCGAGCCGAGGTCCGCCAGCTCGAAGCGGCCGCGCATCCGCGTAATCGTGGCGTGGCGGCGCGATACCGTCGTGTCGTCGAGCACTACATCGTTCGACGGATGACTGCCAATGGCTACTGTTTGTTTGTCTAGTGGGTATTCACGCGAATCGGAACTGCCTATTGAGACGAGACGGCGGCTCGCGCTCCCGTTCTCACCCTTGACGTTGTCCGCAGCGCGTTGCTCCGGCGGCATCGATCGCCCTAGCCCAGATTCCAGAAGCGCCCGACGTTTTGCGCCGCCCGCTCGATCATCGGCATCACCCGGTCGCCGCCATCATCCGGGCGAATCCGCTCATCGGCGTCGCGTCCAAATTCATCGATCACCGCGCGTCCCGACTCCGCGATTGCTTCGAGGTCGTAGCCGCCTTCGAGCGCGGCGACCATCTTCCCGCCGCAGCATTCCGCGGCCAGCCGTTTCAGCCGCCGCGTCATCGCTGCGAATCCCGCCTCCGTCACGCGCATCTGCGCTAGCGGGTCGCGGTAATGCGCGTCGAAGCCGCATGAGACGAGTATGAACTCGGGTTTGAAATGTTGTCCGATCGGTATTATCAGGCGATCGAACACGCGGAGATACTCGCCGTCGCCGAATTCCGCCGGCATCGGCGCATTCACGTTGAATCCCAGTCCCGCGCCGTACCCGATCTCGTCGAGCGAACCGGTGCCTGGGTATTCCGGGAACTGATGCGTGGATACGTACAGCACTTCGGGCGATTCGTAAAATATATCCTGCGAGCCATTGCCATGATGGACGTCCCAGTCGACGATCATCACCCGCTTGAGGCCGCGTTTTTCGATTAGCCACTTCGCCACGATTGCAACATTGTTGAAGAAGCAGAATCCCATCGCGCGATTAGGCAGTGCGTGATGCCCCGGTGGCCGGATAATAGCAAATCCATTATTTATTGCTCCGCCCATCACGGCCTCGGCTGCCGTAAGCACGCCGCCCGCGGCCAGGATCGCGGTCTGATACGAATCGCGCGAGCTGTGCGTATCCGGATCGAAGTCGAACCTATCCATCGACGCCGTCCGCGCGACCGTCGCGATATACTCGGGCACATGGCAGCTCGCGATTTCCTCGTGCGTCGCTTCGCGCGGCGCCATGAACATCAGATTCGGCCGCGTGAGCGACTCCGCCATCTCGATCATGACCTCGGCGCGCGCCGGACGCTCGGGATGCGCCCGGCCGGCGAAGTGCTTCAGGTAGCGGCGATCCGCGACCACCCCGGTTTTAAGCATCGTTGACACCCCGGTCAGGTATGATGATTAACTGGCATGGAGCGGGCGAGCTTGCGCGGAATTTTTCCGCACCTCGCGAGGTCATCGAATTGCACTGGCTGGCGCGCCGGATGGTCATCGAAGTTTGGACCTTTTTGAAATAGTTCTGATCCTCGCGATCGCGCTGATTGTCGTCGGCCCCGAGCGCCTGCCCGAGGTCATGCGCACCGTGGGAAAAGTCTTGCGCGAGCTGCGCCTGGCGAGCAATACCGTCCTCCACGAGCTGACCGAGGTGCTCGACGAGCCGCCCGCCAAAGTGCCGCCTCCCGCGCCGAAGTCCGAACCGCCCGCCGTCCAGCCGCCGGCTGCTGTGCCGACCGAGAAAACATAGCCGGTCATCCCGCACTGTGCCTAGCGAGGATATCACACCGCCCGCGCCCACCGAGGAAACGCCCGAACAGGCGCGGATGTCGCTCGTCGAGCATCTGCAGGAACTCCGCACCCGCCTGATTCGCGCCTTCATCGCCATCGGCGTCGGTTTCATCCTCGCGTACGCGATCAGAAAAACGCTGTTCCAGTTGCTGACCTGGCCGATTCGCGAGGTCTCGGGCGGCAAGGTGCTGCTCATCGGCACCGGCGTCGGCGAGGCGTTCTACACCGAGATCAAGGTCGCGCTCATCGCCGGTCTGTTCATCGCCAGCCCCGCGGTCTTTTACGAAATCTGGAAATTTATCGCGCCGGGCTTGTACGAAACCGAACGCAGGATGGCCAGGCCGTTCGTTTTCTTCGCGACCATATTTTTCGTGCTCGGCGGATATTTCTGCTGGGCCGTCGTCTTCAGAGTCGGCTATGCATTTTTCCTGGCTCAATACGCGAACATCGGAGTCACCCCGACCATCCGCATCAGCGAGTACCTGGCGTTCTCATCCAAGCTGCTGCTCGCGTTCGCGCTCACGTTCGAGATGCCGATTTTC
>Ga0187862_10006793_pt1 | contig 10331 bp, 15 predicted proteins | sample June2016WEW_10_1_FD_133003 | JGI IMG/M metagenome (GOLD analysis project Ga0187862, IMG submission 133003) | Peatland microbial communities from SPRUCE experiment site at the Marcell Experimental Forest, Minnesota, USA - June2016WEW_10_150 | ecosystem: Environmental > Terrestrial > Soil >... | reverse complement strand
TTCCCAGACGCCGGACGCGCCGAGCAACCGCAGGGGATGAAACCGTCCGTCCCACTGGTTGAAATCGCCGACGACGCTGATGCGCTGCGCGTTCGGCGCCCAGACGGCGAAGCTGGTGCCGGGCACACCGTCAATCACGCGCAACTGTGCGCCGAGTTTTTCGTAAATGCGGCGTTCATCGCCCTTGCCGAACAGAAACAAATCCGATTCGCCCAGCGTCGGCAAAAATGAAAACGCGTCGCGGGTGCGGCGGGTCTGGCCCCGATGATTGGTGACCACCAGGTCGTAGGCGTAAACGCGGCTGGCTGATTTTGTAACACCTTCAAAAAGTCCGCTTTCGTGAATGCGCTTGAGCGCGAACCGAGGTTTGTCTTTCTCGTGAACCGGCTGGACTTCGACCTTGGCGGCATCGGGCAGGAACGCGCGAACCACAAGGCCCGAACCGCCGCCCAGCGGCTGCATGCCCAGCAGCATGTGCGGCGACTGATGGATCAGTTCCACCAGGCTGTGCAGTTCTGCGGGCGTGAGAATCATGCGGTCAAGGATAGCAAAAGTCGGCGGCCCGGCGATATAATTTGAAGCGGCATCATCAGGACTGGCGGCGAGGCTTTTTCTCATCAAACCAGAATCCGGCCAAACCGATGGCCATTTTGGGCAGGGAACGCGCCGCCCGACCAACGGACAAAGCTGTTTGAGAAACACCCTTCCCAAGCTGATAAGTTTTTTGCGGCATGCCCGCACTTTGCTGATTGAATTCCGCCATTATTCTTTGTTGTGTATTCATATTTGGGTGATGAGTTTAAATTTGAACGACTACGAGTGACCAACAGATTTGGCTTGATCGGATCAGATCAGATTCAGTCGGTGGCGGCGGTGGCGGGTCAAAAATTTCCCGCAGGTTAAGCGAACACAGCTGCACATAGGCGAATTTACGCGAATAATTTTGCATTTAATTCCCGTTTTTGGATTCGTCGGATTTAGCCTCGTCTGATTTATATTTTTTCCAACCAAACATAATCATCTGGACCCTTTTGATCTTCTCGTCATGGCTTAAACTGGAGTCATCCCCGATCACATCGAGATAAGCCCGTATTTTTGGCAATTCATCCAAGGATGCCGCCGTCGCTTCAAAGTGAAAATACTGTTCCGCCAGCTTTAGCCGCGACCGCCGGAGGTCATTGCCCTCGCTCTCCAGCAGCAGCTTGGTGAAGGACACCAACTGCTCCAATTCCTCCGGCCTTTCGCCAGCCAGCTTCAGGACGGCTTTGCCCACCAGCTTTACCGCCGCCTCTCGCAAGCTGGCCACGCTCACCGGCAGGTCATTCAATTCACTGGCCGCTGCCTGGGCCTCCACCAACTCTTCCACCTGCCGTTCCCGCGCGCGGCGACGATAAAACCGGCCCAGACTTGCCATCGTCGCTTCCATGCCAAATTCCTTTTGGATGCGCTCCAGCGTTTTCGCGTAACCCAGGTTCTCGTCAAACAACCAGTCCTCCAACGTCTCGCGCTGCTCGGGCGTGAGCTGGTTCCAGGTCGAATCATCGCGCATCTTTCTCATCTGGAAATTTTTCGGCAGGAATAACAGTTCTTGATATGGGCATGGAAATACTCGCCGTGAGAACTCGCGTTCATCAGGCCGTCATATTCCGAGCGCGGCACATTGTAATATTCATACACGCCGCTACTGTGGAATTCGATTGTGAGCGTGCCGCTCCAATCATAATCAATCGCCGCCAAATTTGATGATTGAACTGCTGTCATCTTGCCGTGAATTAAAACACGGCCAGGAAATCAGCGTAAGACTGGCATACACCGTGGTATTTGCCGGGTAGCCGGGAAATGGCGCGCTATTTACCGGGTTTTTGTCGTTCCCACGAGATCGGCTTTTCGTCCCTGGGAAGAAACGGGAACAAGGTGTGAAATATCTTCCCAGCCTCGCGCCGGGCATCGCGCCATTTGGTAAAATCTTCCCACTTACGACCGGAAAATTGCTTCGTTTCCCAAACCGCCGGAAAACTGTCCTGCCTGACAATCTGTAATGCTGAGACCTGCGACAGTAACCGCATTACCGCCAGACGGGTGAGATTGGCACGCCAGTCGCCCGGCTTGTGACCCTTTCGGCTTGGAACTGGATATTGCTGCGGACGATTCACCTTCACCCACCACCGGAAATAATTCACAATTTCATCGTTTGTGAACGAACCCCAATCAATCGCGATGACTGTCACTTCTCTGCCACCCACCCAATAAATCGACGGTTTGATGTCCGGGAATTTTAATTTACCCAATCTCAACAGGGTTTCCTCGTTCAGTTTTGGATTCTCACGCCGGACTTTTTCCCTTTCGGCTTCCGCTTTTGCTCCCTGCGTTTTTGCCCAATCACGGATGTCCTGCGCATCCAGGGAAATCCCGCGCTTGAAAGGCACGAGTGGAATTCGTTCGACATCGGTGCCGATGTGTGACCGATAACGCCGTTCTTCCACAGCGAGCGCCTGCCACGGTTTTGGAAAGCTGCCGGTCACTTGATGCACTTCTCCGGGCTTGAGCGGCAGAGCATCGGGAAGCACATCATCCGGCGGGCAGCAGATTCCACGCAAAAAGACTTCCGCCGGGTAGCCGATACTTTGCGCCTTCTGCAAATCTTCATGAAGTTTTTTATCCTCCGGCTCGTTCCACCAATGGCCTTTCAAATATAGTGGCTGCCAATATTCCCAGCTTCGTTTCCGCAATTCTAGAATGAAGTCCGATTCACGCGCATATTCCCAATAGCAGCAGGCGACCAGTTCATCATTCGGCACGTTGTCAAAATCCCAGTCGTTGCGCGAAAGAACATCCATTTTCATGCTGGTTTGATGCAGTCTGGCGAATCGTTCTTGGCGTTATTTACCAGTTTTGAAACCCGATAACAATCCATGTCATCCGCTGGATGGACAAAAACTGTCCAAACCAACCTCCCTCATTCATGATGAGTTTTGATTTTATTCCGAGGGCAATGACAAAGTATTATTGCGTGGACAGGTGACGTAAGCTTAGCGCAGGCAGGGCGGCGTTTTGCGACGGCGGCGCGGCGGACAACAAAATTATTCCGTGAAAGACAAACTTTCTCGGTTTAATCGGATTCCAAGAACTTTTTCACTGAATTCAACTAATTGTATGCTCACGCCGTGATCTTTTGCGATTTTTTCAACAGTCCATCCCAAAGTTCTTGCACCCTTCATAACACACCGAGGCAATAGTGCGGCAGCGCCAATCCAATAAGCTTGTGTCTCTTGTGTTTGATCCCAATTTCTAATTGTCATTCCATTGGTGTGAGCCAGTTTTGTTGGCTTGTGCTTTAATTTGATATGCACGAGTTCCTCCATTAGGCTCGCCCGTTGTCGTGTTTCTTTATGCGTAGGATTCATCACGACAATCATTTTGCCATCTGGCAAAGGTAATGTGCCAGCCGACCATGACTCTGAATCGCTAATTAGTTGATCAAGAATTTCTCGCGCGAGTTGCTTGATTTTTGACGGGTCAATCACTTCAACTGACATTTTCTTTGCAAGTTCAAACGGTTCAAGACGGCCAAACGTAGAAATGCCGGACATTTCCCTAAGCCCATGCGCTTGACCTTCAATCCAATTGATAAAATGCGCTGTAGCCATATTATTTAGGCGTTTTGCTCGCCTGTTCGTAAAGTGCTTTAAACATATTTGCCAGAGCCTCTGCCGTCTTTGGGGAAAGTTTTTTGTCTGCTCGCAAATGCACCTCGACCACCTCTGGTAGCGTATTCTCTTCGAAGGGGTCTTTGCCCTCGCCGCCTAGTAATTCACCAATGGGCATTCCGATCCACTTTGCGAGTTTCTCAAGTGTGGCACCGTCCGGTAGGGTTGAATATGCTCCACGCTCAAGCCTTGAAATGGTCGATGCGTCGAGGCCACATTTTTTTGCTGCGGTGCGAACCCCAAGTTCATCTTCCCGCATCTTAGTTTTGATTGCCAGAGAAATGCTTTTTTGAATCGAGCTTAATGACATAGGATTTTTATAGCACAAAGCCGTTGCTACAGCAACAACACTTTTTTTTGTTGCAACAACGCTGACGCCATGAGAGAGTGTTGCTTGCGAAGCAACAGTAGCTTCAAAGAGAACGAATAACAAACGAAATAAATGATCCAATATGAATATTGCGCAATTAAAATCACTTTCAGTCGCCGTTAATCCATTGGCGGTGATTGACAGAATCATCGCGGAACTTGAATTGACTCCGACACAATACAATGACGCTGTCAAAAGTTACGAAGCGGTTGCCGCCGTTCTGGAAAAAATACACCCGTTGTGGCAAATAATTATTTTTCCTCAAGGTTCGATGCGTCTTGGAACGACAATTCGCCCAATACAAGGGGAGCGTTTCGATTTGGATATGGTTTGCTGGCTTGCCTTATCTGGAAAACTTTATACGCCAGATAAGATATTTAATTTTGTTTGGGATGCCCTTGGGCAAGATGAAACATATCGCCAAATACGTAGTAAAAAAAACCGCTGCATCCGGTTGGAATATGCAGATGGAAGAAAATTTTATTTGGACGTAACCCCCGCTGTCTCCGATTGGGCTCGGGAAAAATTCCTTTACGTTCCAGATCGGGAACGCCAAAGCTGGTGTTCTTCTCATCCAATTGGTTTTTGTGACGATTGGTTCAAAAAAATTGCGGAAATTTTGCCGACAATTCGCCGCCCATTATTTCTGAATAACCGGTCTTCGGCAGTTGTGATGGCAAACGCGGCCAGTGTCGAACAGATGCCCGAATACGGCGAGTTTGAGAAAACGCCGCTCCAGCGAATTGTCCAAATGGTAAAACGGGATCGCGACAAATACTTTCAGGACGATCCGGTTCACCGTCCATCGTCAATTTTGCTCACAACTATAATTGCGCAATCCTATTCAAGTTTAGTCGGCCAAACAGTCGGCGATTTACTTGAATTTGTTGTAAAAGTTGTTGAGAAGCTGCCTGAATATATTTACGTTGTGAACGCTCCGAATTCTCGAAAATTTTCCGTTCCAAATCCTGTCAATACTCAGGAAAATTTTACTGAAAGTTGGACTGAAGAACATTACCGGCGCTTTCTGTTCTGGCATAAACGCACCACCAGCGGCTTGCAAAGCCTTCAACAATCAAAGGGATTGGGAACAGATGTAATGTTAAAAAGCCTTTCTGAAAATTTTGGAAATGAGCAGGTCGTCCGAGCGGCGCAGGCTTTAGGAGCGGATACTAACGCTCTGCATGACGCTGGCAAATTGCGTGCAATAGGCGGAACGTTAGGCACGGTCGGCACTGCAATTCCAAAAACGATTTTTTTTGGCAAGTGAAAAACAGAATTCCAAAACAACCGCCTTTATCAATGGCGATCCAAGCAGCGGGACTGCGCGGACTGTTTCCGCAAGGAAATACCGCCATGGGCCGAAATTCCATTTCTTGGATTGGAAAAATCGCGACTAATGACTACGGGCGAAGCTATACGCTTGAAATGCGTTACAAGCAGGGTGCGGTGCCGCAAGTATGGGTGCGCGAACCGAATTTGAAACTATTGGCAGGCGACAGGCGGCTTCCTCACGTTTACAATCAGGATACGCAGGAATTATGTCTGTATCTTCCGGACTGCGGATTTTGGAGCGCTGAAAAATTAGTAGCATTTACGATTATGCAATGGGTATCTCTTTGGTTGCATTATTTTGAACTGTGGCTCGTAACTAATGAATGGCACGGATACGGCGAGCATCCGCGTCCTAGAAAAGTCGCCGCATGAATTTATGCCTTGGGGAAAAATCATAAATTTGCGTGAATGCAAATCGGTAACACCGCCGAAAAACTTCTCGGGACTTTTTTTGCTCAAGAATTCGGACGAAACAAATTGGCTTATCGGCCAATACAGAGATATGACAAATTTCGCAACTGCGCTTCGAGTTGAAAAGACGTTGCGAGAGTTTTTGTCCACGCATCGAATTCGTATCGGCCTCCGAGAGGCCGATATTCCGCCAGCCAATGTCGAACGGCAGGAAAGTTACGGAATGACCATTCAAGGAGAAAATTTCAACGAAGATTTTACAACGAAACGCTTGAATCAAACTGCACGACCCGTCCGTGAATTGAAAACATTGCCGACGAATCGAAAAACAGATCGCGAAAAAAATGCGGAAAAATTTTGGGATTCACAAACCCCGCAATCACATCACATCGTTGAATTTAACAATCTCGAAACACTGGGAGCTAGTCGCAAAAATGGAAATGAAGGAATGGATTATTACCAGCTTCCAGCGGTATTATTAGCGGCAGAATTTCACCAGCGATACATCAGCGCGATTCTAAAACCTACGCATAACTGGGGAAAAATGAAATTGGAGGCGGAAATGCCAACCGTTTATAGCAGCCTTTATTTGGAACGCAGTAAATTGTTTGAACCAATGTGGTCTGTTTCAAAAGCCATTATTGAGCGGGCCGGTTTAGGAAACGGCAATCTCGGAAAACAGATTCATCCTGTTGAGAAAAACAAAACTTAACCAATTATCATTATGAGTAAGAAACATCACGTTTCGTTCAACGCCCACAAAAAAGTGCCTGTAGAGACGCAGATTGCATTTCCAACCAAAAATGGGCCAGTATCCTTTGAAGCGAAGAAAAAGGTCAGCCTGCCTGTTCACGTTGATTTCATGGCTAAAAATAAGCCCAAGTAACGCACACCAAAACGGACACCAAACGAGTCAAAAAGGGTATAAATTGGTTACAATGATTTGGTTTGATTTCCCAATAAAATCAGGCATATTGGCTTCGCAATCGTGGGAAATCGAGCCAATTCCACCCCCAGAATACCAGAGAGTCAAGCGGCAATGCGGTCGCGCCCACCACAAGCTGAAGCTTGAACTCCAACAACCTGCGGACAGAATGCCGGCGCATTGGCTCACAATCCCAATGCCGATTGCTCGCCGTGCTTTTTCTTTGATTCGGGCGCTTTCTTGAACGTCTCGTCCGTGGCGGCGACGGTGGACGGGCGCTCAATCCCTTTGCCTTCCATCAATTCCTTCACGGTGCGGAGTTGCAGGCGCGGGTATTTCTGCTGGTTGGTCTTGTGCTCGTAGAAACCGGCGCTGGCGGCCTCGGTTTCCATCGGGCCGGTGGCGGGTTGCAGGGAAATCAGGATGCCAATGGCGGCTTTCTCGCGGTCGAGCACGCCGCGCAAATCGCGCACGTCTTTTACGCCGGTCTTGCCGCCTTTGACTTGAATGATGATTTGCTCCGGTTTGGCGGCTTTGGGGTCGTCGCGGAAAAGGATTTTGCCGTCAATGCCGTGGTCCGCGCCTTTCTTCTGCTCGACGGGGCGCGCGCCGACGAGGCCGAGCGCCCACCATTGGAATTGATATTTGTCGTCCTCGGCGAGCGTGGCGGCTTCGTTGGGCGTGGTGGGTTCGCCGATGATGCGGACGGTCGAAGTTCGACTTCCCTTCTCGATTGATTCGGTAGGGCTGACCTGCTGGTCAGCTTGGCGGCGCGGCAGCGCCGCCCTACCATCAGCACCAGACTGGCGGCGCGGCAGCGCGGCCCTACCACCAGATTCAGAAGCGGGACTCGCGGAGCTCGCCCCTCCGGAAACGAATTTCAGGCGGGTGCCGTAGGTGTCTTGCAGGCGGTTCTTGATGAGGGAAATGGCGAGTTGGGTCACGTCTATGCCAATCCAGTCGCGGCCAAGTTTCTCGGCGGCGTCAATGGTCGTGCCGCAGCCGCAGAACGGGTCGAGCACCACGTCGCCGGGATTGCTGCTGGCTTGGATTAGGCATCTCATTGTGAACGGCGAGCCTTCTTGCCTGATTTCACTTTGTAGGGTGTTGATTCCTCGCGGAAGATGCCGCCATCTTCAACCCAATCAAGACTCCGGCCAATCAAAAGCTCATTCATTTCGGCGTGGTGAGTGTTTTTCATGGCAACTGGCTTTGTTTCAAATCCGTGGCGTTCAGCTAAAGCACAAACTTCTTCGGCGTTGTCGTAGGTCATCAAAAAATCGCCATGCAACTTTTCACAGAGCGCAAAAAGTTTTTCATGGTCCACTTCGGAGTGTGTGTAAAGCCGCGAACCGGCACTCTTCCCGCCAGCGGTGTATGGCGGGTCAATAAAAAAGACCGCATCTTTTTCTTTGCGGTATTCGGTCATCACTTCAAAAGCATCGCCATGAATAAACTCAATGCGTTTGGCAACGAGTTCAATGTTGGTGATGCGTTTTGCCAGAGTCTGCGGATACCAGCGAGACAGAATCCCTTTCCCATTTTAAGAAATTCTGCTTAAATAATCCCGCCCGAACTCGTCGGATACAACTCGCAACACTTTCTGCCTGTCTTCTGGCTCGTTGAAGTTCGCTGCCAAGTTCAAAACCTCATCTTTGCTGATGGACTGAACCTCCATGTTAATGAGAAATTGCTTAACCTCTTTTGAAATATCGTCAATGATAAGAACAACGTGGCCGTCGTCTAGTCGCTCGCTGTCAAAGTTCAATTTCAGTTCGGCATAAATGCGATCAGCCTCGGATTGCGTTTTGATTTGCAGCTTTTTGATTTGGTAAACAACGCCAAAGTTGGTGGACAGGTCAACTCCCTTGTCGTGCGCGGCTGTGCGTGTATCCCGATAAATTTTGCAGGCAAACTTTTCCAAGTGAACTTTGAGGACAGCGAAGCTGAAAATTTCAAAGTTGGCGGGTGTTTTATCTATCTGTTCACGAATCAGGCTCAAATACTTCTCTGGCTGTTCTGCCAGCGCTGCGCGCTGGCTCGAATCTTTCAGAAGGGGGACGACGCCGAGGCGATCCGCAATGTGTTGCTTAATGCGTTCAGGAATCCAGTCGCAAAGAATCTTTGCATCGGTGGTGTATGGCGCGACCAGTCGGAACTTCAGATGGCCGACTTGTTTCAAGACGCCATACCGCGACATTCTGGAACTGTAAGCGTCGTAATACTTCGCGCCGATGTGGAGATTATGGCCTAGAAATTCTCGCAGTTGCCGAACTGTTGCCTCGTAGATTTTGCGAACGTCGTTATCCGTGAACATGGTTTGTTTTGAGGCGGCATATTCGCGAACCAGCCCCAAAGTTATGACAGGAACAATAACTTTCGTCTGGGAGTTTTTTAGCATCCGCTCCACTTCCGACTTTGATTTTGTTCCCGGTTGCATGGCGTGTTTTCAGATTAGACCACTACTTCGTCCAGCCCGCAAACAAGATGACGTTCAAATTTCTCAAGCGGTTCGCCCTCATTGAATTGGAAATCAGCAGGAGCATCGAGATGGTTTGTATAAACGATTCGCTCGCGGAACAATTCGTAATGCGCCCCGTCTTTTTCCGGCGGTTTCAAATCGTAAATCAACCACGCAATGTCCGCCTGCTCTTTTGAAACTTCCGGGAGCTTGGGCAGCGTGTTGAAAAATCCCTTGTTAAGCGCAACCGCCGATTTCTTGCCCCATGCGTTGATGATGCCGCCCTTGAAAATCAGTTGCGGCGCGAGCCGTTTGCGTGACGACGACAAATAATCGGGGCGCGGATAATTTTCCTCAACCGTCCAATCCATGCCGCTGCGTTTTGCTGGTGCTTCCATGTAATGTTCAAATGGGTTTCGCACGTTGCCTGAAATATACACGGCTTGAACTTCGAGCGCGCCGAAATCATAAACCTTGCCCGCTTTATCGTAAGCGCACAAAACCACATCAATGTTCCCAGCAGAACCGCCATCGGCATCTTTCAAGCGAACTTCGGTCAGGGTCGTCCATTTGGCATCCGTCCCGAAAAAGAATTCCGCTGCATCGTCAGCAATGAGCCAGTGCTGGCGGAAGCGAATCGGGCAAGTGATGACGACTTCATTTTCATGGAACACGCTGCAAACACCAAGCGGCTCTTGCGCCTTGTCTTTTGTGCAGTTCGGCACTTTGTTGTTGAACGGGCAAAGGCGTTTTGTGCGATGACGATTTGCGTTCGCGCTCATGTCCGTTGCCGGAAAGCCGAAGATTTCTGCGAGTGGATGTTGTGGTTTCATTTATCAGTGGAGGTAGAGCGAGCCGGTGGGTTTGAGGACGCGGCGGAGTTCGACGAGGCGCGAGGACATCATGGTGAGGTAGGCCATCATGTCGTTGCCGCCCAGAAAGGTGTAGAAGGCCTGCATCACGTCGGAGACTTTGCCGGGCTGCTCGGTGACGGCGTCGTAGGCTTTCTTGGTCTCGATGTCCCAATGCCAGGTGTCCTCGAAAGCGTGAATCTGGCTGGCGGCGTCGGTGCCGTCTTTTTCGTGGAAGAAGGCGTTGTAGTTCTGGGCGGAGTTGAAGGGC
>Ga0187862_10006786_pt1 | contig 10337 bp, 9 predicted proteins | sample June2016WEW_10_1_FD_133003 | JGI IMG/M metagenome (GOLD analysis project Ga0187862, IMG submission 133003) | Peatland microbial communities from SPRUCE experiment site at the Marcell Experimental Forest, Minnesota, USA - June2016WEW_10_150 | ecosystem: Environmental > Terrestrial > Soil >... | reverse complement strand
CTGCGTTAGAAACCCGCCAATATTGGGTCGAGCGGCTTCATTAGCTCCCTGAGAAGTACCGTTGCATAGCTGCCTCTAAGTAGGGTGAAGCTTAACTCAGTTTGGCAGCCCCTTCCCATAGGATCTTCTGAAACTTGGAATTTGAATTCCCGGATTGGAGTAGCCGCCGTTCTTAAACCGCCTTTTCCTCCTACAATTGACAGAGGGTTAACTTGCACTCCTTCCAGATTGATTTTTTCTCGTTTAAGAATATCTTGCTCTATCTCTCCCATAACTCCTTCGGATAACTTATGCCGTGCTCCAACAATAGGCAAAGCAACCCGCATCCTGCCAGCTTTAATTTGCTCATTGACCACAACCTCAGTTTCTGCCGTTACAATTTTTGAAATCTTCGTCAAAGGCAACCCTGAACGTTCGACACCAACTACGTAGTCACCCACCTCAGCCCTGTTCAAAGCGTAACCCTGCACAAACCGCTGGCTAAGGAAGAGGTTAAACAGGTAAGACTGATACGCCTGAATAAACAGCTCTTGCAGCTTAATGGGCAACCGTTGGAAGGCACCAACAAAATCCGCCGCATTATCTGCCAAGTGGCTCAGCATCAATCGTTCAAAACGAAGCTGGCGCGGAAAATTTTCAAGCGCCCGCTTGAAATCGCCTGTTTCTTGAAGCTCCTGACGTGCCTTCCTCGAAGAAGGATGTTCATGATCACTGGACTTAGCCAAAAAAAGCATGGCGGCTTCCTTGAAATCGCCTCGGATAATGGCTTTTCCAACGAGATGCGTTATTGGGCGGGTTGTTCCAAATCGTTGGTGCCCAAAAAAGTTTGGAATGCCGCTTGCCGCTTCGATTTCGCCGATTGCTTGAGCTATTTGCGTTTCAACTGTTGATTTCTGGTGGTCGATGGCTTTGATTTTTATTTTGAAGCTGTTGCCGAGCAGATAATAAGTGGAAAGCGCCTCGCGCACGTAGCCGATTGGGTTGATTTGGATGTCTTTTAAGTTAACTTTTGAAGCTTCCTCCAGCAAGCCTCCATCCACTGTTATATGTTGCGACGTGATGGCTTTGGCGTCTTTAATTCCTGCAATCTGGATTCGGTTCTGATCTATGCCAAGCTGCCTTGCAACGTTTTTGACGGCTATAAAAGTGTCCCAATTGCGCTTGATCAGAACGCAAAGCAAAAAGCGTTGTCTTCCAAGAGTGGAACCCAAAACCTTGCAAGGAACAAACTCGCTTACGTTCGCCTTTGAGCCGTCGACAAGAACTTCCTCAACAACAAAATCCTCAACGCCTTCACGGATAACGCCCCCTATGCCAGAGCCGTTGGTCAAATAAACCTCGATGCCGAGCTCTTTGTCAATGGAGAAAACAGACAAACCGCTCGCCTAAAGCAGTTGAAGATTACGGGTCAACTTGTCAATCAAATTATTCGGTGCAGGACCAATCCCAAGGCATGTAACTGTGCCTGCGGGAACCTCAGTTAAGCCTCTGTCAACGATTAAGGCATGGGGCAAACCCATCTCATCCGCAGCCTCTTCCAACTCGCTAAGTTCTTTCTCTCCTTGAACCTTAACGGCGATTTTCCGCATTCCCTCATACATCCAGGCTTCCCACCACTTTTTATGCTGTTCATGAGCAGCTTGCGCCGCGCAAATCGCAGCGTGCCCAGCTTGTGCAGCAATTTTGCCCTTGCTCATCTTCAAATCCGTGCGGAAAACGAGGACCTGCTTGTACTCAAATTCACCCATTGCATTTTCCCGCTTCTATCTTGGGCAACCGAGATTTTAAGGGTTTGCAGACAAGTAAAGCAACGCAAAATAAGCTACCATTGCCCACATGGAAGGCTTCGCAAGGGCTTTAAGCAACATTTTTCCCTGAAAATCAATTTCATCCTCGTTCCGCAAAGCTTTATCTACGCCTAGTTTGCCGCATACCCGAAGCATTTCATCGAGTTTCTCGTCAGATAAAGAGTTAAGGAACCTTCTGAGCCTAAGCATAACGTTGAAGTCGAAACCCAAAAGGTCAGAACAACGTTTCTGATAAACCTGCAACGCATCACTTGAAACGTCTCCGCCGAAGATGGCTTGGCTGGCGGTTTCCGCAGCGATTTTCGCACATGTCAACCCGAAGATTACTCCACCGCCTGTGGAAGGCTTAACCTGTGACGCGCAGTCACCAGCAGCGAGAAACCCATCCGTGTAAGTCTTCTCTATTGGACCGCCCAAAGAAATAGCATGGTAGCTAACCTTGATTATTTTTGCGTTACTCAGCTGTTTAGATGCCACGGGATGCTTCGTCCTGAGCTTTTCAAGGCATTCTCTGGGGTTGCCTGTATTAGTTGCCAAACCAACCTTTGCCGAGCCATCTGCTCTCGGTATTAGCCACCCATAAAATCCAGACGCATACGCTTTGCCCAAGAAAACTTCAACAGAGTCGTTTTCAACGTCAGCCACGTTTTCTACTTCAGCTTCAACCGAGTAAACCAGACCTTTAGGCTTCAACGCTTTCAACCCTGCTTGCCTCAAAAGCCTGGAGGAAACCCCTTCCGCATCCACAGTCACCTCAGAGGCAACTTGAGACTGCTCCCCATTTTTCTTTTGTATGTTGACGCCCTGAACGAAGCCATCATTGATAACAAGCGATTGGACACTGGTATCCAGGAAAATGAGTGCACCTGCATCTTGGGCTCGCTTAGCTAGATACTGGTCGAACCGTGCCCTGTTCAAGACTACTGTTACTGGGCTGGATAAATGAATTGAAAATTTGGTTCCTTTTGGCGAATAGAAGTTAGCTGTGCTAAAAGTGTTCTCCACTATTCCACTGGGAAGCGGGTATAACCCCATTTCCTTTAGGTTTCGGATGCTTAGGTGCCCGGCGCAGTGAGATGGGAATCCGATTTGGGGGTGTTCTTCAAAAACTGAGGTGTTAATGCCTGCTTTGGCTAAGTTTAAAGCTGCGTAGGAGCCGACAGGTCCGCCTCCGATTATTATGGCCTCTGTCTGCTGGGTTTTGTGCTGGGTCATCGTCACTTTGTTATTGGACAAGCTCTACTCGACGTTTTCCACGGGCTAAGGATGAAGTGCGAATTTTGCCGCTCACTTCCAAGTTAAGTAGCACTCCGTTGAAGTCTTTGAAGCCTAAATCTTCGAATTCTCCTCTAAGCGCAGTGAACAAGTCATCGTCGGTCATGTCGCCCTTTTTCTTCAGAATTTCCAAAACTACAAAGTAGTCTGGCCGAGTTTTCCAAGTTTTCATTTGAGGCATTCGTTTTCCTTCTAAGCAACGGGTGTTCCTGGCTTTTGTACTTGTCGGAACTGCTGATTGAAGCTCTTGTACCATTTCTCCATGTCAGGCGTAATTGACGGACCCATCTCTTTGAGGGCGTCTTGGAAATCGTTCATCGTGACTTCGCGTGAATTAACATCGCGGCGCAACGCGTGCATTGCGGCTTCTCTGCACAAGGATTCGATGTCAGCACCAGAATAGTATTTTGTCGCTGTCGTCAACACGTTCAAATCAACGTCGCTGCAAATCGGCATGCTCTTCGTGTACAATTTAAATATTTGGAGGCGGCTCTTTTCGTCGGGTTCAGGCACATAGATTAAACGGTCAAATCTGCCTGGGCGAAGCACCGCGGGGTCAACCATGTGCGGGCGGTTTGTTGCGGCGATGATTACGATGTCTTGCAGGGTTGTTATGCCATCCATCTCTGTCAGTAATTGGCTTATCACCCGTTCGAAGGCGCCGCTGTCAGACATGCCTGAGTCACGTCTAGGAGTAAGGGAATCGATTTCGTCTAAGAATATTACTGAAGGCGCTGCCATGCGGGCTTTGCGGAATACCTCCCGGATTGCTTTTTCTGATTCGCCAAGCCATTTGCTGAAAACTTCGGGTCCTTTTATGGATATGAAGTTTGCTTCGCTCTCCGTGGCGACGGCACGTGCAAGCAGGGTTTTACCGCAGCCAGGCGGGCCAAAAAGCAGGATGCCTTTTGGTGCTCTTATTCCCAGTCGGGTGAAGATTTCTGGGTTTTTGATTGGCCATTCGACGGATTCTTTGAGGTGCTCTTTGACGGTGTCTAACCCGCCTATGTCGGTCCAATGCACCGTCGCAACTTCAATGTAGACCTCGCGCATAGCGGTAGGCGTAACTTCCTTGTATGCTCCTAAGAAGTCGTCCATTGTGACCTCCATCTTTTCCAGTACAGCGGGTGGAATGCGTTCTTCTTCAAGATTAATTTGCGGTAGGTATCTGCGGAGCGCTTTCATGGCTGTTTCTCTACTCAAAGCCGAAAGGTCAGCTCCCGTGTAGCCATGGGTCATGTCAGCGAGCTTTTTGAGGTCAACGTCTTGATCAGATTTTTCTCCCTCAGTTTTTTCAAGTCCGTGAAGAGGCATGCCTCTGGTATGAATCTGCAAGACCTCGTGTCTTCCCCGCTTATCGGGCACGCTGATTTCTATTTCCCTGTCAAACCTTCCGGGTCTGCGTAGGGCGGGGTCAAGTGCCCCTGAGGTTAGTTGCGCCGATCACTATAACGTTTCCTCTTCCGCTCAAGCCATCCATCAAAGCAAGAAGTTGCGCGACGACACGTCTTTCAACTTCGCCTGTAACTTCTTCCCGTTTAGGGGCAATCGCATCAAGTTCATCGACGAATATTATGCTTGGGGCATTCTGCTGGGCTTGCTGGAAAATCTCTCGCAGACGTGCTTCAGATTCGCCATAGAATTTACTCATGATTTCGGGACCGTTGATAGAGTAAAAGTTTGCCTCGGACTAGTTGGCGACCGCTCGAGCAAGCAATGTTTTGCCGCAGCCAGGTGGACCATGAAGCAACACTCCCTTGGGGGGCTCTATGCCTAGCCGCTGGAAAAGTTCCGGATGTCTGAGCGGCAACTCGACCATTTCACGGACTCGCTGGATTTCTTCATGTAACCCGCCTATGTCCTCGTAAGTGGTTCTGGGAAGCCCTTTGCCTTCGGGTGCTGGCTCATTCAAAATAGTTAAGTGGGTTTCGGTTGTGACTTTTATTATGCCATGCGGACGCGTTTTTGAAACTGTGAACGGGATGGCGTGCCCCAGCATCATAACAAGGGTTGTGTCGCCTTCAACAAGGGTACGTTCCATAAGACGGTTCTTTACGAAGTTAGTAAAATCTTCATCAACATTAAGACGCATGTCCACTGGTGCAAGAGTTAGGCTCAAAGCCGTCTTAACTTTTGCAGGACGTACCACAACATACTCGTTTATGGCTACGCCGCTGTTCTTACGTGTGAAACCATCGATTCGGATGATGTCGCGGTTCTGGTCTTCGCTGTAAGCTGGCCAAGCGATAGCCGATGTTGTACGTTTATTTATTATTTCTATTACGTCGCCAGCACTTATGCCTAATTTCTGCATGGTTCGCTGGTCTATTCGGGCGATTCCTCTGCCCACGTCTCTTTGTCGTGCATCTCCAACGCGCAGCTGAATTTCACTCAAACAGAATCCTCCAAATAATCTAGTGCTCTTAAGGGTATGAGGGGAAAAGAACATTCATACCTATATAAACTTTCAAGCGTAACGCTTGAGACTTTCAGGTGAAAACTGAGAGGAAGAAATGTTAGATCTTTGCCTGAATTGATCGCTTGGTGGATTTATCTGCTACTTCGACGCAAAAACATCGTTTGTGCTTGGCTTACTCCAGGCAACTTCCCGAGTTTTTCCTCGAATTCGTCAACGATCCCTGTCTTGTCCTCTGGAAACTTTAGTTGAACGAGAAGTGCCACAAGCCCGAAAGCTACTGGTTCCTCGCCCCATCCTTCAATAGACGCGAACTGGGGTGTAATTCCTTCAATCGCCTTTTTCAAGGCGTCAAAGCTTGGTACTATGTCTTCCGGGAAAACCTTGTATGTTACTATGACGCTGCCCATGGTTAATCGCCTTTTATGGTCCGGTGAAACCGCATTTTGGGCACTTGTATAAGCGTCCGAACTTGCGGCATTTTCCGTCGCGTTTAATTTGGATTTCTCCGCAGTTTGGGCAGAGGAACTTCGTTGATTCACTGCCAGGCGGGATAGGTTTGCCGCAGCTTGTGCAGGTGACTAAGGTAAGTGCTGTTTGTCTTTCTGTCATAACCGACATCTCTTGCGGTTTTAAATTGTAAGGGTTCCTTATATCTACTATGCTCAACGGATCCCCATAACCAGCCTATTCACTTAAGGATTTGAAACTTGAAAACAGCAGGTTTATTTTCTGTTCTTTCGCAATTCAATTTATTCGCAACAGAAATCACGAGGTTGCAACTGAAAAACCTTCGATTTATGATCAGACGCATAAAATGCTTAAGAAGAAATCTTTGAGTATAGCAACAACTTTGGTCTATGCACTCCAATAGTGATCGCCCAGGTTGGCCGGCAAACCCATAACAGACCAACGGCTCCCCCCGCAACCGTCCAGTTTGCCTAGTCCTTTCTTAACGACACAAGTTACCAAATAACTTTAACCAACCTACCTTGTGACGTTTATAGACCGTCAGATTGTATTGGTAATCCTCGCGACAAATAAGCTGGTTGTCAAGAACATAGGCAGTGTACCCTAAACAAACTCATTTTTTGAAAAAACGTTTTGAACTCTTGAATTTGTGTTCAAGGACCAATTCGCAAGTTTATTAAGAAAGCTTTTTCCTATTTGTTTTCCGTGGATGAATTTTGGGCGTAGACTTCAAAGACCTTGTACCGAAAACTCCAATTAAACTTGAAGACTTAAGCGGAAAAATAATCGCCATAGACGCCTACAACGCCATCTACCAGTTTCTCAGCATTATCCGCCAACCCGACGGAACTCCGCTCAAAGACAGCGCGGGACACATAACCAGCCATCTAAGCGGCCTTTTCTACCGAACCAGTAACCTTGTAGAAATGGGACTGAAGCCGATCTACGTTTTCGATGGGATTCCTCCGACTTTGAAAGCGGCTGAAATCGAACGTCGAAAACAGGTTAAGGTTCAAGCCATCACAAGCTACGAGAAGGCGGCAGCGAAAGGCGACACGGAGAAGATGCGGATATTTGCTCAGGCAGCGACAAGCATGAAAGACTATATGCAGGAGGACAGCCGCGAGCTTTTAGAAATGATGGGTTTACCGTGGATAAATGCGCCAAGTGAAGGAGAAGCGCAAGCTGCCCATTTGACGAAGAAAGGCGAGGCAGATTACTGTGCAAGCCAGGACTATGACAGCTTGCTTTTCGGAGCGCCCAGAATGTTGAGGAACATCACGATTTCCGGCAGACGTAAACGCGGCAACGCCTACATCGAGGTTGTGCCCGAAGTGATGGAGTTATCAAAAACTCTAAGCGGGACAGGCTTGACGTATGAGCAGCTGATTGACGTCGGCATACTCATAGGCACAGACTTTAACCCAGACGGAATAAAAGGGCTCGGACCAAAAACGGCCCTCAAACTCATCAAACAACATGGGTCTCTGGAAAATGCTCTTCCATACATAAAAAATGCTTCGTTCCCGGTAGAGCCAAACTGCATACGTCAAGTCTTTCTGCACCCAGAAGTCACAAACAACTACAAGCTCAAATGGTGCGAACCAAATGTTGAAGGTGTCGTGGACTTGATGGTGAGGCAGAAAGAATTTTCGGAAGACCGCATCAGAAAATCCCTCGACAAGATGCTTGCAGGAAGCAAAAAGCAGAAGTCAAAAATGACGCTGGAAAAATGGTTCGGCTAACCTGCCAGCCATAGTTCTTAAACGCTTTTGTCTTTTGGCCTGTTAGATGTGCCTAATTGGATTCTTAAGAAAAACGTAGGGTAGCGGGACGAAAAAGAAAATCCTGCAGAGTGTCGCGTTGTTTGTGATACGAACTTGAAAAAGAAGCAAGCTCACGAAAGCGGGCCAATAAAGGTCGAGGGGAAAAGGAGGAGGCTATTTTACGGTGACGCATTTCGCCAGGTTTCTAGGCATGTCGGGGTTGTAGCCTTTTTCAAGTGCAACATAGTACGCCAATAATTGCAGGGGCAGAATGAAAGGAATGGGCGACAGAACGCCGGGGATGCCATTGGGAACCTCAATGTAGTCGTCAGCCAAAGACTTTACATCCTCGTCTCCTTCCTCTGCAACTGCAATTATGTGGGCACCTCTGGCTTTCATCTCCATTATGTTGCCGATCAATGTTTTGTGGCAGTCATCTTTGGGGCAAATGAAAACCACTGGGAACCCGTTTTCGATGAGGCTGATTGGTCCATGCTTGCTTTCGCCCGCTGGGAACGCTATCGAAGGAATGTATGCGATCTCCATCAACTTAAGTCTCCCTTCGTAAGCTGTGGCTGTGCTGACTCCTCTGCCTAAGAAAAAGAACACTTTAGAATCCTTGTATTTCTTCGCGATCTGCTGAACTTTTTCCTCCTGCGTCTTCACTATTGTTTCAGCAATTTCAGGCAGCTTACACAAGTTTTCTTCAAGGCTGTCTATCTCATCCTGAGAAACCTTACCTCTTTTCTTCGCCAGTCTAAGTGCAAGTTGCGCCAAAACGGAAAGCTGTGAAGTGAAGGTTTTCGTAGCTGCAACACCGATTTCTGGACCCGCCTGTGTGCCGATGTAAACGCGGGAAATCCGGGTTAAGGAAGAGCCGATGACATTTGTTAGACTTAATATTGTAGCTGCCCTCTGCTGTGCACAGGTTACGGCGGCTATGGTATCCGCTGTTTCTCCTGACTGGCTAACTGCTAAAATGGTGCTGTCGATGCTTACTGATTTGCCATGTTGCTCAATGAATTCCGAAGCGTAAACAGGATGAGTCGGCAAAAACGCAAGTTTAGAGAACATATATGAAGCCGCTAAACACGCGTGGTAACTTGTCCCGCACGCAACAAGAAAAACCTCGTTTGCACGATCTAGAAAAGTTGTAAGCAAATCCAGATAATGCTCCTGGAGTCTCAGCGTATTACGCAGAGTTTCAGGTTGCTCATGGATCTCTTTGATCATAAAGTGCGGGTAGCCTTGTTTGATGGCCATTTCAGGTGACCACTCGATGGTTTCTGGTTCCCGACTAACAGGGCTGGAATCCTGGATTCTCTTGATCTCGTAGCCTTGTGCAGACAGAATAACCATTTCGCCGTTGTTTACCAGAACTGCCTTGTTTGTAATAGGCAGAAAAGCTGGAATATCGGAAGCACAGAAAACACCCTTCCCGTTTATTCCTAAAACCAAGGGGCTTTCGTTTCTGGCGCAGATAATCTTGTCTGGTTCTTTTGTAGATATTACTGCAAGTGCATATGACCCTTCAAGGCGCTTGATACTTTCTTGAACTGCATCCGCAAAGGAGAGTGTCGGGTCCTGTTTGAGGGTTTGCTCAATTAGATGTGGGATCACCTCAGTGTCTGTTTTGGAAACAAAGGTGTGGTCAAGATTTTCCAGTTCACTTCTAAGTTCCATGAAATTCTCGATGATTCCGTTGTGAACAACCATTATTTCGCCTGTGCAGTCGGAGTGAGGATGAGAGTTGACTTTTAGGGGTGCACCATGTGTTGCCCATCTCGTGTGACCTATACCTATGTTTCCCGGCAAATCATCAAGGTTTAGAAGTTTATGGACATCATCGATTTTTCCTTGGTCCTTCTTAAGGTAAATTTTGTTTTCATAAATTGTCGCTATACCAACTGAGTCATAGCCTCGATATTCAAGCCGTTTAAGCGACGAATGTATAAGGGGTGCAGCGTTTCCCTCTGTTAAGACACAACCAAATATTCCACACATATCCTACCCTCATTTTGATGATGTATGACTTAACGGCGAGAGGTTTACTAATAAGCATTTTTAACATTTTGATTTGACCACTAAAAGAAACTTTGTAGCAGCTTCTGACCATTCCGCGTGCACATTAACAACTTTAGGCTCAACGCAGCTTGATTTTTCTGCACCACTATAAATAAATTTTTTATATTACATGTTTCTTACTCATCAGGATTAACTTATGGACAAGAAACTTCTACTCCAAGACAACGGCAACTCCCAAGAAGTAAAAGAAATCAGCATCATAAACGACTCACAAAATCTCAAAACAATGCTGGGAAGCCTAAGCTGGAAAATCCTAACTATGCTCTCAAAAAAAGAGATGTACCCGTTAGAAATCGCAAAGCAGCTCGGCATGCACGAACAAAAAATCTACTACCACATAAGAAAACTCGCCAAAGCAGGCGCTATAACTGTCGATCGGGAAGAAAAAAAGAAAGGCGCAACAGCAAAATACTACAAAACCGTTTCACCAGCTTTCGGAATCGAGTTCCCACAAGGGTATAAACCGATCCAGAACATGTGCACCCTCAGCTTGGATAAACAGCTCCAAGATTTCTT
>Ga0187862_10006778_pt1 | contig 10342 bp, 10 predicted proteins | sample June2016WEW_10_1_FD_133003 | JGI IMG/M metagenome (GOLD analysis project Ga0187862, IMG submission 133003) | Peatland microbial communities from SPRUCE experiment site at the Marcell Experimental Forest, Minnesota, USA - June2016WEW_10_150 | ecosystem: Environmental > Terrestrial > Soil >... | reverse complement strand
TGATCGAGCACGAAGGCAACCGCTGGACGGTGCTGAAACAGCAAATCATCACCCCCGGCAAAGGCGGCGCCTTCATTCAGGTCGAGATGCGCAATCTCAAATCCGGCAACAAGACCAACGAGCGCTGGCGCACCGCCGACACCGTCGAACGCCTGACCACCGAGGAAAAGGAGTACACCTACTCCTACAGCGACGGCCTCAACCTCGTCCTGATGGACCCCGACACCTATGAGGAGGCCCATATCCCCGCCGGCCTCATGGGCGATGCCGCGCCATTCCTGCAGGACCAGATGACCCTCACCGTCGACCTCGTTGAAGGCGACCCGGTCGGCATCCGCCTGCCGCCCAGTGTGACGCTCGAAGTGGTGGAAGCTGACCCGGTGGTCAAAGGCCAGACCGCCTCCTCGTCCTACAAACCCGCCAAGCTCTCCAACGGCGTGAAGACCATGGTGCCGCCGTTCATCGAGGCCGGCGAGCGAATCGTGGTCCGCACCGAGGACGGCAGCTACGTGGAGCGCGCCAAGGGCTGAGCGCATGGCCCAACGCCTCTCGCCGCACATCACCGTCATGGCCAACGCCGCACAGAAAGCGGCCAAACGCCTGCTGCGCGACTTCGCCGAGGTCGAGCAGCTGCAGGTCAGCATCAAAGGCCCGTCCGACTTCGTCTCGCAGGCCGACATCCGCGCCGAGCAGACGCTGAAGGAAGAACTCAACAAGGCCCGACCCGGATACGCCTTCCTGATGGAGGAATCCGGTGCGTCCGGCTCCGACAACTGGAGCTGGCGCTGGGTTGTCGATCCCTTGGACGGCACCACCAATTTTCTCCATGGCATCCCGCATTGGGCCATCAGCATCGGCCTGGAACGCCGCCTCCCCGACGGCACCAGCGAGCTTGCCGCCGGCCTGATCTACGCCCCGGCCATCGACGAGATGTTCTGGGCGGAAAAAGGCGGCGGCGCCTTCGTCAACGAACGCCGGATGCGCGTTTCCGCCCGCCGCGACATGACCGAGGCGGTGTTCGCCACCGGCATCCCATTTCGCGCCGTCTCCGCCGCCCGCCGCAACTCGTTCAGCCGGACCATGATCGCCCTGATGCCGCAGGTCGCCGGCATCCGCCGGTTTGGCGCGGCAGCCCTGGACCTCGCCTGGGTTGCCGCCGGCCGTTACGATGGCTACTGGGAACTCGGCATTCAGAACTGGGACATGGCTGCCGGCCTGCTGATGGTGCGCGAGGCCGGCGGTTACGCCACCAGCACCGGCGACGAGGACCCGCGCGACAGTGGCAACGTCGTCGCCGGCAATCCACATTTGCATGCGAAGTTGCGAGAATCCGTAATTCAGGGCATGATTCCTCACACGTGAGAACCAGACGCCCCGGGTCGATCCACTGCCTTGGCGAGCAAATGAAGCCCCTGCCCCCTCTGTTTATGGTTAGCCTGCGAGCGACCGCCGTCCTGGCATTCCTGTTGCCGTGCCTGACCTCGGGCGCCCGGGGTCAGGTGTCGGTGGATATGCACGCGCTCGATGGCCCTGGTGCCACGCAGTCGGCACCGGCTCGCCGGCCGCCCGAGCCTCGGGCGCCGGTGGCAACCGTGCATCGGACCACGGCCGCAAACGGTAATCCGCGGACGGACCATCCGCTGGCTGCCAGCCGCGTGGCAGAGGACCACCCAGCCCCGAAGCCAGCAGCGACACCGGCAGCAGCTCCGACACCGCCGTTGCCAACCCAGCAACCTGCCCCGCCGCCGCCCTCCACCATCGTACCAAATCCAGCAACCAGTCCGTTGCCTTTGCCGCCCACGGTGCGGTTGGTATTCGACGAGGGCAAGACCGACCTCACTCCGGCGGACGAAGCGGCGATCCAGGACCTCGCACGAGCGATCCCGGCGCCGGCAGCCGACAGCGTCAATGTTCTCGCTTATGCCGCCGGCAAACCGGATGATCCGTCGACGGCACGGCGGGTGTCCTTGTCGCGCGGCCTGGCGGTGCGCTCGGCGCTGCTGGCCAGCGGGGTTCCGTCTGCGCACATCTACGTGCGGGCGTTGGGGGCGACCCCATCGGACGGCCCGGCGGACCGCGTCGAACTGACGGTGGCGCCGATCGGCACGGTGACACGATGACGAAACCGACGACTTACGTCATCCGCATGGCAGTGTTCCTGCTACTGGTTGCCATCGTTGTCGGCATCCTCTCGCCCGTCCTATGGACGGTGTTCAAGCACAATCCGGGACTCAACAGCCTGATCCTGCTGGTGCTGGCGCTTGGCATCGCCTGGAACCTACGCCAGGTGCTGCGTCTGGCGCCGGAGGTCGACTGGCTGGAGCACTACCAGGCCGGCCCCGATCAGTTCACCCGCCCGCCGGAGACACGTTTGCTGGCCCCGATGGCGCGCATGCTGCGGCCCGATGATCGGCCGGCGCAACGCGAATTGACCCTGTCGTCGGGAGCGATGCGGAGCCTGCTCGACAGCCTGGCCTCGCGGCTGGACGAAAGCCGCGAGCTGTCGCGCTATATGACAGGGCTGCTGATCTTCCTTGGCCTGTTGGGCACTTTCTGGGGATTGCTGAAAACCATCGGTGCGGTGGCCGACGTGATCGGTGCGATGACTGTCGGCACCAGCGATGTCACGGCGATGTTCGATCACCTGAAGGCCGGTCTGGCGTTGCCGTTGCAGGGCATGGGCACGGCGTTCTCCGCCAGCCTGTTCGGCCTCGCCGGGGCGCTGATTTTGGGCTTTCTCGACCTCACCGCCGGCCAGGCACAAAATCGTTTCTTCAACGAACTTGAGGAGTGGCTGGCTGGCCTGACCCGGCTGTCGTCCGGTGCGCTGGCGGATGGCGAAGGCTCGGTGCCGGTCTACGTGCAGGCGCTGCTGGAACAGACCGCCGAGAACATGGAAAGCCTGCGTCGCGTCCTGCTGCGCGGCGAGGAAGGCCGCACTCAGGCGCAACAGGCAATGATCGCGTTGAACGGCCAGATCGGCGCACTGACCGACGCGGTGCGCACCAGCCAGCAGCTCATGCAGCGAATGGCGGAAATGCAGGCGGGGGGCGATGATGTGGCACAGATCCATCTGCGCAACATCGACCTGTGCCTGCAACGTATGGCGGCCGAGGCCGAACAAGGCCGGGCCGAGACGACCTCCGATTTGCGCAACGATCTGCGGCTTCTGACCCGGACGGTCGCCGCTCTGTCCGAAGACAAGCGCTAGCCATGGCAGTTCGCGCCAGACGCGCCGGCGGCAACGGGCTGGAGGCCTGGCCCGGCTATGTCGACGCATTGTCCACCCTGCTGATGGTGGTGATGTTCGTGCTGCTGGTATTCGTGCTCGCACAAGCCATGCAAGCCGTCGTCCTCGCCAAACGCAACGATCAACTGGGCGCCGCCAATCAAACCCTGGTGCAGGAGCGCGAACGCAACGCGGCGCTGAGCCAGAACCTGTCGGAAGGTGACGCGGCGCGGGCAGCCCTGCTGTCGCAACTGCGCGATCTGAACCAACAGACCGCCAATACGATGGCGGAACGGGATAAATTGGCGGCCCTGTTGAAACAGGTCGAACTGGCCGCCGCCGCTGCCGCGACGATGAACAAGACGCTGACCGCCCAGGTGACGGAGCAAACGCAGAAAGCTGACACGGCGACGGCGGCCAACCAGCAGTTGACGACGGATCTCGCTGCCGCGCAGGTGCGTCTGCGCGATATGCAGACCCAGATCGCGGCGCTGGATCAGACCGTAAAGGCCGACAAAGACACCATCGACGCGAAAATTTCCGACCTCGCTCGGCTGGCGGAACAGACCCGCGCATTGACCGCGCTGCGCGACGATTTGCAGGAGCAGGTGAAGACTGCCGCCGCCGCCACGCTCACCGAACAGCAAAAGCGCCAGGCGACCGAGGCATTGTTGGCGAACGAAAAGCAACTCGGCGACACTGCGCAGGCGAAAATTGCCATGCTGACGCAACAGGTCGAGCAGTTGCAAAGCGAACTCAGCGTCAGTGAGAAGCAGCGCTCGGATGAGCAGGCCAAGGCCAGCAACCTGACCCAGCAACTGAACCTCGCACTGGCAGCGCAGGTGGAGGAGTTGCGCAAGTACCGCAGCGACTTCTTCGGCAAACTGCGCCAGGTGCTGGCCGGACGGCCGGGCATCCAGATCGTCGGCGATCGTTTCGTGTTCCAGAGCGAGGTGCTGTTCGGCATCAGCAGTGCCGAGCTGACGCCGGCCGGGATCGCTCAGATGACCCAGCTGGCGGCCACCTTCCATCAGATCATCGACAAGATTCCGCCTGACGTGAACTGGGTGTTGCGTGTCGACGGCCATACCGATGCGACGCCGATCCACAATGCGCGATTCGCCTCGAACTGGGAATTGTCGGCCGCGCGCGCCATCGCAGTGGTGAAGTTCCTGATCACCCAGGGGATCCCGGCGACACATCTGGCCGCCACCGGGTTCGGTGAGTTTCAGCCGGTCGATCCGGGCAACACGCCGGCGGCTTATGCGAAGAACCGGCGGATCGAGATCAGGCTGACCGACCGTTAAGCTGGCGGGTCGTCCCACATTGGTGGAACTTGCGGATGTTCCCTGACACATTCCAGACAGCACGCCTTATCCTGCGGCCCATAACGCCGGGTGACCGGGATCCAATCTTCGCGACCTACGCCCGGGATGCAGCGGTGACACGTTATCTGGTGTGGCGGCCACACCAAAACCTCGAGGAAACGTCTGCCTATATCGCACGTTGCATGGCCACGCCGCCGACTGAGGCACGGACTTACGTGTTGACCAGCCGGGAGCACGCTACCGTCCAGGGTGCTTTCGACTTACGCCAGCCGGTGCGCCACCGTCTGGATTTTGGCTATGTGCTCGGCCGCGCGTGGTGGGGCCAGGGCCTGATGACGGAAGTGCTTGCCGAGGTCGTGCGATGGGGACTGGCGCAGGAACGAGTGTTTCGCATTGGTGCCGTCTGCGACGTGGCGAATATTGGTTCCGCGCGCGTGATGGAGAAGGCGGGCCTGGCACGGGAGGGCCTGTTGCGGCGATGGTTGATCCATCCGAACATCAGCGACGAACCGCGGGACTGTTTCAGCTACGCTCGCGTGCGATAACCGTCACGCATTGTCGCCGAACGCCTTCCGCTTGAGGTCCTTCAACCGCTCCTCGCCATGCGGCGTGCGTGGATCGATATCCATCACGTGCTGCCACGCATCGTAGGCAGCTTTCCAGTCCTCGCGTTCCGCGGCGATCTCTTCCAGCGTCTCCCAGGCGCCGAAATGCCGCGGCTCCAGCTTCAGGGTTTCGTGCAGGTCCTGCACCGCACCGACCCCATCGCCGGCCTTGAAACGAGCGATGGCACGCTGATGCCAGGCCTCGGCCAGCGTCGGATCGAGCACGATGGCGTCGCTGAACACCGACGTTGCGTCATCCTCCTCATTGGCGTTGGCCGCGCGCAAACCACGGCTCATGAGCAAAGTAACCGCGGGCGTGCTTGCCTGTAGCCACATCTGACGGATCCTGTCCTCGAGCGCCGCGGCGACCTGTTCGGTCGGCGCGGTGTGCAGTGCGTCAAGCATCTTGTCCAACGCGGCCCGCTTGTCCGGCGTGGCCTGAGCGAATGCCAAAGCCGGCGCGAGACAAAGTGCCAGGATCAAGCCTCTCATGCCACCTCCTCCGGAAGCGCTGCCGGCCGCGGACCACCGGCCATCCAATCGAGCAAAGCCACCGTATGCACGACCGGCAAAGCACCGCCCGACAACTGGGTGATGCAACCGATATTGCCGGCGGCGACCAGATCCGGTTTGGTTCTGGCGATGTTGCGCAGTTTGCGGGTGCGCAGCCTGCTCGCGATCACCGGTTGCAGCATATTGTAAGTACCGGCCGAACCACAGCAGAGATGCGCTTCCGCAGGTTCCACCACGCGGAAACCGGCTTTGCGCAACAGCGCTTTGGGTTCGTTGGTGATCCCCTGGCCGTGCTGCAGGCTGCAGGCAGAATGATAGGCCACAGTCAGGCCAGGACCTGGCCGGGTCGGGGCATAACCGATGCGAGTTAGAAACTCGGTGACATCGACCGCCAATCCGGCGATGCGTTCCGCCTTTGCGCGGATCTCCGCCGTCTCGGAGCGGAACATGAACCCGTAATCCTTCACCGTCGTGCCGCAGCCGGAGGTGTTGATCACCACGGCGTCCAGCCCACCGTTGTCGATTTCCCTGCTCCAGGCTTCGATATTGGCGCGAGCGAAGGCCATGGCCGACGCATGTTGCCCCATGTGATGGTTGAGTGAGCCGCAACATGCCGCGCCTTTGGCCACGACCACCTCACAACCAAGCCGCGTCAGCAGCCGGATCGTTGCGGCGTTGATCTCCGGTGCAAGCACGGTCTGGGCGCATCCCGCCAGCAACGCCACGCGTGCCTTTCTGGGCGCCTCGGCCGGGTGCAGGCGTGCTCCGCCCTTCGGATCAGGTCCTGGCACGTTGGCGGGCGCCAGTGTCAGCATGGCGCGCAGGCGCTGCGCCAGCATGCTCTGACCGGGAATAAGCCTGGCCAGCGGATGAGCCAGCCGCGCGCCGGCAAGCGCCATCCGAAAAACCTTTGGCCGCGGGATAATCCAGCCAAGCGCGTCGCGGATCAGCCGCTCGGGTAGCGGCCTGCGGTAGGTGCGTTCGATATAGACGCGGGCGTGATCGACAAGGTGCATGTAATGCACGCCCGACGGACAGGTGGTCATGCAGGACAGGCAGGACAGGCAACGATCCACATGGCGAACGACCTCCTCGGTCGCCGGCCGGTTGGTTTCCAGCATGTCCTTGATCAAATAAATCCGCCCACGCGGACCGTCGAGTTCATCGCCCAGTAGTAGAAAGGTCGGACAGGTGGCGGTGCAGAGGCCGCAATGCACGCAGCTCCGCAGCACCTGATTGGCAACCGCGGTGTCAGGATCCTGCAATTGCACGGCGGAGAAATTCGTCTGCATAGCGCTATAGCCCGGAGTAGATGCGGCCCGGATTGAGAATCCCACGCGGATCCATGGCCCGCTTCACCCGCCTGGTGATTGCGGCAAGCGGTGCGGCCTCCGGCGGGACCACGTTCACCGCGCTGCGGAGCGCGTCCGGCGCCCGCATCAAGGTCCAGGTACCGCCGGCGGCGCGTGCGGCTGCCTCGATGGCGCGGTGGGTCGTTTCGGTCGGCGCACCGGCGAACCACACCATACCGCCGCCCCAGTCGAGATAACCGACGGCGCCCGGCACGCTACGCAACACACCAGGCCCGGATGACGGACGCACCGATATCCGCCAGATCCCCTCCCCGTTCATTACCGGCAGCAGGCGGACGTCGCGCACCCTGGCCCACAGCTTCCGCGATGCCGCGTCGTCCAGAATGACGGCGCCAAAAAGGTCGAGTTCCGCCATGAGTTTGGCGCTGCGGTAGGCAACCGAAGCAGCAAAATCCTCGATGCGGACCAGGGTCAGCGAGCGGCCGGGCGCAATCCGGTCCGGCAGCCATGACGCTGCCTCGGCGGGCAGAAAGGCGGCGCCGGAGACGCCGTACGGCGAGCCAAGCGCCGCCGACAGCGCCGCGACCGCCTTTTCCGCTTCCAGGCCAGGAATGACGATGGTGCCGACCGCTTCGGGTGCCGGCAGCACCTTCAGCGTGATTTCGGTCATGACGCCCAAAGTGCCGTGGCTACCGGTCAGCAGTTTGCATAAGTCAAGACCGGTAACGTTCTTCAGCACCCGTCCGCCGGAGTGGATGACCTCGCCACGACCGGTCACTGCGCGCACGCCCATGACGTGGTCGCGCATGGCACCCCAGGCAACCCGCCGCGGACCGGACAGGTTGGTTGCGACCACGCCGCCCAGTGTCTGAGTGTTCGGCGGACTGGCGAGCAGCGCGGAGAGATCGGGTGGCTCGGCGATCAGATGTTGCCCGTGCGCCGCCAAGATCGCTTCAATTTCGTGCAGTGGCGTGCCGGCTCGTGCAGAAATGATCAGTTCTTTGGGCGCATAGAGCGTAATGCCGGTCAGGCCTGCGGTCGAAATCATGCCGGCCGCCTGCACCGGACGCAGCATGCCGAACTTGGTGCCGGCGCCGCGTATCAGCAGCGGGTCACGGGCCGCTGCGATCTGGCCGGCGATTGCGGCTTCCGCCTCGGTTGGGGTCATGCCGCGCGAGGCACTGCTGTCGGCGCGCGCAACGGAAACACTTTGCTGGGATTCAACAGCCAATCCGGATCGAACGCGGATTTAATCCGGCGCTGCTGTTCCAGCTCATGCTCGGCAAACTGGAACGGCATCAGGTCGCGCTTCTCAACGCCGACGCCATGTTCGCCGGTCAGGCAACCGCCTACCTCAACGCACAACTTCAGAATATCGGCGCCAAACGTTTCCGCGCGGTGGAAACTGTCCGGGTCGTTGGCGTCGAACATGATCAATGGATGCAAATTGCCATCGCCGGCGTGAAAGATATTGGCAACTTTCAAGCCATAGCTGTCGGACATTTCCTGAATGCGGCGCAGCACCGCCGGCAATTGGCTGGTCGGGATTACCCCGTCCATGCACAAATAATCCGGACTGATGCGGCCGATTGCACCGAACGCCCCTTTGCGGCCTTTCCAGATCGCCAGCGACTCCTCCGCCGATTGCGATACTCTCATGCTGACCGGGTTGTAACGGTTGCAGATCGTGGTCAGTCGCGCCAGCAGATCGTCCTGCTCAGCGACGCTGCCCTCGACTTCGATGATCAGCATGGCCTCGGCATCGAGCGGATAGCCGGCATGAGCGAATGCCTCGCAGGCATGGATCGCCGGCCTGTCCATGAATTCCAGCGCTACCGGAATGATGCCCGATGAAATGATCGCATCGACGCATTCTCCGGCGATTTCATTGGACGCAAACCCGGCAAGCATGGCGCGAGCGCCCTCGGGCGAACGCAGGATACGCACGGTGATTTCGGTCACCAGCGCAAGTTGTCCTTCACTGCCGGTCAGCAATCCCAGCCAGTCATAGCCAGCGGCATCGAGGTGTTCGCCGCCAATGCTCAGAATTTCGCCGTCGACCGTAACAATCTTCAGGCCAAGCAAATTATTGGAAGTAACACCGTATTTCAAACAATGCGCGCCGCCGGAGTTCATATTGACATTGCCGCCAATCATGCAGGCCAGTTGGCTCGACGGATCCGGTGCATAGAAAAAACCTTCGTCCGACACTGCATTGGTGATGCCGATATTGGTCACGCCGGCCTGCACGGTGGCGCAACGATCGGGATAGTTGATGTCGAGGATCTGGTTCATCCGCATCAGCCCGACCACCACCGCATCGGCCATCGGCAGCGCGCCACCGGACAGCGAGGTGCCCGCGCCGCGCGGCACCACGCGCACGCCGTTGGCGTGGCAGAACCGCATGATCGCCGCGACTTCCTCAGTCGTTGACGGCAGCGCGACGGCGAGCGGCATCTGGCGATAGGCGGACAATCCGTCGGTCTCGTACGGCTTCAGGCTGATCGGATCGGCGATCACCCCTTCGTCGTCAGCCACCGCCGCGCGCAGGCCGGCGATCACGGCGTCGCGTTTCGCCAGCACGTCGGGTTTCGGGTCCGGCAGTCTGATCATGATGGGCCTCCGGCCTTCATGATGGGGCGTCGACCCGGTTGGAGCAAGCATTCTTGCGCGTCGCATTCTTGCGCGTCGCATTCTTGCGCGTCGCATTCTTGCGCCCTGGGGAAGCCCGGACTTTAATCCGGGCCAACCAGGAGGAACCCGCCATGGCCGATGTATCCACCTTCGAGGACGTCAACCTGCCGGCCGACACGGTCTGGAACGTGATCGGCGATTTTGCCGGCATTCGCAAATGGGCCGTGCTGGTGCAAAGCGAGTCAGTGGAAGACACGCCTGCCGGCAAAGTCCGCACTCTGGTCATGCCGGAGAACCGTGTGGTGAAGGAACGCCTGGCGGCGCAGTCGCAGTATTCGTACACCTACACGATGGTCGACCGGCCGGAGATGGCGGACTACCGGTCGACAGTCGCGGTCATCCCGCTGGACGCCACGCATTCGCGGATCCAACTGATCATGCATCTGAGCCCCTCGGCGGGGCAGACGGACGACGACATCACCACCCGCTACACCCGCAATCTGCGCGGCAATTTGCGGGCGATGAAGAAGGCGCTCGGGTTACCGATGTGAAACCCGAACGCCGGTCGGATCAGCGGCGGAAGTCGGCACCTTTGCGTTCCACCGTGCGCACCAGGGCCTGCCATTCCATCAGGCCGTAGCTCCCGGTGTGGCGGATCCGTTTCATGCGCTCGGCCGCCTTGCCAATCACGTAATCGTCGATCAGCGCGATCGGGCCATT
>Ga0187862_10006777_pt1 | contig 10342 bp, 6 predicted proteins | sample June2016WEW_10_1_FD_133003 | JGI IMG/M metagenome (GOLD analysis project Ga0187862, IMG submission 133003) | Peatland microbial communities from SPRUCE experiment site at the Marcell Experimental Forest, Minnesota, USA - June2016WEW_10_150 | ecosystem: Environmental > Terrestrial > Soil >... | reverse complement strand
GCCGCCATCGCCTCCAGGCCGACCAGCCCGAAGGGCTCGTGGCCCGAGTTGGCGAGGACGGCGGTTGCCGCCAGGTCGATCTCCGGCAGCACCCTCTCGTGGAGGAAGCGGCGGAGGTTGACGATGGCGGCGCCAGCGCTCTCCCGGAGGGCGAGCGCCACCCCGGCGGCGTCGTCGACCCGCTCGTCCCAGTCGTGGACGGAGAGGCCGAGCTGGTGGGCCCGGCCGAGCACCTCGGCGCCGTGGGACTCGATGCCACCCCGCATCAGCAGCCGCGCCGCCATCCCCTCGGCCCGCAGCTCGGCGATCGCCTCGATCGCCTGTATCCAGCGCTTGTCAGGGGTGAAGCGGCCGATCTTGAAGGCCAGGCAGGGCGTGCCGGCGGCCTGCCGGATCGCCGCCGCCGCCCGCGGGTCGGGCCGCACCAGCGCACTCTCGGGGATGCCGTTGGGGATCACCACCGGGTTGACCCCGCAGCCGAGCATGAGCTGCTTCATGTAGCGGCTCACGGTGGTCGTGGAGGCCACCCGGCTCAGCGCCGGCCAGTCGATCTCGCCCCAGCCGAAACGGTTGTTGGCATTCCAGAGCAGGACCGCATGGCGGCGCAGACCGGCGGCCTCCAGCCCGTCGCCGAGCTGGCGGCAGAAGAGCGCCGTGTGCCACTCCTCGCAGAGCACCGCGACCACCCGACCCCGGGCGACGGCGGGGCCGACGACGCGCTGGATCAGGGCCTCGGGGAGGGTCCGTCGGAGGGTGTCCAGCTTGGCCCATTCCCCCTCGTACACGCCCGCCGGATAGTGCTCGCTCACCTCCTGGCACCAGCGGAACAGCCGCACCCCCTCCGAGGTCTCCTCGGGCGGCAGCGCCGGGTCCCCGACGAAGACGAGGGTGGTCGCGTAGCCGGCGGCGGCGAGGGCTCGGGTCAGCTCGCGGGCGCGGACTCCGAGGCCACCCGCGAGGCTGTAGCGATCCGGCCCCTCGAAGGAGACCATGACCACCTCGAGAGTCGCGGGATCGAACATGTCGGCCACAACTGTTTCAACCGCTAGCATGACAAAGATCCGGGTTTCGCGTACCCTGTGGGCGCGTCGAGTGACACCACGAGACTCGGCTGGGCTCTTCGTGGCGAGGCTGCAGCATATGGCTGGGACGAAGCTGATCTCCACGCGTTTGACGGTGTGCGTCGCCTGCGGACATGAGTCCCGAGTCGTGGCGTCGACGTCAGAGGAAGTGGTCAGCCGGTGCTACGCGTGCGGCGACATCACCCGCACCCCGCATCAGATCCCACCCGCCTGGTCGGTGGAGGCCGGCATCCGCGGACACGCCCAGGAACCCGCGTCCACCGCCCCGGCGACGCCCCGACAGCCCGCCCCCGCCGGTCGGGCCGCCGCCGGCTGAGGCGCCGGCGCCCGTCAGCAGGAGGGGCTCGGCCCGGTGAGGGTCAGTCCCGGGGAGGCGGCCGCGGCCGGGGACGAGGTCACCGCGTAGAGGGTCGTCGGGTCGCCGCTCGGGAAGACCACCGGCGCGTCGGCCCAGACGAAGTCGTACTCGGAGCCGGCCACCACCGAGGCCCCCGCGACCGTCGCCGACGCCCCGGTGCAGCGGTTGACCAGCAGCAGGTCGAAGCTGACGGTCATCTGCCCCTGTTGCGGCTCGAGATCGACGCTGACCTGGACCTCGCAGGAGCCACCCGCGGTCACCGTGCACCCCCCGCCGCCCTGGGGGCTCAGGCTCAGGCTGACGATGGGGCCCGCGGCCGGCGGGGCGGGCGGCGACGGGGTCACGGCCCCGGCCGACGGCAGCGGGCTGAGGGTGGCGGGCGGCGCGGCCGTGGCGGTGGCCGGCGGGGCCTCGCTGCGCGCGGGAGCCGGGGTGACCGCGGAGGACGGCGGGGTGGCGGCGACCGGTGACCCGGTGCGGCCGCCGCTCAGGGTCACGACGACCCCCACCACCAACGCGGCCGCGAGCAGAGGAGCGAGCCAGAGGACCAGCCGCCGGCCGGTGGCGGGCCGCCATCCCGCCGGCGCGCCCCCGGGTGGGACGGCGGGCGGGGCCGCCCGGCGCCGGAGCCACGTCCACCCACCCGCCACCCCGCTCCGTACCAGCCCCATCAGGGTGATCAGACGGAGCCGCACCATCCGCAGGCCGGCGGTCGCGCGCCCGACCAGCCTCAGCCGCCCGGCGATCCGGGCCGGCACCCGACCCGACCCGGGCCCGACCCCCTCCGGCGGCGCGGAGGACCCGGGCGTCGCCGGCTCGCCCACCATCCGGCCGGGGAGAGGCGGCTCCGCCTGGGCTGCGGAGGTGGCCGCGGCGGGGGCGGGGATGGGTTCGCGGATCGGCTCGGGGCGCCGCAGCGGTCGCGAAGCGCCGGCCGGCGCGGGGGCGGCGGCGAGGGCCGGGGTCGCGAGCGGTCGCACCGCCCGCAACGGGTCGACCAGGGCGCTGATCTCGCGCCGGATCCGGGCGTCGGGCTCGCCCGCAACCGCGGCGAGGACGGTCCGGGCGGCGGCGGCCGAGGTCGCGCCGTCGAAGGCCGGGCTGGGGCCGCCGAGGACCGCATCGAGGGCGTCGACGGCATCCGACCGCCGGTGGGACGCGGAGGCCGGCTGACCGCGCCGGTGCGGGGGAGTCATGGCGATGCGCAGCGCGGCGGCGACCGCCTCGATGTCATCCCGGACGCCGAGTCCGCCGCGGGCCGGGAGGCGGCCGCGCGAGCGCACCACAGCGGCGGCGGCGGCGCCGAGACCGGCGTCGACGACCCGGGCCCGGCCGTCCAGGCCCACCAGGATGTTCCCCGGGTGCAGGGCACCGTGGGCGACACCGGCAGCGTGCAGGGCGGTCAGGGCCGCCAGGACATCGTCCCCGATCGATCCCAGGTGTCGCGGCTCGAGGCGGGCCACGGCCGCCAGCCGCCGCAGGCTGACGCCCGGGTCGTGGGGCCGGACCACCCACACCCAACCACCCTCCTCCCACGCCGGCCGGGGCGAGAGCAGGCCGGGGTGTTCCAGGCGGGCGAGCTCGGCGGTCGCGCTCAGCAGGGCGGCGCGCTGCGCCGGGCCGCGGCCGCCCAGCCGGCGGGCGACCCGGAGGGCGTCGGCGGCGTCCGCTGCCAGCCAGGTGCGGGAGGCCGCCGTGGATCCGAGCAGGCCGAGGAGGACCAGCCCGCGCCCACCGAGCTCGAGCTGGTCGCGCTCGCGGAGCCCGTCACTCATGAGCCTCTCCCCGATGCATCTTTCGCACCGCGCGCGGATGCGGGATGATCAGATCGTGAGCCGCCCGCGGGGGGGACGGCGAGCAGCAGGAGAAGGCGGAGTCGAGGGCGTTGCTGATGCTCTTCTCGTCGCGCTTCGGGATCGACCTCGGGACGGCCAACACGGTGGTCTGCAAGCCGGGCAGGCGGATCGTGCTCAACGAGCCATCGGTGATGGCGGTGCGGGTCAACGGCCATTCCGGCCCCCCGGTGCGGGTGGGGCATGAGGCGCGCGAGCTGGTCGGCCGGACGCCGGTCGGGCTCACCACGGTGCGCCCCATCCGCGACGGCGTCATCACGGACCTGCAGTCCGCCCGCAGCTTCATCATCGCCATCCTCCACCGAGCCCTCCGATACCCCTGGGAGCGGCTCCGCCCCTGCGCGGCCGTCGGAGTCCCCGCGGGAGCCACGTCGCTGGAGCGCCGCGCCCTCATCGAGGCCGTCGAGGAGGCGGGGGTCAGCCGCGTCGAGCTGGTGCCCGAGCCCGTCGCCGGCGCCATCGGCTGCGGCATCGACCCGCTGCAGCCGCGCGCCCACATGGTCGTCGACGTCGGCGGCGGCACCGCCGAGGTCTCCGCCTTCTGCTTCGGCGGCATCCTGGCGACGCGCTCCTGCCGCATCGCCGGTGACGAGATGACCCTCGCGCTCCACCAGTACCTGCGCCAGGAGCACCAGCTGATGGTGGGCGAGCTGACCGCCGAGGACGTCAAGATCCGGCTCCGCGATGCCGCCGCCGAGAGCCAGCCGCTGGTGGTGGAGGGACGGGACGTGCTCAGCTCGCGCCCGCGCCTGGTCACCCTCGACCCCAACGAGGTCGCCGACGCCCTGAGGCCGACCGTCGACGGCATCATCGACGCGCTCACCGGCTGTCTCGAGGACCTGCCGCCCCAGGCCGTCGGCGACATCATGCACGAGGGGGTCATCGCCTTCGGGGGCGGCTCGCTCCTCGCCGGATTCGAGCAGCGGCTGGAGGAGGAGTTCGGCTTCTCCGTGCAGCACGCCGAGCGGCCGCTGACCTGCGTCGCCGAGGGTGCCGCGCTGGTCGTCTCGATGCCGCAGGTCATCGCCGCGTACTCCGCTCGCTAGCGGTCTCGGCACCGGCGGGAGGCGGCGTCGGGGAGGGGCTCGAGCTCGGCGGCCATGCCGCGGCCGCCGCCGTCCGCGGGGCGGTCGCGGGTGCCGGAGACGCCGAGGAGGGGTGGCCGGGCCCCAGCGCGGCGGTGGGCGGGGGCGGCGCCGTCGACATGATCCCCGCCTGGTTGGCGGCGAAGTACTGGAGGAGCTGGTCCACCGACGGTTCGCAGTCGTAGTAGCCCTGGCCGCCCCCGTGGACGGCGCAGAGCACCACGACCTGGGGGTCGTCGGCCGGGTAGACGGCGTCGTACCAGGCGTCGGGACCACCGTGGGGGGCGGACGGGTCCTGGGCGGTCCCGGTCTTCCCGCCGGCCGGCTCGGGCAGGTTCCGGAGCATGGTCCCGGTGCCCTGGGTGACCTCCAGCGCTAGACCGGCGCGCACCGGGCCCAGCTGGGCGGCGAAGGGGAGCGACGCAGCCGCGAGGTGGACGAGCGGCGTGGCGCCGCCCGAGCCGGCGACATCCATCCCCAGGTGGGGGGTGACCAGGCTTCCGGTCGCCACCGCGTCCAGCCAGCGAATGCCCTGCAGGGGGGTCACCGCCGTGTAGCCCTGGCCGATGCCCATCATCGGGGTCACCCCCGGGTACCAGGTTTCCCCCGCCGGCATGTGCCCCGGGTAGAAGAACTCGCCCGCGCCCTGCTCGTCGACGGGGAGGTCGATGCCGGTGAGGCCGCCGACCCCGAGCTCGGTGGCGGCCTGGGCGATCCGCTGCGGACCGAGCGCCAGCGCCAGCTGGTAGAAGTAGACGTCGTTCGACCAGGCGATCGCCTCGGGCAGGTCCTGGGGCGGCAGGCATTCCCAGTTCGCGTAGCGGATCCCGTCATAGCTGTAGGAGCAGCCGGTCGGCAGCACCGCCGTGGACGGGATCACGCCGTAGGCGGCGTCGGCGGCCGCGGTGACCAGCTTGAAGGTCGAGCCCGGCGGCATCTCCGCCTCGGTGGCGTTGGCGGCGCCGTCCAGTCCCTGGCCGGCCATCGCCAGGATGGCGCCGGTCCGGGCGTCCATCACGATCATCGAGCCCCAGTCACCGGTCTGGCTCTGCGGGTAGGCGCCGGCCATCGACCTCTGGAGCAGGGCCGAGGCCTCCTCCTCGAGCCCCAGGTCGATGCTGAGCTGGAGGGTTCCGCCGGGGGTCGGCGCAGTCAGCCCGGCGGCGGCCACCACGCCCCCGAAGGGGTCGACGAGGACCCGCTGCCGGCCGTCGACCCCACCCAGGTAGCTCTCGTACTCCTCCTCCAGCCCGGAGTGGCCGACCACGTCCCCGGGCGGCAGCAGACCGAGCTCGGCCACCTGGTCGGCCCACTCCGGTCCGGTGGAGCCGAGCAGCGGTGCCAGCAGGTTGCCCTCGGGGTAGATGAGCCGGTACGACGGCTCGAGGATCACCCCGGGCAGGTCCGCGGAGCCGATCCGCGCCCCCACCGCCGCGCTCACCGTGCCGGGCAGGTCGACCGACAGCTCGGAGCCGGCCGCGTCGATCTCGCCGTCGAGCCGCCCCGGGGTCGACCCCAGCAGGGATGCAAGCTCCGATACGGCACCGCCGCGCCCCTGGATCAGACCGGGGATCACCGCCACCTGGTAGGCGGCCGCCTCGTACGCCAGCGGGACGCCGTGGCGATCCACGATGTCGCCGCGCGGCGCGGGCAGGTCGATGCTGCGCGTCACCTCGGCGAGCGCCGCGGCGCGCAGAGCCGAACCGCTCTGGCGCTGGAGCTCGAGGGTGACCATCGCGGTCCCGACCAGGGCCAGGGCCAGCGCGACCCCGCTCACCCTGACCAGGCGGGGCATCCGGCGGAGGCCGCGGGGGGGCCGCCAGAGGATGCGCACCCGCGAGTCGCGGGCGATCCCGGCGGCCGCGCCGACCGCCCCCAGATGGGCGACGGCACTCGAGCCACCGGCGCTGATCAGCGGGCAGGGCACGCCGGCGAGGGGCAGCAGGCCGATGCCCCCCGCCGCCGAGATCAGGACCTCCGACCCGAGCAGGACGGCGAAGCCACCCCCGACCAGACCGGCGGCCTCGGTGCGCGCCCCCTTGGTGATGGCGATCAGGCGCCACATCACCAGGGCGGTGCAGAGGAACACGGCGGCGCCCGCGAGCAGACCGCGCTGCTCCACCAGGCTGACCAGTGCCAGGTCGGTCTCGCGAGCCGGGAGGTACTGGGAGAGCAGCGGGTAGGGGACCGCGGAGCCGCGGCCGAGCAGCCCCGCCGAGGCGATCGCGATGTGGGCCTGGAATACCGTCCACCCGGAGCCGAGGGCGCTGGCGCCGCCGCTCAGGAAGGCCTGGAGCCGGGCGAGCTGGTACGGGCGCAGCAGGACCAGGCCGACCGGGGCGATCCCGGCGGCGCCGCCGGCGGTCGCCAGCAGGCTGCGCAGCCGCACCCTCGCCTGGATCGCGACCGCCGCGAAGACGATGAGCAGGAGCATCGAGGTGCTGAGGTCGGGCTCGACCAGCGTGAGGCCGATCGGGACGCCCGCGACCACGAGGGCGAGCAGGTAGCGGTGCCGGCGCGCCGGGTTGCCCAGGACGTCGGCGAGCACCAGCAGCAGGCCGATCTTGGCGAACTCGGAGGGCTGGAAGAGCTGGCTTCCCACCTCCAGCCAGCGCCGCCCTCCATCGACCCCGCTGCTGCCCGCCAGCACGACCGCGCCCAGGAGGAGCACGGCGCCGGCGTAGGCCAGCCGCCCGAGCACCACCCAGACGCGCATCCGCAGCCGCGAGAGGAGCAGCGCGACACCCACGCCGAGCACCACGGTGGCGAGCTGGTGCTGGGCCTCGCTCGGGTCTCCGACTCCGACGAGGTTGAGGATCCCGAGGGCGGCGAGCCCGGCGATGCCGAGCCAGAGCAGCGGGTCACCCCGGCCGAGACGGCGCCAGCCCCGCCGCGTGGAGGGGTCGCCGCGCCGGTCGGATGGCGACGGGTCCCATGGATGTGCTCGCATCCATCGCCCTCGGAACTCGCGGCCGCCTGAGCGATCACGTGAGACGGTGCGCGACCCACCGCCCGCGCAACTCCGTCGCTTCCATGGTACTCGTGAGGCCGGAATGCCAACGGATCCATCTTCGGTGAGCGGCGCGGTGGGGCTGGGCTTTTGACACTCGCGCGCACCGGCCGGTCCGGGGCGCGGGCGGCGGCCCACCGGGGTCCGACAGGGGGGCGCGCAGCCGACAAGACGCCGCCCATCATCGCTACCATCTGCGCGATGACCGAAGCGTCCGAGGTGGCTGCGCCGGCTGCCCTCAGGATCGCCGTGCCCCGTGAGCGCCAGGAGGGGGAGCGCCGGGTGGCGCTGGTGCCCGGGACGCTACGGTCGCTGCTCCGCGCCGGGCTCGAGGTGGGGGTCGAGGCCGGCGCCGGCGAGCTCGCCGGCTATCCCGACGCCGCCTACACCGAGGCGGGTGCGACCGTCGTCGCCGACCTGGGCGGGCTGCTCCGGGGCGCCGCCGTCGTCCTCCACGTGGGACCCCCCGCGGACGCGGAGATCCAGGCCATGACCGCGGGCACCACCCTGGTCGGCCTGCTCCGGGCGACCTCCAACCGCCCGCTGCTGGAGCGCCTGGCGGCGGCGCGGATCGACGTCCACAGCCTGGAGCTGCTGCCCCGGATCACGCGCGCCCAGGAGATGGACGTGCTCTCGTCGATGGCCACCGCCGCTGGCTACCACGGGGTGCTGATGGCCGCGGTCCGCCTGCCCCGCTTCATGCCCCTGCTGATGACCGCCGCCGGGACGGTGCGCCCGGCTCGGGTGCTGGTGGTGGGAGCCGGGGTGGCGGGGCTGCAGGCGATCGCCACCGCGCGCCGGCTCGGCGCCGTGGTCGAGGCCTTCGACGTCCGGCCGGTGGTCCGCGAGCAGGTGGAGAGCCTGGGAGCCCGGTTCGTCGACATCGGGGTCGAGGCGGCGGAGACCGGGACGGGCTACGCGGCTCAGCTGAGCGGCGAGGCCGAGGAGCGCGAGCGCGAGGTGCTCAGCCGCCACGTGGCCGACGCCGACTGCGTCATCACCACCGCGCTGATCGCCGGCCGGGATGCGCCCCGCCTGATCAGCGCCGCGATGGTCGCGGCGATGCGGCCCGGCTCGGTGATCGTCGACCTCGCGGCCGAGGGCGGGGGCAACTGCGAGCTCACCAAGCCCGGGGACGAGGTGGTGGTCTCGGGCGTGCGGATCTGCGGCCAGACCGACCTGGCGAGCCGGATGGCCGGCGACACCAGCCAGCTCTACGCCGGCAACATCTCGCGCTTCGTGCTCCACCTGGTCCACGACGGGAAGGTCCGTGACGACCTGGAGGACGAGATTCTCGGTGCCACCTGCGTCGTCCAGGGCGGCGCCCTGCGCGGGGCCGCGGCTCCGCCGCCGGCGCCGGTCACTCCCGTGCAGCAGTAGGAGCCCGCATGTCCGAGAGCAACCTGGTCCTGATCGGGTTCTTCATCTTCGTGGTCTCGGTCTTCCTCGGTCTGGAGCTGATCACCAAGGTCCCGTCCCTGCTCCACACCCCGCTGATGTCGGGGACCAACTTCATCCACGGGATCGTGGTGATCGGGGCGATCACCATCGCGGCCAGCGTCAACAACGCGCTGGCCGGGGTGATCGCGGTCATCGCCGTCTTCCTCGGCACCCTCAACGTGGTGGGCGGCTGGGTGGTGACCGACCGGATGCTGGGGATGTTCCGGGGCAGCGCTCAGCAACGCGGCCACCAGAACCCTGAGCCACCGCCGGCGGCGGCCGGGCCGCCGGAGGGCAAGGCCTGATGTTCGGGGCCACCGTCTACGCGCTTCCCCCGGCCTGGGCGCTGCTCGGCTACATCGTCGCCATCGCCTTCTTCGCCCGCGGCATCAAGATGCTGACCTCGCCGAGGACCGCGCACCTGGGCAACCGCGTCGCCGGGGTCGGGATGCTGATCGCCATCGGCGTGACCCTGGGCCAGTTCCACGTCGGCTGGCAGTACATCGTTCCGGCCGCCGCCCTGGGGGCCATCATCGGAGCGGTCTGGGCGCTGCGCGTCCCGATGACCGCCATGCCCCAGATGGTGGCGATGTTCAACGGCATGGGCGGTGGCGCCGCGGCCCTGATCGCGCTCGGCGACTTCCACCGGCTAACCCTGGGCGGCGTCGCCCTCGGCCCCATCGACTCCGGGACCATCCTGCTCAGCTGCCTGATCGGCAGCATCAGCTTCGCCGGCAGCATGATCGCCTTCGCCAAGCTCCAGGAGCTGATGACCGGCACCCCGATCACCTGGCCGTTCCAGCACGAGATCAACGGGGTGCTGCTCGGCGCCCTGGTCGCCATCGGGCTCGTGATCATGATCACGGGTGGCGGCGGCGCGCTGATGATCGTCTTCTTCATCGGCGCCCTGGCCCTCGGGGTGATGGCGGTCCTGCCGGTGGGCGGCGCCGACATGCCGGTGATCATCTCGCTGCTGAACTCCTTCACCGGAGTGGCGGCGGCGGTGACCGGCTTCGTGATCGGCAACTACTCGCTGGTGGTGGCCGGTGCCCTGGTCGGGGCCTCCGGCTCCATCCTCACCGTGCTGATGAGCAAGGCGATGAACCGGCCCATCACCAACGTGCTCTTCGGCGCCTTCGGTCAGGTGGCGGAGGGCGGGGCCGCGGGCGGCGGCGCGGCGCTGGGCGCGAACGTCCGCCCCACCAGCGCCGAGGACCTGGCGGTGCTGCTCGCCTACTCCCAGCAGGTCATCTTCGTCCCCGGCTACGGCCTGGCGGTGGCCCGTGCCCAGCACGAGGTGAAGGAGCTCGCCGACCTGCTCAAGGCGCGCGGGGTGCGGGTGCTCTACGCCATCCACCCGGTGGCCGGCCGCATGCCCGGGCACATGAACGTGCTGCTCGCCGAAGCCAATGTCCCTTACGACGAAGTGTTCGAGCTCGAGGACATCAACTCCGAGTTCCCGCAAACGGACGTCGCTTACGTCATCGGCGCCAATGATGTCACCAACCCGGCCG
>Ga0187862_10006771_pt1 | contig 10350 bp, 11 predicted proteins | sample June2016WEW_10_1_FD_133003 | JGI IMG/M metagenome (GOLD analysis project Ga0187862, IMG submission 133003) | Peatland microbial communities from SPRUCE experiment site at the Marcell Experimental Forest, Minnesota, USA - June2016WEW_10_150 | ecosystem: Environmental > Terrestrial > Soil >... | reverse complement strand
TGGCTTTTTCCCTGGAGCGTATATCTGCCGGCAGTCACAAAGCTTTCTTTTAAGCCCCTGGACCGCGCCGGGCGTACGAGACTTCTGGCGCTTTGCTGTGTGGGGTTCATCCTGGTCTTCTTCACGTTTTCAACGACGCAGGAATATTACTCGATGCCATGTTATCCGGCCCTGGCTCTTCTGCTGGGATCAGCGATGGCGGCAGAAGGAACGTGGATCCACCGTGGTACACGCACTTTGGGAGGAATCGCCGCGCTCGCTGCGCTATCCACTATCGTCATTGCGATTGCCGTGCGCCACCTGCCCACACCGGGTGATATTTCCACGGCGCTATCGCGGCATCCTTCGGCATATACCCTATCGCTTGGACACATGCTGGATCTCACCTTCGATTCCTTTGCCTATCTTCGCTTGCCGTTGTGTTTGGCGGGGGTCGCTTTCTTGCTGGGAGCGGCGGGAAACCTTCGCTGGTCAGGCCTGCGCGCTTTCCTGGCGTCTGGACTCATGATGGTTCTCTTTTTCCACGCAGCCCGGCTGGCGCTGGTCGCGTTCGATCCTTACCTCTCATCGCGTCCACTCGCGAAAGCGTTCCTTGCGGCGCCCCCGGGAAAGCTGATCGTGGATCACCACTACTATCACTTCTCCTCGGTTATCTTTTATACGGGCCAAGACCCGTTACTTTTGAACGGCAAGTTCTTTAATTTGGAATATGGCGCGGCTGCTCCGGGAGCGCCGGCGGTTTTTCTTAGCGATTCGGAATTCAAAACTTTGTGGACCAGCGGGAACAGATATTATCTTGTGGCATCGCAGAAGGGGGCGGATCGCATCGAAAGTTTAGTGGGCAAGGAAAATTTTGAGACGGTCTCTACAAGCGGCGGCAAATTTCTGTTAACCAACGTAACCGCAAAGGATGCTTCCAGCACTTCGCTAACTGCTCCCAGCCAACCCGGCGCATCCAATCTCGTTTATTCGTCAATGGGTACCAATGCTCCCCACTAACCCCGCCCAGCAGTCTGCCGGCAATTCTCGTGGCGCGGCCCTGCGAAAGACGGCATTCCTAATTTTGCGCCTCAGCATTGGTGTGGCAATCCTTGCCTATCTTTCGCATTCGGGGCAGATCAAGTTTTCTTCCCTGATCCGGCTTTACCGTGCCTGGCCACTTTCACTGGCAGCCGTGGGATTCATGCTCGTGGACGTCTTTATGATGTCCATTCGATCGTCACTCTTGTTTCGCAATGCCCGGCTCTCTCTCTCTTTGGGCAATTCCATTCAATTGAACCTGATCGGCTTTCTTTTCTCGACATTTCTACCCGGAGCGGCAGGGGGAGATATCGCCAAACTTGTTTATGCAACACGGGAGAATCACGGCCGGCGTGCGGAGGTGGCCACCGTCCTGATATTGGACCGCCTCGTCGGGCTATTCTCGCTGGTTCTGCTCCCTCTCCTTTTCGCCCCCTTCTTTTCCGATCTCCTGCGCTCTGTTTCCCTGCTCCGGCGTCTTCTGTATTTGGATGCCCTGCTGGCTGGGTTTATGGTTGCCGGTACGGCACTGGTCATGTTTTTTGTGCCCGCACGGTCATGGGTTGCCTGGCTTTTGGGCAGATGGCCAGGAATCAAAAGCCTTGCTCTTCGCGTGTTGGACGCGATGGTCGCGCACGGCAAGGCGCGAAGCAGGTTGTTCCTCGCGCTCCTTCTCTCTCTGGTTGCAAATCTGGCGCTTATCGTTGTTACGGCACTTGGCCTGTATGCTGTAAGTCCCGCTTCTTTTTCGATGCGACTGGCATTGGTTGCGCCGATTGGCCATTTGGTGAATAGTTTACCTTTGACTCCGGGGGGCATTGGTGTTGGAGAGACGGCGTTTGATGCTTTATTCAGATTAGCGGGAATGAGCGGCGGAGCGGAAACTTTACTGTGTCTTCGGGTATGGAATGTCCCTGTGGGATTATTGGGCCTGGCGGTATACCTGCTCGGAATGGGCCGTATTGTGCATCCATTTGAGGGCGAGCCTGAGGGAGCAGGAACCAGGTATGTTGAAGTAGAATCGCCAAATTGATTGGGACAGAGCAAGTCGGTCGATTTCTGCAATGCAAGCAAGACCCTGTTCACAAATTTCTGGTGTTACAGGAGCTTTGCGTTGGATCACTGGAAGCAAAACCAAGGACCAAGTTTGCTTGAACCGTAAGAGCGGATAGAGACTGAAGTAAAGGGGAAGCCATGAAAGTAATTGTTCTCGGTGGGGATGGGTACTGTGGATGGGCGACTGCCCTTTATCTTTCCGCAAAAGGACACTCCGTAGCGATAGTGGATAATTTTATCCGCCGGCAGTGGGATCACGAACTCGGTGCCCAGACTCTTACCCCCATTCTTCCGCTCTGTGACCGCCTGCGAACCTGGCATCGGTTGACAGGCAGGGCCATTGATCTCTTTGTGGGAGATGTAATGGACTACGACTTTTTGGTCTCCACCATCAAGCAGATTGAGCCGGAGGCGATCATCCATTTTGCCGAACAGCGCTCGGCTCCTTATTCAATGATCGACCGCAAGCATGCCGTATTCACTCAAGTGAACAATGTCGTCGGCACATTGAATGTCCTGTTCGCGATTCGGGAGGTGCAGCCGGATTGTCACCTGATCAAGCTGGGCACGATGGGCGAATACGGAACGCCAAACATTGATATCGAAGAAGGCTACATCAACATCGAACACAACGGGCGACGCGACCTCTTGCCCTTCCCCAAACAGCCCGGTTCCTTCTATCACCTTTCCAAAGTGCACGACAGCCACAACATGATGTTTGCCTGCAAGATATGGGGAGTGCGCGCCACGGATCTGAACCAGGGTGTGGTCTATGGCACGGTGACCGACGAAATCGCGTTAGACGAAGCTCTGATCAATCGCCTGGATTACGACGAAGTGTTCGGCACGGTTCTGAATCGCTTTTGCGTCCAGGCGGCCATCGGTCAGCCTTTAACGGTTTATGGAAAAGGTGGCCAGACGCGCGGATTTTTGGATATCCGGGACACCGTTCGCTGTGTCGAACTGGCCTGCCTGAATCCCGCGGCCAAGGGCGAATGTCGTGTGTACAACCAGTTCACGGAACAGTTTACCGTTCTGGACCTCGCGAAAAAGGTGCAGGAAGCGGGAAAGGACCTTGGGTTGAAGGTGGAAATCGACCACATCCCGGATCCGCGTGTCGAGGCTGAGCAGCATTATTACAACGCGAAGCACTCGAAGTTGCTTGATCTGGGCCTGCAGCCGCACTTCCTCTCGGAATCTCTACTGGATTCACTGATGAATATTGCCATGAAGTATCGCAATCGCGTCGATACCACGATGATGCTGCCACAAGTGAATTGGCGCCAGCCACGCAATGAACGCCGGCTGCACACGGACATTGCCGCCGGCATGTCTGCCGGCGCGGGCCATGCAGGCGAGTCTCGCGTGGCATCCGATAAACGCGAGAAACGCTGAAAGAAACCTTGGACTGGCCGCAATCGCCGCAAATTTGGCTCTCGTTCTCTAGGAATCGCTCTTGGCAGAGTGACGCTCAGCAAAATTATCCGTCGCCGAAACGAATTGTCCGTGTCTGAGTTTGTACTCGGCGCCACGCCAACGTATGGTCGTTCGCGTAAAACTCACCAGCCAGATGCAAAACGCCAGTGCGTCCCAAAGTGGAATTAGCGGCATTTTCTTCCAAAGTCCTTGCTGTTTGAGCCCCCGGATTCCGATGAGCCACGTCATGGCTATGCGAAAGGCTACGTACAGACCCCAATAGGCCGCAGCAACGCCCAAGGTCGGGTGCACCAGGACGGCAAGGGTCGCCCATGGCAAACCCCAAGTGAAGAGCAGGCCAAAGTGTCCCCAGGGCCACATGCTTCTCATCACGGTCATCCACCGCATACGCTTGGACAGCAGTTCGCCCATTCCCTGGAAATCAGGAACCGTTTCTACCGCATACCGTAACAGCCTGACCTCAACTCCTTGTTCGGCAATCAGGCGCCCAAAGAGGAGGTCATCTGCCGGGCGGTTTTCCAACACCTGAAAACCCCCGAAGCCCCGGATGCGCTGCTTCGTGGACAACATTGTTGGACCCAGGGCGAACTGAATTCCGTCGAGCTGCCATGCGACGAGCACTCCCGCATAAAAGTCGGAAAGCATCCCGATGGTCTGGAGTTTCTCGACGAAGGATCGTTCTCGCGGTGATACGTAGAAGCAGGTCACTGCGCCCACTTTGGGATCGCGCAACGGCGCAACCACTCGCCGCAAATAATCGGGCTCGACACGCACATCGGAGTCATTGATCACCAGGTACTCGTAGCGGGCTTCGCGCTCCATCAGCCGCAACTTCGCAACTTTGTCGTTGATAGCCGTGTGGCCCGCGCTGAAAAGCAGGCGGATTTGCCGCTCGGGGAAATCCCGCATCAATTGCTGGATTACAGGGACGCAGGGATCGCTTTGGTCTGTCGCGCAAAAAATCAGTTCGTACTCGGGATAGTCCTGGAGGCAGAAACTGGCAAAGTTTTCATAGGCAGCAGGGTCGAGCCCGCGAACTGGCTTGAGGTTGCTTATCGGAGGACTGAAATCGAGATTTTTGCCGGGGCAATTGCTGGACTGCCGGAAATAGCGGGTGGAGCTATAAATTGCCAGAATATAATAGATAAAGGGAATTGCGGCTATGAAAAGGACAGCGTACTCCAGAAGGTTTGCCGGCACGATACCCTATTCCCGAATCGAGTGCGGCAGGGGGAGCTCGACTCTCCGATTGCCACAACTTTCCAGTCATGATTATCGCATGTTGGATGCCCGCACAAGTGCGAGTGATACCTTCGGCAAGTGCCCGCGGATTCCAAGGATTTTCCATTTCGCCGATGCGCATTGCGCATGACTTTCTGTCGGTTTCTGCGGCGATGGCGTCCGTTGCAGCCTGTAGTTTGTTATTCTTGACTATCGTACAGTGTACACGCGTGAGCCATACTCGAAGACTCCAACTGAAAACGATCCCGATGATTCTGATCAGCATTACTTTGGGACCGCTTGGAAACGTTTTCCTGGGCAAGGGCATGAAGACCGTCGGGCCAGTCGTCTCCGGAAGAGTCCACGACATTATCCCAATCGTTTCGCGGGTGCTGGCCTCCGGCTATATCTGGTTGGGCATTTCCTGCTTGCTGGGATTTTTTATTGCCCACATGCTGTTGCTGACCTGGGCCGACTATAGTTATGTGCAGCCAGCTACGTCTCTGTCTTACCTGTCGATCTCCATCCTGAGTTATCTCCTTCTCGGCGAGAGGATTTCGCCATTGCGCTGGATCGGCGTCACGGTCATCTGTCTGGGAGTTTTGCTTGTGGGCCGTACGCCACCGAGCACGACAGGAGAGCCTCCTCGTGCGTGAGCTGATCCTGTTTTTTTTCATTGTAGTTGCGGGGACAGGAGGAGAGCTCTGCGTGAGCCGCGCGATGAAGGGCATCGGAGAAGTCCACGACTTTTCTCCCAAATCCATTCTGAATTTCGTGTTGCAATCGCTGCGCTTGCCGTGGATGTGGCTGGGCATCGGCCTGATGAGCTTGGGATTTTTCTCGCTTCTCGCGATTCTTTCGTTTCAGGAAGTGAGTTTTGTGGTGCCGGTGAGCGCCCTGAGCTATGCGGCAGGCGCCTTTGGGGCAAAAGCCTTTTTGGGCGAACGCATCAGCCAGAACCGTTGGATTGGAATCGCCATCGTCTGCCTGGGCGTCACTATTGTCTGGTGGAGCAGAAAGTAGCTGAAGGAATGGAGCGGCCTATGAGAATCGAACTCACGCCTGAACCTTGGCAAGGTTCCGTACTACCATTATACTAAGGCCGCTCGACTACTAATTTTATAGCACGCTCTCCCGCCAAATTCCAAGTCCCCACAGGCTTCTTCGTTCCCCGATGCGTGGCCCTCAGGAGACCTGGCTTACGCGGGCCGACTTGACAACCGGCGAGCGGCGCTGCCGTTCCGCAAACCGCGTTGCTTTTTCCTTGTCCGTGTATACCCGGCCAAATGTCTCGCCATCGGCGTAATTGACGGTTACCAGGTAGTGATGATGGCGGCGGCGCTTGTCTTTGCCAAACTCGGATTTTTCATCGCGAACGGATTTTCTCGGGAGCTTGGATGCTTGTTTTGACACAGGGAAATCCTCGGTCCTGCAATAATGTTGACCTTCACTATCGCAAGAAAAAACAGTTCGCGCAAGTAGTATGCAAGCAAGTAACCCGTACTTCATTGGTTGACTTAAGAGGACTGACTGTGGTGGACCAGTCGGTTATGCGACTAAATGGACCTTTGCAGTTCAACATTCTCTCTTTCTGCGCGCGCTCCCTCACGTGTCACCGCCATTTTGGCCGCTTCCCTCGATCGCTCTTTCGCGAGTCTTGCATGCACCTACCGCAATCCTTTTTCCATGCATCTAATTAAGGCGTATCCCAACAGGCGGCCTGCTGGAAGATCGTCCCCCGGCGGGGTTGTTTTTATGAAACATTTTGCCAGCTTTTACGTCTTAATGTTTGTAGGTCACAGTATGATGCTACGGCGGATGAAGGATAAGAAAATGTCGAATATTCACAAACTACCGCCCATTGTTGAAGACCTCCGGAGCCATGCTCCGGAACAATTGGCGGAACTCCGCCTGTTGCTCAACGCAGGGATTACCGGACGGCCCGATACGCGGCGGCCCGGATTCTATGAACTCGACGGGGACGAGAGCGTCTACTACGTTTTCCGCTATCCTACCGGCCACAAAGTGCTCCTGGTAGCGGCTTGGGAGCGCCAGTCTGATCCAGCCGCCGAAATGGCGGCTTGCTCCTGCCCGGCCGCATAATCGGCCTGTTTGTTTGGCCGGAAAATCCTGCCCCTTGAAACGCCGAGCTTGTGCTGAACCACGCCTACTTCTGGTCTTTATCCAACTTCAGCGCCACGGAGTTGATGCAATAGCGCAATCCGGTTGGATTTGGCCCATCCTCAAACACGTGCCCCAGGTGGGCCTCGCATTGGCTGCACTTCACTTCTGTGCGTACCATTCCATGCGTCGTATCGGTTTCCTCTTGCACTACTTCCCCTTCCGCGGGAGCAAAAAAGCTTGGCCAGCCACAACCGGAGTGAAATTTGCTCTCGGATCGGAAAAGAGGCTGCCCGCAACAAACACACTTGTAGGTTCCGGGTGTTTCCGTAGCCTCATATTCGCCTGTGAACGGGGGTTCCGTCCCCTTTTGGCGCGTCACATAGTACTGATTCTGCGTTAACGACTTCTTCCACTCCGCATCGGTTTTGTGCACTTTCTCGCCCATCTCACTAGCCCTCCTGGACCGGTTTGGTATTGTCCTGTCAGTATCAGATTCAGCGCAATGGCTTGACGTTTCACCCCACTCCCCCAATCATAGAAATTGACCCGCCCGCAGGACGAACCTATGGCTGAAGTGTCTGAAAAGCAGTACCCGGAGAAGCGTCGCAGCCGGCGAGCCAAAATCGCCAAGGCCCTCCGTGTCCGTCCCTCTGAGCCGCGCGATGAGCATTTTGAGGACCTTCCTGTAAGCATCAACGCTTCGAAGGAGGGGATCTATTTCCATACGCGGCGCGCTGGCTATTACAAGGGGATGCGCGTCTTTGTGACCTTTCCATTTACCTCGCACCATGACCCCATGAACTGCGAATACGTGGCCGAGGTCGTACGCGTCGAGCCCCTTCCCAACGGCCGGTTTGGCGTCGCCCTGCACCTCCTGATGACCGTCAATTACAGCTCCAACACCCCCCAGGGTATTGTGTCCCGCAGCTAGTATCGAAAATTTCGATACATTGAGCCTGATTTTTGGTTTGACCCTACATTCCCTGATTGTGTATTTTCTCTATGCAATGATTTTCCGGGCGCACCGACACCATCATCATCACGGCTTCCTGCCGCGCCCGTTGTGGTCTGAATAGCGCTTTCGTTATATAAAGCTCTTATCGGCCCGCTGGCGCCAATCGCCCCAGCGGGTTTTTTATTTTCGGGAGGCTAAGGTGGAACTTGATTTTGCGAAACTGGATGGATTGCTCCCCGCAGTCGTTCAGGACCACGCCACCGGCGAAGTGCTGATGCTCGGTTTCATGAACGCCGAAGCACTCGAGTACACGCGGCGAACTGGCGAGGTCCACTTCTATAGCCGCACCCGCAAACGCCTCTGGAAAAAAGGCGAAACCAGCGGTCACGTCCTGCGCGTTCGCCAGCTCCTTTTCGATTGCGATGCCGACTCCCTGCTCATCCGCGTCGATCCGGTGGGGCCCGGCGTCTGTCATGAGGGCTACCGGAGCTGCTTCTTCCGTGAACTAGCCCCCGACGGTACCTCGCACGTCATTGCAGAACGCGCGTTCGCGGTTGAAGATGTATACGGCAAAAAGGGGGCGGAATGAGCGTCTTGAAATTGGGGATTCCCAAAGGCAGTTTGCAGGATGCCACCGTTGACCTGCTGGCCCGCGCCGGATGGAAAGTCACGCTGAGCTCCCGCAGCTATGTGCCCGCCATTGATGACGCCGAAATCGACTGCCTGCTGGTGCGCGCGCAAGAGATGGCGCGCTACGTCGAATCCGGCGCTCTCGACGCCGGAATTACCGGCCACGATTGGGTGGTGGAAACCAACGCGGACGTCCTGGAACTTGCGGAGCTCGTCTATGCCAAGCAGCGGCTGGCGCGCGTGAAATGGGTGCTGGCGGTTCCTGAGGATTCGGCGATCCGCACGCCGCGCGACTTGGAGGGGAAGACTATCGCGACGGAGGTCGTAAACATCACGCAAAAATACCTGGCGCGCCACGCTGTGAAAGCGCGCGTCGAGTTTTCTTGGGGCGCCACGGAAGTAAAGGTGCCGCAGCTCGCTGACGCCATTGTGGAAGTTACGGAAACGGGCTCTTCGTTGCGTGCCAACCGTTTGCGCATCCTGGAAACCGTGCTTGAGTCCTCCACCGTCTTCATCATGAATCGCAAAGCCGCGGAAGATCCCGCGAAACGGGAAAAGGCGGAAAATGTCGTGCTGATGATGCAGGGTGCGATTGCCGCCGCCACACGCGTCGGTTTGATGCTGAATGTGAAGCAGGAGGATCTCGCGGCGGTTCTCGCTGTGCTCCCTGCGTTGAAGAATCCCACCATCTCCGCGCTGAGCGATTCCGATTGGGTCGCCGTGAACACCATCATCGAAGAAGCGGTGGTGCGGCAGATTTTGCCGAAGCTGAAGGCCGCCAAGGCCCAGGGCATCGTGGAATATCCCCTGAACAAGATCGTGCTCTGATGAGAATCCTGAAACTCACTGCGAAAACCGAAGCCCAGCTCATGCGCTTGCGTGAGGGTGATGATCGCGTCGCTCTAAAGGCTGCGGCGAAGATCATCGCGGATGTCCGCCTGCACGGGGATGCTGCACTCGATAAATGGAATCGCAAGTTTGATGCGGATGCGACGAAGAGCACTGCACTCTGGATCTCACCCGCTGAAATGGCTGCGGCAAAAAAACGCGTCAGCCGCGGATTCGTTGGCGCCATTTCTCACGCCGCGGACAATGTTCGCCGCGTGGCGGAAAAACAGATGCCGCGCGAATGGTCGCTCCTGGTGGAGTCCGGCGTGAGCGTCGCGCAGATCGTTCGCCCGCTCGAGTCCATCGGCTGCTATATTCCCGGCGGACGCTTCGCGCTCGTCTCGACGCTGGTGATGACCGTGGTGCCCGCGCAGGTCGCGGGTGTGCGGCGCATCATTGCGGTGTGTCCGCGGCCGAACGACGAATTGCTGGCTGCTGCTGATTTGCTGGGCGTGACGCACCTTGCTCGCATCGGCGGAGCACAGGCGATTGCCTCGCTAGCTTATGGCACGAAGCGAATTGCACCGGTCGAAAAAATCTTTGGACCGGGCAATCGCTATGTCACCGCCGCGAAGCAAATCGTCAGCGCCGCGTGCGCCATTGATTTGCCCGCGGGGCCGACGGAGGCTGTTGTGCTTGCCAATCACGGAAATCCCCGCTGGATTGCTGCTGATTTGCTGGCGCAGGCTGAGCATGCTCCCGATGCTGGGAGCTACCTAGTGACCTCTTCTGCGCGCTTCGCTACAAAAGTTCAGCGCGAAGTGATGGCGCAATTGCAGGAATTGCCTGCCGATAATCCCGCGCAACTATCGATTCGCAAGACGGGCGCGATATTGCTGGCGCCTTCTTGGAACGCGGCTTGTGAATTTGTTAATCGTTTTGCGCCGGAGCACCTTAGCTTGCCCTCCGACGACAGCGAACAATTAAGTAAGATTCGCGCTGCCGGGACCGTGTTTCTTGGCCCGCTCAGTGCGCAACCCTTCGGCGATTACGCCAGCGGCAGCAACCACGTTTTGCCG
>Ga0187862_10006765_pt1 | contig 10354 bp, 5 predicted proteins | sample June2016WEW_10_1_FD_133003 | JGI IMG/M metagenome (GOLD analysis project Ga0187862, IMG submission 133003) | Peatland microbial communities from SPRUCE experiment site at the Marcell Experimental Forest, Minnesota, USA - June2016WEW_10_150 | ecosystem: Environmental > Terrestrial > Soil >... | reverse complement strand
TGACGCCCGTCGTCGTCTCCTCGGTCGAGCCGCGGATCTTGCCGCGCCCGCGTCCCGAGGTATGCACGAGGGCGACCAGGTCCGCCCCGTCGTCGATGATGACGTCCGGGTCGGCGTCCAGCATCGCCTGGATGCCCGCGCGGTAGGCCGCGACCGACTCGCCCTTCACCGCATGGGTCTCCACCTTCGCCTCCCGGAGCGCGGCGACCGCGTCGTCGTCGGTCGAGAGCGGGTTGCCGGCGGCCAGGCGGACGTCGGCCCCGCCCGCCTGCAGCGCGAGCGCGAGGGCCGCCGTCTTGGATTCGACGTGCAGCACCGCCGAGAGCGTGAGGCCCCGGAACGGGTGCTCCGTCTCGAACCGCTTCCGGATCCCCTCGAGCACCGGCATGTGGGCCCGGGCCCACGCCACCTTCTGCCGCCCGCGCTCGAGGTCGCCCGTCATGCGCTACCGGCCGACGGAAGTGCCGGACGGCATAAGTTCTCGGGCGCGGGAAGGGGTTGGCCGTGGCGGGAGGGCGGGACTCGTTACTGGGTCACCGAACCGCAGAACGGACAGACGAGGTAGTCGCCCGGGATCTCCTTGGCGCAGGTGGGGCACGTCTTGAGTCCACCGGTCGCCGCCGACCCCGCGGACGCCGGCGGCGCCGCGGTGGGGGTGCTGGAGGGCGGCGGGGCGCGCGGGGCGGGTGCCGACGCGGCCGTGCTCGTGGGCGGAGTGGACTTCGGCGCGGGGGCCGCGGGCACCGGGGCCGGTGCCGGGGCGGAGGCGAGGGTGACCCCCGGAGGTCCCGCGGGCGGCTCGCTCATGCCCATCCGGGGCGCGCCCTGGTTCTGCTGGAGCTTCCACTGGCTGTAGGAGACGTAGGTGGGCTGGCGCTTCCACCAGTCCCAGAACGAACCCTCGTTGAAGTTCTCCCCGAGCTCCTTCTTGCCCTCGGCCCGGTACTTCTCGGTGAAGTCCTGGTAGCCCTGGCGCTCGGCCTCCTCGGGGGCGGTCCCGGCCACACCGAGCAGCTGCGCGGCGCACTCGGGGCAGACCGCCGAGTTGGCGGGGATCGTCGAGGCGCACCGACTGCATCGGACGAGGTCCGATTCGAACTCGGCACCGCACTTGGGGCAGACCGTGGCGTCCTCCGGGATGAGGTTGCCGCATTCCCCGCACTCCACCAGCTTGCCCGCCGCCTGGCGGCGGAAGACGAGGAGGAGCGCGACGATCACGATCGCGGCGCCCGCCGCGACCGCGAGCCAGGCCCACAGCGGAAGGCCGAGGAAGGTCTGGTAGAGGAAGCTCGTGGGGGACGTGGTCCCCGGGACGTTGTAGACGCCCGGGACCGTGTAGTTGTACTCGGCGCTGTTGTAGGTGGCGACCGCGAGCAGCGTGTACGACCCCGGGTTCAGCTGGGAGTTCCCGCCCTGGTCGAGGGTGTACCACTGCAGCGTGAAGTTCCCCGCCATCGCGGTCGTGACCCCGATCAAGATCGGCGACGCGCCGCTGGTCGGCAGCGCGAACAGCTCGATGGTCGCGGCCTGGCTGCCGTTGTAGTGGAGGACTCCCGCGGAGAGGTAGGTCTGGCTCACGTCGATCGTCGTCGACGGGGGCGCGGTGAACGAGGCGATCACGATCTCCGACGGCAGGACCGTTACGTTCTCGGTCAGGAGCGCCGTGCCGGACAGTCCGGTCACGTTGCCCGGGTTCCAGGTGAAGACGACCGTGAACGCGCGGCTCTGGCTGCCGTTCAGCTCGGTCACGGAGTCGTTGATCGCCCACGAGAGCGTGAACGTGTAGGTCTGCCCCACCCCGGTCAGGTCCAGGTCGGAGGCGGCGAACAGGGCCAGGATCTTGTGGGACGACTGGTTGCCCCAGAGGAGCTCGGCCGCGAGCGAGGTGATCGGTGCCGGACCGGTGGAGTTGAGGGTCGTCTCGAACCCGATCACCTGCCCGATGCGGACACCGCGGGCGGGGGCGGCGGACCCGTTGGCGGTCACGACCGGTGCGCCGTTGAACCGCGCTCCGGCGAAGTACTGGGGGAAGTGCTGGTTCGGGCCGTAGTCGGGCCCGAGGTAGCCGGGAGTGCCGATCGCGACGCCCACCGGGTACGGGCTCACCGACCAGTTGAACCAGCGGCTCGAGTTGTGCGCGATGGGCAGCAACAGGCCGATGTGGTAAGTGCCCAGGAAGTTGCCGTCCGGGACCGAAGCCCCGGTGAGGACGTTGGAGGCGAGGAGGAGCGTGGAGACGCCCGTCCGCCCGCTGATACCGTATCCGGGGTGCTCGAGTTGGTGGTCGCGGTACTGGACGTACCCCCAGATCGCCGGGCTGGAGAGGGGGAGGTTGTTGAGGAAGTTGGCGGTCCCGTTGTTGGACTGGTTCGTCCCGTACGCGTAGTAGGCGTGCTCCGTGGCCCCGTAGATCGGGACCACGCCGCCTTGGCCGGTGAGGTTCAGGCTGGCCCAGCGGAAGAAGTTCGCCGTGCTGTTGGCGTCGGGCAGGACGGCGGACCAGCTGAACACGCCCGGGATGGCGTTGGGCACGCTCAGGTTCGCGAGGTTGGCCACCGCGCCGTCGCTGACGATGAGCTTGTTGGAGAGCCAGGGCACCGGGGCGGCGGGCGAGAGGGGGCTCGCCGGGACCGGCGTCCAGGTAAGGTCGAGGACCGAGTCGACCGTGTTGAAGGTCGTGCTGCCGCCGGAAGCGTCGATGTTGAAGTTGAGGTTGGGCAGCAGGGCGACCTGGACGGTGCTGAACTCCGCGCCGGGCCCACCGAACTGGACTCCGATCTCGGACGTCCCGCCAAAGAGGCCGGTGTTGTTGAGGTAGGTGAGCAGCCCCTGACCGTTGATCGCATCGAGGAGCGCGGGGGTGAACGCGATGGAGGCGTACCCCTGCCCGGTGTTGGCGGGGATGTTGAGCGAACCGAGCAGGTAACCCACGCCCTCGTACCACACGGTGGTCGGGACGATCGCCGAGCCGTTCCCGCCGGAGGTGGTGTTGAACCAGACCGAGACGTTGCCCGCCGGGACGAGTCCCGGATTGAGCCAGTCGACGGTCAGGTTCGCGGAGGTGGTCGAGCCGCTCAGGTCGGTGAGGTTGACATCGCCCGCGACGTCCTGCGCGGTGAGCGGAGCGATGATCGGAAGGCCGTTCGTCTTGAAGTCGTTCGCGTAGGTCTGGTTGAGGGTGCTGTTGAACAGGTTGATCTGGGCGCCGCCGGTCGCCGAAAGGGTCGGTGCATACTCCGAGTCCCCGAGGATCTGGGAGGGTTCGGCGAGGGCCGGGATGTCGGGGTTGTTCGTCACCAGGGTGGCGTTCAGGGTGAGGACCGCCCCGAGACCGAAGACGGAGACCCAACCGGGGAACGCGAGGGTGGAGCTCCAGGTGGTGAACGTGCCGGTGACGTTGAGGTTGAGCTTCGGGTAGGCGTTGAGGACGTTTACGTCCGTCGTGATGGTGGAGTTGCGGACCTCGACGTTCCCCTGGTCGTAGAAGTGCATCACGTGGGAGAGCCGGGACTGGGCCGTCCCCACGTCGGCCACGAACTGGACGAACGAGAGGGTGACGTTCTCGACGATGAGCGTGCCGCCCGCCCGGACCGTGATGTTCCCGCCCTGGAAGTAGGTCCGGCCGCCGAGCGTCGGTTGGATGGTGAAGGTCTGTCCCGACGCGACGACCAGGTCGCCGTGCGTCGTGGCCGCCGGGGCGGCCGACGGAGCGAGGGCCGCAGCCCCGGGCACGGCGCTCGGCTGAGCCATGGGGGCAGCGACCGCGATGAGGCCGGAGCTGCTGACTACGACGAGTACCAGTATCAGGCCCAGAAGGGTCCCGTAGGTCAGTCGGCGCGGGAGAGGCTCCAATCCTTCGGTCGATGAAGGATGGCCCGAAACACGGTCCACGACCGAAGAAAGGTCGGGTTCATCTATTTAAGGGTCCCGAAAGGAACGCGCAGGTTCGGCGTGCGAAGAGGGGCGGTCCGGCCTATTCGCGTAGGGTCAGAACGACCTTGCCGAACAGGTCCGGGGCGTCGAACCGGGCGAACGCCGCCACCCCCTCCTCCCAAGGACGCGCGGAATCGATCACCGCCCGGAGCCGGCCGGCGGCGAGGTGGGAAAACACCGAATCGAACTCCCGCGCGTTGGCCATCGTGCTCCCCCGCACGGAGGCTTGGCGCCAGAACAGGGTGCGGAGGTCGATCTCCGCGACCGGGCCGGCCGTCGCTCCGATCACCACGACCCGGCCCCCCCGGGCAAGGGCCCGGACGGAGCGCGGAACCGTGGGGGCCCCGACCGAATCGAAGACGACGTCGAATCCCTTCTTGCCGCTGGCCCGCCAGAGCACCCCGTCGAGGGGGTGGGCGTCGTCGAAGGTGAGGAAATCGTCCGCCCCGAGGGTCCGAACCCGTGCCTCCTTCTCCCGGGTCCGCGACGCCACCACGACCCGGGCCCCCAGGAGCTTGCCGACCTGGACCACCGCGGTCGGGACGCCGCCACCGGCCCCGATCACGGCGAGCTGATCGCCCGGACCCAACTCCCCGACGGTCGCCAGCGCGCGCCAGGCCGTCTGGAAGACGAGCGGAACGGCCGCGGCCTCCTCGAAGGTGAGGGTCTCCGGTATCGGGTGGATATTCCGACGGGGCACCACGACGTAGGTGGTTGCGGTCCCCTGGGTGTGCTCCCCGACGATGCGATAGTTACGGCAGAGCGACTCGTCCCCTTCGAGGCAGGCCTCGCACGTGCCGTCCCACAGGCCCGGGTTGATCAGCACTCGTTGGCCGGCCCGAAGCCCCTCCACCCCCGGCCCCACCGAGTCCACGACGCCGGCCCCGTCCGACCCGAGCACGTGCGGCCGTTCGACGGTCACCCCCGGGATGCCTCCGAGCGTGAACCGGTCGAGGCGGTTGAACGCCGCCGCACGGACCCGGACACGGACCTCACCCGGTCCGGCGACAGGTTCCGGAACCTCCACGAACTCGAGCCGGTCGAGGCCTCCGTGCTCCCGGAACCCGAATCCCCGCAGTCGGGTCACCCCCGGGCCGGGTCCCACCGGGTCCCGGTCGCGTCGTCCTCGAGCGCGACGCCCGCGGCCTTCAACTCGTCCCGGATCCGGTCGGCCTCCGCGTAATCGCCCCGGGCGCGCGCGCGGGCACGGGCCCGGATCGCGACCGGCACGACCGCGGCCCAGGCCCCCGAGCGGCTCGCGGTTTCCTTCGGGAACAAGCCGAGGACCTCCTCCCCCCAACGGTAGGGGGAGTCGAGCACCGACAGGGCGTGGCCGGAGAGTTCCGTCAGGGTCCCGAGCTGTTCGGTCAGCCGCCGGGTCCAGCCAAACAGGAGTGCGATGGCCTCCCGGGAGTTGAACTCGTTCGCCATCGTCTCATCCAACTGCTCGACGAGCGTCTCCGCCGCACTCTCCTCCTCTTCCGAGAGATCCCGCCCGGGGCGCTCCTCGCCGTCCCGGGCCAGGAGCTCCGCGATCCGGTCGGTCGGCCGGGAGAGGCGTCCGTACGCCTCGCGGGCCTCGGTGAGGCTCTTGGTCGGCTCGAACTCGAGGGGGCTCCGGTATCCGGCGTTGAGGTAATAGAATCGGACGACCGAGGGGCCGTACTCGTCGATCGCGCCCTCGAGCGAGGAGACGTTGCCGATCGACTTCGACATCTTCTCCCCGTTCATCGTCAGCATCCCGCCGTGCATCCAGTAGTTCACGAGCGGTGCCTCCCCGGTCGCGGATTCGGCGAGGGCGATCTCGGCCTCGTGGTGCGGGAAGATCAGGTCGATGCCGCCCCCGTGGATGTCGTAGCGCGGTCCGAACAGGCGGGTCGTGATGGCGGTGTCCTCGATGTGCCAGCCCGGTCGCCCGGGGCCCCAGGGGCTGTCCCACTCCGGCTCCCCGGGGGTCGCGGCCTTCCAGATCACGAAATCCTCCGGCGCGCGCTTGCGCGGGTCCGCTTCCAGCCGGGCGCCCGGGACGAGCGACTCGACCTTCTGGCCGGAGAGGCGGCCGTAGCCGGGGTACTTCCCGACGGAGAAGTACACCGAGCCGTCGTCGGTGGGGTAGGCCACTCCCTTCTCGACGAGGACCCGGATCTGCTCGACGATCTCGGGGATGAAATCCGTCGCGTAAGGATAGTAGTTGACCGAACGGACCCCGAGCCGCTCCATGGATCGGAGGTAGGCAAGGAAGTTGCGGTCGGAAAGGCCGAGGGGGTCCTCCTGCTGTTCAGCCGCCCGGGCGATGACCTTGTCGTCGACGTTCGTCACGTTCTGCACGTAGAACACGCGATAACCCCAGCGGCGAAGGGCGCGGGCGACGGTGTCGAAGACGACGAACGCGCGGCCGTGCCCCACGTGGGCCTCCGCGTAGGGCGTCAGACCGCAGACGAACAGCCCGACCCGCGGCGGGACCCGCGGCGCGAAGACCCGTGGGGCGCGGGCCATCGTATCGTAGATCGTCACCCGGCGCACGTCAGATCCCCCGGAGGGCGTTACGCACGTCGTCGGCGAGGTCCGCAGGGTCCTCGACCCCGCACGAGAGCCGAACGAGACCGTCCGTCACCCCGTGGGCCTCCCGCTCCTTCTTCGGAACGCTCGCGTGGGTCATGGACGCCGGGTGGTCGACGAGCGACTCGACGGCCCCGAGGCTTTCGGCCAGCGTGAACAGCCCGAGCCCTTTCACGAACCGGAGCGCACCCCGCTCCCCGCCCCGCACGTCGACGCTCACGATCCCGCCGAACCCGTCCATCTGGCGGCGGGCCAGGGCGTGCTGTGGGTGGCTGGCGAGACCGGGATAGTGGACCCGACGCACCTTGCGGTGACCGTCCAGCACCTCGCTCACCGCCTTCGCGCTCTCTCCGTGGGCCCGCATTCGGATCCCCAGGGTGCGCAGTCCGCGGAGGACGAGGAAGCAGTCGAACGGGCTCGGGACCGCACCCACGGCGTTCTGCAGCCATGTGAACCGGCGCAGGTCCTTCAGGCTGCGGAGCACGAGCGCCCCGCCGACGACGTCGGAATGCCCGCCCAGGTACTTGGTGGTCGAATGGAGCACGATGTCGGCGCCGAGCTCGATCGGACGCTGGAGCGCAGGGGTGGCGAACGTGTTGTCGACAACGACCATTGCCCCGGCCGCATGGCCCAAGCGAACGGCGGCACGAAGGTCGACCAGCCGCAGGAGCGGGTTGGTGGGCGTCTCGAGGTACACCAGGTCGGTCTTCTGTTTCAGCAGGGGCGAAAGTCGTGCGGTGTCCGACAGGTCCGCGTAGTCGACCTTCAGTCCGAACTGCCGACGATGGTGCTCGAAGAGACGCCAGGTGCCGCCGTACAGGTCGTCGACCGAGACGATGCGGCTACCGGACTTGAGCGAGGACAGGAGCGTGGTCAGGGCGCCGAGTCCCGAGCCGAACGCGAGCGCTCCGCGGCCGGATTCGAGCGCCCCCAGGGTCGCTTCCAGGTTGGCCCGGGTCGGGTTCCCGGAGCGGCTGTAGACGTACCCCTGATTCCGATTCGGGGCCTTCTGGCGGAAGGTACTCGAAAGGTAGATGGGCGGGCTCACCGCGCCGGTCGCCGCGTCGATGGTCGGACCCTCGTGAATGACCCGCGTGTTAAACCGCATGGCGACCCCCCTGTTCGGACAGGAAACCGATCAGGTCGTGACGGGTGAGGACGCCGACGGCCGCCCCGGTGGCGGGGTCGCGCACGAGAAGCGCCCGCTCCTCGCGGAGCGCGTGAAGCACTTCGGAAACCGTCGCATCCGCCGAGATCTCGACGAACGCGGGCTGGAGGACGGACTGGACGGTGCGGAGCAGGACGGTGTCGTCCGCGAGACTCCGCCGGAGGATGTCCTCTTCCTGGATCGAGCCGACGTTCGCGTGGCCAGCCAGCACGGGCATCTGGGTGATGCCGTGGTGGCGGAGCAACTGGAGCGCGTCCCCGACGACCGTGGTCGGGTCCGCCGCCACGATCCCGGGAGTCGGTTCCTTCCGGGAAAGGAGGACGCGGGCCGTGGCTCCGGCGTCGAGGAACCCCTTGTCCCGCAGCCAATCGTCCGAGTAGAACTTCGAGAGGTACCGGTCGCCGGAGTCGGGGAGGAGAACGACGACCGTCGAGCCCTCGGGGACCGGACGTTTGGCGAGCCATCGGATCGCTCCCGCGACGGCAGAGCCGGACGAGCCCCCGACGAACATCCCCTCCTCCTGGGCGAGCCGCCGGGCCATCTGGAACGATTCGCGGTCGTTCACCGTGACGAACTCGTCCATGTACTGGAAGTGGATCGACTTCGGGATCATGTCCTCCCCAATACCCTCCACCAGGTAGGGGGTCGCTTTTGCGAGCTGCTTCGTCCGGAAGTAGGGGCCGAGGAGCGACCCCTCGGGGTCGACCGCGACCATGCGGACGGCCGGACGGTGCTCCTTGAAGTATCGCCCGATCCCGCTCAACGTCCCACCGGTACCTACCGTGGCGATAACAGCGGTGAGCTCGGGTCCGCCGTCGCGGTCGATCTCGGGTCCGGTGGTCCGGTAGTGCGCCTCGGGGTTCCCCTGGTTCTCGTACTGGTTGGGATAGTACGCCCCCGGGATCTCCTGGGTCAATCGGCGGGCGACCGAATAGTGGCTCATCGGGTGGTCCGGCGCGAGTCCGCTCGGGGTCACGACGACGCGGGCCCCGTACGCCCGAAGGAGCCGGATCTTCTCCGTGCTCATCTTGTCGGGGAGGACGAAGACCATGCGGTAGCCGCGTACGGCGGCCACCATCGCGAGACCCACACCGGTGTTCCCGCTCGTCGCCTCGACAATGGTCCCGCCCGGCTTCAGCCAGCCCTTCTGCTCGGCCTCGTCGATCATGATCTGACCGATCCGGTCCTTCACCGAGCCTCCCGGATTGAGGTATTCGAGCTTGGCCAGGACCCGGTACGGCAGGGATTGGGTCACCCGTCGGAGGGGAACGACCGGGGTGTTCCCGATCAGGTCCAGCACGCTCTCCGCCGGCCGTCGCTCGGAGGTCACGGGCCGCCGAGGAAACCCGGCCGCAATAACCTTGCTGGAAAGTTGGGGCCGGGAGGGAGCATCGGACGAGCCGACTCTTCCCGCGAAGGCGCCCTCGGAGTCAACCCAGCTCCACAGGCAGTAGAACTCGGAGCCCGATCGCTACCGCGGCGTCTGCTACGTTAGGTAACTTAGGACTCGTCCCACGCGGGGGACTCGCTGCGGGACAGCGGAGCAATGGCGGGAACGACAATGTCGTCTCCCTTCACCGGGGGAGGGCCCTTCCGCCGAACGAGTGCCAGCAGGAGGGCGACCAGGATGACCCCCGCCCCGACCCCGATGATCCCCCAGTCGAGGACCGAGAGCTGGGACGACGAGGACCCGTGGGGTGCTCGGACGACCGCCACGAAGGTAACGACCACCTGACTCGGCGCGCCCGAGATGCTGATCGACCCGCTCGGCGAGGTCGGGACGTAGCCCGACGCGTTCCCGATCGTGTAGTTGATCTGCCCGCTGGGTTCCAGGAAGGTCACCGTAGCCGCTCCCCCGGAGTAAAGGGTCTGGGTCCCGATCGTCACCGACCAGTTGGTCCCGGTCGGGAGGCCCGTCTCTCGGAACGTCAGTGCGTAGGTCGGGGGTGGAGAGGTGAAGGCCACCATGATCGGGGACGCCGAGGTGCCGACATCGGCCGTGCCAGTGCTTGGGGCGCTGGCGTAACCTGCCACAGGGTCGATCAGCCAATCGACGGTCCCGTTCGGCAGCAAGAAGGCGATCTCATTCGTTTCGGAACTCTTCGTGAAATTCCCTACGGTCACAGACCAGTTCGTCCCACCGGGGAGACCCGTCTCCTCGAACGTCAGGACGGATTCCTCCGCGAACGCGACCGTCACGAGGCGCGGAGCCCCGTTCACGGAGAACGAGCCAACCGGCGAGACGGGCAGATAGCGAGGCACGCTGGTGACCGTGAAGGTGTACGTACCGTTGGGCAAAATGAACGTCAGGCCCGAGGTCCCGTTTGACGAGTGGGTCACCCCACCGATCGTCAGGTTCCAGTCGGAGCCGCTCGGCAATCCTGTTTCTGTGAACGAGATGAGGTAGATGACCTGGTAGTAGACTAGCGTGGGCTCGACCACGTTCGCCCCGGCGACCGTGACGAACCCGTGGTAGGGTAGTGTGGTTTGGTGCCAGCCCGCGATGTCCGAGATCGTGTACGGGTAGGTCCCATTCGCCAAACCGACGAACGGCAGGTTGTCGAGTCTTCCGTCCGTCGTGTAGCTGTTGGTGATGCCGTTCATCGTGATCTGCCACGTTTGACCAGCTGGTAGGCCGGTTTCCCAGAATGTCACGGCGTAGGTGACGGGTAGGAACGTGACCAAGACCGAGTA
>Ga0187862_10006763_pt1 | contig 10356 bp, 9 predicted proteins | sample June2016WEW_10_1_FD_133003 | JGI IMG/M metagenome (GOLD analysis project Ga0187862, IMG submission 133003) | Peatland microbial communities from SPRUCE experiment site at the Marcell Experimental Forest, Minnesota, USA - June2016WEW_10_150 | ecosystem: Environmental > Terrestrial > Soil >... | reverse complement strand
TGATTTGCTGAGTGCGATCGGACACGCGACGCGACCTCATGCCTTGGCAGAACGGCTGGATGCCATTCGCCAGGCGCCAGGCACGGCGTTGCTCGCAGCGGAATGGGGACCTCCGAGTGGCCTTGTCGTGGTGCACTGGTATCCGACCATCGGTGCCGATCAGCCGACGGCGCAAATCACCACGTTGCTGGTTGGCCCGTCCGAGCGCCGACGGGGCATCGGCCGGCTGTTGGTCAAGGCGGCATCGCAGGCGGCGCGGGTCGCCGGCTGCGGCGCGCTGGAACTGTTGGCTGCGCCGGAGCAATCGGACCTGCAACAATTCTGCCGCGCCACCGGCTTCGCCGAGGCGGGTGTTTGCTTTGTACGGCCGCTGCGCAAAAGCGGGTCACGACTTTAATCCGTTCCGCTGTGACGGCAATTGCCGACGGCACAAGCGGTTCCATTACAAATACGGAATAAACCCACGAGCAACCGTTCGTCGGCCGCCAAACTTCCGTCCGGACAACCTGTCTGGCAAGGTCATTTCAGGTAACCTTGCCAAGGGAGCGGCTGCCATGAGACTCGCGGGAAAAGTCGCCATCATCAGCGGCGCAGCGTCCGGCATGGGCGCTGCCACGGCACGCATGTTCGCGCGCGAAGGCGCCAAGGTCGTGATCGCCGATATGTTGGCCCACGAGGGCAGCCAGCTGGCCAACAGTATCGGCCCAGTTGCCCGTTTCGAGTCGCTCGATGTCACCGACGAGGCCAACTGGGCTCGTTGCGTTGCCGCGACAAGGCAACATTTCGGCAAGCTGGATATCCTGGTCAACAATGCGGGAATTTCCGGCAGTGCCGAACAGGATCTGTACAGTACCGATGCGTGGCATCGCATCATGGGCGTTAACGCAACCGGAGTGTTCTTTGGTACCAAGCATGCAGTCCCGGCGATGATCGCGAATGGTGGCGGGGCGATCGTCAATTTGTCGTCGATTGCCGGCATCATCGGCAGCGAGGGCATCCACATGGCCTACAACGCATCCAAGGCGGCGGTGCGGCTGATGACCAAGTCGACCGCCGTGCAGCACGCCAAAGACAACATTCGTGCGAATTCGGTCCACCCTGGCGTCATGCCGGCAATGCGCACATCCGGGCGGACCGCCGATCCCGCGGTTCGGGCCGAGCGGATGCGCGTCATTCCAATGCGCCGGCCAGGCGAGGTCGACGAAGTGGCTTATGCCATCCTGTTCCTCGCCTCCGATGAAGCGTCCTACATCACCGGCTCGGAAATTCATGTCGATGGTGGCGCCATCGCAATCTAAGCCGGACCGTTATGGACGATATCCGGCAAACGCGGATAGCCTGATGCTCTCACCACAGCACGGGAGCAACTGGAGCCATGCCCGCCACGCGAAGCCACGGGATGGATCAGGATTTTTACCCCTGGTCCCCGATAGTCACCCGTCCCGCTCTGAGATGGCCGGACAGTGCGCGTGTCGCGCTCGCGGTCATTGTCAATCTGGAGCACTGGGACTGGGAAGTCGCGGCCAATACGCCGCTTCCGGTTACCCCAATGGGCGGTCCCGAGGGCCTGTGGACCGGCAATCAACCAATGTTCCCCGACATCGGTGGTTACGGCAACCACGAGTATGGCAATCGTGTCGGAATATTCCGCATCCTCGCAGTGTTGGACAAGTATGGCATCAGGCCGACACTGGCGCTCGATAAGGTCATCGCGGACCATTATCCGTTCCTGGTCAATGAAGGCCTGCAACGCAACGCCGAGTTCATCGCGCACGGTCTGACGCGGCGGCAAATCATCCATATCGGCATGTCCGAAACGGAGGAGCGGGATTACATCGGCACCTCGATCGCCGCGGTCGAGCAAGCCACCGGAAAACGCCCGATCGGCTGGTCCGGCCCGGATTTCCAAGAGACGCCGAACACGCCGAACCTGCTGGCCGCGGCGGGAATTCGCTACGTGTGCGACTGGGGCAACGACGAACAGCCCTACAAGATGACGCCGAAAACCGGCGAGCTTTATTCGTTCGGGGTGAACGCATACCTCGACGACAACTACATCCATTTGCACGGCCGCCGCACCATCAACGAGGTCAATCTGCTGTGGCGCGACTGGTTCGATGGCCTTTATGCGGACGGTGCAGCCAATGGACGGCAGATGGTGCTGCATCTGCATCCGTGGATCATGGGCCAGCCGTGGCGCATTCGGCACCTCGACGAAGTACTGGGCCACATCTGCGGCCATCAGGGTGTCTGGAAGGCCACCGGCGGCGAGATCGTCGACTGGTACAAGGGCCAACACGGTTGATTTTTATTCGGGCCAACGGAGAACACGACATGACCATCGCACCCGGCCGATTTGATTACGCACCGATCACGCAAAGGCCCATCATCAAATGGCCCGGCAACGCGCGCGTCGCGTTCTGGGTCGCACCGAACATGGAATTCTTCGAGTACCTGCCGCAAAACCGGCCAACGCAACCGGACATCCCGACCTACTCGCGCATGGACTACGGCAACCGGGTCGGGTTCTGGCGCATGCTCGATGTGCTGAACAAACACAAGGTACGGGCGTGTTGTTGTCTCAATCTGGAAATTCTCGATCACTTTCCGGAAATAAAGGACGCCATGATCGCCAGCGACTGGGACTACATGGCGCACGGTCTTTATAACAGCCGGCCGATCTACGATTACACCGAGCAACAGGAACGCGAGTATTGGCAGGATTTCATCACGCATTTGCATCAGATGACCGGCAAGCGCCTGAAAGGGCGGCTTGGTGGCGGCGCCGGCTATACGGTCAGAACGGATGATCTGATGGCAGAGGCTGGTTGCCTCTATCACACGTCATGGATCATTGATGATCAACCGTGGCCGATCAATGTGCGAGGCGGTCAGAAGTTCATCTACGTGCCGTACACCGGCCAGACCAACGACGCCGGCATGCTCGCGTGGAACCGAGAGGCGAATTACTTCCTGCAAATGATTAAGGATCAGTTCGACACCCTGTACCGCGAAGGCGCGGAAAGCGGCCGCGTGATGTGCCTTTCGTTGCATCCGCATAATATTGGCCGGCCGAATGCCGCGAAGTATCTGGACCAGGCATTGGGGTATATTCTCGGGCATGACGGTGTCTGGAACACCACGGCAGACGACATCGCCGAGTATTACATGGCGAACCATTACGATAACGTGGCGTCCTGGATAGCGGCGCAAAAAACCCATACCGCGGCTGGCCCGGTGTAACGCCTGTTCAGCGTCCGACCGGATGAGGTGCGGTCGAACCGGTCGCCGCCGTTCCAACACGCGAACAATGTCACCCGCGCATCCTCTTTGCCGGCAACCCGCTGGTATCTGCGTAGCGTCCCTCCATGGTGCGCTCTCGGGGTGTCAGGCGGCGTCCAAGGTGGCAGACCGGATTAGCCGAACCGGGCAGTGTCCCAAATGGACAAATACTAAGACACTACCGTTTTTAATATACGAATTTTGACTCAGATCAATGCGTCTCCCCGCCAAATCGCCTATCAAATCACGTCAACGCCCTCATTATCATGGGCTAAGGCAGAAAGATTTGCGTCATGCCAATTATTTGTTGGACAGTATTTTATCCGGGCGGCCCATCGGTCTCACAGGGCGTAACGCGGGTGGCACATGCGGCCGGTCGCCGCCTCCGCCCAATCGTTCATCATGCCAACCTGATGCAGCACCACATGGCGAAAGTGACCACGACGCCGCAGGGCTGGTTCAAACTGGTGTGCAAGCTGATCCCGGCCGGCATTGCCGGGGGTGGCATATTGTTGGGCCCGCCTGCGACGACCCCGACGCAATTGCCTGCACCACCGCCTGCCATCGTGGCACCGGGACCGGCTGTCTCATCGGAGTCGCCGCCAATTTTGAATTACTGGCCGCAGCCGCCATCGACGCCGTACACCGGACTGTGGCCACCGGTGATTTCGGTTGGAACGCTGCCGACAGCGGTACCTGAACCGAGTTCAGCCGCCGTTCTGTTGGGTGGCGTCGCCGGGCTCCTGCTGCTCCGGCTCAGCGCGCAACGGTTGGCGTATTCATCCGACCGAATCCAACCAACCATGAGCCAGCCGAAGCAGGTCGGGAGCGGTCCAGTCGCGTGACCCGAGATAGGACGCCACCAACTCCCGCCGCCTGCCGGCAAATACCAAAGATTGCGGCAGACCGAAGCGATCGCCCTGAACGCGGAAGGCGACGGCCACGACCGGCTCCGGAACCCGGTTTGAAAGTCGCCAGTGCCGGAACGGCAGGCCAGCATCGCGCGCATAGGCGAGGTCGGCATTCCAGTTCATTGGATGGCTCAGCAGCACGACATCGATTTTGTCCGGGCCAAGGCGGGAGGCCAGCGCCTGTAGGGTCGGCATTTCCGCACGGCAGCTGGGACACCACGCCGCCCAAAGATTGACCAGCAGAAGCGGACGGGTCAGTTCGTTCAGATGATGGACGATATTGCGTTCGTCGGTGAATTCGGCGGCCGCCAGCACCTCGGCCTGCGAGGCTGATGCTGGTTGAGAAAACATTCCGACCTGCCAGGTCGCCACCATGCCGAGAGCGGCGCGGCGGGTGAAATGTTGTGTTCGATGCATATGAAGAATCTCCGGCGCGACAGAAATTATCGAAGTAGTTGGCGGCATCCTTGGGTGGCCTGGCAAGCGATATTTGTCGACCGGGCAAAACCATGCGATGGCATGCCGAACCCTCTTATGACTTTGCCGCCGACCAGCCCGCGGCTTCAATCGCGGGAGACGGGGCGGAAGCCTGCAGGTGTTGTGGTGACGCTGGTCAACGCGCGACCGCCAAGGCACACAGGCGCGGCTGGCCACAAGCAGCAGTTGATGCGACGCGGCGCGCCATTGCAGGCTGTGCGCCATGCCAGAGGTCTCACTCTATCCCGCCGTGAAGAGCTTTTTGGAAGCGGCCGGCTTCGACGTGAAAGGCGAGGTAAAAGGTTGCGACGCCGTCGCGGTACGGGGCGACGTGCCGCAAACCTTGGCCATCGTGGAAATGAAGCTCGGTTTCAACCTCGAACTGCTGCTGCAGGCCACGGATCGCATGCGCGCGGCGGACGAGGTGTGGCTTGCGGTGCCAGCGACGCGGCGCGGACGCGACCGGGATCCTCGCGTGCATCGATTGTGCCGACTGATCGGTTTTGGTCTGCTGGCGGTGAATGCCGCGCGCGACCGGGTCGAGGTGCTGGTCGAGCCGGGCCCTTATCGGCCGCGTCCTGATCAACCCAGACGCAAGCGTTTGTTGAGCGAACATGCGCGGCGGAGAGGTGATCCATCGCCTGGTGGGTCAACGCGCCAGCCGGTGATGACCGCCTATCGGCAGCAGGCACTTGCGTGTGCCGCGTTGTTGAAGGCCGGCCCAGGCCGGCCCAGGGAACTTCGCGCGGTGGCTCCGGATGCCGGAAGCATTTTGTTGCGCAATGTGTATGGTTGGTTCGAGCGTACTGGGCGAGGCATGTACCAACTCACCGCCGTCGGTGAGGCTGCATTGCAGCGTTGGCCACCGATTGACGAGGTAACGTCAGTGGCCGCCTGATCCCGCTGGCCAGCCAGTTGCCGGGCGTCAGGCCAAAGGCGTAGCCTGATTGTGCGCCCGGAGCAGCATCCGGGGCGCCGGACCAGACGACGGCTTCGTCCGCCAGGCCCGGATATCCGCGATGCTGCGTCGCGAGGCAAGGGGAGACCGCCATGCACCTGATGTACTTCACCGAGCAGCCAATGTCGGCCTACGACGCCAAAGCTGGGCTGGATTTCGGCGCCACCGCCCTGATGTTTTCCAACAAATACTTTGACCCCGTGGCGGGCAGCCGGATCTATAACGAATATCTTGAGCATTATTTGCTCTGCGATGAACTTGGATTCGATGGCATCATGCTCAACGAGCATCACAATGCGCCGTTTTGCATGCAAGCAAAAACCAATATTTTTGCCTCGATCCTCGCCGCTGCAACGAAACAGACGAAGATCGTCATTCTTGGCAATCCCTTGCCGCTTTGCGACAATCCGATCCGGCTCGCCGAAGAACTGGCGATGATCGACATGATCTCCAAAGGTCGGCTGGTCTCGGGCTTTGTTCGCGGCGGTGGACAGGAGCAGCTCGCCGCCGGCGTCAATCCGGCCTTCAATCGCGAGCGATTCGAGGAAGCGCATGATCTGATTGTGAAGATCTGGACAGAGCCGGGCCCATTCCGCTGGGAGGGCACCCACTACCAGCACCGTGTGGTCAATCCGTGGGCCGTTCCGATGCAGAAACCACATCCACGGATCTGGATCCCTGGCGTCATCAGCAAGGAAACCATCGTCTGGGCCGCGCAACACGGCTATCCGTATATCGCGCTCAACACGCCGGTCGATCGGACCAGGCAGGTGTGGGATATCTACGACACAGTCGCAGCCGAGCACGGGTTCACCGGTGGCCCGGCGTACCACGGCCTGTTGAAGCAGATCCATGTCGCGGAGACTGAGGAAAAAGCGTTGGAAAACGCCCGCCAGTTCACCTGGATGCAGGGCGAATTCACCGGCCTCGCACACCCGGTGTGGAGCTCTCCGGCGGGTTACGGCAGCCCGGATAATCGTCGGGCATTCGCTGAGTTCTCCGTTGGCCGGTCGAAAAATCCGCGTGGCCGTCCGGGGCTGGAGAAGCAGTTGGAAGACCTGATGGTCATTGCCGGTACGCCAAAGCAGGTGATCGCGAAACTGCGCATTCTGCTGGAGGAGACGCGGCCGGGCATCCTTGGGTTCTGGGGTAACGATGGGACCGTGCCGCACCAGGATGCCATGACCTGCATTCGCCTGCTGGGTCAGGAAGTGTTCCCGGCAGTGCGTGAAATTGCGAAGGAACTTGACCTCAAGAGCCCGTTCGAGACGGAGCAGCCGGTCAGTCTGCGTTATATCCCTGGCAACACCGTGGCCGCGCGGGCGGCAGCGGAGTAATAATCAGGATCGTTCGAGCGCGACCATACCGTCTGTCAACGCGAGCCTTGTGTCATCGCGAGGGCAGCGAAGCGATCTTTTGAAAGGCGTGCCCCGACCACGAGATTGCTTCGCCGCACTCGCAATGACAGGGGGCCGTGCGCGACTCACGCGTCTATGATCGTGGGTGATAGCGGATGCGCTTGTCCCCGGAGCCGCTCGCCGTACTGCCGTCGGACTCGCTTCACGGTTCGGTCGATCGGGCGGGAGACGGTCGCAAAGCTGACGTCGGCGGCCGGGTCAGCAGCAACAATGGCAGCGCAACGATCGCGAGCACCAGCATGAGCTTGAAATCGTCGACAAATGCAATGATTTTCGCCTGCCGGGTAATTTCATTGTCCAACATCGCCATGCCGTGCAGGTTTCCGAGACCCCAGAATCGTGAAGTGACACCTGACTGTAAGGCTCGGTTGAATGGTGATGCATCAGACGCAATGATTGCATGATTGACCTGCGTATTGATCTCCAGTAGCGCGCCGGTGATGGATATTCCGATCGCGCTGCCCAGGTTGCGCACCAGACTGTAGATGCCGGTCGCTTCGGTACGCAGTTCCGACGGCAGTGTCGCGAATGAAATAATGTTGATCGGAATGGCGAGGAAGCCAATACTGATACCCTGAATAAAGCCGGCGCTGATCAGGTCCCATTCCGAGATATCCGGGGTCCAGAATGTCATCCGGTACAGCGCATAAGCGCCGGTGACGAAGCCGGCGCCCACCAGATGGCGCGGATTGATTTTGCCAATTACCCGTCCGCATATCATTGCGGCAAGCATCAATCCGGCGCCGCGTGGCGCCAGTACGATGCCGGTGGTGATTACCGGATAGCTCATCAATGTCTGCAAATACGGCACCAGCAGGGCCAGTGTCGCGTACATGATCGATCCCATGATGAAATACAGAATGACGCCGGCGACAAAGTTTCGATCCTTAAACAATCGTGGTGGCAGAAACGGTCTGGGCGCCAACGCGAACTGCACCAGGAAGATATAGAACCCGAGCGCTGCCAGGGACGCTTCGACCACGATTTCCCGTGAACTGAACCAGTCCAGAGTTTCGCCACGGTCGAGCATGGTCTGGAACGCGCCAATGGCAAGACTCAACGCGCCGAAGCCGATCCAGTCGAGCCGCGCCGAGTTGCCGTGCGAGGTTTCCTTCAGAAACGTCAGCAGGCCGATTACCGTCACGATACCGAACGGGACGTTGATGTAGAAAACCCAACGCCAACTGTAATTGTCGGTGAGCCAGCCGCCCAACATCGGCCCCGAAATTGGCCCGACCATCACGCCCATGGTCCACAATGCCATGGCGGCGCCGCGTTTCTCGGGCGGATAGATGTCGTACATCACCGCCTGTGACAGCGGCACCAATGCGGCGCCAAACATGCCTTGCAAAGCACGGAACAGCACGACCTCGCCCAGTGATTGGGCCATACCGCAAAGGATGGAGGCAAAGGTGAATCCGGTGACGGCGGTCACGAAGAGCCTTGTGCGTCCGAACCGGGCCGCCAGGAAGCCGGTCGGTGCCGTCATGATTGCCGCTGCGACGATATAGCTGGTCAAAACCCAGTTGATCTCATCCTCGCTGGCGGACATGGTGCCTTGCATATACGGCAGCGCAACGTTGGCGATCGTGCTGTCGAGCGATTGCATCAACGTTGCCATGACGGTGCAGACTGTGATCACCAGCCGAGTGGTCGAGGTCATGCCAGCCGGCTCGGCCACCACCATCGTCGTCGTTGCACTTTGGTTCGGTTGCTGCACCGGACGGGAACCTCGCGTAGCTGCCTTGTATCAGCCGATCGACATCACAATCATTCCGCCTGCGCCCAGGTCATGGCGTTGATTTCTCCAGTGTCAGTTCGAGATTGCGGCTCACCTGCTCCAGCACCCGGGTGGCGATCTCGATATCCTTTGCGGCCAGCCCGGTCAGCGCGGCGTCCCGGATATCGCGTGACGCTGCCTCGACCTGATCGATGATCGACAACGCGCGTGCGGTCAGGCCGATGGTCTTGGCCCTACGGTCAGCAGTCTCCTCTCGGCGCTCAATCAGACCGGCAGTTTCCAATGCATCCAGCAGACGCACGACAGACGAGCCATCGAGAACCAACGACGCGGCAAGATCCTTTTGCCGCGGCGGCACCGGTGCGCGGGCGAGATGGATCAGCGGCAGCCACGTGGCCTCGGTTAATCCGAATGGGTGCAGGCGGCGATCCACCGCCCGTCGCCATTGTCGGCCGGTCAAAGCGATAAGGCTGCCGAAGCTCTCGCGCAGCCGGTTTTGGGTCTGCCTCATCTCGTCTCCAATCAGATGGCTTGCCATTATATGGGATGTCATCTATCTGGCAAGAACCGTCACGCCCGCGCATGTTGCGAGTGTTGCGAAAAGGCGGGACGATGGAACCTGCGGACCCGCGTGTCCGGGGGAGCGTCAACAAGGGAGGGCCGGATGAAATACGACGTAATCATCGTCGGCGGAGGAGCCGCCGGGTCGGTTATGGCAGGCCGATTGGCCAGCAATGCCCATACTTCCGTGCTGTTGCTGGAAGCCGGGCCGGATTATCCCGATCCCGCCCATATTCCGGACGACGTCAAATTCGGCCACACGCGATTTGCCGAGGCGCCGGATTCACCCCACAACTGGGCCTTGCGCGGTACCATTACCGAAGAGCAAGGGACTATCCACGTGGCGCAAGGCAAAGTGATCGGTGGTGGCTCGTCCATCAACGGTCAGGCCATGCAGCGCGGATTTCCCGAAGATTTCGACTCATGGGCCGCGCTCGGCAACGAAGAGTGGTCGTACGACAAGATCCTGCCGTACTTCCGCAAGTCGGAACGTGATCTCGACATTCAGGACGAGTGCCATGGCTCGGACGGACCGATGCCGGTTCGGCGCCGCCAGGCAGGTCCAACGCCGGTCATCCAGCAGGCCTTCCATGCTGCCTGTCTGCAGGCTGGATACGGTATCACGAACGATACCAATGGCCGGCAGCCGGCGGGACTGGGTGTGTCGCCGTCGAATAACATCGATGGCGTGCGCATGAGCACGGCGATGACGCATCTCAGTCCGGTGCGTCATTATCTGAACCTGACGGTGCGCGGCGGCGTGTTCGTCCGCAAAACCCTGATCAAGGATGGCGAGGCAGTCGGCGTGGAAGCCGAAAGCGGCGGACAGGTATTCCAGATTGAAGCCGGCAGGGTGGTGCTGAGTGCCGGCGCGGTCCGCTCGCCCCACCTGCTGATGTTGTCCGGCATCGGCCCGCAGGACCAGTTGCGTCAATTTGGCATACCGGTGGTTTGTCATCTCCCTGGTGTCGGCCAGAACCTTTGGAATCACCTCAGCACCCAGATGAC
>Ga0187862_10006748_pt1 | contig 10364 bp, 7 predicted proteins | sample June2016WEW_10_1_FD_133003 | JGI IMG/M metagenome (GOLD analysis project Ga0187862, IMG submission 133003) | Peatland microbial communities from SPRUCE experiment site at the Marcell Experimental Forest, Minnesota, USA - June2016WEW_10_150 | ecosystem: Environmental > Terrestrial > Soil >... | reverse complement strand
CACTGCAAACGGGCCGGACGCGCACTACGACTTGGGGGCTGGCGGCCGTTCCGTGACTACCGATTGCTACGACGCTTCAGACGCCACCGGCGGTTTGGCTCCCTCCAACCCGCATTGCTGGACGGGCGGCAATCTCATGGGAGTTTCCGTGGGTCTGGATCTGAAGTTTTAAGTGTGCACGGGTAAAGCCGGGGACGCCTGCAGTGGGGCGTGCAGCACTCGTCCCTCGAGAACTTCGGTTGGTCTGGAAACAACAATTCCACGCCGCCTTGGGCGCAGGTTGCTCCGAGGGCGGCGGATAACACGGTGTTTACATCGTTTGGTCACTACTTACCGTAGAGAACCTTTCGGATTAGAGCAGAACTGCATCCAGAACTGCGATGGTCCATAAACCATGCGACCGGGCCAGTGACAGAGCTGGCCCTTTACTGGGCATCCTGGGCCAAGCGGAAGCCTAGCGCGCCGGAGCGATCCATACTGGGCGAGATCATCAGCAACTTGCCGTGTTCGTTCAGCTTGTACGCTTGCGGAAAATACCAGATCGAACCCTGCGGCTGGTAATAGCTGCCGCCGCGCAAAATTCCGCCGCGCGTATGGTCATCCGTGAATTCCTCGGTCCACTGCCACACGTTTCCCACCAGATCCATCACGCCAAACGGGCTCGCTCCCCTTGGATGGGCATCCACGGGATCCGGACCGCGCATGGTGCGCGATTTATCCGGTGCGGGAACGGCCGCGGCGTCCCAGTCGTTGCCCCAGGGATACAGACGTCCATCCGTGCCTTGTGCGGCATATTGCCATTCCCATTCATGCGGCAGGCGTTTTCCTGCCCAGGCGGCGTAGGCGCGCGCATCTTCGATGGAAACCCACGTTACGGGGCGACTGTCCCAGCCGGTGGGATAGTTGCCGTCTTTCCAGTCGCGCAGAAAATTCAAATCGTCCTGCGGGCGATAGTGCGTGGCATCAAGAAATTTCTTGAACTCCGCGTTGGTAACCGGATACTTGTCGAGATAGAACGGCTTGATGTGCATGGGCTGTTCGTGGAAACGGCGTGGCGCATTTTCCCACGGATACTGCACGTCCAAGCCGACATCATTGGAGCCTTCTATTTCGATGCCGTTGATTTTGAACAGGAAATCGCCTTCGGGAATCTTGATCATGCGCGCGGGAGCGTTGTTTCCCGCTTTGGCAGTGGCGATCGGCACGATCTCCTGGTGCAGCACCTTCCATTCGTGTGAATAGTTTGCCAGCGGCTGCGCCGTAAGCTGCTTCATCTCCGCCATGAGCTTTTGCAAAGCAACATCTGGCTCCGCCTTCGTCGCCAGAATGGCGCCGTAGCCATGGGCCTCGATGGGGAAGCTGAGCACACTGCGGCCGGTGGGGTCGTGCTGCACTTTCAGCTCGTTGCCGTGATAGAGATCGAAGTAACGCACTCCGGAATCGCTCGCAACTTCCATCTCTTGCCCGTCAACGTCGTATTCGTTGCGGTTGACGATAGTCCACACAGTCTGCTCATGCAGCGGCCAACGACTGGCGAAAATTCCGTTCCGCAGCATCGGGGACATCGGCTCCCAGCCGGGGCTTACCAGAAAAGGAGCGACGGCGCGTTCGATGGTGGCGACGCGTCGCGTGGCTTCTGCATCGCGTCGCGTGATGCCGTTCCAGATGCCCCAGATGTTTTCCCAACTCTCCCAGCCAACGCCGTTGAAGAAAGCGAATTGCAGGTCGTCCGTTTTGTCGCGATTCCAGCGGTGGGAAATGTTCACCATGTGGCGGGTCTCCAGCCACTTGTATTTGTCCACCAGCGGCGCGAACGGAAATTGGTATTGGCCCCAGGTCATCACGTTCCAGGCGAGCGCTTCATCGGCCGGACCGCCTTCCGGCTCGAAAGCCAGCGGGTGTCCAATCTTGTCCGCGGCCAGCGAGAAAGCCAGCGGCACACCATCCTGCGTGTCGCCGTTGATACCATCTGCGCCAACCTCCGCCATCAACTCCGCGATAGCATCGGGCCAGGACTTGCCGGTATCCCGTGTCCCCTGATCCCACATCATCATGGGAAAAAGCACGCGCACGCCGCGCTTATGAAAATCGGCGATCATCTGTTTCACGCCAGGAATGCCGCCGGGCATGCAGCGAATCATGTCTTGCTGGTTGCGGTTGTCAATGCCCATATTGGGATAGGTGGGCCAAATCAGGACGGCGTCGATCCCGCCGTAGCGCTTCCGAAGATCGTCGAGATAACGATCCACCGAATATTCCCCTGTGAGGGGATCATAAAAGTAGCGATCCTGCACCATCATCTGCGGCTGCATGAAACTCGATTGCGTCCACTGCAGTGCCGGCAGATCGTAGCGCGAGCCGTCATAGCCAATGCGAATGAGGCGCTCCTTCCTCCAGTGCGTGATGTCCGCGAGCCAGGCCTTGTGTTCCTCTAGAGTGCAGGGTTTGGAACTTGCGTCCCAGAGACCCTTCGTGTTCAAACACTCCGGAACAGGAATCTGCTGGTTCGTGGGACGGAACTTGGAATCCTGGGCGGCAGCGGGAAATGCGAAAACAGAACAGACCAAGAGAGAGAGAAGCATGCGGGTTTTCACCGGAACTCCTTGAACGAGGGGATCGCGCAGCTTAAACAAACGCCAGTATAAAACGTTTCAAAATTGGCGGTCCAGCCGTTTTTGGAGGAGCTTGTGAAGCCGTGCTGCGGATGCCGTTTCATTGCACCGAAAGGTGGAGCTGCAGAGGTAGAAGGCGCGCGGCCCGGGCAGGGAATGCGAAGGCAACTCTGGGTGCTTCGTGCTTGGTTTAAAAGCGTGGACCCTGGGCTCTCCTCATTCACCCTGCAACGGCTTCAATCTGCAGAACAGCGCGACTTTGGCACCCGGCAAAGCCCAGGTTAATCGCATCATGCGGCACCGATAGTTCACGGCTTTGGTTGTGCCTCTGCTGAGACTTGGCCGCAGCGGCCTTGCATCGATTCGCGAAATTTTTCGCGCTCTTCGGGCGTCATCTGCTCCCAACGCTCCTTCATCCGGTGCTGCCAACGGCCGCGGTGACCTCGCCCAGCTCCGCTGAACCCGCGCAAGCCACCAAACAAAAGCCAACTGAGGGCCAGGAGCCCGACAGCTTGCCAAAAGGTGACGGCGGGTAGATGAAACAGGCTCGGAGCTAGCCAATTCCACAAGTGATAGACTGCCTCGCCGAATACGAAAATCGCTATGATCAGGAATACGATACCCTTGACCACCATTCCCGTGATGCGCCCCGTGATGTTTCTCGTCATCTGTTCCGGCTCTTGAATTCTCATTTTTGTCTCCTTGTCCTCATGTTGAACTCGTCGTAGATGCTCCGAAGCCGCCGACGTAAGAAAACAATCGCGTAGTGCTTGCGCGAAAGCAGCGTATTCACACTGAGGCCGGTTTCAGCGGCAAGATCCTTGAAGCTGCGGCCCTCGAATTCATGTGCGATGAACACTTCACGTTGCTCCTCCGGGAGTTCATCCAAAGCATCATCGATCTCTTCGAGCAGCACCGCTCGGGCATAGGCTTCCTCCGGCCCGCCGTCCCGCGACGGCAGCAGGTCTTCGAGCGTAAACGGCTCCCCATCCATTGTTGCCACGGGTTGATCCAGCAATGCCTCCGGTTTTTTCTTCCGGAACAAATCCGTAATGCGATTGCGCGCCACGCGGAATAGCCAGGCCCCGACCTGCTCGATGGGCTGCATCAAGCGGTATGCCACCACGAGCTCGGAGAAGACATCCTGGAGAATGTCTTCCGCGTCGCCGCGGTCAGGAACCCGCCTGCGGATGAAGTTTCGCAGCCGAGCCTGCTCGCGCACGATGGTTTCGGAAATCCGTTGATCCTGTTCGTCAACCATCTCGTTTATTCTCAACGCTTGGTTCATCTACTTCTGTAGACGAATGAGGTGCGCACATATTTTAGGAAAAAGTGAAGAATACGCAATTGAACCGGAACGTCGCTGCAGGTGGCGCACCGCAATCCATCGTTCCAGGCTAGTGTGGGTGGCCTAGCCGGAGCGCTGACATCCTGTAGGAAAGTGCGCAACTGGTGATGACGGTCACAGGCCGGTCGCGTAAATCGCATATAATGAAGCGAGTCCCCCTCGCTCCTGTGCCATCTGTTCCACAAAAGTGTCCCCGAGAGGAAGCCCGCCATGACAAAACAACCGGAGTGTACGCGCAGGTCGTTTCTTCGCCTCGGCCTGGGGGTCGCTGCAGGCTCCCCAATCCTCCTTTCAGAGGGCTGCGGGAGTTCCAGCAACACCTTAACGACCGTCACGCCGCCCGCTGCGGCTGCCAAAGTGGCCATTGTGTCGTCCAAGGATTACGGCGCCGGCCTGCAACCTGCGATGGCGCAAGCGTTCAGTCTGCTGGGCGGGATAGGATCGCTCGTCAACGGGAAGACCGTGACAGTGAAAATCAACCTGACCAACGACGGACAGTTCGAGGAGCAGTTTGGCCTGCCTCCCGGCGAATCGTTCATCTCGAATGGCGCCATGGCCATCGCGCTAGCTACTCTGCTCTTTCAAAATGGCGCCACGATGGTCCGTTTCGTCGATTCGGTCGGTTTTCTCCTGCAACTAAGTGACATTCTGACGATGGCGCAGTGGGACGTGCCCACGTTGCTGGCGGTTGGCAACGTTCAGTTGGAAAACACGCGCAACCTGGGAAGCGGAACTTCGTATCCTCAGTTGAGTGTTCCCGGCGGCGGCTATTTGTTCAGCTACTTCGATCTCAATCATTGTTACAAGGACACGGATGTATTCATCTCGATGGCGAAGCTCAAGCAGCACCTGACGGCGGGCGTCACGCTTTCATCGAAGTGTGTCTTTGGCTCGACCCCCAATGCAATCTATGGTACCGACGGCACTGACACAGGAAATGAAAACGCCGTTGGTTATCGCGGACGGATCCACGGAGATGGTACCGCGGGGTGGGTCTACAATTCCGACCCGAGCTGGACACAAGGTCCACCCCCCGGAGCGCGCACCGACGTCGTTCCGACTTCGGACGCAGGGTGGCGGATTCCCCGCACCGTCGCCGATATTAACGGAGCGCGCCACGTCGACCTTGCGATTATCGACGGCATCATGTCCATGAGCGGCGGCGAAGGTCCTTGGGCGCCGACGGCGGCGCCTGTGTCGCCCGGGGTGATCATTGTTGGGCTGAACTCTATCTCCACCGATGCTGTGGGAGTGGCCGTGATGGGCTATTCGAATCCGCAAGCGACGCGCGGCACAGCCCCTTTCCAGACTTGCGACAATCATTTGCTGCTCGCGGAGCAAGCAGGCGTGGGCACGGCGGATCTTTCCAAGATCGAAGTGTTGGGAATGACCATCGCCGAGGCAATGTATCCTTACCCCTCTTAGATGCAAAAGAATCTTCGTAAGAGAGTTCTGCTACTCCCAGGACGGAATTTGAGCTGTAGCTGGCGTCCAACGGAGGCGTTTACAGCGGCCTTCCACCACCCACAAACAGAGCTCCCGTATCCGCTTTGCCAATCAATCGATTAGAAGACAGAGAGAATTTCTCTCCTTCGTCGCTATGCAAAGAATTTCAGTAATTGTGCGAGTTTTTGGCCATGTTGGATAAATAACTCTCTTCTGCGTCGCGGAACAGACATGTAACTGCTGGTCGAATGGTAAAACCCTAAAAAAAGGCTAGAAAACAGGCTTACATTCGGGTAAGGTACATGCCTCGTTACACTCGGCACTGTCCTCCGCAGCGTGTTTCAAATTAAGGGGAGAATCGACTGATGATGCGCAAATTCAGCTTGGCGCTGTTGCTGGCGGGAACAGTATTGCTGCTGTCGGTGCCTGTCGTTCGTGCGGACTCGTTCGACGTCACTCTGTCTCCAAACTCATTCACGGTGGTTCAGGGAACCACCACCATCGACGTTTTCGGAACGATTACAAACACTTCCATGGCGGATACACTCTCTCTGGATGGTGACGGATTGAGCGCAGTCTCTTCATCCATTACCTTCAACGATTTCTTTTATACGAGTCCGGACGTGCCGCTTACTCTGGCGGCTGGCGGGAGTTCCGGATCGATTGACCTGTTCCAAATCGTTCTTGATCCAAGTATTGCCGTGGGTTCTTACCTGTCGAACTCGTACTACATTTTCGGCACGGATCCCAATGGAAACACGGTCAGTTCGAATACCGCTTTGTTCGATGTGAACGTGACGAGTCCAATTGCCACACCGGAGCCGGGAACCTTGTTCCTGCTTGGCAGCGGACTGGCCCTTCTCGTGGGGCGCCGCAGACGAATAAAAGCCTAGACAATCCGCCTGATTATCTACAGAAGATTGCAACGCGTGAGGCTTCTCCAACATTGCCGCATGCGCACGGACATTTTTGCCGCCACGCATGAGGAACTGCGGTCGATCGTGCGAAACACTCAGTCGGCGTGAACGGCTCTTGGAGCGCGCAGCCTACCGCTTTTGACGAGTTCGTTTTCAATCCACGGATAGGTAATGGCCAGTCCTTTTTCAAGGGGGAAGGTCGGCTCCCAGCCGAGGATACGCCGCGCAAGGCGATTGTCGCTATTGCGGCCGCGCACTCCCTGGGGTTTCGAGAGGTCGTGCGTTTTCTTCAGCGTTTTGCCGGCGACGCGGCAGGTCAAGTCCACCAATTCGTCGATGCTCACCAGGTGATCGTTGCCGAGATTCAGCGCCTGCAGGAAATCCGAGGCCATGATACGGAGCAGACCCTCCACGCAATCGTCAATGTACATGAACGAGCGCGTCTGTTTGCCGTCACCCCAGATATCAATGGTGCCGCCGTCTTCGGCCAGCGCCACCTTGCGAGAGATCGCCGCCGGGGCCTTTTCGCGTCCGCCGTCGTAGGTGCCCAGTGGCCCGTAGACGTTGTGGAAGCGCACCATGCGCGTGTCGAGCTTGTGATCCTCTCGGTAGTATTTGCAAAGCTCTTCCGCGTACAGTTTTTCCCAGCCGTAACCGGCCTCGGGCTCCGCGGGGTACGCGTCCTCTTCGCGCAGCGGCGTCACGTCCGCGTCGGTCTGTTTGGACTGCGCATAAACACACGCCGAGGATGAAAACAGGAAGCGTGAAACGCGGGCTTGCCGCGCTGCTTCCAGCATGTGCACGTTGATGAGTGTGTTGTTGTGCGCCACATCGGCGTGGAACGCGGTGATAAAGCCGATGCCGCCCATATCCGCTGCCAGGTTGTAAACCTGGTCAATTCCGCCGGCCACGGCGGTGGCACAATTCCCATAGTCGCGCAAATCGCGAAGCAGGAATTCGTTGGCATCGCTGGCTTCGTATTCCGGCACCTTGATGTCTACACCGCGAACCCAGTGGCCGTCCGCGCGCAGCCGCTTCACCAGATGATGCCCGATGAATCCCCCGGCACCTGTTACCAGGATTCGTTTCGTCGCACTCATGGAAATACCCTCTTTTCGCCCAACGGGTGAAGTGGAAACCGGCGTTTCGTCCGAATCCGCCAGGGAAGGAGCAACTTTGCATTCCCAAGACCGGCGGACATGCTGGGCGCAGCCTTAGTTTACCGCTCCGCGACGCAAAAAGCAGGCGGCAAGTTGAAGGTCAGCCCACATCATAGGGTTAGGAAAGAAGCCGAGTCCCTTCTGCCGCCACAGAACGACCCTTGCGCCAACCCCCGTTCACCAATTCGCGATTACCAGCGATGCGCATGCGCTGCGAGCGAGATCTGAAGTTCCTCCCTTCGTGCGAAGACCGATTGTCCGGCGTGCGAACTGTCGGAGAGAACGGCGGGCGATGTTCGGGCATCACACAGAATCATGACTGCCATCACTGCGGAGGGGAAGGGCAGTGAGGGAGATTGCATGGTCTCTGCGACAAAGTGGGTCTAGTTGGTAGCGTCGCCTGCCCACTGCGGAGCACTCTCGTCAATGTTCCTGTGGTGCCTCTCTCGGGAAGCGCCTTCAGCAACAGATGGGCGGAGCGAGAGTGCTCTTCAGTGGGCAGTGGTGTGTTTGGATTTGTAGTTTCCGGCACCTGAATCGGCAGGGAAAAAAAGAGGGGCCTGATTGGCCCCTCTTCTTTATTGAATCGCATCGAATCCAGGTTAGGAGCAGGGTGCCAACTCACCATCGTGGGCGTGTGCGTCGGCGGCTGGTGCAAGTTGTTTGTGCAGGCAGGCCATTCCCGCGTCGATCGCGTGGCCGTCCACTTCCAAAAGTTTCGCGTTTCGTACCTTGGCTTTTAGAACGGCGGCAGCCGTTTCCCGCGGCAGCGTGTGGGTCAATTCCAGCAGAGCGCCGAGCATGACCATGTTGGTGGCTTTGGTTGTGCCGAGACCGTCGGCAATTTCCGAAGCGGGCACGCAGTAGATCTTCGCCTCGCCCGGCGCGAATCCAGCAGGCAGCTTATCGCTGTTATAAAGGATCGCGCCGTGCGGCCCCACCATCTTCGTGAATTTGTGCAAAGAAGGCTCGTTCATCGCTATAAGCACATCCGGATGCTCAATGACCGGCGAGCCGACCCGCTCACTGGAGAGGCAGACGTGGCAATGGGCGCTTCCGCTGCGCATCTCCGGTCCATAGGACGGCAACCAGCTCACCTCGCGCCCTTCCCGCATGCCCATTTCCGCCAGGATTTGTCCCAGCAGGAGCACACCTTGCCCGCCGAAGCCGGCAATCTTCACGGTCAGATTCGGGTGGGGTTCCGTTGTGGCCATGGGACGCGGTACGCCTTCTTGCGGCCGATCCAGGCCAAGAAGCTTCGTTACCGTGGTCTGTGCCACGGCGTCCGCCACCGGCGTGAGCTTGCGATCGCGATAAACACCCAGCGGGAAGACCGCCAGCATCTTTTCCTCGATCCACTTACGCGCTTCCTGGGGCGTCATTTTCCAAATCGTCGGGCAGGGTGAAAGAATCTCGACGAAGCTGAAGCCCGCGCCTTCTCGCTGCAACTCCAAAGCCTTGCGCACGGCCTTCCGCGCTTTCATGATGTTCTTGTTATCGGAGAGAGCAACGCGTTCGATGTAGACCGGTGCTTCCAGCGTGGCCAGCAACTCGGATACGTGCAACGGATATCCTTCGTTGGAGGGGCGGCGTCCCCAGGGAGACGTGGTGCTGGACTGGCCTACGAGCGTAGTCGGAGCCATCTGCCCGCCGGTCATGCCGTAAATGGCGTTGTTCACAAAAAAGATGGTGATCTTTTCGCCGCGATTGGCTGCGTGAATGATTTCGGCTGTGCCGATGGCCGCCAGGTCGCCGTCGCCCTGATACCCAATCACCATGCTCTCCGGGTTCGAGCGCTTTACCGCCGTGGCCACGGCAGGCACTCGCCCGTGAGCGGCCTGCACATTTCCCATATCGAAGTAGTAGTAGGCGAAGACGGAGCAGCCAACCGGGCTGACGAAAATAGCGCGGTCCTGGACGCCCATGTCCGCGATGGCTTCCGCAATCAGCTTGTGCACCACGCCGTGCCCGCAACCCGGGCAGTAGTGCGTCTGGTGCTGCAACTCCGATTTCCGCTCGTACTTGTCATAAAAAACCGGTGACTTCGACTCAATTACTTGATATTCATCCACAGCGTCACCTCGTCAGATTCGCAAAACTCAAACGCCCCACTCGGCGGTCATGCCCATGCGCTCCAGCAATTCCTTGCAAACTTCATCGGCCATCGGGACGTTGCCGCCCGCCCGGCCAAAGAACTCGACATCCACTCTGCCATCCAGCGCCAGGCGCACATCTTCGACCATCTGGCCCGTGCTCATTTCCACCACCAGCACCATTTGGGCTCGCCTCGCGGCATAGCGCAACGCTTCCGAAGGGAAGGGCCACACGGTAATCGGGCGGAACAGTCCCGCGCGGATGCCTTCCTTGCGCAGCATATCCACCACGGAACGCAGCACCCGCGAAGTTATGCCGTAACCCACCAAGAGCACTTCCGGATCATCCGCGCGATACAACTCGTGCCGCGCTTCCAGTTCCGCGGCTTTCTTGTACTTTGCTTCCAGCTTGCGGACGTGCGCTTCCAATTCGTCGGGTTCCAGATATATGGAAGAGATGAGGTTTTTGCGGGTCTCCCGCGTGCCTATTACAGCCCAAGACTTCTCGGGTGGTATCGTTTCGTCGTCCAGGAGTTCCAGAGGTTCCATCATCTGGCCAATGAATCCATCGGTGAGCACCACGGCGGGATTACGGTAACGGTCCGCCAGGTCAAATGCGAGCCTGGTAAGGTCCGCCATCTCTTGAACGGAAGCGGGCGCCACCACGATGTTCTTGTAGTTGCCGTGTCCACCCCCCTTCACGACCGCGAAATAGTCGCTTTGTTCCGGCGCGATGTTGCCGAGTCCCCGCCCGGCGCGCACAACATCCACAATGACGCAGGGCAGTT
>Ga0187862_10006746_pt1 | contig 10365 bp, 6 predicted proteins | sample June2016WEW_10_1_FD_133003 | JGI IMG/M metagenome (GOLD analysis project Ga0187862, IMG submission 133003) | Peatland microbial communities from SPRUCE experiment site at the Marcell Experimental Forest, Minnesota, USA - June2016WEW_10_150 | ecosystem: Environmental > Terrestrial > Soil >... | reverse complement strand
TCGCCCCGGGCGCGCGCGGTCAGCTCTGGCTGGCGCTTGCCCTCGGCCTAATCGTCGTCACCGCCAGCATCACCGCAGTCCAGCGGACCTGGCACGTTCGTACGCAGCTTCGCAAAGAGGAGCAAGGAGCACAGTGAGCGACAAGTTGAGCAGCGACGCCGCGAACGGGACGGCGCCGGTGACTGACAAGGGCCGCACGCCCGAGCGCGGCCGAAAGATCCGCGTCGCGATCGTCGGCGTCGGCAACTGCGCGAGCAGCCTCGTCCAGGGCCGCTACTACTACGAGAACGCGGCCGAGACCGACTTTGTGCCCGGGTTGATGCACGTCAACCTCGGGGGCTACCACGTCCGCGACCTCGACTTTGTGGCCGCCTTCGATATCGACAAGAACAAGGTCGGCAAGGACATATCCGAGGCCATCTATACGAAGCCGAACAACACGTTCGTCTTCTGCAAGGTCCCGGACCTCGGCGTCAAGGTCGATCGCGGCATGACCCACGACGGTCTCGGCAAGTACCTATCAGCGATCATCGAGAAGGCGCCCGGGCCCACCGCCGACGTGGTCGGGATCCTGCGGGAGCGCAAGGTCGACGTGATGATCTCCTACCTGCCCGTGGGCAGCGAGGAGGCAACCAAGTGGTATGTCGAGCAGGCCCTCGCGGCCGGCGTCGGCTTCGTCAACTGCATCCCGGTGTTCATCGCCCGCGAGCCGTACTGGCAGCGCCGCTTCGCCGAGAAGGGCCTGCCCATCATCGGCGACGACATCAAGAGCCAGGTCGGCGCGACGATCAGCCACCGCGTCCTCACGCGCCTCTTCATGGACCGCGGCGTCCGCCTCGACCGGACCTACCAGCTCAACTTCGGGGGCAACACCGACTTCCTCAACATGCTCGAGCGCGAGCGCCTCGAGTCCAAGAAGATCTCCAAGACCAACGCCGTCACCAGCATGCTCGACTACGACCTCGATCCGGACAACATCCACGTCGGCCCCTCCGACCACGTGCCGTGGCTGCTCGACCGCAAGTTCTGCTACATCAAGATGGAGGGCACGACCTTCGGTGACGTGCCGCTCAACCTCGAGCTCAAGCTCGAGGTCTGGGACAGCCCCAATTCCGCCGGTGTCGTCATCGACGCCGTCCGCTGCCTCAAGCTCGGCCTGGACCGCGGTCTCAAGGGCGCGCTCGTGGCTCCATCGGCGTACTTCAAGAAGAGCCCGCCGATCCAGCTCCACGACGATGTCGCCTTCAACCGCGTCGAGGCCTTCATCCGCGGCGAGGACAACGAGACGCTCGTCGGCACCGAGACTCTGCCCAAGAGGGTCAAGAGGCCGGCCCCGCTCCGCGGCGGCAAGGCGGCCGTCGAGACCAACTAGCTTTGGAAGACCCCGGCGGACTGTCTCGGCCCGATCACAGCTCCTGGTCGAACCGTGGCAGTTACCCGGAAGTCATCCGGCCGAGAAGGCCGAGGCCTTATCCTCGATCCGCGTAAGCAGGGACTGCCAGGCGCGCTCGAAGGCCTCGACGCCCTGCTCCTGGAGGCGGCGCCCGAACTCGGCGACGTCCAACCCCTCTGCCCCGAATCGCGCGATGAGCGCCTCGTTTTGAGGGTCGGGACTGGCCGCGAGCGTTGCCGCGACCGTCCCGTGGTCGGCGAATGCGAGCAGCGTCTCCTCGGGCATCGTGTTGACGGTGAGCGGGGCCGCGAGCGCCTCGACGTAGAGAACATCGGATGCCTTCGGATCCTTCGTCCCGGTGCTTGCCCAGAGGAGCCTCTGCGGTCGGGCCCCCTCGTTGAGGAGTCGCTGCCAGCGATCGCTCTCCAGGAGCGCGCGGTAGGCGGCGTACGTCCCGCGGGCGATCGCCAGGCCAAGCTGGAGGTGGAGGTCGGCCGGCAGGGTTCCTGCGAGAGGGCCGTCCCAGCGGCTGACGAAGACCGATGCGACCGAGGCGACATAGGGATCGCGCCCGGCGTCGATGCGGCGCTCGATCGCCCGGGTGTAGGCGTCGGCGGCCGCAAGGTACTGCTCGGTCGAGAAGAGCAGAGTCACGTTCACCGGGACGCCGGCAAAGACCGATGCCTCGATCGCCTCGAGTCCGGCCGGCGTGCCGGGGATCTTGATGAACAGGTTTGGCCGGCCACCCAGCGCGTGCAGCCGGCTCGCGGCACGGATCGTTTCCCTGGCATCGGCGGCGAGGAGCGGCGACACCTCGAGCGACACGAACCCGTCGACGCCGTTCGTCCGCTGATGGATGGGCAGGAACAGATCGGCCGCGCGGCGCAGGTCGTCGAGCGCCAGCTCGAAGAAGATGTTTTCGGCGTCGGAGCCTGCCGCCGAGAGCCGTTCGATCGCCTCGTCGTAGGCGGCAGACCCGCCGATCGCCTTGTCGTAGATCGACGGGTTGGACGTCAAGCCGCTCACGGACAGCTCCGTGACGTACCGCTCCAGCGTCCCGCTCGTCAGCAGATCGCGGGTGATGTTGTCGAGCCAGACGCTCTGCCCGACCCGACCGAGCTCTGCAGTCCGGTTCATGGAGCCTCCAATATGTCGCTCGATCTTAGCCATTGAGCAGGTCGCTGCGGAATGCGTCGGCATCCTGGAGCCTGCGGCGGAGCGCGTTCAGGAACCGGGCGGCCAGTTCGCCGTCGACGAGCCGGTGGTCCGCCGTCAGGGTCAGCTTCATGATCTGCCGGATTCCGATCCCGTCGCCGACTGCGATCGGCGTCGGAACTGCGCTCGAGACCGCGAGAATTGCCGATTCCCCGGGGTTGATGATCGCGCTGAACTCGTCGACGCCAAACATCCCGAGGTTCGAGATCGTGAACGTGCTGCCGGTCATGTCGTCGGGCGGAAGCGTCCCGTTGCGCGCCCTTTCAGCGAGCTCTGCGGCCCCTGCGTGGAGGTCGTCCAGCGAACGGCGATCGGCGTCGCGGATCACCGGCACGACGAGGCCGTCGGGCAGCGCGACGGCAAGCCCGACGTGGATGTGGCGGCGGGTCCATACCGAGGCCCCGTCGGTGCGCGAATTGACGGCCGGGAATTCCACCAGCGTTTGCGCCGCAGCCGAGACGATGAAATCGGTGAGGGTGAGCGCCTTGCCGTCGGCCTTGAGCTCCGTTCGCAGGGCGAGCAGCCGCGTCACGTCGACGGCGACCGTGACCGTGAACTGAGGGACGGTCGTCGCGCTCAGCGTGAGCCGCTCGGCGATCACCCGGCGCATCCTGCTCATCTGTCGCGGGCCCGGGTCATCGACGTCCCAGTGGTAGAGCGCCGGCTCCGGCGGCAGGGAGCTGGCGGCAGTCGGGGCCGCGGCGGTGGTACGCGGGGGGACCGGTGCGGCCGACGCGACGGCCAGCGCCCCCACAGCGGCCGCCGCCGGCGCAGCCGAGGCGGCCTCCAGGGCGGCCAGGACGTCTCGCTCCGTGATGCGGCCGTCGGGTCCGGTGCCGGCGAGCGTGCGCGGGTCGACGCCGGAGGTTGCGGCGAGCCGGCTGGCCCGGGGACTGATACGAAGGTGACCCGGCCCGTCGACAGGCGACGGCGTCGTCCTGGAGGTCGCCGGCGCAACTTGAACGGGCGCGCGGACTGGGGGAGGCGGCGTCTTGGCCGGCGCCGCCTCCGGCGCTTCGCCCTCGGCCTTCCCCACCGGCGCCGGTGCGTCCGGGATGGCCTCGCCGGGTTCGCCGACATAGGCGCAGATGGCGTTAACGGGGACGGTCTGGCCCTCCTGGACGAGGCGTTTCAGCAGCACTCCTTCCTCGAACGCTTCGACGTCCATGTTCGACTTGTCGGTCTCGATCTCGAAGAGCACGTCGCCCTTCGCGACCGTGTCGCCCTCGCGCTTGTGCCATGCAACGAGGACGCACTCCTCGGTCATCTGGCCCGGCTTTGGCATGAGGATCGGATGCGCCATGGTGTGCCTCGTGATTTCGGCGTTCGGCGGGGGCCTAGAGTTGCGCGGCCACAGCCGCGAAGATGTCGTTGGCGTTCGGAAGGAATGCCTTCTCGAGGCCCTCGGCCTGGGGCGAGATGCCGTTGGCGGCGCCGATCCGACCGACCGGCGCGTCCAGGTAGTCGAAGGCTTCGAGCTGGATGCGGGCGACGATCTCGTTGACGAAGCTGCCGATAAGGACGGCCTGGCTCGCAACCACGCAGCGCCCGGTCTTGCGCACGGAGACGAGAACCGTCTCCATGTCGAGCGGGACCAGGCTGCGCAGGTCGATGACCTCCGTCTCCACGCCCTGCTCGGTCTTAAGACGATCGGCCGCAGTCAGCGCGTCGAGGACGGCCGGACCCCAGGCGACGATGGTGGCGTCGGAGCCTTCCCGGACGACCCGGGCTACGCCGAGCGGTTCGAGGTAATCGTCCTCGGGCACGACGCCCTTTGTGCTGTAGAGGCCCTGGCTCTCGACGAACAGGACGGGGTTATTCGTCCGGATCGCCGACTTCAGGAGCCCCTTCGCGTCGGCGGGCGTCGCCGGGTAGACGACGTAGAGACCGGGGATGTGCGTGAAGACGCTCTCGAGAGACTGGGAATGCTGGCCGCCGTAACCCTTGCCGGCGCCCACGGAGGCGCGGATTACCAGCGGCACCTCGGTCTGGGCGCCCGACATGTAATGCCACTTGCCGGCCTGGTTCGCGATCTGGTCGGAGGCCATGAGCGCGAAGTCCATGTACATGAGCTCGACGACCGGCCGCAGCCCAACCATGGACGCACCGACCGCCGTGCCGCAGATGCAGGCCTCCGAGATCGGCGTGTTGAAGACACGTTCGCGACCGAACGCCTCCAGCAGATCTTTGGTGAGCTTGAATGCTCCGCCGTAGTCGGCGACGTCCTCGCCGTAGACCACGACCCGGCGGTCGCGCAGCATTTCCTCGACGAGCGCCTCACGGAGCGCGTCCTTGTAAGTGGTGATGCCGTTGGCGCGCTTTGCCACCGGCGGCTCCGCGTAGGTGACGACGGCGCCATCCGGGTCGGGGACGACATCGGCAGCGGTGTCGGTGTAGAGGTACTTGAGAAGGTCGGCCGGGGCCGGGTCCGTAGCCTGCGAGGCGCGGACGGCCGCGCGGGCGTTCCGCTCGTGGGCCCGCGACTCGATGTCCGCGAGAGCGGCCGCATCGGCAACGCCGGCCGCGATCAGTTGGTCCTTGAGCCGCTCTATCGGGTCGACCGCCCGCCAGGCTGCCTCCTCCTCCCGGGTCCGATACTCGTTTCGGGGATCGGAAAGGGAGTGGCCGTAGTATCGGTATGTGCTCGCTTCAATGAGGACCGGGCCCAGTCCCTCACGGCAGGTTGCCGCCGCCCGCTCGATCGCGTCTCGGACGGCGAGCACGTCCATGCCATTGACGACCTCGGCGTGCATGTTGTCCTGGGCGAAGCCGGCCCCGCGGCGGGCCAGGTGGTTGACGCCCATCACTTCTTCGTCGGTCCGATGGGTCATCCCATAGTGGTTGTTGACGATCAGGTAGACGACCGGCAAGCCGGCCGCCCGCGCCCCGGCCAGGTGGTTCGTCCACTGCTCCTGCGAGGCCCAGTTGAGGGACTCGAGGACGACCCCGTTGGCATACGCGCCGTCGCCTGCGAAGCAGCAGACCACCCGATCGGAGCCGCGGTAGCGGAGCGCCATCGCCGCGCCAGTCGCGATCGGCACGCTGCCGCCGACGATCGCGTTGGCGCCGAGATGGCCAGTCGAGAAGTCGCCGATGTGCATCCCGCCGCCGCGCCCTCGGCAGTAGCCCTCCTCTTTGCCGAAGAGCTCCGCGATCGTCCGATAGACATGCTCCTCGAGCGCGTCTGCAAGAAGACCTTCCCTGCTCGATGCCTTCGACCAGGGTACGCGGATCCGAAGGGCATCGGCCGACATCGCCCGGACCGCGGCGAAGCCCTTGGCAATGGCGTCGCCGTGTCCGCGGTGTGAGCTGGTGATGTGGTCGTCGGGGCGGAGGGCGCCGCAGGCGCCAACCGACGTCGCCTCCTGGCCGATCGAGACGTGGGTCGGGCCGCGGTAGTCGTAGCCCGGCAGCGGGTCGTAGCCGCCCGATCGGAGTCGAACGATCATCTCCTCCAGCTCCCGGATGGCCAGCATGTCGTCGAGCAAGTCGAGCGCTGCTGAGGCCGTGAGCTTCCCCGCGGCGATCTCGGAACCGGCGTCCCCGGCGAAGTCGAAGCCGCGGATCGAGCCCAGAGACTCCTCGAACGGCGCGAAGTCGGGTCGAGTATCGCTCCGGTAGGCCGGCGCCGAGACCATGCTATTCACCTGTGACGCTGATCTTGCTGTCGTCTTCATGCGGCGAGCTATCGTCTCCTTCATGCGGCCAGGAGTAGCCTGGCGGCCTCCTGGTCGGTGATCAATCGATGGATCAGCCCGCTACGGAGGGCGGCGAGGATCGCGGGTGCCTTCGCGGCGCCGCCGGCGATTGCAACTACGTCCGGGACGGCTCGCAGTTGCTCCGGGCTGATGGCAATGAAGCGGCTCGGCAATCCAGCGGCGACTAGCTCGCGGCCGCTTGCGTCGAGGACGGCCGAGCAGACATCTGCCACGGCCCCGGCTGCGTCGAGCTCTGCGGCGAGTTCCTCGGGCAGCGCCGCTCGAACCGTCGATCCGCTGGCCGTCCACGCGCCGATGCCAACGACCGCCTTGGTGAGCCGATCGAACATGTCGACGGTCTTATGTACATGCGGGTCGCGCCGGAGTGCGTCGGCCATCTCGGGACTGTCGACGAGCATCGGCACCGGGAGCGGGAACACCGTGCCGCCGGTGCACTCGGCCACCCGCCGGACGAGTTCCATCGAGTTGACGTCGAGCTCGAGAGTGGGGACGCTGCCAACGAGCTGGACCACCGTGCAGCCGGGCAATCGGGACAGGTGCCCGACCATCGAGTGGAGGGTCCGTCCCCATGAGATCCCGAGGACGTCGTGCGCCTCGAGCGTCTGCGTCAGCAGCTCCGCGCACGTCCGGCCGAGCTGCTCTCTCTTGAACTCGTCCGGCCCATCGATCAACCGGACGACAAGGGTGGATCTCAAGCAGTAACGCGCCGCCAACTCGCTCGAGAGCTCCAGGTCGATCTCCGACGGCGCTCCGATCTCGATCCGAACGATCCCGTCTCGAAGTGCGGCGTCGAGCAATCGGGCGACCTTGAACCGCGAAATCCCAAGCTCCTGGGCGATCTCGCTCTTGCTGGCGCCGTCCAGGAAGTAGCGGCGCGCAGCGAGCACCGTGTTGACCACGTTGAGGCGCGTGGTATGTCCCTCGGATCGGTCCAACGGGTGCATGCGCTCCTCGTGCGCTCCCACCGAGCGACACCAAAAGAGTTGAGAGCCGTCTCTGCAGGCAGGGCGCCGACATCCTAACACTCTCACATCTGAGCGGCAAGCGCTCACATGAGCGGTTTGGGCTATGGCGATCGGGCTGCGACCGACGACGCTCAGTGCCTGAGTCCAGGGCGAGTTCTTCGGGATCACGGCGGTGGACAACACCGGCTTGATAGCCGACCTGTTGGCACGTAAGATGACAGCGGCAACTAATCGTAAAGAGCCGAAACCAAGCGAAAGACCCGAAGGCAAGCGTCTGCAAGTCTGGGCAGGCTCGCTCTTCGTGGTCTGGCTAAGACGGGGAGCGCGCCAGGCTGGATCGGTCAAAGGGAGCCATGGACGACAGCCGTCGCCTGGGTGGCGACTCGAGAGCGGGATCGGGCAGACCGATCGTCAATACGCACGTCCACCTGCCTCCTAACTTCTCCGCGTTCGACACGGCCGAACAGGCGGCCCGGGCCGCCGCAGCCGAGGGCGTCGCGGCGATCGGCACTTCGAACTACTACGACTTCAGTGTCTATCGTCGCTTTGCAGCGGCCGCGGCCGAAGCAGGCGTCGTGCCGCTCTTTGGCGTGGAGATCATGACGCTGATCGACGATCTGCCGGGAGGAGGCACGCTCCTCAACGATCCGACGAACCTGAACCGGATGTACCTGTGTGGCAAAGGACTCACTCGTTTCGACCAGCCCCCACCGTCCGCGGCGCGCCGGATGGCCGCGATGCGTGCGGCCGGCGACGACCGGATGAGACAGATGACGATCCGCGTCGCGGCGCGCTTTGCGCAGGCGGGGCTGGACGGTAGCGGGACCGATGTGCAGATCGCGGCCTCGGTTGCGGGACGATGCGGTGTCCCAATCGAGTGGGTGTCGCTGCAGGAGCGCCACGTCGCGCAGGCGTTCCAGGAGTTGCTCTTCCGCGACGTCCTGGCGGACGACCGCGCTGCTGTGCTCGGCCGGCTCTTCGAAACGTCGACGGGCGTCGACACGACGGATGCCGTAGCGGTCCAGGAGGCGATCCGTTCGAACCTGATGAAGGCCGGCAAGCCAGCATTCGTTCCCGAGGCGGCCATTTCATTCGACGACGCATACCGGCTCATCCTCGAACTCGGCGGCATTCCCTGCTACCCCATCCTCGCCGACGGCGCGTCGCCGATCTGCCCCTTCGAGGACCCGCCCGCGGCGCTTGCGGAGAGGTTGCGGAGTCGAGGCATCCATTGCGCTGAGTTGATCCCCGGGCGCAATCGGCGCGGGGTCGTCGATCGCTACGTGGCCGAACTCCGTGGGGCCGGCATCGTGGTAATGGCGGGCACAGAACACAACACACAACGCATGATTCCTCTCGAGCCGATGGCCCTCGGCGGCGAACCCCTGTCCGACCCGTCGCGCGAGGCATTCTGGGAGGGTACTTGCGTCGTGGCGGCACACCAGGAGCTGCGCGCCTCCGGCCGGCCGGGCTACGTTGATGGCGATGGCCGGCCGGCCGCCGGGTTCCCCGACGGCGAAGCGCGAATCCGTACGTTCTGCCGCATTGGTGCCGAGATCATCACTACCCAATCTGCTGCGAGGGTCCACGCTTGAACACCCAGTCGATCCCGGAAGGGCGGTCCACCGTCAACGGCCTTCTGCACGACCTGGTCGCGCTCGCACGCCGGTTCGGCACGGACCCGGAATTCGCCCGTGGCGGCGGCGGCAACATCTCGGTCAAGGTCGACGGAATCCTGTACATCAAGCCAAGTGGGACCTCACTCGCGGCACTCACTCCCGAATCGGTCATCGCACTCGACATCGGGACATTGATGAAGCTTCTCGACGGACCGCCAGTGCGTCCGGTTGTTCGCGGCACTGACGAGGTCATGCAGGTCGCCCTCGGTGCCCGCGTCGGCGTGCCCGACGGCCGACGCCCGTCCGTCGAATGCCTGTTTCACGCGCTCATACCGGAGCGGTTCGTGCTCCATACGCATCCGACGACCGTGAATGCGGTCACCTGTGCGACGCGGGGAGCCGAGATCGCCGAGCGGCTCTTTGGCCAAAGCGTCCTCTGGGTCCGGTACACGGATCCCGGGCTGCCCCTCGCTCGTGTGATCCGAGATGCGAGGCGTAGCCACGAGGAGCGGACCGGTAAGGCCGCTCCTCGTGCGATGCTTCTCCAGAACCACGGCCTCATCGTGGCCGGCGAGTCGATAGCCGAGATCGAGGAAACCTCCGCCCGGCTGGTCGCCGCGATCCAGGCTCACCTGGCGGAGGCGGCGGCCATCTCGTGGGGGGACGTGGAGCGACTCGCGGACGACGAGGCCCGCGCGGCGCTGCGTGCAGTCGGTCCGGCACTGCGCGCGCTGCTCACCCAGGGCGATCGGCTCAAGGTCGTCACGTTCGATGACTCGCCTCTCGCGGTCTCGACGGCGGGCTCGGCGGTCGGGCGGGAGCTGGCGCTCGTCGGCCCGCTCACTCCGGATCAGATCGTGTACGTGGGCTCGTTCCCGCTTCTCCTTCAGGCGCCCAAAGGCGCGACGCCGGACCGGCTGGTCGATGAGCTGACGAGAGCAATCGCGGAGCGGGCGGCAACGGAGACCGAGGCGCCGGCCGTCGTCCTGGTGCCCGGGTTGGGAATGTTCGCGGCAGGCGATTCGTATGCGCAAGCGGACACTGTGCGACAGGTCTACCTCGACGCCGCCGGCGTGTCCGTCGAAGCGGGCCGCCTGGGCGGTGTCCGTCCGCTCGCGGAGGCGGAACGCGTCTTCATCGATCGCTGGGAGGCTGAGGCGTATCGCCGAGGGGTAGCGGCCGGAGCACCGGTCGCCGGTCGGGCGCGGGGGCTCGTTGTCGTGGTTACGGGCGCAGCCCAGGGCTTCGGGCGTGCGATCGCGGCCGACCTCGTTGCCCAGGGCGGCCACGTCGTGCTTGCCGACATCAATGCCGAGCAGGCGACGCGCGAGGCGCAGCTTCTTGCTACCCAGTTCGGTCCCGGGCGGGCAGTCGGCGTCGAGCTCGATGTCACGGACGATGAATCGGTGGCAGCCTGCTTCGACGAGGTCGTCCGCCGCTACGGCGGTCTCGAT
>Ga0187862_10006745_pt1 | contig 10368 bp, 8 predicted proteins | sample June2016WEW_10_1_FD_133003 | JGI IMG/M metagenome (GOLD analysis project Ga0187862, IMG submission 133003) | Peatland microbial communities from SPRUCE experiment site at the Marcell Experimental Forest, Minnesota, USA - June2016WEW_10_150 | ecosystem: Environmental > Terrestrial > Soil >... | reverse complement strand
GGCAGCAAAAGGCGGCTGATGAAGCAACTGACCAGCCTAAAGGCCACTCTGGCGGGACTGGAGCCTGCGAAACTCGCCAGTCTGGCGGTTGCCGCTTTGGCTGTCCTGGCGCTGGTTGGCTGGATCGCCACGCATTCGGCCGAGCCGATGGGGTTGCTGTATTCCGGCCTCGACCCCGCCGAAGCCGGCCGCATCGGCCAGCGTCTCGACGAAATGAAAGTGCCGTATGAAAACCGCGGCGACGGCACGACCATTATGGTGCCTGCCTCGCAGGTCGGGCGGGTGCGGATGGATCTCGCCGCTGCCGGGATGCCGCGGCAGGGCGGTTCCGGCTACGAATTGCTCGACACCCAGTCACCGATGAGCATGACGTCGTTCATGCAACGCGTGCAGCGCCTGCGCGCGCTGGAGGGCGAGTTGGCCCGCACCATCACGACCCTGGATGGAGTAAAAGCGGCACGCGTCCATATTGTTATGCCGGAACGCGAGAGCTTCGCCCGGGACACGCCAAAGCCGACCGCCTCCGTCGCTGTGAGCATGTTTGGGCCGACCCGGCTGCCACCGCGCCAGGCCATGGCAATAAGGTTGTTGGTCGCCGGCGCTGTCCCTGGGCTGAAGCAGGACGACGTTTCGGTACTCGATCCCTCCGGCGTCGTACTGGCCGCCGACGATGGCGACGCGATGGCGTCCAGCCGGTTGGAAGACATGAAGGCCAGCCGCGAGCAGGCGCTGGAACGCACGGTTTCCAGCCTGCTCGAACCCCTGGTTGGCGCCGGTCATGTGAAGACTGCAGTTTCGCTGGAAATCGACGCCTCTCGGGAAGTGTCGCGCGAGGAGAAATTCGACCCGAACTCTCAGGTCGAGCGCTCGAAGCATACGCAGAACGACAAGGAAGCGACCGAGGAGGCGCGTAACGACCAGCCGGTCTCGGTCGGTCAGAACGTCCCGAGCCAGACGGCGGCAGCGGCCACCGACGATACGCCAGCCAAGAACGCCACGTCGAACGTACACGCCGGCGAGACGGTGAATTACGAGCTCAATTCGGTCCGCAGCGAGACTGTGCGTGAGCCCGGCGAACTCAAACGACTGGCTGTCGCGGTCGTGGTCGACGGCACGACCGACAGCAGTGGGACGTTCCATCCGCGACCGCAAGAACAGCTCGACCGGATCGCCGAGTTGGTGCGTTCGGCTGTCGGGTTTGATGCGAAACGCGGCGACAAGGTGACAGTAGAGACGATGCGCTTCATCCCGCCGTCAGCGGCCTTCGACGAGGCGGCGGAAACCACTTCCGGTGGAATGCAATCCTTGCTGCTGCCGGTTGCTGGTGTGATCGTCGTCTTGCTGGTGGCCGGCGTTGCAGTGTTCATCATGCGCCGGCGCCGCGGGCCGGTGGTCGACCGCGTCAACGCGGTGATCGATGTTGTGGCGCAGGCCGGCCAGGACGCCATCGCCAGTCTGGCCGCACCGGAACCGCTGCTGCTCACCAACGACGAAAACCGTGCTGCGGCAACCCTCAACAACATCTTCGACACCAATCCGGAGGAAGCCGTGGCGCTGCTACGCGCCTGGATCGCCGAAGGCACGCCGTCATGAGCCGCCGCTTCCACCCGCCGCCGCTGGCAGGTTTCTACGCATGCCCTGAGGTCGATCACGCCCAGACGCTGGCCGAGACTCGGGAAAAGGGGTACGCCGAAGGTCACAGCGCCGGCCGGAAGCAAGGCTACGAGGCTGGCTTCATTGAAGGCGCTGCGGAAGCCAGGGCTGCACTACAGCCCGAGCTGGACGTGTTGCGGGAAAGCTCAGGCAACCGCGAACGGCGGGTCGGCGTGGCCGATGCGCTGCGCCGTGTGCTGGCCGCCCGCGACGCCGACCTCGCGACCGTGGAGCGCGCGTCGCGAGAACTCGCCGCGACGGCGCTCCAGGCCTTGTTCCCGACCCTATTGGCGGCTGCCGCCGGCCCGGAAATCACTGCGCTGCTCGCTGACGTGCTGGCCGAACGCGCGCCGGAAACGCTGATCCTGCGGGCGCATCCCGACACTTTGGCGACGATTGCGGTTGAGACCGCCGCGGAACGGGAAGCCGGCCGACTGACACCGGAAGCGGTGCCCGACACGCCGTTCGGCGTGGCGGAAGCCGCGTGGAATGGCGGCGGCATCACGTTCGACCCTGCTGCGCTGCTCGCGCGCATCACCTTGGTGCTGGCGGCAGCCAACCTGACCACACCGGATCGCATACTCGAAACCCGCATCCCTGAAGCCGCCATCCCTGAAGTCCCCATCCCTGAAATTCAGGAGTTGAATTCGATCTCATGAGTGAAACCCGTAGCCCGATCGCCGAAGACCGCCTGGCCTCGGTCATGGACATCCCGGTCACGTTGAGCGTTGTCCTCGGCGCCCAGTCGATTTCGCTGGGGAAGTTGTATGGGCTGGGCCGCGGCTCGGTCATCGTGTTCGATAAACAGGTCGGCGAACCGGTCGACATCCTTGTCAACGACCGGCTGGTGGCGCGGGGCGAGGTGCAATTGACCGACGACGGCCGACTCGCGGTGGCGATGACCGAGATCGCCGGCTCGGGCCTGACCTGATGGTTTCCCTGACGCCAGCCAGGAGCACCGAGGCAGCCTGCGCTTTTGCCGGGCGATGGGCCACGTGTGGAATTTGGCTGGTAGCCGGCCTTGCTGCACTGCTTGTGTTGCTGCCCATGTCGGCTGCGCTGGCGCAGAGCGTGTCGATCAATCTGGGCCCCGGCAATCTGGGCCCCGGCAATCTGGGTTCGGGCAATCTGGGTTCGGGTGCCGGCGATGTGGGCGGCCACAGCATGGCCTCCAACGTCATCAGCATCCTGGCGCTCACTTCGGTGCTGGCGCTGGCGCCGGGCATCCTGGTGATGGGCACGTCGTTCACCCGCCTCGTCGTGGTGCTGTCGATGCTGCGCACCGCATTGGGCCTGCAATCGTCGCCGCCCAATACCGTGATCGTGAGTCTGGCACTGTTCCTGACCGCCTTCATCATGGGGCCGACATTTGAAACGGCATACCGCGACGGGTTGCAGCCGCTGATGCAAGGCAGCATCACCGAGGAACAAGGGCTGGACCGCACCGTCAAACCGTTCCGCAGCTTCATGGAAGCCAATGTCAGCGATAAGGATCTGGCGCTGTTCGTCGACCTGTCCGGCTGGAAACCGCTGGCCTCTCCCGGGAACGACACCGCAACTACCACGCCGGACCCCGGCGCCAGCCTGAGTGCCAGCGGCGTACGCGATCAGTTGCCGTTGCGCGTGCTGTGCTCGTCGTTTCTGGTCAGTGAGTTGTCGAAAGCTTTTCAAATCGGCTTCCTGCTGTTCCTGCCGTTCCTGGTCATCGATATCGCGGTGTCGGCCATTCTGATGGGCATGGGCATGATGATGCTGCCGCCGATCGTGGTCAGCCTGCCCATCAAACTGGTGTTCTTCGTTCTGGTCTCCGGTTGGGAGCTGGTGGCCGGATCCCTGGTGCGGAGTTTTGTCACGTGAGCGCAACCCAGACCCAGCAACCGGCGGCAACCGCGCCGGCACTTCGTGCCTCGCCGGGTACCGATCTGGTCAAACGGTCGGAGGCTTTGGACAAAGCCGCGATCATTCTGATGACGATGGATCAGGCCCGCGTGCAACAGATCTTCTCTCGGCTCGACGATGAGGAGATCCGCCGGGTCAGCCGGGCCATGACGACGTTGGGCCGCACCGACGGCGAGCTGGTGGCCCAAACCGTGACCGAGTTCCAGTCAGCGCTGGGACGCGCGGGCAGTCTGGTTGGCTCCGCCCACAATACGGAACGTATGCTGCGCCAGGTGTTGCCGCCACAAAAGGCGGCCGAGATCATCCAGGACATCTCCGGCGGACGCGGCAGCATGGTGTGGGAGAAACTGACGCAAACCACCCCCGAGGTGCTGGCTGGCTATCTCGGCAATGAATCGCCGCAGACGGCTGCCGTGGTGCTGGCGAAATTGCCGGCGCATTATGCCGCGCGGGTGCTCGCCTTGCTGCCGGACGCCGCCGAGGTTGCGCTCCGCATCGTGCGCACCAAAGCCGTGCAAAACACCGTGTTGACGGACATCGAGGAAACCCTGCGGCGCGAATTCGTTGGCGACGGCGATGCACCGCGGGACAAGGACAGCTCCAGGACGTTGGCCGAACTGCTCAATCACTCCGACAAGGCGATCGTGCAGCAGGTGATGACCGCTATAACCGAGCGGGATGCCGAGGCAGCGGTGAAGGTCAGGCGCCTGATGTTTGGCTTCGAGGACCTGGTGCGGGTCGATCCCGCCACATTCGGCGCGCTGATTGCCGAGTGTCCGGCGGAAAAACTGCCGATTGCACTGGCCACTGCCGAGGCGCCGCTGCGCGATTTGTTTTTGTCCCGGATGTCGGAGCGCGCCGCCAACATGCTGCGCGAAGAAATGGAAAGCATGCCGACGCCCAGAAAGCGGCTGGTCGACGAGGCGCAGGCGGAAATCGTCGTGCTGGCCAAACGGCTCGCCGAAGCCGGTCGGATTTTCATCCTGGACGGGGACGACGCGGCGGAGGGTGCGTAACCTGACTGCAACGCCGATGTGCGAAAAATGACCGATAAAAGTTGGGCAGACTTTACGATGCGAAACTCAGAGCGTCGCTGATACGATGAGCGGATCCCCGAGACGCAGAGGCGGCAGACGCGGTGCGGCGCACGACGACGCGCACGGCGGCCAATGGAAGATCGCCTACGCCGACTTTGTCACCGCAATGATGGCGTTCTTTCTGCTGATGTGGCTGGTTTCCTCGGCCACCGAGTCGCAGCGCGCAATGATTGCGAAATACTTCACCACGACCTCGATCTTCGATTTGCCGAAGGGCAATGGCGTGCTCGATGGGGGCAAGGCGGTCATGGCCGGCGCCGAGGCGAAAACCGAACGCCTGACGCCAAGCGGCAAGGGCGGTCTGCAGCAGCAGCCGGTCGCCGCCAAAGCAGACACTGACGCTGCCTCCACCGCAGCAGCGACCATGGAACGCCAACGGTTCGAAGCCCTCAAGGCCGAGCTGGAGAAAATGGCGCACGACGGCGAATTGAAGGGGCTCGCCGACAATCTGTCGATCGATCTGACCCCGGAGGGCCTGCGGATCCAGATCTTCGACCGCGACGGCGAGCCGATGTTTGCCAGCGGGGATGCCGAACCCACGCCGCGCCTGGCCCGCATTCTCGACGTGATCGGGGAAGTGCTGCAAACCGTGAAGAATGGCGTGATCATCGCCGGTCACACCGACTCTCAGGTGCTGAAACGCGGCACTTACTCGAACTGGGAATTGTCATCCGACCGGGCAAACAGTGTGCGCCGTCGGTTGGAGAATGGCGGGCTGGCAACGAACCGGATCCTGCGGGTGGAAGGGCGCGCCGCGACCGATCCGCTGCTGCCGCTCGACCCGCTCGATCCGCGCAACCGTCGGATCGCTATCACCGTTCTGCGCAGCAAGGTCGAAACGCAACTGCGGCAGCAGGCGGCAGCGCCATCCGGGCCGCCGCCATGACCGGTACCCATCGCGCTTTCGGCGCCTGGCTTTCGGCCGCCTGGGCGACGTCCTCGCATGACCCCACAAGTCCAGACGCATTTCATTCCCTTCCAACGCAGGACCCACGCTCATGAGCATCAACACCGCCATCGATTCAGCGCTATCCGGGATGAACGCCGAAGCGAACAAGCTGTCGGCAATCTCCAGCAACGTCGCGAACAGCTCGACCGTCGGCTACAAGGCGAGCGAGACCGACTTCGAGAGCCTGGTACTCGGCAGCGGCAGCAATGGCACGACCGCCGGCGGTGTGGCCGCGACGAACTGGACCGATGTCTCCAGTGCCGGCCAGATCCAATCTACCGGTGTGAGCACCGACCTCGCCGTCAACGGCCAGGGGTTTTTCGTGGTCAGCAATAACGCGACCTCGGGCGCCGGAAACTATCTGCTGACGCAGGCCGGTTCGTTCCGCCCCGACGCGAGCGGCAACCTCGTCAACGCCGCCGGCTATTACCTGCAAGGCCAGCCGATCCCGGCCAGCGGCGTTGCCGGCGGGGTGCCGCAGAACATGGCTGACCTGTCCACGGTCAACGTCGCCAATCTCACCGCGTCCGCGACCCCGACCACGGCGATGACCTACGCGGTGAACCTGCCGTCGAACGACACCGCCTACAGCGCGACCCCGCCGGCTCCGTCCAGCAGCTCGGCGCAGTATTACGATGGCCTCGGCACTCAGCAGACGCTGACCTTCGACTTCACGCCGACGACAGCGGCCACGGCGAACGCTCCGCCGACCAACACCTGGACCATGAACATTTACGATTCGGCGTCTGCCACTCCGACGACGCCGGTCGGCACGGCTACCCTGGTCTTTGCCGGCACCGGCCCCACGGCGGGCGAATTGCAATCGGTGACCCCGACGGCAGGTACTTATAACCCCAACGCCGGAACATTCAGCATCACCACGGGTAGTGGCGCCACCCTGCCCATAAATATTGGCGCCATCGGCAGCCCGGAGGGGATGACGCAGCTGGATGGGCCGTTCAACACCACCAACGTCACGCAGAACGGCTCCAGCTTCGGCACGGCGCAAGGCGTCACCATCAGTACGGACGGCATTGTGACCGCCACGTTCAGCAACGGCGCCACGCGTCCGATCTACCAGCTCGACCTCGCCAACGTCTCCAACCCGGACGGCCTGATTCCGGCCGACGGCGGTGCCTTCCAACTATCCCCGGCCGCCGGGATACCGCGGCTGTATCAGGCTGGTACTGGGCCGGTGGGCACCACCGAAGGCGGCGCGCTCGAGGGCTCCAACGTCGATCTCAGTACCGAGCTGACCAATCTGATCGCGACCCAGAATGCCTATTCTTCGGCCGGCCAGGTGATCCAGGCCGCCAACCAGATGTTGCAGGTGGTCAGCCATCTGAATCTGTAACGGTCATCGCACCAAACGTCGCTGCTCTGAGCAGGTCTGCACAGGCAGCGCCTCGGACCAGAGGCTCGGAGTTCCGCGACTGCGAGTCTCCCTGGAATTGAGTTGTGAGGTTTGCTCAGGAGGCGTCGATGTCGATCCAGGGAGCTCTCATTACCGCGGCGTCGTCGCTGGACATGCAGCAGCAACAAGCGAACGTCATCGCCGGCAACATCGCCAACGCCAGCACGCCCGGCTATGTGACGGAATCAATGCAGCAACTCGAACTCCTGTACGGCGACCGTACCGGTGTCGAGGGCGGCACAATACAACGACTGGGCAACGAAACCCTGGAAGCCTCGGCAAATCAGACTGCCGGCCAGCAGTCATACAGCGAGGCGATGGTAAACGCGCTGACCACCTATACCCAGGTGCTCGGCCAGCCAACCGACAGCTCATCGCTGCCCGAGCAGTTTTCGGCGTTCAATCAGGCGCTGACCTCGCTTTCCGCAAACCCGGCTGACGCGTCGTTGCAAAGCGGCGCGGTGACCGCGGCGCAGAATCTCGTCAACACGTTCCACACGTTGTCCAGTGCGGTCGCCAGCGGCCGTGAACAGGCCGATCAGACCATCGGGTCGGACGTGACCACGGTGAACCAGACGCTCGATCAGTTGGCGCAGAACCAGACTGCGCTGCTCACAGCGTCGGCCAATGGCCAGTCCATTGCGACCTACCAGGACACCCAGGACCAATTGCTATCTACGCTGTCGCAATATGTGCCGGTCAAGGTTTACACCAACAGCAACAACAGCATCACGGTGACCACGGATCAGGGCACCACGTTGTATGACGGCAGTGTACACCAACTCGCTTTCACACCCACACCGAACATCCCGTCGCAACTGCAACAAACCGCCGATCCGGCGAACGGCTACAGCGGCGGCCTGTCCGCTGTCACCGTCAACGGCCAGCCCATTGCCATGTCGCAGAGCGGCGACATCGCGGCACAACTGCAACTGCGCGACGTCACGCTGGCGGGGTTCGGCCAACAGCTGGATCAGCTTGCCGCCAACACGATTACGGCGTTTCAGCAGGCCGATCCGACGGTCAGCAGCGGCCAGACCGGCATCTTCACCGACAACAGCGCCGCGGTCGATCCCGCCAATCCGGCGCAAATTCCCGGGCTGGCAGCCAACATCGCGCTCAACGCCTCGGTAGATCCGACGCAAGGCGGCAATGCTGCGAACATCGTGTACGGCGCACAGGCGACCGGTCAGACAACGGCGACCGGCAACAATGGTATGGTGCTGGCCTTCATCCAGGCCATGAACACGAACCAGAGTTATAACGCATCCGGCGTGGCCGGTTCGATGACACTGACCAACGCGGTATCGCAAATTGCCGGACAGCAACAGGAGGCACTGACCACGTGGACGGCGAACAACACGTCGCGCACCACGCAGGCACAGGCCGCGCAAACCGCCCTCAGCAACGCCACCGGCGTGAATGTCGATGACGAATTGCAGCGCCTGATCACGGTGCAGGCGACCTATGCCGCGACCACCCAGGTCATTCAGTCGATCACCAAGATGCTCGACGAGCTCAACGCGCTCACCACCACCTAACGGGAAGCCATCGATGTCCGGCCGCATTTCCACGATCGCCGCGCCGCTGCAACAGGAATACCTGATGCAGGCAATGAACTCGCAGCTCAACACGCTGACCGCCGAGGCATCGTCCGGTCTGAAGGTGAACCCCGCCGGTTCGATGGGCAACGACGCGGCCTTACTTTACAGTCTGCAAATGCAGGCCGATCAGCAAAACACCCTGCAAACCACAGCGACCAATGCCGGCAATCAGCTCGAGGCGGCGCAAGACGCGCTGAACAGCATTGCCTCGGCGGTGCAGACCATCGCCAACGCATCCATCAACACGGCAACGACGAGCGCCCAGGGCCAGGCTGCCGTCGCAACCCAGGCGTCGAGCACGATGTCACAGGTGCTCGACCTGTTGAACACGCAATATGACGGCAACGCCTTGTTCGCCGGCGACGCCACATCCACCCCGCCGATGCAAAGCGCCAACGCGCCGGGCGGGCCGTTAGCTGCGGTGAATGCTGTGCTGAGTGCGGCGGTGACCGCCAATGGCGGGCAGCCACTGACCGCGGCCAACGTGCAGAGTCTGCTGACCGGTCCGAATGGATTGTCCAGCATCTTCAACAACACCAACAGCAATCCGGCGCTGAATTACAATAGTGCGTTCTACACCGCGCCGGATGACGGCAAGCCAACCCAGGTGCTGATCGGGCAAAACCAGTCGCTGTCCTATAGCGTCAAGGGCAATCAACCAGCGTTCACCAACCTGATGCAAGGGTTGTCGATGCTGACCCTGTTGGCGGCCCCATCAACTCAGCTGGACAGCACGGCGAAGTCGGCGATCCTGACGCAGGCTACGTCAGTGATTGGTCAGGCGCAGAATGATCTTATTACGCAACAAGGTCAGCTCGGTGCAGTTCAGGAGCAGTTGCAGCAGGTTGCCACGGCGCAACAGACGGCGGCCAGCAACACCACGCAGCAAATTACGAAATTTGAAGCTGCCGACCAGACGGCGGTCGCCACCCAGCTCAGCGCACTGCAGACGCAATTGCAGGCGAGTTACCAGGTCACCGCTGACCTCTCGCAGCTCACGCTGTCGCACTATCTTCCCACCCTCATGTCGTAGCCCGCCGAGGAGTTTCGTTGATGACGCACGGCAGAATGCCGAGACTTGCGTTGCTGGTCGCCGCTCTGGCGTTATCGGTTGCCATGCCGGCGCGAGCACAGATCATGTTGCGCGACCTGGTGTCGATCGAGGGCGTCCGCAGCAACCAACTGGTCGGTTATGGCCTCGTCGTGGGCCTGCAATCGACCGGCGATACGTTGCGCAACTCGCAGTTCACCCAGCAGTCGCTGACCGCCATGCTGGAGCGGATGGGCGTCAACGTTGCGGGTCAGCAGCTGCAAACCCGCAACACCGCCGCAGTGGTAGTAACCGCGACGTTGCCGGCATTCGCGCGACAGGGCTCGCCGCTGGACGTCTCAGTATCGTCGCTGGGCGACGCCAAGTCGCTGCAAGGCGGCACCTTGATGGTCACGCCGCTGATCGGCGCGGACGGCGAGGTTTACGCCGTTGGTCAGGGACCGGTGGTGGTCGGCGGCTTCCAGGCGTCGGGCGCGGCGCAGGCGGTAAAACAGGGCGTGCAAACCAGCGGCCGGGTGCCGGGCGGCGCGACGGTGGAGCGGGAACTGCCAAATACCCTGGACAATCTGTCGACGGTTCGGCTGGCGCTGCATAACCCCGATTTCACCACAGCGACCCGCATCGAGCAGGCAATCAACGCCCGCATGGGCGGCGGCATCGCCGATGCCATCGACCTGGGTACCGTGGATGTGCGCGTGCCG
>Ga0187862_10006744_pt1 | contig 10368 bp, 8 predicted proteins | sample June2016WEW_10_1_FD_133003 | JGI IMG/M metagenome (GOLD analysis project Ga0187862, IMG submission 133003) | Peatland microbial communities from SPRUCE experiment site at the Marcell Experimental Forest, Minnesota, USA - June2016WEW_10_150 | ecosystem: Environmental > Terrestrial > Soil >... | reverse complement strand
GCGGTCGCCGGCGAGTTTGGCTTCCGCAATGGCCAACTCCATGAATTTCTTTTTCGGCTTGTAGGACGCAGGGATCATGCCAATCAATTATAGCTGGTTGTGGCAGGAGTTTGTGGCGATCGGCGCAGACATCTGGCTAATCAGGTTGAGCCAAACCGGCCCCGATTGCTCGGGGCCGGTTCGATCTCCGATGTAAAACCGGTCAGTTCTTCTCCGGCTTCTTGTCCTCTGGTTTTGGTGGTTTCTTCTCGTCCTTTTTTGGTTCTTTGTTTTGGTTCTTGGGTGGCGCCTGAGCCTCCGCAGCCGGCTTTTTCGGCGGTTCCGCTGGCTTTGCTGCGGGCGCAGGCTTGGCTTCGGGCTTTGGTGCAGGCTTGGCCTCTGGCTTCGGAGCGGGAGGCGGCGGTGGAGGTGGCCTGACGGCCGCTGGTTGCTTCGCAGGAGCAGCGGACGGCTTGGCCGCCTCTTCGCGCGAGTTTGTATTGTCGCGTGCGGGCTGCGCCGGTGGAGGCGTCGGCTTCGCTGGTGGCGGTGCCGCGGCGTTCGCGTTGCGCGCGGGAGGATTCGCGTTGTTGGGCTGCGCGGCATTCACGGGTCTACCTGCTGTCGCGTTGGCGGGCTTGGCACCCGGTGCTCCGGCAGGCTTCGCTGCAATGGTCGGTCGCGTTGCGGGCTTGACGCTCGTGTTCGGACGCGCATTCGGCTTGGTGGCCGGCTTATACGCTGCGGGCGTCAAAGGTGCCGAATGCCCGACGGGTATCGCCTTCGGCGACGGGGCCATCTTCGTGACCACCGGATGGCTGGCGAGCGACGCGGGCGGCCGTGCGGAAGCCGCCGCTGGACGCGCCGGTCCTCTGACGCTTTCTGCAGTTGGCGCGATCGGCTTTGCAGATACCACCTTAGGACTGGAGACCATCTCCGCCGAGACCTTGACGGACGCAGCGGCCACTGGCCGTCCGCCTTGGAACGCGTTCTGCGGAACAGCGGTAACAGCGCCGGGAGCGGCCTGGTTGGAATAGGTGATCTTCGTGACGGTGGTTGTGTTGTTATTGATGATCGTTGTGTTGTACACGTTGGTGATCTGAGTTCTGTTGATCACGGTCGTGCTGGTAACATTGACGTTGGTCATGTACGCCGCGCTGGTGTGGTACCCGGGCACCCATACGTCGCGAGGTCCGAGGGGAACCCACGCGACTCCCGCAACTCCGCCACCGATTTCGATGGACGCGCTGAACCCGCCGCCGCCGACAAATCCGACCAGCGCGGGAGCATAAACAGGACGCACGCCCCATCCGCCGCCCACGACCGCGACTCCGCCGACCCCGACCACAGCGACAGGGCCGGGAACCCATCCCCACGCGCCGCCGACATACGCCCAGCGTCCATAGTGGAATGGAGCGAAACCCCAGGGTGCGTCGTCAACCCAAGTCCAACCCCACGGACCGACGAAGGCCCAGTGGCCGGTGTGATAAGGCGCCCAATCGACTGCTACGCCCGTCGGAACCCATACGGGGCCGTATGTTGGATCGGTGCGCCACGTTCCGTAAGTATCGAGGTCTTCGTATCCGGTAACTTCGCGGGAGATATAGCGCGCGGACATCGCGTTGTCTTCGCGATGATCGCGGTCCGTGCACCAACCGTCGAAGTCATCGGGATCGGGAATATAGTCGGCGCTGTAGTTGATCTGGTCTGTGCCCTCAAACGCGTACTGCTGGCCGCCGGCCAGATCGTAATCTTGGCCACCTGCGGTTACTGCACCGGCGCCGTTGCGAACCGTGATTAGGGTTTCGGTGCCATCCGGGTCCACGTCCACGCGATATTCGCCGGGGCGCAGAATTGTGAACGCGACGTTGGCAGTGTCAATCTCGTAGACCTCGTTATCCCACATATGCAGGATGCGAATATCGGCCGTGCCTTGGGCCACTTGAATCTGGACGGCTTGGTCGGCGACGTTCAGGAACGAAATGCCGGTCTGTTCAGAAACGCGAATGGCGCTGCTGCCGAGGTGAAGTTCGGCGCGGGAGCCATCATCGGTCCAGAGCTGATCGCCCGTGGTTAGAGGGCGGTTGGGACCGGCTTCAAGCCAATCTTCGGTGCCGGCGGGTTGAAAAGAAACAGACCCTTGTATGAAGTTGATGCGCGCGACGCGGCTAGGAGGATCGTCTTGGGCGGTGGTGATGCCCGGCAATGCGAGAAACAGCACGCAGGCTAAGAGCGAGAGCAAAAAATATGAGGTTCTGCTTGATCTTGGTAGCGGCATATTCAGAGACAGCTCCTATTGGTTTTCGAGTTTACGATCAAATGCGCGGGTCGAGGTCGCTCGCTGATCGTATTTTTTGAATGCGAACCGGGCTAGCTGGGGGGAATGCGCCCGGATTCATGAAGTCTAACACTAGTGGAGGCAGAAAGTCGCAATCAGACGAGCGCGGAAGTGAGGCGTCTAGCCTCGCGGTGAACGCAGTAAAACCATACACAACAGAGGATCGCGAAAACGAATATCTCGAAGGGATAAAAGCCGTCGGACGGATGAAGCGTCGCGGCCTTCACCGCGACACCCAGAGTGACGGAATTCACCGCGAAGCCGATAGTGAATCCTACCAATTGACGGGCGCTCGGTTTCGCAGTTTCGCTCGTCGTATATTTTGCGGAAAGCAAGCGCCGAACCGCGTGCTGAGTCCAGAACACTCCGAAGAGCACGAACGCACCCGTGCACATCGTCGCGGCAAGGTAGGGACCATCGAATCGTTTTATGGTTCCTGCCAGGCACAGTCCGCAGAGAAAGGCGGCGAGTGCGGTGTAATAGGCGTCAGCCATCGCCTTGCCGATTTTCTCGCTCACCGATTCTGTGTACCTCGGCTGCATTATGGCGATCGGGTACATGGCGCGCCGCTAAAATGGAATCTGCGCGCTGGCCGTTTGTGCGCGGGAAATCTCGTCATCTCATTGGGTTTGCGCTACTGCGCCGCGGGGCGTTAGCGCCCCGAGCAGGATTGCCACGAAGACTAATGCAGGAATGTCACCGAGCAGGTGACCGTGCTCGCCGGGGGCGTTGAGCGCCTGCGCGGTCATGATTCCGGCGTGAACCAGGCTGGACCAAACCGTAAACCAGATCAGGCTGCGATTCTGCAGTGGATTTCGCGAGGCGAGCAAGAGAAATACCCCCAGAGTTGCATAAACGCCGAGAATCATTTGTTCATACTCGGGCTGATTGGGTTGCCAGCGCCAACCGGACGGCCACCAAGCCATCATCATCGGATAGACACCGAAAATAAAGATCAGTCCAACGAGAATCAAGGCGATTCGCAAATAGCGCAGCCGCGCGGTATCACCCACCTGTCACCTCTTGATTTTTTTTGCCGGGAAAAAACCTGCGCAGGATGCTAGTCGCTGTGCTGCGGTGTGTCAAGTCGTTGCCAGCCAATTGTCAAACCAAATTAGAAATGTCCCCTTCCTTACCAAAATAGAAATGTCCCCTTTTTGCTTTTCGGTTTGTTGTTTGTCCATCGTTGGCCCGGCCCGCAGCGAAGCCCTGTGGAGCCCGAAGGGCGGAACGTTTAGGGCGAAGCGGAGGGCCGGGCCAACGATGCCCGCTCCGCCACGGCCGCTTTTTTCTGCTGCACCCGTCGGGCCGCTTCTCGCCAGGGATGATTCGCAGGCGGTGTCCACTTCCGTTTCGCAATGGCTACCGCGACGCCTGCACCCGCCGCTTCCGCCCTGGCCGGTGGCTTCAGGGGCGCCGCAATTTGCTTCCAGCCAAGGGCACGACCGCCATACTCGATGCGGATGCCACCGTGCCGCCCTTCGCAGACCAGCACCTTGCTCCGCGCCGGGGCATAATGGCGGCTCTGCGGCTCCAGCTGAAAATAGTGATTCGCGTAACGTACCACCCAGTCGTTCCCGATGGTCCGCTCGTTCTCCAGCCGGAAAATCCGATCCAGTTCCGCAGCCCGCGGTGCCCGCCGGTGGTAGTCTTCCGGCCTGGCCGCCGCACGGGCGAACCGCCGGTTGTGTTCTGGCAGATATTCCCTCCCCAGGTACACATTCGCCGCTTCGTGACTGGGGATCTGCTTCCGCCGCAGTTTCTTCACCAGCCGGTCTTGATGCGTGCCGTGCATCCGCTCGATGCGGCCCTTGGCTTCCGGCGAACTGGCGGCGATCACCGCGATCCCCAGCTTCGTGCACATGCGCCCAAACTGCGTGATCGGTTCTTCCCCTCGTAATCGCTCCCGCGCATTGGCCGGCCGCTTGTACAAGTTCTTCCAGTCCACGTACAGTGCCAAGGGAACGCCGTACTGCTCGATCCAGGCGCGCAGCGCATCCGCCACCGCCCAGATGGTTTCTTGTTCCCCCAGTTGCGCCCAGGTCGTGTTGGTCGCATCGTCGGCCATGTCGATCAAGCAGCCCTCCGGTCCGCGCTCCTCCAGCCACCGATGAAAGCTGCCATCCATCTGCACCAGCTCTCCAAAATGTTCTTTGCGCTCGCGCCGTCGCCGGTGCTTGCGCCGCTTCCGTTGCCGACTCCACAGTCCTGCTTCCAGCATCCAGAGCCGCAGCGTCTCGGCATTCACCACCAGCCCATCTTCTGCGTCCAAGTGCTCGGCCGCCAGCGTCGGCCCGAAACGCTCGCCCACCGGCCCGCCGTACTTCTTCCGCACCAGATCCAGCGCCCGCTGCCGAAACTTCGGCGCATAGCCATGATTCGAGGTGCACCCGGCGCTGCGATGTTGCAAACTCGCAGGTCCCTCTTCGCGATAGCGCTTCCACAACCGCTTGGCCTGTCGGTAACTCACTCCCAGCAGCCGGCTCGCGTCTACCACCCGCAGTTGCTTGCTGCGCACCCTCGCCAGCACTTCCACCCTCCGCAATTCCTCCTGACTCATCTCCGTCCGCCCCAATCTGACCTCCTTTCAGAGGTCTACTTTAGGGGGACATTTCTATTTTGGAGAAAAGGGGACATTACTATCTTGGCGCAACAGCTCGGAAAATTGTGGGGCAACCAGCAAGGCAGGGTCTTTCGCCTGCCGATGCCATCAAACAGCTTCGCGCCATAAACCCGTTCAGCATGCCCTTTCACTCTGGCACAAATGTCGTAGAATGGCGGCAGCTTTCGGGCTTTCTCCACCAACCGCTTTTGAATCGGCAGAGGCCAAATGACCGACGACGTCACTGGCGCACGTAAAGGCGACTACCTGATCCTCGGCACTCTCGGAGCCGGAGGAATGGGCAAGGTCTACAAAGTTCGCAATACGCTTTCCGACCGCGTGGAAGCCATGAAAGTTTTGTTGCCCGATCTTTCCGAGCAGCAGGAACTGGCGGATCGTTTCTTGCGCGAAATAAAAGTTCTGGCCAGCCTGCATCATCCCAATATCGCCGAATTGCGCACTGCTCTTACGATCGGCAATCAACTCGTGATGATTATGGAGTACGTGGAAGGCACCACCCTGGCTTCCCGCCTGCAACAAGGTGACATGCGTTACGCGGACGCACTCGCGTGCTTCGATCAAGTGCTCGCCGCGCTCTCTTGCGCGCACTCACAACGCATCGTGCATCGCGACATCAAGCCCGCCAACATCATGCTCGCGCCCTACGGCATCGTTAAGTTGATGGACTTCGGCATCGCACGTTCCGGCAACGATATGGGCCTCACCATGACCGGCACGACGCTGGGTTCGGTCGCATACATGTCGCCTGAACAAGTTCGCTGCGAACCGCTCGATGGACGCTCAGACCTTTACTCCGTCGGCGTCTCGTTGTACGAAACCATCACCGGGCAGCGCCCTTACGTGAGCGACAACAACTTCGAAGTGATGCAAGCGCATCTGCAGGTGCCGCCGACGCCGCCGATAGACTTGAAGCCCGATATTCCGCCCGGATTGAATCAATTGATCCTGATGGCGATGGCTAAGAATCCGGCGCAACGATTCCAGACTGCCGATGCGATGCGCGGTGCGCTGCGCAGCGTAGCTCCGGTTCTGGGTGAACCGACTCCGTTCGCGCCGGAGATTCCGGAGTCAACGCTCGACATGTCGGCGCAGCAAACGCCGTACCCCGCGAGGCCCAGCACGCCCCGTTCGGTCACCGCGCGGCCCGTGGCGCAGCAGCCGGTCACAGCGCGGCCCGTTACTGCACGCCCTGTTACGGCTCGTCCGGTCACCGCGCAGCCTGCCTCGGCGCCGCCGATCACGCCCAATCCTTCATCGGGGCCGCTTGCGCCGACGATTCCGCTTTCCGGCTCAGCGCAGCAATATCCGCCGCCGCAGGTTCCGGCGGCAGCCGTGGTGGTGGCAGCCCCACCCGCGCAAGCGAGCGCCGGGAATCGCCGCCTACTCCACATCGCTCTCAGCGCAGTGGCCGTGCTCGTGGTCTTGGTTGCTGCGGGGTTCGGCGCGAAGCGTTGGTTGGATACGCGCACGACTGAGAACTCCGCCCGTGCGCCTGCGGACAATACGACTGCTACCGCACCAGCGCCCGCCGCTACGACGCCGGCTGCGGATGTGCCCGCGACGCCGGTGATGCCTGCGATGCAAACTGTCCCCGTGTCAGATGCGGCTCCTAGCAAGCCCACTACAGTTGCGAGCGTGAAGCCGCGCACTACCGCGCCAGCGATCGTGCGGAATCCCTCTCCACCGCAACAGGACACGCCGCAGCCGGTTGTGCAGCAGCCCGCTGCACCGCAACCGCAGCCGAGCGTGGTACAGGAAGCAACTACAGCCGCGCCGCCGGATCATCGCGCAGCAGAACAATCGACGCGGAAGACCGTGGCGTCCCTCGCACAACTGGCGGCTTTGGAGCACGAGGAGTTCGATGAGCTCGAGGCGCGCGATAACAAGGTGAACGCGCGGGTCGCGGCATTGCCGCAGCAGCCTGGCGCTGACGTCGCCGCATCGCAGCAGAGCGCGCGCAATGAACTGGCGCTAGCGCAACGCGCGCTGCAGCATGGCGACGTGCAAAACGCGCAGAAATACATGGAGCAGGCAGATGCGGAAATAACCAAGGTCGAGAAGCTTCTCGGGCACTAAGCTCGCCGCTACGAAATGCGTGGCTACTCTTTCGAAACGTTGACGAAATACAGGTCCGTGGCCACATCGAATTCGTTTTTCTTCAGTTGAGTCTTCATCGTCTGCCAGTACGTGGTCGGCTGAATAATTTGCCAGTCGGTTTTTTTGCCTACGCGGATGGGCATGGCGAAATCGGGTTCGTCCGCTAGCCAGCGATAATCCACCGTGCCCTCCGCTTCATTGAATTTCAGCTCGAGGGTAGGAATCGCGGTGTGGCGCAGGTACTGATCGAAGAGCGGCGTGAGATTCATGCCAGTCTGCTGGTTAAAATACGCGACGACATCCTCGGTCATGATGTTCTGATATTTGAAATGCTGGTAAAAATCGTGGATCAGCGCAAACCAGCGCGCATCATCGTTCATCACGCTGCGCAGCGTGTTCAGAAATAACGCGCCCTTGAAATACATATCCTGCGGCGGGGTGGCGGCGATGCCGCGTTCGGCAATGATCGGCTCGCGATTCTGTACTTTGGGTTTGTAACCATTGACGTACTTGATCGCGTCTTCGTGCCCGAAAGTGTATTCGACGTAGAGAACTTCCAGATAAGTAGTCCAGCCCTCGTGGATCCACATGTCCGAGCGGTCGGCAGCTGAAACGCTATTGCCGAACCACTCGTGGCCGCTTTCGTGAATGATGATGAAATCAAATTTCGGGCTGACCCCCACGCCCGTCCAATCGCGTCCCAGGTAGCCGTTGGTGAAATGATTGCCGTAGGTGACTGCGCTCTGATGTTCCATCCCGGAGTAAGGCACTTCGACGAGCTTGTAGCCGTCCTTCTGGAAAGGATACTCGCCGAAATAATGTCGGTAGGCCTCGATCATTCCTTTGGCCTGCGCGAATTGCTTTTTGGCTTTGTCCAGATCTTCGGGCAGAACGTAAAAATCGAGCGGCAGGTCGCCGAGCTGATCGGAAAAATGCACGTAGTTGCCGATGTTCAGCGAAACGTCGTAATTGTTGATGGGATAGTGCACCAGCCAATCCCAGCGCGTGTAACCGTCGCCCAGGTCGGTCTTGCCCACGAATTTTCCGTTGGAAACGTCGACGAGCCCGTTTGGAATCGCGACGCTGATCTGCATGTTCTCGACTTCATCGCGCCATTGATCTTTGTTGGGCCACCAGACGCTGGCGCCGATGTCCTCGCATGCGGTGTAAATCCACGGATGCCCGGCGGGATCTTTGCCAAACGTGAAACCACCGAAGCGAGCGGTCTGAAGTGGATGCCCGGAATAATAAAAATCAATCGTGTATTCCTGCCCGGCGTGCAGCGTTTCCGGAAAGTCCACGAAGACGGCGCCGGAATCGCGCACGTCTGTGAGCTGGGTCGTGCCTAACAGGATTTTGTCCACTGCAAGCGCGGGATGCAGGTCGAGCTGGATGCGCGAGCTGTCGGCCAGCATTTTAAAGCGAATGGAATTCTTGCCGCTGATGGTCTGCTTCTCTGGATCGACGCGGATATCGAGGTGATAGGAAAGCAGATCGTTGTTAACACGGTACGGACCGTACGCACCGCGCAAAATGCTCGCGCGCGTGGGAGCGGCCGGCGCTGGCGGTGTTGCGGGCGCCGCCGGAGGCTGTTGCGACGCCGAAGCAGCAGCTTGCGGGTTCGCTTGAGCCGAAACGCCAGCAGCTACAAACATCAGAAACACAGCGAGTTGCGCGAAGCGTTTGCCGAAATTCGAGCCCGTCATACCTTGAATTCTCCCGAAGGCGAAAGCGCCGAGTGCCGCCGAAAAAGTAACACGAGGAGAACGGCGGCGCCAGCGGGCCGGGATTCCGCGAACCAGGATTGATGGCGTGCGAATCGTGAATCGGCGTGAGGTGGAGGCGCGGAGGCGCAAAAACGAGACAAAAACTAGCGATTGATTTGGGGCGCTGGTGATAATTTCAATGGGTTGGGATGGCTTTCGATTATGTTTCGCTAGCGATTGATTTCGGCTGGAACGGGTAATATGCGGCGATTGAGGTGCGCCGGTGGGTGAGGGAGCAAGGTTTGAGGCGAGGGTCTGCAGCGGGCAGGCTCGTGGGCAAGATGAGTGACGCAATCGTGATTGAGATTTCATATTTTGGTTTCCGTTTGAACTTAGCATGCAGCGCAGTGGAAAGCAGCTGTGCGCGCGAACAGACGCGGTACAGAATTGGTACAGAACTAGTGTGCCGTCCCGTAAATTCGTTCGCATAGTCGTTCGATTTTAGCCAAGATCGAATCCGCTGTGGCGGTCCAGACGAAAGGCTGCGCGTGGCGGTTGGAATTCGTGGCGTAGTGATCGATTTTCTCGACCAAGTCTTTCACGCTGCTGAAGGTTCCCCGGCGAATGGCTTGTTGCGTAATGCGGTTGAACCAGATCTCCACCTGATTGAGCCAGGAGGCATACGTCGGAGTGAAGTGTACGTGGAACCGTGGCCGTGTGGCGAACCAACGTCTGACTCGCAGATGTTTGTGGGTGGCGTAATTGTCCACGATGATGTGCACTTCTAAGTTCTTCGGAACGTTCTTTTCAATCTCCCGGAGAAAACTCAGATATTCCTGATGCCTGTGGCGCTGTCGACATTTCGTGAGCACTTTGCCGTTTGCCGTGTCCAGTGCGGCAAACAGCGTGGTGGTTCCGTGACGCCGGTAATCGTGAGTCACTCCTTCGACATAGCCCAATCCCAGCGGCAACATCGGTTGGGTGCGTTCCAATGCTTGAATTCCGCTCTTCTCATCCACGCACAAAACCACAGCATTTTCAGGGGGATTCAAATACAGCCCTACAATATCCCGTACTTTTTCTACAAAAAATGGATCGTTCGAAAGCTTGAAATGTTTTTGTCGATGCGGCTGTAAGCCAAACGCCTGCCAGATGCGGTGCACTGTCGATTTCGACACTCCGGTCTCGTCGGCAATCTGACGGATACTCCAGTGCGTTCCGGCTTTGGGTTTCGACTTCAGCGTCTTGCGAACGAGTTGAGCAACTCGCTCGTCGCTAATCGGGCGGGGACGGCCTGGGCGTAACTCCTCGTAGAGTCCTGACACGCCCCGTGCCAGGAACCGTCGTCGCCACAGGCCTACCGTGTTCCTGCTGGTCTCCAGTTGCGGAGCAATCTCTCGGTCGTTTTTCCCAGACGCGCTCAATAAAATAATCTTGGCTCGACGCACGAGGCCGGCCGGAAGAGAACGTGAGTTGGCCAAGCTTTCCAACTGTTCGCGCAGCTCCGAATCCAAAACCAAAGCCGATTTGGGTCGTCCCATCGCCATAGGCACCTCCATTGTGCACAGGAGATGCCCATATTCCCAGCAATACTATGACCAGTTATTTATGGGACATAACACTAG
>Ga0187862_10006741_pt1 | contig 10371 bp, 11 predicted proteins | sample June2016WEW_10_1_FD_133003 | JGI IMG/M metagenome (GOLD analysis project Ga0187862, IMG submission 133003) | Peatland microbial communities from SPRUCE experiment site at the Marcell Experimental Forest, Minnesota, USA - June2016WEW_10_150 | ecosystem: Environmental > Terrestrial > Soil >... | reverse complement strand
GCGCTGATCTATCTTTCGCTCGCCGTGGGCGAGGAGCATTAGGGTTTGGCACGACTCCGGGCCAGGGCCCGGAATTAGCAGGTCCAAGTTTCTCCGCGGAGATCCTCTCCCGCTTCGCGGAGCGCAGCAACGCCGCAGAGCGTGAGGGCGCCAGCACGGTGAGCGCCAACCACCCACTGGCGGCGAACTTTGGGAGAATGGAGCAACCCACGATGCGTACATTGCAATATCTCTTCCTGTCGCTGGCCGCGATGCTGCTGGCCACGCCTGCCTTCGCCCAGAGTTCGGGCGGGGCGGCAGCAAACCAATGGGCCCCGCTTGCCGCCGGACTGGGCATGGCGCTGGCCAGCGGCCTGTGCGGACTGGGCCAGGGCAAGGCAACCGCTTCGGCCACCGAAGCTCTGGCACGCAACCCCGGCGCACGCCCCGGAATCTTCCTCTTTCTCTTCCTGGGACTGGCGTTCATCGAGTCGCTCGCCCTGTACACGTTTGCCATCATCTTCCTCTACGTCAAGTAAGCCTCGGGAGCGAGTCCCGCATCATTGCGACGAAAGGAGCCTCCACTGCGGAGGCCCTTTCGTCGCAATGCGCGGAGGCTGCATCCAGAGGAGGTGTTGCGTTGCGCCCCATCAAGACGATCAGCAGCCGCGAGGTGTATCGCAACCGGTGGACGCGGGTGCGGGAAGATGTGATCGAGCGCGCCAACGGCGAGCGCGGAATCTATGGCGTGGTGGACAAGGACCCCGCGTGCATCATCATCCCGCTGGAGACGACGGCGGAGGGCGAGTTCCTGACCCTGGTGGAGCAGTATCGCTTCACGGTTGGCGCGCGATACATGGAGCTTCCGCAGGGCGGCTGGGAACAGGCCGACGCGGCGCCTGAGGAGATGGCGCGCGGTGAGCTGCGCGAAGAGACCGGCCTGACGGCCGAACGCATGACGCTGCTGGCGACGCTGCGGATCGGCTACGGCGTGCTGAACCAGAAGCAGTACGTCTATCTGGCCGAAGGACTGACGCAGGGCGAGCGCGAGCTGGACGCCGAGGAGAGCGACCTAGAAGTGCGGCGCGTGAGCGTGGCCCAGTTTGAGGCGATGCTGCTGGACGGGACGATCGTCGACGGCTGCTCGGCGGCGGCGTGGGGCGTCTACCGGCTGTGGCGGGAACGACGGGGCTAGAGGGGTCTCTTAACCCTCATTTTTATCTAGCCTTGGGCTTTTTCGGCGGCGGCGGCGGCGGTGCCTTCGTAGGCGTGTCTGCTGCTTTATCTACACACACACCCTGGCTATCAGAAGACCCAAGACGCTGCGAAGGCAGAGGAGATGTCACATCCATCGGATATGCGTTCCACGGAGCTAGGTTAAGGATTTCGACGCTATTCACGATGTCTTTCCTCCTTTTGCTAGTTTGGGCAGTGCTGCTCTTTCCCATATGCGTGACATTATTAGCATATTGTATCGAATCATCATGTCCGGCATCCTGCAAGCAAGATATTTACCTCTCGTCACGTACCTGTAAACTGCTCGGCAAGACTCAACCATCGCATACGTTAACTCGAAGTCAACGGGATCAATAGTGGTCTTTGCATTGGCAACGATTTGGTCGATCGTATTTTGGTAAGAAGGTGTTGCCGTTGCACACATTGGGATGTTCATCTGCGGGACTGGAGCCAAGAGTTTGCCAGACTCTTTGCTGTTGAGCAATTCGCAGATGGGATCAAATGGAACCCTTTCCTTCAAATCCTCTTCTATATTCAACCAGATATCCCACATCAACTTCTCAAGCTCTACGTCTTGTTTTTTGTTCACTGCTAGTCCGAGTTCAAGTGCTTCTTTCCTGTTCACCGGATATGCGTGGGACTGGAACTTTCTGCTCATGTTCTCGACGATGCCGCGCAACTTGGAGCGATTCTCGTCATCCTTCATGTGCAATGCCAACAGGCTTTCCCCCAGATCGACGGCCAGCTTGGAACTTCTCGCTGTTAACCCGATCCCCAAACTGCCGACCTCGTTGCATGTGATCTCGAATAACGCACGTACATGTTCCTGATCTGTGATCTTCAGATTATCCCTGACAAAGTCCAGGAATGCGCTGATATCCTCTGTCGAAAACCGTTTCGCCTGACCGCCGTCTCCTTGAGGTAATTGCATCTGCATGTCCACAGGACCGAGATGACTATTTGGATGCATGATGATCTCGTTGGCCCCCAGAGCTACAAGAGTCGCAGCGCTGTACGCACTCTGAGGAATTAAAACGGCAACATCCTCCACTCGTTGCCTCAACAGACTTGAGATGCGCCAAGCCACCATCGGGTCACCTCCATAGCTGGCGATCAGAAAATCTATGGCCTTGGTATCGGGTGGTAGCGCGTCAATTTGTTCGATCAAACACGGAAGGGCGTCCGTTGACATGGCTGCATTGAGCCCAGCCCTCTTGCTCGTGACATAAACAATTAGCGGTCGCTTTCGGTGAGCCTCAATCGCGTTGTAAAGTTCTACCCTGTTCTCCCCGCTCATCGCATTCCTCTAATTGAGCGTTTGTCGCTCTTCACTCTTGATGCTGCCTCTACCGTCCCGGATTCTGTACTGTCGTTGGTTGGGAGAAATCGTACAACACGGCTCACTCTTTTGACAGCCCTTTTCTGTTTGAATAACAGCACCATATCGCATTCTCACCACTGTATAGACGATAACCGTTGATGAGCGACAGCGCACTAACACCAAAGAATCAACGCAATGTCATTGTCAAAATATCGGCTGTGGCGGGAACGGCAGACATAGAAGCAAAGACAAGGCAAAGTCCAAGGCAAATACGGAGATTCTGGCTGCGCCAGAATGACGAGCTTAAAACGAGCAACCGCAGGTCCTTCGACTGTGCGACTCACGATGAAGCCGTGAGTCGCTGCGCTCAGGATGACGGCCTCGTTGGTGGGGCGAGGAATACGGTCGAGCTTCGCTCGATACCCCACCCTGTCGCGCGATGGAACTGCGCGTCGAGGATGGGGCACCCGGCGGGAGCGGCGATAGTACGTCAGCTGACGAGGTGGCCCATCTTCTTCTGCTTGGTTTTGAGGTAGCGGGCGGAGGCGGGCTGGGGGGGGACCTGGGCGGAGATGCGCTCGGCGACGCGGATGCCGACGGACTCGAGGGCGGCGACTTTTTCGGGGTTGTTGGTGATGAGGCGGACGGAGGGGACGCCGAGCAGGGTGAGGATGGCGGCGGGGATCTCGTACTGGCGGCAGTCGGCCTGGAAGCCGAGCTCGAGGTTGGCCTCGACGGTGTCGAGTCCCTGGTCCTGCAACTGGTAGGCTTGGAGCTTGGCCATGAGGCCGATGCCGCGGCCCTCCTTGTTCTCGTAGATGAGGATGCCCCGGCCGGCGGCGGCGATGGCGGCCAGGGCGAGCTCAAGCTGCTGGCGGCAATCGCAGCGCAGGGAGTGGAAGACGTCTCCGGTGAGGCACTGGGAGTGGATGCGGAGGATGGGGGGCGGGGGGGTGGTGATGTCGCCCATGACGAGGGCGATGGCGGTCTCAACGGGGCGGGCGGGGGTGGGGGCGTTGGCGGGGGTGGGAGCGGCGACGCCTTCGAAGCCGAGGATGCGGAAGTGTCCCCAGCGGGTGGGGAAGTCGGCATCCGCGAGCTGGCGAACGGATTCGAAGGGCATGGTTCGATTATACGGTTCGAGATGCAGGGGAGTTAGAGTAGGAGGATGGGGACGGGGATGGGACATGCGGGAACGGGGCCGGTGTCGGACGGGCTGATCCTGATCACGCTGCTGGTGGAGCTGGGGGTGGCGGCGGCGGTGTCTGCGTCGCTGGCGCGGTCAAATACATTCAAGAATTTGCTTCTGATGCCGCACCGGAACCTGCGCCAGACGCTGGCGTTGGTGGCGATGATCGCGATCCCGCTGACTCTGGGGGTGTGGGTGCGGGTGCGGGTTCCGAACTTCCTGGCGGCGGATCTGTCGTACGAGGCGACGGTTCTGATGGGGCTGCTGCTGGGGCCGGGGGCGGCGATGCTGGGCGGGGCGGCGCTGGCCCTGCCGGCGGTGTGGCACGGCGAGCACTGGACGCTGGCGGTGAACCTGGCGGTGGCGGCGATTGCGGGGACGGTGGGGCGGTTCATCGAGCGCGAGGAGGTGTGGTCGTTCTCTCCGATGATCGACCTGAGCCTGTACCGCTGGGTGACGCGCAACCTGAGGAAGCCGCGGTTCGACCGGCAGATCATGCTGCTGGTGCTGATTACGACGATGCAGTTTGCCACCAGCATGCTGTCGCGGGCTTATCCCGCGCGGTTCTTCGAGCTGCACTCGGCGAACTGGTGGGTGGAGCTGGCGATCTGCGCTTGCGCGCCGGTGGTGGTGGGGATTCCGCTGAAGATATGGAACGCGGTGCGGATCGAACGCAAGCTGGAGGAGCAGAGCCGATTGCTGATGGAGGCGCGGCTGGACGCGCTGCAGCGGCAGATCAATCCGCACTTTTTGTTTAATACGCTGAACTCGATCACGTCGCTGGTGCGTTCGCAGCCGGAGCTGGCGCGGGAGATGATCGTGAAGCTGGCCAACATTCTGCGCGCGCTGCTGAAGGAACGCGAGGCGTTTGTGCCGTTCGCAGAAGAGCTGGCGTTCACGGACGACTACCTGGACATCGAGGTGGTGCGCTTCGGGGAGAAGCTGCGGGTGGTGAAAGAGATCGCCGAGGAGACGCTGGCGGTGCTGGTGCCCAGCATGCTGCTGCAGCCGCTGATCGAGAACTCGATCAAGCATGGGCTGGAGCCGCGCATCGACGGAGGGACAGTAACGCTGCGCAGCCGGATGCTGACGGACGGGCGGCTGCTGATCGAGGTGGAAGACGACGGGATCGGGATGGATGTGGAGCGCGAGGGAGGGGTGAGCCTGGGGGAGAGCGGAGCCGAGAGAGGCGGAGGAATTGGAATGCGCAACGTGAGGGAGCGCATGGAGGTGATGTACGGCAGCGCGGCCGAGGTGGAGATCGTGAGCCGGCCGGGGCGGGGGACCAAGGTGACACTGGTGCTGCCGCAACTGGAGCCGGGCGAGGCTCCGTGGGGACAACTGGGGGAGGCGCTGCAGGCACGGTGGGCGGAGGTGTCGCGGGCGATGACGCGGGGGTGAGGATTTTGTGCGGGCGCGGGTTGAGCGGGGGTGGTGGAGGGGGGCGGGGGGCTGATACACTCGTAGAGTTGAAACGACGGCGTGGCGCGCGGCTCGGCGGCCCCGATGGAGGAGATTCCATTCCGGGGGACGGGAGCGGCGGGCGTAGCGCGTCGGTGTGGGGGCTGTAGCTCAGCTGGGAGAGCGCCTCGTTCGCAACGAGGAGGTCAGCGGTTCGATCCCGCTCAGCTCCACCAAAGATTCAATAACATGCGGTAAGGGTATCGACGCCAACGGCACATTTGTGTCGTTGTTTGTGTCGTAACCTTTCGATGTGCGCTCAGAATCAGCCTGTTTTCCTCTTCCCATCGTCAGCGCGTCCAGCGCGGTTCTCTTGGCGTCCAGCCGGACGTGCGAGTAGTGAGCGAGCATCTTGCGCGAGACGTGACCGGCAATCGACATGATTGTGCTATCGCTCGCCTTGGACTCGGCAAGCTCCGTGATGGCTTGATGGCGAAGGTCATGGAACCGGAAGCCATCAAACGGACTCTTGAGATTCGCAATGCTCGCCTTGCAGCCCGCGCACGTCACGCCGGGATTCTGGAGCAGCCCGCATCCAGCGCACTGAATCGCCCGCGTGAGCCGCCGCCATGCAGTCCGCCAGCTTGTGATGCCGCGTGTAGGGTCGAAATGCGCCGTCTCACAGGCAGGGAAGAGGAAGTGGCTCGGCTCTGTTGCTCCGAGAGCCTGTGAGCGCCTATAAAGCTCAAGAATCACCGCCCAGGCATCCGCGTTCAGCGGGATAACGCGCTCCCCGGCCTCCGTCTTGCTCTTCCGAACCGTCAGCGACCGCCCGATCATGTCCACGTCGCGCCAGCGCATTTCCTTTATCTCGCAGCCGCGCATTGTCGTGTTGAGGGCGAGCCGTGCGGCACACGCAACCGTCTGCCACTCAGGGCGAGTCCCGGCCCGGTGCAAGAGCTTGACCTTCTCTTCGTAGATGAGCGCCCGCCCGATGTTCTGGCGGACGGGCAGGGGGTGAATGTCCTCCGTGAAGTGGTGCCAACGCTTCGCCCGCTTGAGCACTCCGCGAATGATGTCCAGTTCGCGGTTGATCGTCGCATTCGACCGCCCAGCCGTCTTGCGTTCGCGTATGTAGCCCACAACCTGCGCGGGAGTCATGCGCCACACAGCAACGTCGCCAAGGGCCTTGTTGATAGGCTTCACGCGCTCCCGCTCCGTTTGAATGCTGCGCGGGGCAAGGTGCGGGATACGATCCGCAAGGAACCGCTCTGCCGCGTCGGAGAAGGGAAGCCGGGAGAAGTCGTCTTTGGTCGCAGCGAGCTTGCCCGCCTTGGCCTCTCCAATCAATACCCGTTCCTTGCGCTGCGCTTCGCGCCAGTCGCTTGTGTCGAGAGAGATTCGGAACCGCTCACCGTCTACGAAGAAATGCGTGTGCCAAGTGCTACCGCGCTTTTTGAGTGCCACTGGATTTCCTCCTGTTGGTTTTTGCCTTTGCTGTCTCCAGCTTTTTTTTATTGCGGAACCGTGCGACGCGATGAGCTTCCCTGTGCGCGGGGATGCAGTATTCCTGATTCGGCTTCTTTTGAAAGAATTCCTTCGTTTTGCAGTGGGTGAATGGGCAGACGCGCCAGCCCAGTCCGCCAGTCGGCACAATGAAGAAGGTGTGAATATAGAGGGCCGTCTCCGTGTCGGGGCAGTAGATCGCGGGTCTGAAAGTGCCATCTACCAACCAGAGAGCAATATTTGCTCCACCCACTCTTTGAGAGACCTCGTAGGAAAGCAGCCGAAACGGATTAGTTTTCGCTCTAAGGCCAGGACGCAGCCCCTCAAAGTGCTTTAGCGATTCATCCGCGGGCAGTCCGGTGACCGTCGCTAGCACCTCACTAAAGTGTCTCCGCGATTCTTCATCCTCTGGCGATTGAGTCAGCGCCCACTTAGCTTCCCGCGATCGATACACCGTTTCCAAGCGTTCCTTGGCCTTGGCCAAAGCAAGCTCGTCTCTCGCTTCCAGCGCCCCTCTTAGTGCCAGTAGCGCGAAGAATTGATCCCCCTCCACCCCTCTCATCTTCACCCCTGCAATTCTCAATTCATTGCCCGTGACAGCGCGGACAGGAACGGGCTGGCCCAACTCACACAGAAATGTCGCTTCACCCATTGCCTCTTCGGGCGAAGCTGGAATCAGGATGGCGAAGCTCTCTTTGTTCGTAACGGTTATGTAACAGTCACGTTTCATAGGTAATAGCGTAATTGATAGTATCAGGACAAGTCAAGGAGGTACCACACATGAAAGCTGAAAAGGAACTGAGTGCAATCGAAGCCGCCCGCAAGCTAGGTATCGGACTGGACTACCTGTATTCGCTGCTCTGGACAGGAAAGCTACAGGGCCGCAAGGTTGGCAAGAGGTGGATTGTTCAAGCCGATGCCGTCGAATCACGGCTGAAAGCGAGGGGCGAATAATGGCCGACACCGTTCCCAAGCTGCTCAACCTCGCGGCGGTCGCTGAAGCTCTGGCCGTTTCACCTCACACCGTCAGAATGTGGGTGCGGAAGGGAAGGCTCACGCCCGTTCGCCTCTGCCGTCGTTTGCTCTTCAACCCCACGGACATTGAGCAGCTTGTGGCCGGAGCGAGTGGCCCGTGTGGGGCCGCGAAACGATGACCGTCAAGACTGTGATCGAGGACGCTGAGAACTTCATCCGCCGTTTCTGCATCCTGCCAGAAGCGGCATATCTCCCGGTGGCAACCTGGGCCGTCGCAACCCATGTGCCCCTAGCGTTCGATGCCTTTCCCTACATCGCTCTCTTGTCGCCTGCAAAGCGATGCGGCAAAACAAGGCTGCTAGAGGTCTTGGAACTGCTCTGTGCGAAACCTCAGCGCGTGACGACGGTCAGCAGCGCCTCGCTCTTCCGCATGATGGAGGACGTGCCGACACTGCTTCTCGATGAGGTTGAGGCGCTGCGGAACACCAAGCCTTCCGACACCTCACAGGCCGTGCTCGCCATCCTCAACGCAGGATACAGGAAAGGGCAGACAGTCACCCGCTGTGTAGCGCCAGACTGGAAGGTGCAGCATTTCCCCGTCTATGGCCCCAAGGTGTTTGCGGCCATCGGCGGACTAACGGACACGCTCGCGGATCGTTGCATCGTCATATCCATGCAGCGCAAAACCCCATCTGAGTCCGTGGATCGCTTCTTACAGGGAAGAGCAAAGGCCGACGCTGAGCCGCTGCGGGATTCGTTGACGGGGTGGGCGAAGACTTGGCAGGAATCAATCCGCACAGCCTATGAAGGAATGGACGATCTCAAGTTTCTCTCTGACCGGGATGCCGAAATTTGGATGCCGTTGTTCGCGGTTTGCACCATCGCCGCGCCGGAGCGGTTGGGAGAACTCAGGCTATGCGCCGAGACGCTCTCAGGAGCAAAGGCCGCTGACGATGTGGAGGACTCGCTCAAGCTCAAACTGCTGGCCGATACACGGAAGGTCTGGAGTGCGAGGAGCGACAAATTGGCAACCGCAGTTCTACTCCAGCGGTTGAATGAGCTTGCAGAGAGTCCGTGGGCAACGCTTCCTCTGGACGCAATCAAGCTCTCCAGAATGCTGCGACCGTTCGGGGTTGCATCCCGCCAGATACGAATCGGAAGCAAGACGGTAAAAGGCTATCCCTGGGCCGATCTGACTGCGGCTTTTGAGCGATACCTTCCAGCTTGCGGGGGCTTATCCGAAACACCCGAAACAAACCTCGTGGACATTGGAGAATCTGACAATTCCTGACCCGAAACAATGCCTTAGTGTTTCGCATGGAAAGGGACACTTAGACCCGCATGAATTCTGTATTGTTTCGCCTGTTTCGGCTAGAATTGCATTCGGGGCAGGGATGAAGTAAAAGTGCGAGACCGTTGCTCTGCTTTTCTGTGGGGCCACTGACCATGGCGCGAAGCAGATTCTCGAAGCTCTGGTGCGTCTGAGAGTTTATGTGCCTGTCATTGCGCGACTGGGGAGAGAAAACCCAAAATGAGTCCGTCTCTTATCAAGTCTCTAATGCAGGGCATGAACGACATGTACTTCGCTATGGAAGCTGAGAATCGCGCTCTTCGAGAACTTTTGCGTAGGCAGGGTCTATCAAACGCAACGATTCGGCGAAGAGTGGCCGCGTATCTAAAAGAAGAGGATTACAGGAAATCCGCATTGCAACGGATGCACGAATTATGCGAAGAAACGCTAAAGCGTCTGCCCGCTCTCTCTGCTGAAGAATTACTCTCAGAGATGAAGATAGAAGGAGAGCCTCAGTAGATGTAGCTTGCATTTCGACACACTCCATGCGAAGATTCGCGTGTGAGTGTCGAACCGACCCCGCCCGCCAGCGGGGTTTTCTATTGTGTCGAATCCTACCATGAACCAACAACGCACCCCGCACGTCAGAATGCACCCGCACGTTCAGTGTGCCGGAGACTAGCTCTAGCCTGAGCCACTGAGCGCCGCAAACTGCGATAAACATCAATGTAACGCATGAAATCGTTGAATGACCGTTTGAGTGAAAATGATTCATGGCGCGACCGGCGGCGGGCGAACAATGCAAAAGGTAGGATTCTGCTCATTGCGGCTTTGCCGGGTGATCCTCAGACCATTTCCGCGCCCGCTCCTGTACGCGGGATAGATCGGCTGGCGTCAGGTGCGAGGCGGCTTCGTCACGATCCTCCGTAGACGCAAGATCGACAGTTTCACCTTTGCCGGCAATAGGCACATCTACCCTTCTCCCGAATAGGACTAATCCCACCAGATCGAATTCGGCTCGTTTGCTCGTTACGTGCGCTATCTCGAACCAGAAGTAGGCTTCCGCGTAATCCTGAGGTACTCCACGCCCGGTGCTGTACAGGTATCCGAGGCTGAGCAGCGCTGCAAGGTTGCCCTGCTCAGCCGCTTTGCGATACCACACTGCCGCGTGTGTATATTCCTGTGGTACACCGCGCCCGAAGTAGTACAGGTCACCAAGAAGGCGCTGTGCGCTGTGGTCGTCCTGCACAGCCGCATGGCAATACCAAGCTGCTGCTTGCGCATAGTTAGGGGGCACACCGTGGCCGAAGTAGTAGAGGCCACCAAGAAGGCGCTGCGCTTCGCGCTCACCCTTTACAGCCGCCTTCAGGTACCACGCTGCCGCTTGCGTGTAGTCCTGGGGCACACCGAGGCCGTAGTAGTATTTCGCGCCGAGACCAAGCTGCCCTCTTGGGTCGCCCTGCTCAGCCGCTT
>Ga0187862_10006733_pt1 | contig 10381 bp, 11 predicted proteins | sample June2016WEW_10_1_FD_133003 | JGI IMG/M metagenome (GOLD analysis project Ga0187862, IMG submission 133003) | Peatland microbial communities from SPRUCE experiment site at the Marcell Experimental Forest, Minnesota, USA - June2016WEW_10_150 | ecosystem: Environmental > Terrestrial > Soil >... | reverse complement strand
TGGATGAGAATCTGCGCCAGCGATGGGCAAAGCGGCTGCACGTTTACCAGCACTCGTTCAACGTCGGGATTGTTTGGGCCGGGTCGCGAATTCATCCGAGGGACGCCCATCGATCGATTAAGTTGAGCGAGTTTGCGCCGCTCGGCCAACTTGAAGGCGTGAAACTCTTCAGCCTCCAGAAGAGCGATGTTTCCATCGCTCGCCCGGCTGCCGCATCCCGCTTTGAACTGGTCGATTTCACCGACGATCTGCACGACTTTTCCGACACGGCGGCATTGTTGATGAATCTGGACCTTGTGATCGGCGCCGATACCGCCGTCGTCCATCTGGCCGGCGCACTCGGCAGACCCGTATGGACGCTGCTTCCGTACTCGCCCGATTGGCGCTGGCAACTTACCCGCACGGATTCTCCCTGGTATCCCACGATGCGGTTGTTTCGCCAGCCAAAGCCGGGAGATTGGCCCGCCTTGTTCGAGCGGGTCGCGTCCCAACTGAGGAATGAACGGCGCGGCCGTTCATCGGCCAATCCGTCGTCTCCGCCGGCTGATCAGCCCCAGGCCCGTTAGCAACGTCACGCTCCCCGTCGCAGGTTCCGGCACACTGGACGTTGGCAAGGACAATCCATTGGCCACGGCAAAGGTGTCCAGCGCCGCGACGTCGCCGGCCGACACGTCGGCGCCGCTGACGCCCTGGTTGAAGTTCGCCGCCAGTTCGTTGAAGTCGGTCGCGTTGACCAGGCCGTCGTAATTGAAGTCGCCCTGGTCCCAGCCGGTGATGCTCTGGTTGAAGTTCGCCGCCAGGATGTTGAAGTCCACACCGTTCACCAGCCCGTCCAGATTGGCGTCGCCGAGCAAAGTGTACTTCACTTCGATCTGGCCCGATGTCAGGCCGGCAACGACGTCGTCCTTTCCGTCGGCGTAGCCGACGCCGTAATAAAGGCCATTGGTAGGCGTCAGTGCCACCGAGGAAATGATCCCGGGGCCGTTCCACGCGCCGCCGTTGTAGCCGGTGGCGATGTAGCCGGCGATGGTCGTGATCGGATCGGACCCGCTGCCGTAGGTGATGAACAGACTATTGTTGGCGATGTCCAGGGTGCCAGAGCCACTGATGGTCAAGCTGCCAACTTGACTGACACCCCCATTGGAAGCCAACGCGGTTTGTCCGCCATTGATGGTGAGATTGCCGATTCCGGTGATTTGTCCAATGGTGGCGGTCCCGCCGTTTTGGGTGAAATTCCCGCTGAGCGTCGTCGCCGACAGGCTTCCGCCGCTTTCGGTGAACTCGCCGCCGGAACTGATGGTTATTGTGGGACAGCTAAGAGTTCCCCCCGTCAAGTCATAAGTCGTGCCGTTTCCGCCGGCGCCGAGGCTGAGCGAGGTTAACGTGACCGAACCGCCGGACTGGGAGAAGGTGGGGAAGGTAAGCACTCCGCCCGTTTGCAAAAAAGTCGACGTGTTTGAAACTGTGGCGCCGCCGGATCCAACTGCCAGCGTTCCGGCCTGGAGATAATAGGCGCATGGGCCGGGCTGAGGCAATCCTAGTATAGAAGCCCCGACGAAAAGGTACGTTGCGTTGTTTACTCCCCCAGTTTGGTTAAACGTGCCATTACCACCCTTACCGACGTATTCCGTTGCAGTGAGTACGCCGGTGCCGGTGAGCGTGTAGGTGCCAGTGTCTCCCGACGTCATGCCCACGTCGAGTTCCTGGCCGGGAGCGTTCGTGCCGTACGTTTGGGTGTAGCTGGAATTGCTGCCGTTGCCCAACTCTTCAAAATTGACCGTAAAGGCGCCGCTGGTGTAATTATAATTGGGTATTCCCGTCAGCTCATAAAACGGGACATCAGTGCCGGAAAGCACCTCTGCATTCCAGATAACCGAGCCTCCGTTCTGGTTAATCGTTGTGCCGGTGAACGAGGCATTACCATTATCATAATAGAATGTTCCGCCCGCATTGACGTCAATAGTGGGGCAGACGAGAGTACCGCCCCCTAAATTATAAGTATTTCCAAATCCTCCGGCGCCCAAGATCAAGATGCCCTGTTGCAGGATGTTGGTGGCGGAATTGGTCCCGACAGTTGTTCCGTAGTACTGAGTAAACGTACCGTATGCCAAGGTGCCGCCGGCCAGGCTGAGGGTGCCGGTATAGAAGTTGATCGTTGTAGCCTCCAACGTGCCGCCTTGGAGATTGTACAAGTCTGGTTGGGGCCCGAAGGTCCCCCTCCCGCCCAGGTACAAAGCACCCGTGGTGTTAAGGCCGCCGGTTTGATTGAACGTTCCTACCCCGAGAGATCCGACCCACTCGAGACCACTATTTATCGCAAGGGTGCCGCCCGACATCGTTACCGAGCCACTATCGCTCGGCATGTAACCTATCATAAGGTATTGGGCGATAGCTTTTCCGGATGAAATCTGCGCCGTGCCACCATTATCGATGTAAGCTGCCCTTGAAGCGCTGGGCACGGCCCCGAAGGTCCAATTGCCGGGAGTAAACCAATTGCCCGTCCCTGCCACCCAAGTGCTCTGGCCAAGACAGCGCCCCGAACCGAAAAGCACAGCCCCGGTCAACATTGCCAGCACCCTCGCTCGACGGCGGCCAGCGGCCTTGGACTTTTCGACGATCAAGATTCCTCCTCGTGGCCGGCTCCTCTTTAACGAGCGTGATGCAGAATGGGTTTGCGATTCATGGTTCTCCGCTCGTTCGATTGTCTTTGCGGATTTCCCTTCGATGCAAATGAAATTTGGACGTGCTTGCCCTCATCCGCCGACCACAATTATTCTACCTGTGTAACCGCCAAATCCCGCACGGAAAATCGTGTTTTTTTGCCCGGGCATTTTGTACCACCAAAGCAGACTCCAGTCGCTCAACAATTTGCGCCCTATCCCTGTGGTGAGGATGGAGCCTCGGCGTAAGGAGCTACTCGTTGGCGTGGGACGGAATCGTCCGGCATCAAAAGGCGTCCATGGCCGGCCCGGCAAGCTGACGACACGAGTAGCGCCATCGCCATTATTGAGATCACGCGCGACCGCGGAAATCGTGTCCGCCAACGCTTGATGATCGTCCGCCGCTATCGGATTATCTGCGTCGGCATCGGTGGAGAATCCCCAATCCGGCCATCACCATCATCACGGCACTCGCCGGTTCCGGCACACTGGACGTCGGCAAGGGCAATCCATTGGCCGCGGCAAAGGCGTCCAAGGCCGCAACGTCGCCGGGCGACACGTCCGCTCCGCTGACGCCCTGGTTGAAGTTCGCCGACAGGATGGCGCGCGCTTAAACAGGTGTTACCTTACGTTAATGGGCGATACAGGGCTCGAACCTGTGACCCCCAGCGTGTCATGCTGGTGCGCTAGCCAACTGCGCCAATCGCCCGTGTTTCTGGCATCGTATCTCCACTTGCCGAAACGAGCAAGTCAGGCGTTGTCACGGGTTGCCCGACATTGCCAAAACCACTGTTTTTACGGGGAGAAATGCACGTCGATGTTCCCTCACCATCGGGGCTTTTCGTGTCGTCATCAGCGACAGGCGTTGTCAGGTTTTGCGTATTAGAGCCGCACAACTGCTGTCGTTTCTGCTGTCGTGCTGTCAGCGTGAGTTTTGCAGCCGTCGAATTCTCCGGCGACTTCCCATCCGTCCCCGTAGCTCGCAACGCTTTTACGTCGCTGTCAGTGGCCTTGCTCGCCTCGATAGACGGCAGGGTTTGCACTGCCTTGGCTGTATCCTCAATCCTCAACGCCGTGTAATGCTTCATGGTGATTCGCACGTCTGAATGCCCCAGTACCCGCATTGCCGATTGCGGCAAGACGCCCGCCTGTGCCAAATGAGTGCCGAGCGTGGTTCTCAACGCATGACGATCAAGTTGACGGCGTTCGGCGTCATATCGGTCAATCTTCGCCCGTTCACAATCCCGGTGGAATGTACGGACGGTCGGCACAGTCCGGAAGATTCGAGCGGTGGGGGGCGCAAACGTCGGTTTGATGCGTTGAAGCTCACTCAATAGAGCCGGATGCAGCGGTAGGTAGATTTCATCGCGCTTGCCTTTGGCATTACCGGCTTTGACTCGGATCATCGCCGATTGAAAATCAACGTCGCCCCATGCAGCGGCCTTCACGGCTTTAACCCGCAATCCGGTGTAATACGCAAACAGGTAATAAGGCTTGCGTTCATCAGACACGCCCAACAAACGCGATAGCTCATCGTCCGTCATTGCCTTCCGTACACGTCGCCGATCCGTTGCTTCGTTGAGCGTGGGGACTATCCTGAGCGGGTTTGAGGCAATCCGGCCTTGTTCAAACAGCCATTCCGCGAACGCTACGGCGGTTGCACGATGTTGATTGGCCGTTCGGTGAGATTTTCCCGCTTTGACCAGCCCGGCCAAATACCGCTCGACCTTGTTCGGCTCAATATCCGATAGCCGGGAAATCCCGATTTTCTCGACGAGCTTTTCCAATTGCGTTTCTTTATTGGCGACGTGTACACGATCCTGTCCAACATGCTGGCAATGAGCGATGTAGTCGGCGACGTGCTGAGCAATCGGTGTTTGGTTGTGGTCCGCAACGCGGGCTTGCGATGAATTGATAATGCCCGATTTGCGAAGGGCGGTATCTGTTTCCCATTTGCCGGCGATTTGACAGGCAACGTCATAGTCCGCCGTTCCGGTCGAATGATTGACCCGCTTGCCATGCTCATCGAACCATGAGGCGGTGTAATGGCCTTGCCTGTTAGCTTTCCCGCCACGTTTGAAAACTGAAGCCATAACATTTTCTCCTGTTGCAATATACCATGCAATCAGCATCCGAGCCGAAAAACACCACGCGATTCTTTTCGGTGATTCGCTGCGCATCCGTCAATTGAATGCGCCATGCCGTTTTGCCTTCCGTGCATTCGTGCCACCTTGGCCATTCGTTTGCACCACGCCGGTACAACCCTTCGGTTGACGACCGGGCGCATAGGGGAGGTATGCTTAGGGTAATAACTACACAGAAATTTTGGACACTTTGTTTTCACACGTCACCGCTTGTCCCTTTATGCGCCATCAAACGGCCTTCCATTCCGCATTCAATCCACCAGCCCATTCCCGTGGTCCGTATTCATCTTCCAGCATTGACCGAAGTTCCTTTAGCGGGACAAATGTGTATCCCCAATGGTCGTGAACGTGATACGTCTTGGCGTACCCACAATTCTTGATCGCCTGACTCAACATCTTGTCACTCTCGAATTTCAGACTCGGATAATGTCGCTTGGCATGGTCAAGTAACCCGGTTGCCCCGTCGCGGTGTGAATACGTCCGATTTGGCATTCGTGGACCCAAATTGCCCGGAATCACGCCAGCGGTTGCAATGTCGAGTGCCATTGCTTTCACGGCATTTGCCGGGCCAAGCTGTTCGATTGTGTATTTGCGATTCGTCTGTAATAGGATTTCACTTTCATCCATTGGCAACCGCGCCCAAAGATCGGGGTCCGGGTTCCTGACTCCCATTTCGTGTGCGAGAGAAAAACGCATCCGCTCGAAATTGGCGGGTGAAAGTTGCTTGGCCGGAACAACCCCGCGCTCATTTCCCGCAAGGTCAAAGTAGACCGCAAAATGATCGTGGTGATTTATGGTCAGACTCGGCACAAGCCGAAACGACTCGACTGTGGTAGGTAGGTTTTCGCCCGGTGTCCCTTTCGGGATTTTAATCACAATGGTTCGGTACGCTTCTATCCCGCCCGATGAAAATAGGGACAAATCCACCTTGTCTTTGGTGATGAATGGAAGGTACTCGATTGTCTTAGCGCCGTCCGCCCATTCAATCGCAAGGTCGTGTACATGGGATACAAAGCCCTGAAATGTCCTCCCACGAAACTGCCCGTCAGACGGGGGCGGCGTGCGTTTCAACCTCCATATCCATTGCGGATAACGGCGTCCCAAGAATTCGTGCCAGTAGGGGGTTGTTGCCATAATTACAATTCCTTCTTTTTTGGCTGTCAGGCCGTGTCGCTAAAACTCATTCCGGACAAACTCCCGCAGTACCTTGTAACGTCGGTTTGAAATCAGACCTTTGTTGCGCAGGGTGCGAAGAGCAACCAGAGAATCAACCTTTGTGGCAACCTGCGGTTCCGTTACGCCTTCCCGTACTTCCCAAGGTTGTAATTTGACGCTTGCGCCGGGCAGCGGGATGAACAAAAGATTGCCGATAATGCGGGGGTTAATCATGGTTGTTGCCCCCGTCATTGAGAGTAACATTGGTCGGTTTGGTTGGCGGTTTACGACGTGGCGGCGGACCCCACTGGGGGTGACGACTGACGACAGACCGGCTTGGCGGTATCGCGGATGGGGGGTTTGTCTTCAGTAATTTTGGGTTGTGCCCGATAGCGCCCCCGGATACCGCATCCAATGGAGTAACATCCGCGTGAGTTTTGCCGAGTACGAACGTTGGCGAGGGTGCGCCGCCCCGTGGGTTTTGAATCGGGTATTCCCACCGGCCCAGACCATCATCAACCAGCGATTGAAGGGCCGCTGTAGCCGCTGCCGGATTTGAGCGATACTGCCGAAAATTCCGCACTAGATCGCGGGCTTTAATCCGCCCCCCGTGGCTGTATATCCAACCGATCAACGAATTTTGCTCATCCTCCTGTTGATCGCCGTGAAGGATTGAATAGACGCGGCGAGTTTCGTATTTGAACCATTCCGTCAACTCAATGGCATTCTGCATAACGCTGGCAGATACGTTGCAATTGATCCGACCATCAACAGTATCAGCGACAACCTGTAGGACAAGTGCAAATCGTGCGCAGTATCCCTCCAACTTGCTCCACGCTGCCCGAAGTCTCTCGTTGTACATCGCCGCCGTTTCGCGGCTATGCCCATTAACAAATGTCTTGAACAATTCTAAGGCATCGGCTGTTTGGATCATCGTTTGCGGATTGCGTGTCCCGGCGCGGGCGTAGAGCGATTCAAACAATTGGTCAACGGCGCGTTGAATGGCAAAATCCATTTCGGTATCAGTCCATCCACCAATTGGTTCGGGGGGTATCGCAAAGAGGAATCTTGCCGCGAGGCCATTCTCGAAAAACTCTTGAGTAAAAACACGTTTTAGGATTTCTGGTTGAATCGTTCCAGTGATACTGACGTTCGGGCGTTCGATGAAAATTGTGGTTTGATCGCCGGTTTTTCTGTCAACTTTCAACGGTGCGGCACTGAACATCGACAAATACCCCTGAACATCCGAGCCTTTCCCGCCCTTATACTCGCCAAAACTTTTCACCCACCCCGACAATTCATCGCGTCCAAGCAGCAGCCCGCATGAATTTTGTAATCTGTCCGCGAGCGCTTCCAGGGTAATGTCCGACACAAGAACGTGCCGTAGCGTTGGTGGTTGCGGTTTGGCAACAGGGCGTGCGGATTTTTCCATTGCGTTGTATTCCGCAAATTCATTTTCGTAGATTTTACGTTTCTCGGCATATTCGTTGCTAAGCCGCTTTTGTTCCGCCGCGATACCCCGCAACGCCGCCCGCATCGCGGGGGATTTCTTGCAGCCGGAACGTGCGATGATCGCTGACCAAATTATTGCAACCTCAATCCATGATTCTCTCAGCTCGATTTGCGCACTGCCGCCGATAGCGCTCGCCAGCGACGAAAGAAGCGGCAATGCAATCATCGCCGGATCGCATCCGATGGCATCCGCAAGCTGGCGTACAAATTCGCGTACCGACAAAGGCAGCAAGTAAATAGGGAACGGCTTCCACGGATATTTCGATTCAGTCGTGTCCGCCGGTGCGTAGCGCCCAATACTGTTGGCGATTGCTATAACCTCGGCATCGGGTAAGGGCGGAACGCACATAATTTTGTTCTGTTCCCGCAATGCAGCCGAAATCGCCTCCACGTTTGCGCCCCTACGTCTCATTGTTCCGGCGAGAGAAGTGAGCGTGTTATTTCGTCCCTCGCCTTCCAGCATTTGGTCGGGCAGCGGTGCTGCAATTGCTGGTGATTCCCGTCGCAACTTGTTCGCAATCCATGATGGAGCGTGTTCGATGATTTTCATCAGTCCCCCCATTGATATTTGCGACCGCTCTTGTGGGTGCTAGGGGGTGCAACGACGTATCCACCATCGCCGCGAGTGTCGATTCCCGGCGCAATCGTGCCAACTGAATTTCCGATGGCCGGATCGTAGGTGACAAAGAAATGCTTGCCGCCCCCGCCAGTGTTGGAAATCAAAGTGGCGGGCAGTGGGCCGTGAATCTCTTCCAACTTGCGGAGTGATTCCATTCCGACTTCCCCGTCAACGTCCAGTACAACGCAACCGCTTTTCGTTCCCGTAGCAATTCCAATATTGGCATCGGGCCAAAGCGTCCACCATCGCTTTATTTGCTTCTCATCGTGCGTTGCCTCATCGACACCGTGAGTCGTTTTCGGGTGTTTGCCGATTGAACCGCAATCTTGCTTCCCACAAGTGCATCCGCCGTCCTTCCGAATCGAATGAACGGGAAAAACCGCGAACCCCCTGCGAACAAGGTCAAGTGCCGCCAGACACATTGAACTCGGCTTTACTTGCGACGGGGAAGGCGGAAATTGTTGGGACGTGGGATTCATGCTGGCGTCCCTTCACGCTGACTTGAAACGAGTGCGGAAATCTCGTCTGTGCGGAAACGGACCAAGCGCTTGCTGAATTTGACGCGATGCACGCGGCCTTGGCTGACTAAACGCCATAGTGAGCGTTTGCTGATTGACAACAGCCGTGCGGCATCTTCGGCGCTGACAAGCAAGGGTTGAATGGTTGTTTCAGACATTCTGCACCGCCTTAGATTCGATTGTGGGCAAACAGCCCGCCCGGCGAAGCTCACGGCAAATATCGGGGATGTACTCTGGCGGGATTTGCCTACGGCCATTGATGATCGGGCAGCGATCCGTATCGAGCTTGCCGTGGTAAAACATTCTGCTAATCCGTTCTGCCGCGACCTTTGTACCCGTCAGTCTGCGGACTTCATCAGCGGCCTGTGAAACATTAAGTGGAACACTCATAAGGATTGCTCCTAAAAACAATCGTCGTGACGACACCATGCCGACACGAATAAAGATGCTGTTGAATGCTAGAACAGGTTAAACAGATAGTCAGTTGCGAACTGGTGGCGAAGCGGGAGTTGGATGCAGTTGGCGGGAGTTGGGAGCAGTTACCCCTTTTGGGCCGTGAACATTTGTCGCATTTCCGATGGCATTTTATCGAAACAGACTATCCACTGTTGTCGATTGCCATTGTGGTTTTTCAGCCCGTGTGGTTTGAGTTGGGACTTGGCCGCTTTTCCCCCTACACCAAGCCGTCCCGCCATTTCCTTCAACGTCGTCGGGCTTGACCATTCCTCATCCCCGCTCGTCCGTGACGACGGTGCGTTGTGGCCAAGCTCACGTTCGAGTGCTGCGAAGTAATCTTCCCAACGATCCGGGTTGCGACGGGCAGACCCCGCGAATTCAGCGTCGTAGTATCGGCTCGGCGGGTGAACCTTTGGCTTATCCGTCCAGCCGGGGTGGAAATCCCGCAAGGCAATCGCAGCAACAGCTTTTCCCAACTCATCATCAATGGGCCGGTCCCCTGATAGTTTGACGCCAATGTTTGTCACCCGCGCTCCCGGCCTTCCACGAATCTCACCGGCGTCCTGACGGCGCTGCATTTCCGCAATATCCCGCTGGCGCTGGGAAGCGTTCCAGTCCTCGATGATCGCCGTGGATACTGTTAGGGCAGGCGTCACCAGTGCATCAACACGGGCGGCAAACTCCGCATGGCGACGTGCGATTGTTGGCTCCGGTGCTTTGACCATACGGGGATTCCCTTGACGAATTATAGCGTGCAACTGGGACTCTGGGGCAGAACGTAAAAAAGGTGACGACAAAACCCCGACGGACGCTATCGCTACAGGGGGGTTTGTCGGTTGTCGTCAGTCGTCAGGGGTAATAAGTGGCGGGATCGCACCGCACATAGGGGAGACGAATGGTCAGTCTGAAATCCCTTCGTCTCTGATTTTAAGACACAGAAACGGCCATCATAAACGTCAGAAATGTCACCCATGGACGCTATCACAATTGGCAGCGTGTGCGGGTTGTAGGGATTGTGCCAGCCTGTCTGATAACCATTTTGGTTCCATTGCATTGGAGCAACCACGATTCCAATCCCGATGATAGTCGGCTATCGCCCCTGGCATTCACTACGGAATGAGCCTGACTTCCCGGTGAGCGTTTGGGCATTGGCGAAAAAATAAGGGTTCACTTGCTCAGCACGTGGGCGGCTGACGCCCCAGCCATTTTTCCACTTCTGACAGTTGTTCGGTCGTTTGGCCGCGCAAGCGGCGGAAGGCGCGATAGGCCCAAGGTGGGACCGGCCGACGCTCGCCCCAATTGCGCCGTGGTTTCCTG
>Ga0187862_10006732_pt1 | contig 10383 bp, 7 predicted proteins | sample June2016WEW_10_1_FD_133003 | JGI IMG/M metagenome (GOLD analysis project Ga0187862, IMG submission 133003) | Peatland microbial communities from SPRUCE experiment site at the Marcell Experimental Forest, Minnesota, USA - June2016WEW_10_150 | ecosystem: Environmental > Terrestrial > Soil >... | reverse complement strand
GGGAAGGAACGGATCGAGCCGATCAAAGCCTCTCGGAAGCAGGTAGCATTTCGGCGGTTCGAGGGTGCTGTAGTCGTTCATAAAGAATGCGGCGATCGCCGGTCCTATATGTCTCTCGATCGATTCCAACCGGCTGTCCGCGAGCCGGCGCCAACCGCGTGTCGCTACCAGTCGGTCGGCTAGAGTTGCGCGGAAACGGACTGCCTCCTGCATTTGCAGACCTCGATCGTTGAAATAAACAGCATCGAGGCTACGCAAAAACAGCGTGACTACGTCGAAAAACGACTCGTCCGGCAATGCGGAAATCAGTGTCAGCGCGAGTTCGTCGACATCATGTGGCGCGAGTCCGGGCAAGCAGTTGGCCAGCAAGTCGAAGTAAGCGCGATTCCACTCGTCAGGTGTGCTCGCGACCTCCTCGTCTTTATTTAGGCCGGCACCATTCGCCGCTGCCGTCCACGGACTGTAAGTTCGGACTATGTCGACCAACCATGGTCTCGCTTCGACGTCCACCAAGCTCGCCGCGTTATTGAGCCACAGGCCAGCGCCCTGATGGTCGACACGGACCCCTATATCTGGTCGCTCATACTCAGAAGGTCGTTTCCGCCTGCCGCTGCCTGAGAGTTGGATTCCGTGACGCGCAGTTGCCGGTTCGATTGGAAACTCGGGCCAGGGTGGTTCGGAACGCTCGTTGTTCAACCATGCCAACTCCGCTTCCACTGCGTCTTGGATCCTCCGCCGATGATGCTCGGAGATCTCGGCGATCTGCTCTTCTGATACGGTCCAGTCGTGCCATGGCTGGATGCGGGCGGCGAAGGCGCATCGCAAGACGGCGCGAGGCAGCCGTTCATCGATGGTCGCGAGTGTGGCGGTCGCGGCACCAAAACCGTGCGCTGCCGCTGGATTGTCACTCGCCGCGACTTCGAGGAGCATCCGCACATCGGCTGCTTCCGCATGATCTCTTAGGAGGTAGCAGAAACCGACGAACGCGATGGCGATGGGGTTGAATTTCAACCCGGAGCGGAACCGGTGCACAGAGTCGTGCTTGGTTTGCAACGCTCTAGAGAACACTTCCCTCGCCCAGCCTTCTTGCTCCGCCCGCAGCTCCGCGTTGCCATCTCGCATCGCGATCATCGCCGCGCTGACGATGGCGTGCTCGCGCATCGAAGCGTCCGTGCCGTCCTCTTTTGAGCTCGCCATTGCGCGCCGCGCCCAAGCGATTCCTGCGGTTATGAATTCAGCCGATGACGGGGAAGACGCATCGGGCGCAAGCCCGAGAGCGACCTGCATCTGTGAATCGGCGGACCGATCCTGCGCCGCTTCCTGCAGCGCTTCCAGGTGTCGGTTCTCCATTTCGGGAGGCACATACTGACAAAGCGTCCTCGGTCTCCCTTCCGCGTCCTCGTCCGATACTTCCTTCCAATTGCTCGGGTCCAGCAGGTTCAGTGCGTGGATGGCCATGAAGGCGGGATCACTTAGGTCCGATTTCTCATCTGGTGGGCCGAGACGCTCCGCTGAGCGTCGAAGGGAATCTGCAATGCGTTCACGAAGCTCGTCGGGTCCTGAGATGGCGTACTGACAAAGCAAGTGCTCAAGAACAAGACGGCGACAGGGGCGTCGCTTCAGACTGTCCAGGGTTACGGGACCGACTGGCTCCTTTTGAAGGGCCTTTAGCCCGAAGACATCGGGATATTCGAAGTTGTCCCCGGCCAACCGCAGACGATCAACGCATAGGAGTTCGGGACAACTGAGGAAGGGAACGGACGCTTCGCGCGACTTCGGCCAATGCGACAATATGAGATCAACCGCGACGAGGAGGTAGGCGGCTGGTCCACCCGGAGGACCGAGGACGTCCGATAACACCTTATCAAATGGCTCTCCAGCCTCGATCCGTCCATGCCCCCAAGCTTCGAGGGCCATCAGAGCCGAAGTCACGCAGTAGGTTCCCGATGTTTCTCGCGACCACGCATACGACTGCGTCCAGCCGAAGGCGCGCTCGCCGTCGGGGAACGGGATGATTATCGCGTCAGAATTGTATTGCCGGCCGCCGCTGTAGAACGAGATGGCATGGTCGACGAGCCGGCGGACCAGCGACAGGCCATGTTCTGGAGCATGGGTGAGGAGCTCAAAGAACGGCCCTTGAGCAGGCGATGCCGGAATGAACTCGTGGTCTATAAAATCAAACGGTTCTTCGAACTCGCGACGACTGCGTGGCTCATCGGATGGCCGACGCTTCGGGATCAGAGCGTCCTCGGTCAGCTTTGCGAGCTCCACGGGCGCAGCCTGAGCGAGCGAGCCGCGAAATTCGAGAATGTTGCGCACAACATCGTCACGGTGCCGCCGCTGCCCTAACGATCGCAGGTACTCCGCGGCGAGCGATGGTGTCCGGTTGCAGAACAAGAGGAAGCTGGTACGCAGGTCGGACTCCAGTGAGCGGATCCGATCGTGGTCTAGCTCGCCGCCGAACGGCTCCCGCAGATCTCGGAAGTTGTCGACATCACGAGCTGTCTCGATCTCGACCAGCCAGCGATAGAGCCATGCAAGTAGCGCCGGCGTGAAAGAATCCCGACCAAGCGTTCCGAAGGACCACTTGGTGTAGAGGTCTACAACGTCGGGAATCGCGACTGCCGGGAGGTGCTCCCCAAGGTCCAGCAGCCAACGAATCAGTCGATGCCATGAGGGTCCGCCAGGAACATAGAGGTTCGCTGGTATCGCCGAAGGGTCCAATCCCACCGCAGAGAGGGTCTCCGATAAAGGCACGGCGTCGACCGCCATCACAGTCCGGACCAGCTCGCGAAGTAGCCTCGCTCGGTCGGCCAGCAACACATCTGAGACCTTAGCTAGCAGCTCCGAGCCGATCTCCGAACGCACCAGCGCCAGGAGCGCAGCACGGCGCCATGATCCATGGGCGCCGTCACGGCTGAGAGTCTGGAGGAGATCTTTCCAGCGCGCGTCGTCGGGCGTGCGCTCGAGAACCATCCTTGCGGTGAGCTCGACGCCTCTCGCCAAGCCCGCGGATGCAGGACGGTCCAAAGCTAGGCGATCGAGCATGGCAGGCTCGGAAAACAGCAAGTTGGCTATCGCCCATTCGCGAAGCACGTCGTGGCGGAAGGAGACGTGATCCGCTCCTAGGTCGCGGAGTGTCTGGCTCCTGACCAAATTGTTGACCGCCAGTGGAAGACTGTCTCTCGTGTCCATTGGTTCGGCCCGCATCAGCGCCTGCTGGGCGAGCGCCCTGAGTAACCTCGCCCTCTCTCGGTGGGCGTCGTCGTAGTTCCCGTCGGCTGTCCTCCACCATTGCTCGGCCATATCGATCTCGGTACGCGGAACCGCTTCTCCCACTGGTCGACTCGCTAAGCGGGCAACCCGGAACAGGTTTCGCGTAACCGCGCGAGCAGGATGGCCGTCGGCAAGGAGGCTGGCAAGGCCGGGCGCTTCGCTCCGCAGCTCGTCCACCTCCGTCGTGCTCAGCTCGTCGATGAGTACGGGAGCAGCGCGACCGAGTTTTTCGAGCGATGTCGAAGGAAGCCAGTTCGGCTCCTCGATGCCGAACTCGCGCCGGGCTGTCGCAATAACCGAGAACCCCGGAGTATTGGCGACCTCGCGCACGAGATCGACAACCGTTCTACGCTCGTCGTCGTCGAAGAAGTCGAGTCCGTCGATAAAGAGCACGGCTCCGCCGCCGCTTGCGAGATCTGACAGGAAATCGTGCGCCGTCCCGTCGAACCCGAGCTCGACCCGCATTGCCGTCCAGCCTCTTGGCGTCGCTCGACCTGGGCTAAGGACGAGTATCTGCGACTCAGCCGCGAGCTGCTCAGCGAAGTGCTTCAACACAGCCGATTTGCCGACACCAGCATCGCCGCGGATCTCAACGTAGCGACCCTCGTCGAGGGCGGCATGGACGGCGGCAATATGTTTTGGTCGTGTGATCCTCACGGCGCCGACCTGATCGCCGATGTCCGCAAGCGCATTGCCGGAAGCTTCGGCAAGCACCCCACGCGTGAAAGAGTAACGGCGATCCCCTGCGAGCCTGTAAGATTGAAGCCTCAGGTCTTGGATTAACTGATCGCGGGTACGGTCCCCGCCGCTCGCAGCTACCCGGAGCGCATTCTCGATCAGGGTTGCCCAGAGACTACCTGCTCTTGATGCCTCGTCTGGATGAAGAGCACGGGCCGCCCGTTCCTTCGCAAACTCCTCGTATGCAGAGCCTTGAGCCGTGAAGTCGAAGACAAGGATCTGGAGCCTACGAAGGAGCCGCCAGACCGTCCCGTTGTCGTTGGCGGCGCCGGCATCGCGCAGGTTTGATCTGAAGGTGTCCACGAACCTGCGCATGTCGGGGTTGGAGGAACCGTGCCGGTCGATGCGCGCGACGAAGGTTTCTGCGGACCCCAATTGACACGCCCAAGTCAGGACGTCCTGATAGGCGCCCTCGATCTTCCGTGATGTCCGAGCAATCGCTATGGCAAGCTCGTGGTGGCTGCTCCAGAACTCCGGGATCTTAGAGGCCTTGACGATTTGGACCACGACTGAACGGAACAATGGGTCGGCCGGGGCGAACGTGACGCTGCGCTTGACTTGGATCTCGAGCACGGCCGGACAACCCCGTTCGTCGTGGGCGTAGACGATAACGTCGTCGAGCGGGCGCCCTTCCGACGCTCTTTGGAAAGCGATTCGATCGATCGCAGTGTGGGGCAGACCGCGGGGTTCCGCGCCTGTTAACATAGACAGCAAGTAATGCGCGCCGACTTGGCCCTCGAAGTGACTACCGGCGGGACCACTCGACGCCGGGCTGGTCGCGTTCACCGTCACGCAGCTTTGTCTCCTGTGACCAGTGGATCAGTCCCAAATCCTGACTTGAGATCAGCAAATCATCGTTTGCAGGCCGCAAGCAGAAGCTTGGCTCTTACCCAGAATTCCCGTTTTGAAACCCAATTCAACGTTCGAACATACACCAGACGGCCTGCCTTTGCACCGCTTTCCAGTCCGGTTTGGTCCACGGTCTTTCCAAGGGCACCGGCAAGGGCCGGTTTCACGGCCCGTGCAGCAGCACTGCGGCGGGAATGCGTTAGAAAAATTGGAACTACGGGGCTGGCAGAGAGTTTCGTTTGACCCTTTGCGTAACTGACTCTGTCGGTAAGGTGTTACCGCAGTCTCAACGTCGGGTTGCGTCGCCGCTTGGGCGGCCTGGGCATCGCTCTTGTCGAGGTCGAGGGCAGCGCTAAGTTGCGTTTGGCGGGCAAGCAATTCCTTCAATCGCGTATCGTGCTCGAATGGCCGGTTGGCCTGGGCCTGATAGTCGCTTAGCGTTTTTTCCAGGCGCTCGATTCGGTGCCGTTCGTCCTCGGCGATCTTGTCGAGGGCGCACAGCGTGTGTTCGATGCTCTGTATGGTGCCGGCGGGATTGTCGGCATTGATATGAGCTGCGTAGGTTCCTGCGCCGCGAATGAACAGGTCCGGGACAGGCGCTGCCGGTTTGTGGCGGCGGCCGGCGGAACCCTCTGCCCTCGTACGGACAACCGTTGTCATCCACGCGCGCTATAAGAAGGTGACGGTGCCATAGGAGAGCGCGGACAGAACAATGGAAAAGACACGGACATTTTCGGCACGGAGGAACAACGAATCATGACCTGCGAAGTCGCGGTAATGAACAAGCGGGGCGTGGCGCTCGCCGCCGACAGCGCCGTTACGCTGGGCGACGGCCAGAAGGTGTATCACACGGCGGAGAAACTTTTTCAGCTCTCGTCGTCGGTTGGAATCATGACCTTCGGTGCGGCTGACATAATGGGCGTGCCGTGGGAAACCGTCATCAAGTTGTACTCGCAGAAACTTGGCGGCCGGCCACTCGATCAGTTGGAGCAGTATGCGCGGGACTTCATTCAGTTTATCGAAGGGTCGGAATCACTGTTCCCGGAGTCGGCCCAGCGCCAATCGTTCCGGCAGGCGGTTGGCGGCTATTGGAGCGAGCGGTATCTCGATCCCCTGATGAAGCGTCTTGAGGGAAAACCCAAAGGGCCGGCGAAACATGCCAGCGCGATATTGGAGGAGTTGATCGCCAAAGACCATGAGGCGGATTGGAAGGACTCAAAGCCGCTTGAGGAGATGGGCGACGGGTATGGCGAACGGGTTGTCGCCCGATACGATTCGGTTCTTAACGAACTGGAAAAGGAGATGTTCGGGCGATTCAAACCGTCGCCCAAGGTGCGCGCCGCGCTGCGCGCGACAGCCCAATATATGTATGCTCTCGATGGATGGAATCCTGATGCTTCAAGCGGCGTGGTGATCGCCGGCTTTGGTGAAGTCGAAGCGTTTCCTGTTGTCATGTGTTATCAAGTCGGGACGGTTGCGGCGGGCAGGCTGCGGTTCGCGAAGTTCGACGGTTGCTGTTCGCACGTGGACCACGAAACCGATGGGGTCGTGACACCATTCGCGCAGAGGGACGTGATTGACACGTTTTATGGCGGCATAGCGCGAGAGCTGAAAGAGAAATTGGCGGACATTGTCTCCAAAGGTGTGGCAGGATGCCTGAAGAAAGCGGGCAAGGGGCGTGTTCCAGAGCTTTCAAAAAAATGCTGTGATGAGATCCTGAAGGCTGTTGAGAGCGAGGGGCAGGAGCATTACGCGGACCATTTCACCCGCGCGGTCGCAGCCCTGCCGCGCCGGGAGCTCGCGGGGCTTGCTGAGGCGCTTGTTAGCATCACGATATTCACGGCGAAGATGTCGGCGGATCGGCAAGAGACGGTAGGCGGCCCCATCGACGTTGCGCTGATTTCCAAGGGCGATGGGTTCGTTTGGATCAAGCATAAGGACCTCAGCCGTGACCCTTTGGTTCTGTAAACACAGGGGCCGGCGCGGGCGGCCCGATGATATATTTCGAGCGCGAGCTCGACGAGCGGGGGAGCCGGTTATCACTTGAAAGCTTACGACTCGTTCCGCCTTTATCTGATTCCCACATAGCGGTTCAACGCTTCGGCTAAGCGTTTCGCTCGCCACTCACAAAACTCTTGATACTTGTCGAGCATGAGGAGATCGCCGGCGGCTTCGCCAAAAAACTGAATACTAGCGGCTTGGCGTTGCGATGGCTTTAGAGTATTCAGCACCTCGTCGCCGTGCCGGTCTCCGAATTCCGCGTTTGTTGATCTACTCAATAGAGCAAAATTCGCCGGTCGATTTACCGTCTCCGAGTACTCGCCAGCCTCAAAAAGCGCGTGGCGCGCGAAGATGTGATGAACTGTAAGGTCGCCGCCGGGCGTCGAACTTCCGTCGCGCGCCAAATCGTCGATCGTCCTCTCAGTCTCGAGCCAGTCAGTTGCGTTTTCGCTGACCAGCCAAGAATGCATAACCTGCGTCGCTGGTCCCCACAATTGAGCACCCTGCAAGAACTCATCTGCTTGAATCGCTCGACCTTCATTACGGTGCAATGCACCAATCGCAGCCTGAACTGGTGAACCCTTGGTGTCTGCCAGCCCTCGTAGGAATCGATTGATCGTGGTTTCGACCGAACCTTGAAAGACCTGACGCAAGGCGGTTAAACAGAGCCAGCGACGTAACGCCTGTTCATCGCTCGATGTGATTTTGTAGTTGGCTCGATCGAGAACCGCAGCTAGCACGATGAGCGCGTTCGCCGATGGAACCAGAATGCAACGCGACCATCCCATCTTCTCGTCGGCGAACAGTAGCGCTTCATTCACTGCCCGCTCTGTTGCGCTCCAGGAATCCTTGAGCTGACGCCCGTGAGGGCCGGGCGCTTCCATCCAATCGTCTTTCAATCTTGCGAATTGAGCGGATTGCCGATGAAAGACGACGAGTGCGCGGAAGGCAAACGAAAAGCCGAAGCCCAGCCTTTGAGGCAGCTGCTCAGAAACGAACTCGCGCATGCGTCGCAACACCGTGACAGTTGTTCCTCTCGCCAGCTCAGCCGCTCTCACATCTCCTTGGCGAAGGGCTGTGCCGCCCTTGTTGAGCCTATCGAACACCAAAACGGCGTCCTTATCTGAAATGTCTGATACGGTTGTGCAGGGTACTAGTTGATCCAACATCCTGCACGCCTGATCAAACACCTTCATCGCATTGTCTACCCGCTTATTACCCCATCCGGAATCCTTGAGCGAGTCTTCTGTTTCGCGCCGCAAATCTTGGTTCTGGCCGGAGAATAATTCGCTGAGCGGAATCAGCGAAGGATCGCTTTGGTTGACTCGGCGTGCGACCGTCTTATTTCCAGCATATGTCACAAAAAGGCGCGTAATGCGCTTGGCCTTCAGATCCGTCGCGCCGAGGTCTAGATAGGAGCGCAATAGATCACCGCGTTTGTCCTGACCTGAAAACAAGCCAAAAGCCGCTTCGAGGCTCGTAAGGCGTTGCTGACCGTCGATCAGATAGCCGCTGAACGACTCCGAAATCTTGCTCCCGCCGAAAGCTTTAGGCTTTGGATCCAACGCATTGCCGATCGGTCTCCATAGGTAAAATCCGCCGATCGGAAGCTCGCGCACCAGCGAATCAAGCAGGTTGCAGATCTTCCTCGGTTTCCATACGTAGTCGCGTTGAAACTGGGGAAGCAGAATGTAACCTATGTTGAATTCGTGTACTAGGTCGCGAAGTGGTCGTGTCGTCGTTTGCGTTTTCATTTGGCCCTCTCGGTCTGACCCGGAAATCGATGAGGTAATTCAGCTAGTGTTAACCTGACGGAGCGGAGCGACCGTGTACCTGACATTCGCATTGATCGGCGTATTTTCCGTCTCTGAACTCCCCGCCTTTTGCAAACAACTACGTTGCCTCGGAGCGATCTTATCGAGCTTCGACACGTGAGCATGGCCTAAAGACTGATCGTTGATAAAAAACTGTCGTCATGCGCATCAGCTAGTAATTCGGATGTGCCAACCAACATACTCGCCCCGCGTATAGCGCTCATGTCCAACGGGGCTCTCATTCTCACTTGTGCCGCCTGTATGTGCCACCTCCTCGCGGAACTGGCAGCTTTAGTCGGACTTTTAGTCGTGACCAGTCGAAGTAGTAGCGCTTGCCCTTTTCTCTGTCCCGCCAAGTCACACCGCCGCCTCGAATCTCGAGACTCCCGACCTTTCGAGTGCCGCGTCTCGCGATCACTTTGACCAGGCCATCAACGGGTCCTCTCACCCCCGCCCCGGCTGCGCAAATCAATTCGACCCGTGCCTCGTGATGCGGAGTTTGTTTTTTCATTAGCGGTCCTCCCTGAGCTCTCAGCCTATTCAACACCCTGCTTTCTCGAGCCTAGCCTCATCGAGCATTCTTTCTGCCTATCAATTGTCAAGCTCGTAAATCCGTCAGCGGACTCCGATGCCGCGAGCATTAACTAATCAGTTTTTTGATAATTTCTTTTTTTTCTGGTGAAGGGCGGAGAATTGCGTCAGCGCGACGGGCGAAGTCGGTCCCCGCCTGGAAAACGATCGACCACAAATGCTGATACGTTGGGAGAGGGTCGGGTGTGTGCTGAAGACCAACGCTGCGAAGACGATTTGAGATTTCCTTGCACACGTTAGGTCCCAGCCGACCTACAGAGAGAAGTTTGCGTAAATCGCCCATCTCGACGAGGAGCACACCGCCGTTTCGCGCAACCCGCTTCGCCAAATTATCAACATTCGTGAGTTTGCCTTTTGACATCTTTGTCACTGAAGTGCCCCTGTTTCTTGGCGTTTATGTCTGGATATCATTTTGGACGAGATCATTCAAACAAAAAGAATATTGCAGGAAAATCGATGGGGAGGCAGTCCGCAGATGGATGCCTGAATGCGCTACCGAAGTTGAGCGAAGATTTCACGGGTGACCCTTGCAGACCCCAGCTGGAGCCAATCGATATATCGCATGCGGAGTCTCGAACTTCAGTACGAGGTGCCATTTGTAAAGAGGAACCGTTGCGAACGGTGCCTGTCCACGCCGTCGGGAGCCTTTCATGAAAAGTGACCCTTTCACCAAACGGTGAAACCAGTTCCGCAGACGATGGCCCGTGGCTATGTCCTTCAGATTTTGTGTCCAGCCGGGGGTCGCGAAATCCGGGCGAGCTTGTGATCTTTACAGAAGACCGGTCTGGGCGGTGTGCTTGGCCTGTTGAGTAGCCGAGGCGCGAGCAGCACGGACCGTTTGGCTTCAGTTCGGGGTGGGCGAGGAAATGACGTTACCGCTTGCGGGCATCCGTACCGTGGGCCGGGACGAGGCCGAACTGCCGTGGTTGTTGGCGGCGGCTCTGTCGCCGGCTTCGAGACTTGCGCCCAGCGAGTGGCTGCCTTGAGTTGAAGAACCGGATTCCGCTCCCAGCGACTTCCGGCTCGTGAGAATTCGGCCCAAACCATAGCCCGCCATCGCGGCTTCGAATGCGTGGCTCAGATTGAGCGAAACGGCGCCGCCAACGACTGAGGC
>Ga0187862_10006729_pt1 | contig 10386 bp, 8 predicted proteins | sample June2016WEW_10_1_FD_133003 | JGI IMG/M metagenome (GOLD analysis project Ga0187862, IMG submission 133003) | Peatland microbial communities from SPRUCE experiment site at the Marcell Experimental Forest, Minnesota, USA - June2016WEW_10_150 | ecosystem: Environmental > Terrestrial > Soil >... | reverse complement strand
GCAGCGGTTGCGGCATTGCTCGAGCAGATCGCCGGCGCCCTGGCGGCAACCGGGATGCTGACCCTGCTGGCGGGTTTGCTGGTGCTGGTCAGCGCGGTCGCCGCCGGTCAGCGCCGCCGCACCCGCGAGGCGATCATCCTGCGCGTGCTCGGCTTCACCAGTGGCCAGATCCGCGCTGCCTGGCTGGTCGAGTTCGCCCTGACCGGCCTCGCCGCGGGCCTGATTGCGGCGCTGACCGCAACCGGCGCCAGTTATGGCGTTGCGCACTATATTTTACACACTGATTGGTGGTTCTCATGGCAGATCCTTATTTTCACACTTGCGGGAGGACTCGCTACAATGCTTGTGTTCGGCTATGCTGGCCTGAACGCCACGGTGCGTGCGCGGCCAGCGCAGTTGCTGCGTAATGAGTAGCCCTTAGAGAAGCGTATCGAATACCTGGATTGACCGCCTTGCATCGCCCCAGTGTTGGAGAAGTGTTGGAGAACCGAAACTTGAATGAACCGGGTGTTCGTTAGCCCGAACCTCGCCTGATCTGGGCCGCAAATTGCCCAGGCCCTGCGGGGTCCCCGTCTTGAATAGTAAGGGTCGATCTCCAAAATGAGAGGGCGACTGGCATAACGCCGAAAGGAAACAGGGTACCATGGCTTTTAGTCCCGACTCACGGGCTTATCCCAATCAGTCAGCGACGACGACTGCCGTACTGGACGCGGGCCTTCGGGCCTACATGCTCCGCGTCTACAACTGGATGGCGTCGGGACTGTTGCTGACCGGGGTTGTGGCCTTTGCGATCGCCCATACCGGAGCGATCGATGCGTTCTTCCCGGTAATGCAAACCGCGTCGGGCCGCATGGTGCGGGCGCCGACCGCTCTCGCCTACATCGCGATGCTGGCACCTCTGGGCTTCGTGCTGGTGTTGAGTTTTGGCGTGAACCGGCTGTCGACCAGCACAGTGCAGGCGCTGTTCTGGGCGTTCTGCGCGGCAATGGGCGCCAGCCTGACCAGCATCTTCGTGGTCTATACCGGTGCCTCGATCGTGGAGGTGTTCTTCATCACCGCCGCGACCTTCGCTGCCACCAGCCTCTACGGCTATAGCACGAATACCGACCTGAGCCGGATGGGCAGCTTCATGATGATGGGGCTGTTCGGCATCATCATTGCCAGCCTGGTGAACATGTTCATGCATAGCGCCGCGCTGCAGTATGCCATCAGCTACATCGGCGTGGTCATATTCGTTGGGTTGACCGCGTACGACACGCAGCGGATCAAGGCGGACTATGTGCAGTACGCTTACGCGGAAGGCACCGACCTGGCGGCGCGGCGCGGAGTGTATGACGCGTTGAGCCTGTATCTGAACTTCATCAACCTGTTCATGTTCCTGCTGCAGATCATGGGCGTGCGGAACAATAACTGAACGTTCCGGCTTTTCGGTACGGCTGACGGAAGCCCCGAGGTATCACCTCGGGGCTTTTGCTTTGCATTGGATCACCTGCGATCTCCGAGGCCACGACCCGTCATTGCGGCGCCTGACGCACTGCCTGTAGAGTTACGTTGAAAACGGGCAGCACATAGCCTTTCTGGGAGACGGAACCATAATGCGCAAACGTTACTTCATGCCGGCATTGCTCGCCGCGATGGCACTTACCTGCAGCCTCGCCTTCGCGCAGACCGTCAAGGTCGGGGTGATCAACACCTATACCGGTCCGCTGGCCGCCGCCGGCGACCAGATGCAGCGCGGTATCGATCTGTATATGAAGCTGCACCAAAAGGACCTGCCGCCCGGCATCTCCATCGAGCTGATCAAGCGCGACGATACCGGCCCCAACCCCGAGGTCGCCAAACGGTTGGCGCAGGAACTGATCACCCGCGACAAGGTCCAGTTGCTGACCGGCGTGATCTGGACCCCGAACGCGCTGGCGATTGCCCCACTGGTGACCGAGGCCAAGGTCCCGTTCATCATCATGAACGCCGGCACTGCGATCATAACCACGAAGTCGCCCTATATTGCCCGCGTCTCCTTCACGCTCTGGCAGTCGTCCTACCCGCTCGGCTCCTGGGCAGCGAAGAACGGCCTGAAGAACGTCTATACCCTGGTCTCCGACTACGGGCCCGGGATCGACGCCGAGGCCGCGTTCACCAAAGCCTTCACCGACGGCGGCGGCAAGATTGCTGGATCGGTCCGCATGCCGGTGACGGCGCCCGATTTTGTGCCGTTCCTGCAACGTGCCAAAGACGCCAAACCGGACGCCGTGTTTTGCTTCGTGCCGGCGGCGAAAGCGGCGACCGCCTTCATGAAAGCGTTCGACGACCTTGGCCTGCGCGGTGCCGGCATCAAGCTGATCGGACCTGGCGACATCACGACCGATGAGGAACTACCTGGCATGGGCGATGTGGCGATCGGCACCATCACCATGCATCATTACAGTGCGGCCGGCGACCGGCCTGCCAACAAAGCGTTCGTCGCAGCCTATAAGGCCGAGTACGGCGCCAAGGATGAGCCCAGTTTCCTGGCGGCGGACTCGTATGACGGCATGGCGGCGATCTTCCATGTCGTCATTGCGCAGCATGGCAACATCGATCCGGACAAAACCATGGATCTGTTGAAAGGCTGGAAGTACGACAGCCCGCGCGGCCCGATCATGATCGACCCGGAAACCCGCGACATCGTGCAGAACGAGTATCTGCGCCGGGTTGAAAAGGTCAACGGTCAGTTGCAGAATACTGAGATTGAAACGATCCCGATGGTCAAGGATCCATGGAAGGAGCTCAACAAGACGAAGTAACCAACCAGGCCTCGGGATGAATTGATGGAGACGGTCCTCGACGCCCTGGTCAGTATCCTGTTCCTTGGCCTCGGCTTCGCGATGGTGCTGTACATCGTTTCGGTCGGCCTGTCGCTGACCATGGGGCTGATGGGGTTCGTGAACCTCGCGCATGGCGCCTTCGCGATGGCCGGCGGGTACATCGCGGTTACCTTGATGAATGCATACCAGGTGCCGTTCGGCCTTGCGCTGGCAGCAGCATTCGTCGTGGTCGGACTGGTCAGTGCGGTGCTGGAACGCACGCTTTATGCGCGGCTTTACGGTGTCGGCGAGCTGGAACAGGTATTGTTCACCATCGGCCTGATCTTCATGGCCGAAGCCATCTTGCGCAAAGCCTTTGGCCCGCTTCCGTTGCCGATGCATCCGCCGGCCATTCTCAGCGGTCAATTGAACCTTGGCTTTCGCACCGTGCCGGCCTATCGCGCCTTTCTGATTGTCGTGAGTTTCGTGCTGATCCTGGCACTTTGGCTTGGCATCGATCGCACGAATTTCGGAGCCCGCCTGCGCGCCGCCGTCGATAACCGGCGCATGGCGGAAGCCATCGGCATCGACACGTCGCTGTTGTTTACCATGACCTTTGCCCTGGGCTCCGGCCTCGCCGCTCTGGGCGGCGGGCTCGGTGCCGACATCCTGGCGATTTACCCGGGGTATGCCGTCGAATATCTGGTCTACTTCCTGATGGTCGTCGCGGTTGGCGGCCTCGGTTCGATCCGCGGCCCATTCGTTGCCGCCCTGGTACTGGGCATTGGCGACACCGCGTGCAAATATCTGGTGCCGGAGTTCGGCGCGTTCTTTGTCTACATCGTCATGATCGGCCTGCTGATATGGCGGCCCGCCGGGTTGTTCGGGCGAGCCTGATCGGTGACCGATCCCGTCATCGCCGCACTGCGCCAGAGCCGTCCTCGCTGGATCGAAACCATCCCCTGGATCGTTGGCGTCGGCGGCTATTTCGTGTTCCCCGACCAACTGCCCTTTGCCAGCCAAATCCTGATCACCATTTTGTTTGCTTTGTCGCTGGACCTGGTACTTGGTTTCGCCGGCATCATCACCCTCGGCCAGGCGGCGTTTTACGGCACCGGCGCTTATGCTGCCGGCATTTACGCGATCCATGTTTCGCAGGAGCCGTTGTCCGGTCTGCTGGTCGCTGCGGCGTCGGCGGCATTGGTCGGCGCGGCCACCGGCCTTATCATCCTGCGAACCCACGGGCTGGCGCAGTTGATGCTGACATTGGCGTTCGCCACCTTGCTCGCCGAGGCCGCGAACAAAGCCAGCTTCATCACCGGCGGCAATGACGGGCTGCAAGGGATCGCGATCGATCCGATTGGCGGTCGGTTCGCCTTCGACATGTTCGGCCGCACCGGCTATGTTTATTGCCTGATCGTGCTGTTTTTCGGGTGGCTGCTGCTGCGCGTTCTGTTGGCCTCGCCGTTTGGGCAGTCGCTGGTCGGAATTCGTGAAAACGTTACTCGGATGCAGGCGATCGGCGCGCCGGTCGGCGGCCGGTTGTTGATCGCCTACACGATCGGTGCCGCGCTGGCCGGGGTCGCCGGCGGGTTGCTCACGCAAACCACCCAGTTTGTCGGCCAAAGCGTAATGAGTTTCGAACGTTCCGGCGAGATCGTGATCATTCTGGTGTTCGGTGGCATCGGCCGCATTTACGGAGCCTTCATCGGCGCCGCCGTCTATATGATCGCGCAGGACCAATTGGCGAAAAGCGAGCCCGAGTTCTGGAATTTCTGGATCGGATTGATCCTGGTGCTGACTGTGCTGTTTGCCAGGGGCGGCATCCTCGGCCTGATCGATCGGTTGCGCGGCCGATGAGTGCGGCACTGGAAACCATCGGGATTTCGAAACAATTCGGCGCGTTGCCGGTCGCCAACGACATTCATTTCCGGCTGGAACCCGGTGCGCGCCATGCACTGATCGGTCCGAATGGCGCCGGCAAGACCACGTTGGTGAATTTGCTGACCGGCCGGTTGGCGCCGTCGGCCGGACGCATCATGCTGAACGGCGGGGACATCACCCGGCTCAGCCAGGCCGCCCGTGCCCGTCGCGGCCTGGCACGGACGTTTCAGATCAACAACTTGTTTCCGGCGCTATCGGTGCTGGAAAACGTTCGCCTCGCAGTGGCCGAACATCGCGGCCTGTTCACCCCGCGCCGCGCGCTGATCGAGGAGGCGTTTGCCATTCTCACGCGCCTCGGCCTGGAGGATGTTGCCGCGACCGTGGTGCGCGAACTGCCGTATGGCAAACAGCGACTCGTCGAAATTGCCATCGCACTGGCTGCGGAGCCGTCGGTACTGTTGCTCGATGAGCCGGCGGCCGGGGTGCCTGGTGGCGAGAGCGGCATCATCTTCGATGTCATCGCGCAACTGCCGGCCGGAATGGCCGTACTGATGATCGAACACGACATGGACCTGGTATTTCGTTTCGCGCAACGCATCACGGTCATGGTCCGCGGCAGCATCCTGGTCGAGGGCACGCCAGCCGAGATCGCCGCCGATCCGCGCGTGCGCGAGGTGTATCTTGGGACCAGGGCGCATGGCTGAGTTGTTGTCACTACGGAATGTCACCGCCGGATACGGCGCCACGGTCGTGCTGGACCACGTCTCGTTTGCCGTCGAAACCGGATCGACTTTGGCGGTACTGGGCCGCAACGGCGTCGGCAAGACCACCTTGCTGACCACGATCCTCGGCCACACGACGCAGCACGACGGCAGCATCGCCTTTGCCGGCCGATCGATCGAGCAATTGAAGCCGTACCGGCGGGCCCGGCTTGGGATCGGCACGGTGCCACAGGAACGGGAGATTTTTCCTTCGCTGACCGTTGAAGAAAACCTGACCGTTGCAGCGCGCGGCGGGGACGATTGGACATTGGAACGAGTGTACACGTTGTTCCCCAACCTCGCCGAGCGGCGCCGCGGCATGGGCAACCAATTGTCCGGCGGCGAACAACAGATGCTGGCAATGGCGCGGGCGCTGATGGGCAACCCGTCGCTGCTGTTGCTCGACGAACCGCTGGAGGGGCTGGCCCCGGTCATCGTCGACCGGCTGCTGCAAACGTTGCAGCATCTGCGGTCGCAGACGCAGCTGACCATGCTGCTGACGGAGCAACATGCCAGGCTGGCACTGGAATTCAGCGATCACGCCATAATTTTGGATCGCGGCCGGATCGTTCACAGTGGGCTGGCGAAAGAGTTGTTAAACGACCCGGAACGTTTGTCGGCACTGATCGGCGTTGCACGGTAAAGCCAGCGAAGGTAGGTCCGGATTGCCATCAGTTACCTGCGTCGACGAGGACATGAAAGTCATGGCTGGCCAAGACGATCTCCGGGCGGAACCTGGCTGCTTCTCGATCATGCCATGAACTAAAACGCTTAACCTCGATTGCCTTACGAAAAGCTCGCTCAAAGGTTTGTCGGTGCCGCTGAAACAAGCGCACAAAGTCCTTCGTACGCACGTTCGGATCGTTGAGGCATTCGCGAAACACCTCTTCCAACACCCGGCACCGGACGGGTTCGCCATCAACCGTCGCCCACATAACAAATGAAGCCAGCTTGCCGCTCCATTGGGCTGCCTCGTCGAACCTGATGTCGGCTTCTGCTGGCTTCGCGGCGGGATCGAACAGTTCCGGTTCCATCTCCCGCCATAGATCTTCGACGCCGAATATGGGAAGGCGCTGTTCATCCACGATCTCTGGAGACTGATTTCGCAGCGTTTGCCAATCACCGCGGACCGCCACCCACGCGTCGTGCACAGAGGCGACCTTCTGCTCATGCGGACTGGCGCCTCGACCGCCTGGACCAATACCGGCCGAAAATGGGTGGGAGCGCAGCCAAACCGGCCCGTAACCAGGAGCCCGCCGTCTTTGTTGCTCATCCATCAAATCGTCCATCGACACCCCCAGAGCGCGGGCGAGGCGGGACAGCGCGTCTGCGCTGCCCGGTTTTCGGCCATTCTCGATATCGGCGAGATAACTTGCGGCCACGCCGGCGGCCGCAGCGAGGGCACGCTGAGTCAGACCCCGTTTTTCCCGCCAAACCCGAACCGGACTTTCGCCGTCCAGCAATCGCCGGGCCTGCTCGCCAGTCAGTGCGTTTTGGCGAACCGCCTCCTTGCCCACGGCCGCCTGCCGCGCCCGGTGACTGCGTACCGCCAGACGGTCCTCCGCATCCTCCAGTTCCGCCAGCAGACGAGCCAGGTCCTGGCGGTTGAGGGTGACCGTATTTTTGGTCTCCGTAACAATCTTGATGGTAGTCATCGATAAACCTCCCTGCGATGTGCGATGCGGTCGACCAGTACGTCGCCATCTTCAATCCGGAATACAGCGCGCCAATCACCTTGCCGGACCCGGTAGGCGTCAGGCTCACCAGCCAGTGCTGTGACGCTGGGATGCAGCGCCGATGGTGTAAGGGCTATTCCCTCCAATCGATCCAGGAGTCGCCGCGCGTCCGCCCTTGGCAGGGCAGCGAGCTGCTTGAAAACGCCGGACGGGATAACCAACGCCACAGTTTCAACCTGCGCTCTTTGAGAGAATTATACAAGATGAAATTCACTGATAGAGTACGCCCGAGTCTCACTGCCCCGAGCTCCCTCCGGCCGATATATTACCCCTGCCTGACCAACCTGACGAACCGTTCCGCCAGCGCGATATCCGCGGCAACCGCCGCGCGCCGGTGTGCGGCCTCGGTATCCTCGCCCCATTGTTCCGCCTGAAACAACTCCTCCAGCGAGCCCAACGCAAACGCCTCCGCCGCATCGAGCTGCGCTTCAACCAGTGCAAGCCCCAGTACCAGACTACCCAATGCCGGCACCGCGATGCCAAGGCCGGCGAGCACATAGGGATCGTATCCACCCACCGCCTGCCGCAACGCATCGATGCTGTCGTGATGCTGGCGAACCGGCACCACGCCGGTCGTCACCCGTAACGGTGCCGCAAACGTCTCAGCCGCCCAATCCAGCCAGGGTTGCCAGGACCGCGCCTGACGGGCGGCCAGTTCCTGCGGAAACTCGGCTCGGTAGCACAACAAGTCGGTCTCGTCGTAACGCGCGATTGCGTCTTCTATCGGTGCCGGATCGGGTGCGATGCGTGCACGCGCGGTGCCGGCGATCCGGGTAAATGGCGTATCCGCAAAACTCATGTCGCCGCCTTTGGCGCCACCCGCGAGGCGCCACTCCTCGGCAATTGCCGCGGCCAGAGCAGGCGGCCCAACCAGCAGCACGCCGCCGGTCGGCAAATGGATCGGCTTGCCGTCCAGCAGTATGCGATGCTGCTCGCCGTCCCGGGTCAACGTCACCGTGTCCCAGAACCGCTTCACGGCTTCGCCCCAGGGGGTGTTGATGCGGCCGGCGGCGGTTCGGCTGGCGCGGTTTCGCGGGCACGAGCCAGAGCGGCAGGACACGGATTGCCGCCACCCGCCGCACCCATCACATCCTTGCCGCCCAATAACAATCCACTCAGGCCGTGGCCAAAACCTTTCGCGGAAATATCGATTTTGGCCGAGGGTTCGCGTAACGGACCGCTCACCCGCACCGGCAGCGCGATCCCCGTGCCGCCAATTTGCGCCCTTGGCCGCACCTGCAGCGCCATGGTCTCGCGTCCCAGGTCAACCTCGCCGTCGCCGCTGACAATCAGCGCCGGGGTGTTCAATGCCACCGGCGCAATCGTTGCGATGCCGGATTTCAGGTCCGCCCGCAAGGCGAAACACCGCAGCTCGGTCTCATCCGGGCCGGATAAATGCAGCGGCTGAACCCGGTCCAGCCAGGCATTCATCATTTTGGTATCGAGTTGGCCTCCCTCGATAGCCACCCCGGCCCAACCGTCCAGCGAAGCGGCAATTGCATGCGGTGAGTCGCCCGTACCGGTCAGATCCGCCTGCACCTGAGCAGTACCGCTCGCAACCTCCGGCAAGCCAAGCGCGCCCAACAGCGGCTGCACCGCGAGCGCCGGAGCGTTGACCGTCAGATGCACCACCGGCGGGGTTTTCGTTGCATCCGCCAGCAGCGTCCCACTCATTTGCTGATCCGGCGCGGCAATCGAGAACGGCGCCACGCGCAGTTGCCCGTCGTTCACCGCAGCCACGCTGTCGATCTTGCGAATGTCGACACCATGGAACCGCACATCGGCCAAAGCAAGTTTGAGGTTGGCATCGATCGCGCGCAGCAGATGGAACGGCAGCGTGCTGTCGGGGATCAGCAGTTTGTCCGGGGGCGAAGCCGGTTCGCTCGGGCTCGCTTCCGGGGTCGTACTCGCTTGTGCCGGCGCAACGGTGCCCCCCGGCGCGGCACTGGCCAACAGCATGTCAAGGTCGAGGCGCTGCGACGCCAGCTGAGCCTCCACCGAGAACCCGGGGCCCGCCGACTTTGCCAGGCGGGATAGCGACCACTGCCCGGTCAGGTCGCCGGCATTCGAGGTAAACTGAAACGGCACCGGACCCGGCGCGTCGGTCAGCCTGGTCTGCAACGCCACCGCCCGCAGCGCCGGCGGCGCGCCGTTGGTCACCTGTAACGGTTTCGGCACATCCACATTCACATCCAGGGCAAATCCGGCGAGCCGGGTCGGCGCCTCGATGGTTCCCTTGATCGAAGCCCGCGCCGAACCGGCATTCCACTCCAGATCGACCGGGACCGGCCCCGACGCGCCATGGCTGAGCCAGTGCAGGTCGCCGACAATGCCGTTGATCCCGGAATCGATACCGTCTCGCTCGATGCCGCCGACAATCCTGATCGGCTCGTCGCCCTGTGCGCCGATGGTCAGGTTCTGCAGCGTTGCTCCATCCCCGAGTATGTCGAGATCAACCGATGCCACCGTGACCCGAGCCTTCGAAATGGTGGGGGTAGGTCCGCCGCCGTCGCTCACTTCGGCGTGCGCGGACACCGACTTCAGTGACGCCAACGGCAGCTCAGGAAACCAGGGCGCGAAAATCGAGGGGTTGGGCACTTCGGTGTCGATCGCCAGGGTGTAACCGCGACCGGCAAACGGTTGCTCGATCTGCCCGTCTACGGTCAGGGTGGCGTCGCCGGTCGCCAGCTTCAACGCCACCGGCCAGGGTCCGGTGCCGGGCGTCGAATCAGCGAGGTCGGTCGGTTCGGCGCGTCCGGTCAGGTTGATCGTGCGGCCTTCGTAGCTGATTGCTCCGGTCAGCTCGGCCGGCTCACCCAACGGCGCATTCAGCTTCAGCTGCGTCACCTGCACCTCATGACGTTGCCCGTACTGGGCGTCGAGCCAACCGACTTGCCCATCCTCCACACTGGCGTTACTGAACCAGACCGCAAGTCGCTGGCGTACGGCGGCATCTTCCGGCGGGGCTTCCGGTATTACCGGAGCCGCTTGCACCGGCGGGACGGTTGCCGTCGTTGCCGGCGCCTCACGGGAGAACCGCCAATTGGCACGGCCCGCCGCATTGGTTTCCAGCAGCAGGTCAGGCTGCACCAAGGTCACATGGTCGATTTCCAGCCGATGTTGCAACAGCGGCAGCAGCGCCAGCCCCACCTCCACGCGCCCCACGGTCACCATGCTGGGCCGCGAGAAGCCGGGCGGATTGGCCAGCGCCACATCCTCCAT
>Ga0187862_10006727_pt1 | contig 10390 bp, 5 predicted proteins | sample June2016WEW_10_1_FD_133003 | JGI IMG/M metagenome (GOLD analysis project Ga0187862, IMG submission 133003) | Peatland microbial communities from SPRUCE experiment site at the Marcell Experimental Forest, Minnesota, USA - June2016WEW_10_150 | ecosystem: Environmental > Terrestrial > Soil >... | reverse complement strand
GCCATAAGCTGATTTTCCCGGGTAAGACGCTCCATTGGTTTAGATTCAAAAGATGTATCGTCGTTGTCTATATAATCGACGATTTCAGGCTCGAGCACAAAGAAGCCGCCGTTTATCCATCCCTCTCCGGTTTGGGGCTTCTCGGCAAAGGTCGATACCCTCTCGCCGTCAAAGCTCAAATCACCGAAACGCGCAGGTGGTCGAACAGCGGTAATTGTGGCGATTTTGCCGTGATTTCGATGGAACTCAACGAGTTGGTTCATATGCACATTCGAGACACCGTCACCGTAAGTCAGCAGAAAGGGCTCTTTCCCGATGTATTGGGAAATCCTCTTTACGCGTCCACCTGTTTGAGTTTTGACACCCGTATCCAGCAGATGAATCGTCCAGTCCTCGGAATGTCCGTTGTGAACCATCAAGTCCCCCGTGAAGAGCCGGACTGTCAGATTGCACGTTCTTTTCCGGTAGTTGATGAAGTAGTCCTTTATGATCTCACCCTTATACCCGAGCGCTACCACGAACTCAGTGAAGCCATAATCGGCAAAGCTGCGCATAATGTGCCAGAGTAGCGGTTTGCCACCGACTTCAACCATGGGCTTGGGTTTGACGACCGTTTCTTCGGAAAGACGGGTGCCCAATCCTCCTGCCAAAATTCCAACCTTCATCTTTTGTCCCCCTTTTCAAAAAACTGACGTCGGGCACAGCGCGCTCTTGTTGATCAGGCTCTGCTACAAGCTCCCCAGCCCGCCGAAAAGTCTGGAATAACGTCCGGCGCTGGTTTTCGATCACATGTGAAGCAAATATCCTGCCAAAGGAAGCTTCTGGTGCTGGTGGCGAGTCTGACCGGCCGGCGCACATCCTGAGATTTCAGGCAAGAAACTGCGGCGGATCACGGTTTTTTTCGGAAGGGGATGGATTTGGAATTATTCGGCCCAATAAAACAGCCGTCGAAACAATCACGGGGAAAAGAGGTATCGCAGGCCTTGTATTTTAAACGCTTTGCGGCTGGCTTAAAAATACAGGCGAAACGCAGGACACGCTATACTGTGAAGCCTCTGCGGTTTAAGCATAAAAGGGAGTTCTACAGGGGCAGTTCGCCTTCTTCTGCTGACCCGCTTTGGCCCATATGTTTGTATATTATTATTTCTTCTCTATATTCCACACCGTATATGAACAGCATTATCATGGCGAAACTGAGAATGAGCGGTCCATACAGGATGCCTTTCAACCCAAAATACTGAACTCCGCCAAGTATAGCTAAAAAAATGTAGAAGGGAGACATCTTGGATTTGCCCTGCATTAGAAAGGGACGGACGAAATTGTCGATGATTCCGCTCGCCACAATGGACCAGACTGCCAGAAAAACGGCTGATTTAAACTGGCCCAGCAAGACTAGATAGAGCGCGATTGGCACCCATATGAGATAAGTCCCTACAAGCGGGATGAGGGAGGCCAGGCCAGTCATGGTCCCCCAGAAAAGACCCGGGAAATTCAGGATCGAGAAAACGAATGCCCCTAACGATCCCTGGCAGATCGCGGTAATGAACGTACCCAGGAGCACAGATTTGGTAACGACCCTGATGCCGTTGATAATCCGGTCTTCCTGCTCGGCCCTGAGAGGTGAGTAATAACGGATCGTGCTCACCATTTCCCTGCCGTCGCGCACAAGGTAAAACGCAATGAAGATCATAACGAAAAACTGCGCAACCAGGCTCGCCACGTTGCCGAGTATGGAAGCGGCTTTTCCCAGCAGAAACTGCCCTATGTTCTTGCTAAGATAGAGCAGATTGTTGGTGATATCCGTTTTGTTTATCTCAAGGAAAGCAAACCGATCCTGCAATTTGGCCAGATATTCATTGATCCGGGGGTCCTGGGCCAGTTGTTGTAATTTGCCTTCCCGCAGCCATTCGTTGGTTTTGTTTACCGTATCGAGCCCCTGCGCCACCAGGGTGGAAGTAAAAACAAAAACCGGGATTGCTATCACGAAAGTTATTATGAGTACGATTATCATGGCCGCCAGGTTTTTTCGCCCTTTGAGGCGCCGCTCCAGGTAGATTTGCAGAGGATTGAAAATCGAGGCCAGCACAATCGCCAGGATGAGTGTATCTATGAATGGAAACAGAATTAGATATGCCAGGTATATGGAGACTGCGAGGACGAGGATCAGAAATGCCCTGTAGCCCTTTATTCGCCCGGCTCTCTCTTGTGTAGTGTCAGAATCCGCCATACGAATCGGCTCCATGGCGCATTCACCGCGCAGGGGACACAACGCAGTTCAGCGCAACCATAAGAGTCAGTTACGACCAAGGCGTTGGAAGATCGCGAAGCAGCCCCGTGCATCGCGCGCCTCGCCCAACCGGAAATGACTCACCTTCCCTTAAGCCCGCTTATCACGTCTTTGATCATTCTCCGCGCTCTGGGCCCCTGCGGGTGACTCTTGAGGCCTTCCGGCTCGATTGGACCGCGTTGGCGGCATCCCCCAGTTCGCGATAGAGATCCGATTCGAGCAAAAAGATTTCCTTCAGTTTCGCGGGTTGTCTCTGATAGAGCAGTTCGGCCTTCTTTGCGAATTCCAGGGCCTTGCGTTTTTCTCCCTTTTGTTTCCACGCCCTGGCAAGGAGAATGAAAGCTTCACCATTGCGGGCGTCTATCCTGACGGCCTTCTCGAGTGTCCGGATTGCAATGTCCGGTTTTCCCCTTTCCAGTTGCCCCCTGGCTTGACTGACTTGTTGCATCGAGGCTTGGCGTTGAGGCGATTTTGACGCTTCCTGTTTTTTCAATTTCTCCGGATGCTGCTTATTTGCGGCCGTTGGCGCCGGTCGAACCCCTAACTCCTTTTGCGCCGGAGGCTGAGCAGGCGGAGGAGATGCGGGCGTCTGTTGACTCATAACCTCTGGGGCCCGCGCTGCGGGCGGAACCTGCTGAACGACAGGCGCAGCGGGCTGCGGCGCTGAGTAAGAAAGTGACGCGGGAGGTGAAATATATTCGGGGGGGATATAGACTTGTTTTTGCTCGCACCCCGAAAAGGCGATGGCCGTTAACAGGATAATCAGCACGCCCTGACGGCGGCGCCTTCGGGTTCCTGTTGCGAGATCGAGACTCATCGATGCCTCCCCGGGGGTGGCGCCCCATAAGCGCTCACATAAGAAACCGGACATGCATGATTGCAATTTCATAAAGTGTGAGAAACCCGTACTGATGGGCATAGGCCTTCAAGGTCTCCGCCATTTTATTATCTGTTATGAATAGTGCAATAACCATTCGGCCTGCTTTCGGATAAAAAATCCTCCAGCTTCCGTTCTTTACAACGGGTAGTCGCCAATTGACCTGAATCCGGGCAAATCACTTCCTCAACGATTCCGGGCGGCGCATCGAACTCTTGAGGTTGAATCCACGGCCGCACCAGGTTCATAAACCGCGCCCAGATGTTCGCCGCGCCCTGCGCCCCGGTAAGACCCGTCGGGCTGTTATCGTCATATCCCACCCAGACCAGGGCCAGCAGATCCGTCGTATATCCAACGAACCATGAGTCCCGGAACTCGCTTGTCGTACCAGTCTCACCTGCACACGTGAAGTCAATCCCGAGTCGTTTAAGCCCCTTGGCCGTCCCTCTTTCCATAACCCCCTCAAGAAGGCTTGTTATGAGAAAGGCTTTTGCAGGAGAGGTCACCGAAGAGAAGTCGATATGCCTTCGCTCAAGGACGTCCTCATTCTCTGCCACGATCTCCTTGAGGCTGAGCAGATAAGGCTTTTGCCCGTCGTTGCCTAGAACCGCGTATGCCCTGGCGAGTTCCATGGGGGTCAGCTCGAACGAACCCGTCGCAAGCGACGGCAGGTCTCCGGGTAGCGATTCTATACCTAGACTCCTGAGTGTCCCGATTATTTCATTCAGGCCCGTTTCGACCGCAAGGTTTACCGTTGCTGCATTGAGCGACTGCTCGATGGCTTCGCGCAAAGTGACCTTACCTCGATACCTGCCGTCGAAGTTTCTTGGGGTCCACGAAACGCCGTTAAGTTCGTAGGGCACAGGCAGATCGAAAAGCCAGTCGCTGAGTTTAAAGCGGTCGAACGCACTAAGATAGATGAAGGGTTCGAGAGCGGACCCTGCTTGGCAGCGTCCCTTGAGAGCCCGGTTGAAGCTGCTCTCAGCGTAGTCTCTTCCCCCGACCAGAGCATAGAGTTCTCCGGTTTTGGGCTGCAAGGCGATCAAAACCGCCTGGAGCCGCCTAGAGGGTTTGGATTCATCTGAGGCTGGTTCCTCGCCGCTCTCATTCTCAATTTCAGCAAGGCCATCCCGAATCGCCGTTTCGGCGGCGGCGGCCATTTCAGGCTGAAGGGTCGTATAGATACCCAATCCCTCCGAGGCGAGCGTCACAGGAGCGTAAAGCTCTTGCGCCTGCATGCGTACATAGTCCACAAAATACGGGGCTATGCGGGCGGAGGAGGATGCGGGAGGCACCCTCAAGACTTCCAAGAGCGCTGAATCATATTCAGAGAGCGATATTTTGCGAAGCGCGAGCATCCGCTTCAATACCAGGTTTCTGCGCTCCAGGGCGGCCTGACGGTTTACAAGCGGTGAATAATTGTTGGGCCCTCTTATCATCCCCGCCAGGGTGGCAGCCTCCGCAAGGGTCAGGTCCTCGACGTTGCGCCCCAGGTAATATGCCGAGGCTTCGCCAATTCCGTGTATAGCAACACTGCCCTTCCGTCCCATATAGATTTCATTCAGATACATCTCCATTATGTCATTTTTTTTGTAAAGAGCTTCCAGGATAAGAGACATGGAAAATTCCACGAATTTTCTGCTAAAACTGCGTTCGGATTCCAGGAAGTAGTTTTTTACGAGCTGCTGGGTGATCGTGGAACCGCCCTGAACGACCCGGCCCGCTTGAAAATCAGCGAGCATCGCCCGAAGTATTCCGAAAAGGTCAATGCCGCTGTGTTCGTAAAAGCGGTGGTCCTCGATTGCCACCACAGCATCGATCAAACGCTGTGGAACCTGCCGGATATCGATGAGCATCCTGCTTTCGCGTTCGGGCCCAAAGAGGCGCGCTATTTCCAGCGGCTCCAGCTCAAGGAAGGAAATCTCCTCTTGCGGACTGCGGATTGCAGCGATCCTGTTTTGCTCAAAATCGAATTCGACGAGCTTTGACGACATAAAGATGCCCGGGAACTGGAAATCCCTCAGGTGCGCAACCAGAGTGTTGCCCCACGATTTAAACTCGCCGGCGAGCAGTGGTTCTTTTGAGGCCTCTTTATAGCGTCGCTCCTCGAGCATATGCCTGAGCTGGCCCAGTGAAAGCGCCTGGCCGCGATAGACGGGGACCGTTGAGGAAAAAACCCGCGCCGGCACGCTCCACCTTCTCGATGAAAAGCGGTTCTTGATTTCGTTGTAAAGATAATAAGAGAAGCTTGCAGCAAAAAAAGCGGAAAAAAGAACGAATAGGGATAGACCCCACAGTATGTATCTGCGCCGCTTCGGTTTCTTATTAAAAAGCTTCATGTGGACGATCTCAGATCTTACACGCTACTCGTTTCTGTCGAACCTGACAATGCATTCCAGATGCGGCGTATGTGGAAAAAGATCGATTGGCTGTACCTCTTTTATGTTGTATGCCCCGAGAAGCAGGGCCGCATCCCTGGCCAGACTTGCCGGATTGCATGAGACGGCGATGATTCGCCCCGGCAGGATCTCGAGCAGCTTTTGGACCACTTTCGGATGCATTCCAGCCCTGGGAGGATCCACTATCACTACGTCCGGATGCCCGCCCTCCGAAGCCTTCCCGATCATGTCCTTCAAATCGCCCGCCAAAAAAGAACAATTGCTGATTGCATTGATCCGGCAATTCTCACGCGCATCCTGAACGGCATCTTCGACCAGTTCGATTCCGACAACGCTCCTTACACGCGAGGCGATATATAGCCCGATGCTTCCCGTTCCGCAATAGAGATCCCAGACATTCTCGGTTCCCTCAAAGCCGGCAAGCCTGCTGACCGTTTCGTAGAGCTTCTGCGCCCCTGGAGTATTCGTCTGGAAAAAGGAGTGAGCAGATACCTGGAAACGAAGCTCTCCGATCCTTTCTTCGATAAACCCCGGTCCGAACAGTGTACGGCTCGAATCTCCAATGGCAACTTGAGACTTTTTATCATTTATGGAATGGATGAGAGTCGTAACTCGAGGGAATTTCGACCGGAGATGATCTGAAAGCCTGTCCACACTGTGGTCTGCGCGTGGGTTCCCGGAGGTGATAAGATGAATGAGAACCTGGCCGGTGCTCTTTGCCTCCCTTATGACCAGAAAACGCCAAAAGCCCTGGTGAGTGCGAATGCTGTAGGCCGGCAGGCCGCTTTTCACCGCCCATTGACGGACTTCCCGCAGGATGGCGGCGGATTCAAGTGACTGGAGAAAACAGGTATCAATATTGAATACCTTGTCGAAAAGCCCCCTTATGTGAAGGCCGAGCGCGAAAAGGGACTCCCGTCCGAATTCCCGGTCAAGTTCTTCCGCCAGAAGCCAGCGCCTGTCGGAAAAGGTAAATTCCATTTTATTTCTATAGTGCAGCTTTTCGGGGGAGGCAATAATGGGCCCAACTTCGGTTTCGCCAGCACCGGCAATATGCTGGAGGCACTCTACAACGTGGGCTCTTTTCCAGAAAAGCTGAGCCTCATAGGAGATATCCTGCCAGTGACAACCGCCGCAAATCCCGAAATGCGGACAAACGGGTGGCCTATAGTCGGGCGATTGAGACAGCGTCTCGATTACCCTCGCCTCGGCGTAATTTCGCTTCTTCCTCGTTATTCGGGCTTTAACAGTCTGCCCGGGAACGGCCCGGTCCATGAAAACCACAAATCCGTCCGCTTTGGCTACTGCTTTGCCCCCGAACGCGAGCTTCTCAACCCGAAGCTCGATATCCGTCCCTTTGGTTATCTTTTCCACTATTCACCTGATCAGTTCATAACCGATTCACGGGCAGGACCGCTCCCAACGCTGTTGACTGCAGAAAGCACTGCCAGTCAGAAGCGGGGATTGCACCCCTTTGAAAAAGGCCGCACACTGGCTCAATAAACTATTCTATCCCGAAGCGGATTAAAATGGAAACGAATCAATTCTGTGGAGGTTTTCGCGCCTGGTGATCAATTGGCCGGCGCATTTCGGTCCAGCGCCTTTCTGATCGCTTTGGTGAGTGATACAATCGCATATGGCTTCAAAAGCACCTCGCAAATCCCAAGCTCCTCGGGCTCAGTTCCAATCAGGGTGTCACTGAAGCCGGTGCACAGGATTATAGGGATGTCCGGACGCAGGGCTTTACACTTCCTGGAAAGCTCCACTCCGGTAATGACAGGCATGGTCATGTCGGTAATTACCAGGTCAAAGCCGTTCGGGGCCGAGCAGAAGGTTTCCAGGGCTTCGGGGCTGCCGGTTCTTGATGTAACTTTGTACCCCATGGATTCGAGCATCTCCTTCCCCAGTTCCGTCAATGCCTTCTCATCATCGACAAACAGAATCCGTTCGGACCCGAACCCAATCGAATCAGCTACTTCCGCTTCGCCTGGTGTGACCGATTCTGCTACCATGGGAAGATAGACTTTGAAGCTGGTCCCCTTGCCCGGCTCGCTATAAACGCTTACAGCACCGCCGTGACTCTTGACGATGCCCTGGACCGTCGCGAGTCCCATACCGGTCCCTTCTCCAGCCTGTTTGGTGGTGAAATAGGGGTCGAATATCCGCTCCATGACAGCCGCATCCATCCCTTGTCCGGTATCGCTGACCGCGATCAGGACATAACGGCCTTGCTTCAGGCCGCAGGGCGGCGCTGTTATGAACCGGTCGATTTCCAGCCCGGACACATTCACGCTCAGAAATCCTCCCTGCCTGCGCATGGCATGAGCCGCATTCGCGCATAGATTCATAACTACCTGATGGATCTGTGAGGGTTCCGACCAGATTATTCCCTCTTCTGGCTTGAGTTCGATCCTCTTGCGGATTTCGATCGTAGAAGGAAGAGAGGAGCGGAGCAGCTCGAGCGCCTCCTCGACAACGGGCGCCACACTCACGGGCCCTCGCTCCTGTTCGGATCTCCTGCTGAATGTAAGAATCTGATTTACTAAATCTTTCGCGCGTTTGCCGGCCTTGAGCACCTGGTCAAGGGTCTGGCAAAGAGGAGACCCTTCAGGAAGCTTGTAGCGGGAAATCTCCGTGTAACCTATGATGGCTGTCAGTATATTGTTGAAGTCGTGCGCTATTCCTCCCGCAAGTGTGCCGATCGCCTCCATTTTCTGCGCCTGTCGGAGTTCTCTTTCGAGTTTTACCTCGTTTGTGATATCCCGGTGGATGGCCACAAAATTGATTATTTTGCCTGAAGCGTCCCTGACCGGCGAGGCCGTAGCCTCAGCCTCATAGGAGCTGCCGTCCTTTTTCTTATTGCTCAGCCGCCCCGACCAGACCTCGCCCTTTAGCAGAGTTTCCCGAATGTCACCGTAAAAAAGCCTGTCCTGCCTGTCGCTCTTAAGTATCCCCATACGCTGCCCCAGTATCTCGGCTCGACCATACCCGCTCTGGCGCTCAAAGGCCGGGTTCACGTAGTGTATTACGAAGTTGATGTCGGCTATCACGACGCCTTCGGCGCATTGCTCTATGGCCGTCACCAGGCGGGTCCTTTCCGCTTCGGCTCGCTTTTGCCCGGAAATGTCGACTATTGCCCCGATCAGACCTCCAGGCGATCCGTTAAAACCTGAAAACGAAGCCTTGTGAAATACTACGTCATATTTCCCACCCCCGGGAGAATCTAAACTGAATTCGCAGATCTGGGCGCCGGGATTTTTGAGCAGTTCCGTGTCCTTTTCGTGGCAGATTTCCGCCTGTTGTTCGGGAGCAAAATCGAAGAAAGTCCGACCCACAATCTCCATCCGGCTCTTTCCCCATAACCCCTCGAAGGCTTTATTACACCCGAGATAACGGCCATTCACGTCCTTAAAGTAAATGGGCAGGGGGAGCGTGTCGATCATTAGCTGCTGAAACCTCGCCAACTCATGGAGCGCGTCTTCGGCCCGCTTTTGTTCAGTGATGTTTCTGCCCACCGCCTGATATCCGATCAAGCTCCCCTCGAAATCGAATATCGCCCTGTGGGCCCACTGCAGCCATTCGAATTGCCCATCCCGTTCACCAAACCGATGCTCGACCGTACAAACCGGATTCCGACGGTCCAGGCGAGCGATCTGTTTCTTCAAGCTGTCCAGGTCCGCTTCATGGACTTTATCAAGAAAACTACTGCCAATCAGCTCATTGCCCACCGTGTTGAAAAACCGGCAGAAAGCGTCATTTACGAAAATAATGGTGCTATCGGGCAAAAACCGGCAGATGAGTTCGGACTGTTCGTCAACGATAGCGCGATAGCGCGCTTCGCTCTCACGAAGCTCCTCCTCGACCTTCTGCCGATTCCTCACCATTCTGTTCGCCGAATTTGCCAACTTGTGAAATTCCTCGAAGTTGATTTTGCCGGCATCTATTATTGAGCATTCTTTTGCCGCCCGGTCGAAAAAGGAGCACAAAGCCTGCAAACTGGCGTTGATCTTTGCGGAAAAATAGCTGAAAACAGCTATCAGGCAGCAGGTGACGAACGCAAAGAACGCAATTATATACGCTATGCTCTTTGCGATGTTCCTGGATAACTCTTTCTTCTTGGCGGCGACAAAAGCATCCACGTCGTCGAGGTAGAATCCGTTCCCGATCGCCCATCGCCAATCGGGAACACCGCTAACAAAGGAAAATTTTCTAGCCGGTTCCCCCGTGCCTGGACGAGCGGGAACCACATATTCCAAGAAACCGCCATCAGCCTCTCCGGCCAGTCTGATCCACTCCTGCACTATTTTAACCCCATCGGGGTCAACACGGTCCCATTGATTCGATCCAACCTCCTCTTTTTTAGTGCCCGAGGCAAGCAGGACTCCATCGAAAGTGCACGCCGCTATATAGCTGTCGTCACTGGCATGAAGATCGTCTAACCACTGCAATACGTCATTTTGAAGTTGCGTTTCAACCTGGCCCAGATATTCGCCTGTACCAATATACCAGTCAAATGGTTCAAAATACTTTACAAATGACACCTTGGTAAAACAACCTTCCTGGTTTGGCTTATTCCATCGATACTCAATAACTCCCTCACCCGACTCCCCGCATACCCTTCCTAACTCCTTCATAAGGGGTTTTTCGTCGCACAATTTAAGGTTTATCACATTCTGCCCCTCAAATTGCGAATCGTCGTTTACTTCAAGCTGAAGTTTAACAGTGCCACAAAAATAATAATGTAATTTCAGTGACATACGACTGCGCTAATACGCTGTGGCACTACCTGGTATCTTTTTCAGAAGATCAGAGTTCCCGAATGGTGGG
>Ga0187862_10006711_pt1 | contig 10400 bp, 9 predicted proteins | sample June2016WEW_10_1_FD_133003 | JGI IMG/M metagenome (GOLD analysis project Ga0187862, IMG submission 133003) | Peatland microbial communities from SPRUCE experiment site at the Marcell Experimental Forest, Minnesota, USA - June2016WEW_10_150 | ecosystem: Environmental > Terrestrial > Soil >... | reverse complement strand
TCAATATACCCGATGTGTATGCGCCTATGCCGAAAAATGCGGCTTGAGCAAGACAAATCTGACCAGCATAGCCCATCAGAAGACTCAAGCCTATGCACACCAGGGTGAAAATGCCCGCAAAGACCATGACGTCCACGTAATTGGAGATGGCTTTGATTTTGGTAACCAGCATGGGAAAGGAGCAAATGAATACCGCGGTCCCCAGCAGGATCAGCCAGTTTTTCTTGCCCATCCTGATTCCCTAGTATCTCTTGAGCCTGGCAGCTTCCCCGCTGCCGAAAAGGCCTTCGGGTTTGAGGAAAAGAACAAGCAGGAGCAGAACGAGAGCAACTGCGTCCTTGTAACCCGAAGAAAGATACCCCGCGCAGAAAGACTCCGCAAGCCCCAGAATTACCCCGGCAACGAGCGCTCCGAAAAACTGTCCCAATCCGCCGAGCACTGCGGCCCCGAAACCCTTTAGGCCGAGAAGCGCTCCCCTGTCGTATTCCATCATCGAAACGGGTGTGATTATGACCCCTGCTGCAGCCCCGATCACCGCGCTCAGTATGAACGAGAGCAGGACCATGTGCCCGACCGGAATGCCCGCGAGCCTTGCGGCACTGGCATTATTGGCGCAGGCAAGCATGGCCTGGCCATAAATCGACTTTCGAAAAAAGAGGGTAAGCGCGATGATAATCAGGGCGCAGATACCGATAATCCAAAGCGCCTGAGGCTGGATTGCGACCCCGGCAATCCTGATCGGCCCGCCGGAACTGAACGGGGGCAGGCTGTAAGGATCTTTTCCCCACCACAGAAGAGCACCGCCCTTGAGCATAATGGAAAGAGCAAGCGTGATGATTATAAGGGAAAGAACACTTGTGTCCCGCGCGCGCCCGATTATCAGCCTGTCCATCGCCAGGCCGACACATCCCGTCAGAACTACCGAGCAAAGAAAAGCCGCATATAGCGGAAGGCCAAGCGTCCCGGCAAAGAATACCGCAAAAAGGCCCCCCAGCATCACGAACTCACCCTGGGCGAAATTAATGATCTCGGTCACGCTGTAGATGGCGTTGTAGCCAATTGCCACCATGGCGTATATCGCGCCGATCGTGAGCCCGCTTATGGCATATTGAAAAAAGTCGGTGCCCAAAAGTGATTTACGGCCTGGCCGCCTCCTCCCGTTGCCGAAGAAGTCACTTCGTTATATAGGTCCCGCCCACGAAACTTCCGGCATGTTCGTCTAACATTTCATCTGGAAAAGAGTAAACAATTTTTTCTGGAGTTTGAGTATAGCCGCAGCAAAAAAAGATCCACTGGTGATAGACCGGTCATGGATAGACCAGTCATGGACAGGTTATGGAGAGAAAAATGGCAATTTGCAGATAAAACTTTGCACAAAGAAGACCACATCTAACCCGGACACCGTTCTCGCCCCGTTCTCAGAATTGAGCTTATTCCGGACAGCCGGGTTCCGGTTGGCAGGTGACTCCACCAGATAACACGTCGGGTGGAACATCTGTTAGAGGTTCCACGTATTGCTGGCCGATTGCATTCATCATAAGTTTTTGAAAAACCCCGAAGTTAACATCGAAATCGGTGGCCGAATTGCTGCCGCCCGGAACCGGAAGCTGCATTGTTCCAGGTGTTTGACCTAGCGTCAACTTCGTCAGACTGCGGAGTTGATCCAAGGTCTGTGCGGTGTAGAAGACGCGGACAAAATACTGTTTGGATGCACTCTGTCGCAGTTCGAAAACGAGCGCTCCGCCGGGAGCACAAAAATCCGGTTGATATTCGGGCAACTGCCAATGAAGGTTAAGAAGTCCAGCCAATCCGGCCACGTACGCATCAGAGCTGATGACTACAACAGTCCGTGATCTGGCGTTGCCAAATGCTCCACGAAGATTGACGCCATTTACAGCTTGCTGCATCGTCCGGAGTACGTGCGAGGCGGCGTTGGAGCTCTGCACCTGGGCGAGGTAGGGCGAACGCATTTCAATATTAAAATGAATGCCTACAATCCGGGTCTGTTGGGAGATTTGATCCAGCGAGAGCTGTCCCCAAGCCGTCTCCAAGCCATCGGCGTATTGCATGACGAATGGATCGGCGGCATCAATGGTAGTTCCCAGCCCGCCCTCATTAATAATGGCTCCTGTATAATACTCTGGGCCCGAGGGCTCCGGGAGATTGGCAGTGAGGGGAATTGATTGAGCGGTCGGGTCAACACAGGGTGTCGTCGACGACGACGGACAGTATTGCGGTGTAGGGGGCGGTGGCGTTGTTCCTAATGGATAATCGAAGAGCACGCTGCGAATTAGGGAAAACTCGCCGCTCCAAGCGGATGCCAACGTTGTTCCACCATTGAACATTTCCTGAACCTGGGCAGCAGCGAGATTAGTGTCGAGGTTTTTCACCACGCCCGCCGCTATGGGATCGAAAACCGGGTCGGTCGTGCCGATAGGGTAGGAGTTTACGGGCGGAGGCAAGTTCGGTATCAACCCGTTCCCAAATGAGACAGCCGTCAGCCATGAGCGCTCGATGGAATTGGAACGGAAATACGAGTGCAGTGCATCTGTTTGATCGTTGCCCGTCAGCAGCCCCTCGTAGATCAGGTATTGGCGGAAATAGGCGCCAAGCAAGGTTTCCGCCGTCTGCCCGTTCGGGGTCAAACAGCCCGGCAGGACCTCGAACGCGGGGAAAGGCTGGACTGCATAGGTGGCCAATTGTGATGGGCACGTCGTGGATGAGCGTATGCTGTGGCGGCCGAAGATGATAATCTGTTTAAGAGTTGTGCCGTCATTTGTAGCCGTCTGCGCCAGGACCGGAACCTGGAATGGGACGGTGAGCGTAAGCACAAGACCGAGCAGGACAACCATGCGTTTGAACATCATGTTGCTTCTCCCGAGTCGATGGATAAAAGGTAAAGAAGATTCACATCGCTGTTTGCAATTTTTTATTCGGCACTATCATCGTTTTGGATAAGCAGAATTTCTGGCGGGGGCAGGGCGATAAGCCTTACATGAAGTTTGGAGGAGCTGAAGTCCCGGGCCCGTTTTGCCACTTGAGCCTTTTGGGTTGGCATTTTGGTGCGGGGCCGGCATGGCCGCGTGTTGATATTGCTCCTCGTCGTTCCTATTCTGTCAAGAGTGCAGGTGTGGTCCCCTTTCTTCAACCCTGGAACAGGAGCATTTCTATTGCAAATTTTCAAAAACTTGGATATCGAGTCAGCGGTTGTAATCTGCATTACTTTTGTGCTGTTTGTTCTAGCCCTTATTATAAAGGGCTTGACCCATGAGATTTTACTTGAAGCGGGGGTGTTTCTGGTTTCGGTGAAACTTATAATCATGGCCGGCAAAAGCAATGTTATGAAGAAATCTATCGAAACCAAACTTGATGCCATACACGATGCACTTGTAAAAATTGACGAATGCAACGATCGGGATGGCGGCTGATTTTGCCGCTGGTCTTTATTTGCCGGACCTCAAGAAGTGAGCGTGATGAATCGATGGGCGTCCGGTCCCCGGCGCAGAAAAGTGAAGTGAACAGAACGGAGCTTCAACCATGAAACCGATAAGACTCGTTGCATTCACAATGCTTGCGCTGCTCTCAGCGGTCCTGAGCGCGCAGGCCGCTGACCTTTTGCCGTCGTGGAACGATAGGCCTGCGAGGAAGGCGATCATCGAGTTTGTTCAGGCGACCACGGACAAGGCAAGCCCGAATTTCGTGCCGCCCGGGGAGCGCATCGCAACGTTCGACCAGGATGGCACCCTCTGGGTTGAGCATCCGATGTACACGCAGGTGACCTACTGCCTGGAACAGGTCCCGGCTCTTGCCGAGAAGAAGCCTGAACTGAAGAATATGGAGCCGTTCAAGACCGTATTGTCCGGCAACCGGGAAGCGATAGCGAAGCTCTCGACGAAGGACCTCGAAAAAATCTTCACCGCAACGCTCACGGGCATGACTGTGGACGAGTTCGACGCCGAAGCGAAGAAGTGGATTGAGACGGCCAGACACCCGCGCTGGAATCGGCTCTACACCGAGCTGGTGTATCAGCCGATGCTCGAAGTCATGCAATATCTCCGGGCCAATGGTTTCAAGACCTATATTGTTACCGGCAGCGGCCAGGATTTCGTGCGCGTGTACTCCGAGCGGGTGTATGGTATCCCGCCGGAGCAGATCGTGGGCACCATAGGCGCCACCCGGTTCGGCTACGACAAAAACGGCCGGCCGATGCTCACCAGGGAGCCCGGGATTTTGCTCGCCGACAGCAATGCAGGCAAGCCCGAGGGGATTCACATGATGATCGGACGCCGGCCATACATAGCGTTCGGCAACTCGTCCGGCGACCGGGAAATGCTGGAGTACACCCGGGCGGGTGGCGGCGCCCGGCTCGCGCTGCTGGTAATGCACGACGATGCCGAGCGCGAGTATGCCTACGGGCCGGCGCAGGGTCTGCCCGACACCAGGCTTGGCGCCTTCACGCAGGCGCTCTATGATGAGGCAAAGAAAAATGGCTGGATCGTCATCAGCATGAAAAACGATTGGAAGAGCATCTTTTCGTTCGAAAAATAATCCTCTGAATTCGGACGATTCGCACTATAACACCTTGGTGCTTTCCTAAAGGCGGGGGAGGGGGAATTTTCGTTTGAAAGCTTTTTCTTAACAAATCCCTCAATCCCTCAATCCCAATCAGATATTCAACATAGACAAAGGAATAATCTGCTTCCTGCGGCCTGATTCCATGGCCGGGTGGCAGCGTCTATTCCTGGAACACATAGGTACCGGGTGCATCGCTCAGCGGTGGAAGCCCTTTTTCGGGGGCGCCCGTGGAAGGCGGGGCAACAAGAGAAGATGAGTGCTCAGCCAACCAACGCTCGAAGGGGACCCACCAGGAGCCGCTTTGCTCGGGGGTCTTTTCGAGCCAGGAATCGGCGTCAATGCGTTTCTCGCCAACATTGCGGGTGGATATCCGAAATGACCCTTTGGGAAGCCCCGGTTCACTGATTATGCCGGCGTTGTGGCCGCCGCTACAAAGGACAAAAGTTATGTCTTCAGCATTGTAAAAGAAAAGAAACTTGTAGACTGAGTGCCAAGGGGCCACATGATCTCGAAGCGTTGCCACCAGGAAGACCGGGGCCTGAATGTCGCTGAGAAAAACGGGACGATCGCCCACATGATAGCGCCCCTCGGCAAGATCGTTATCAAGGAACAAGGACCTCAGAAACTCACTGTGCATCCGATATGGCATGCGGGTAGTATCAGCGTTCCATGCCATGAGGTCCGACATCGAGAGGCGCTTCTCCCCCTTCAAATAGGCATTAATGAACTGAGACCATATAAGGTCGTTGGAGCGCAGCAACTGAAAGGCCCCGGCCATCTGCCTGGTATCCAGATATCCTTTCTCCCACATGCTGTCTTCCAGATAAGACACTTGGCTCTCGTCGATAAAGAGCATCAGTTCGCCAGCTTCGGTAAAGTCGCTCTGGGTCGCCAGCAAGGTCAAACTGCGGATCCGAGTATCATCATCCCTGGCCATTGCGGCTGCCGTTATCGTGAGAATATTTCCGCCGAGGCAATATCCCAAGGTGTGAATCTTGCTTTCCGGGATTATGGTGGAGATAGCATCAAGCGCAGCCATAACCCCCTGCGTGCGGTAGTCGTCCATTGACATATCGCGGTCCTCCGGCCCCGGGTTTTTCCACGAGATCATAAAAACCGTGAATCCTTTTTCCACCAAGTATCTGACAAGAGAGTTATGAGGGGACAGATCAAGTATGTAGTACTTCATTATCCAGGCAGGTACTATGAGCAAGGGTTCCGAGTAAACCTGCTCCGTTATGGGACTGTACTGAATCAACTCCATCAGCCCGTTGCGGAAAACCACCTTGCCCGGCGTGACGCCAACGTTTACGCCAACGCGAAAAGCTTCAGCGCCGGTCGGTTTTTCCCGGTTCAGCGCCCGTTTGGTGTCCTCTAGAAAATTCACCCAGCCCTGCACCAAATTGGCGCCCCACTGCTCGCGGGTTACTTTCAATACCTCCGGATTTGTCAGAATGAAATTGGAAGGCGCAAACACATCGAGCAACTGGCGCGTCGTGAAGGAGACCACGTTTTCATGATGGCATGCAAGGCCGTGTACGTGAGTGGTCGCGCTCCGCCAGCAGCTCTCCATCATGAGAAACCCCTGAGAAATGATATTGTACGGCCATTTTTCCCACTCGGGGGTACTGAAACGCACGTCCTCACAGAATGGCTCAAAGCAACAAGGATATTCGCGTCCCATCGTTGTGTGGGAAATGTATTCGAAATACTTGGATATTTTGATTAAATATTCCTTCAGGAGTTCTGCCTTTTTCCCGGGTAAATTGGCAAGGTGTATCGCCCAGGAAAAGAAGGCGACCATTATAGATTCGGGGGAAATGCTAAGGGTAAAATTCGATTGCCAGGCATGGACGATACGGTCAATATCCAGAAAATCGATGATCTCAGCTCTTCTCATGTTGCCCTCCCGGTTCATAGAGGTGAGGTTTAATCCTGAATGATGCATCAACTTGACTGCCAAAGGACGCTGGACCGCATTCTTGGATCGGATTCTGCCGAAAAGACTTCAGGAACACGCCAAAGCCCGCGATGTCGCCGAGTTGTGTCCCCAACTCAACCTGGTCAACTTCCTAACCGGTAGTTTTGGTAAACCTTCTGAGCGCCTCAATAATCCACTGCCCGTTCGTATACTGATGCGGTAAAGCCGGCCTATGATGAGAAAAACTTTTCCAGGTTGGAATAGCCGCTGTCTAGGGCGCTCTTTAAACCTTCACAGGCTTTCTTGTTTATGTCCACCCATTGCCTCAACTGCTTCCTCCCCTCCTCAGGCAACCAGGTGGCCCCATCGAAAAAGATGGCCGTTTGGTCCCACATCACAGTCAGGCTGTTGAGCATTCCCTCAGCAGAAGCCCTTTGCATGTCGATCATTGGCTTTAACATTTTGAATTGCTGGTTCATAATTTTTCCGCCTCGACTTTTCTGAGCGTGAACAGATTGGAATCGTATAATACATACTGGCCGCGTGAGGGCTCCACGAATGGCTCTGCGAATGTGTCGCAGGTAAATCGCCCCAAGGCGCTGGCAGCAATTTAATTCCCAACCCTCTTTCATTCAAGCACAGGTCGAAAATAATTCCAGGGTGGAATTACCAAATCCCCGAGTTGATAGCTCCTCTGCTCAATGGAGGCTCAAGTTCAGAGGACAACTCTTTCAATTGATTGGGTATTAGGGTGAAACGGTGACTCGGGCAACGGTTGGAAGCCAGGATGCTTGGGTCACTGCTCAGTGATGGCTCGATCAACGAGAGCCAATATTCAAGTTCTTCGATTGACGGGCATCATGGTTGAGAGATGAATCGGGAAAGGCTGGAAAGGCGAAAGAAAGGTTTGCAACGGGATCTACCGGCCTATTTCCGAAATACCTGAAACTCATGCCCACACTCCACACACCTTTTCTCATAAATCCTCACTGTCGGGACTCTGAGTAATTTTCCCAGCCATGCGACAATCGTGGTAAGGGATAGCGTTGATTGGACATTCTCACTTCCACATTCAGGACACTTCGCTTTTATTCGTGGATTTCGAATAAGCATGGCTCGGCCTCCCCTCTGCTGAATGATGTAGTTGCCGATGTCGATCTGAGTTTCGATCAGTCGGGATAGAAGCGGAATGGTAAATCAAATTGTCCCTGTATTCATATATTTAGGCCGAGAGAATCATTTCGTTGCCGGAATAAGAAGGTTGGGTGAATGCCTGAAAATGGGGATTTTGACCGGTACATTACTATGATCCAGAAACAGAGGGATTCTTTCACCGTAGAGTAGAGTTCCAGCAGGAAAGTTGCGGTTCGAGGAAGCAGTTTAACCTTGATGGACTGTTCAAAATAGCGGATATTCGGCATGGGGTATTACTTAGAGAATGGAGCCGTCCGCGCTCCATCCACAAATACAACGTCTCTCTTATTCATGGTTTTTCTCCCATTTGGTTTTAAGTTTATATATTTTTCGAAATTAATATCTGACCCGAAATTATATCTTCATCCCGCCATCACAGAATATAACCTGTCCGGTAATGAACGAGCTTTCGTCGGATGCCAGGAAAAGTGCCAGATTGGCAATGTCCTGGGGCGACCCCTTTCTGTTCAGCGGCACGATGTACGGCAGCATGGCATCCATCTGCTTGATGGATTCCGGCGGCATGTTTTTCATCATGTCCGTCCAGATCATGCCCGGGGCGATCGCATTGACATTTACGTTCTTCGGCCCCAGTTCCTTGGCAGCGGTTTTGGTCATGCCGATGACGCCCGCCTTTGTGGCCGAGTAATTGAGCTGGCCCGCGTTGCCCAGCGCGCTGGTCGATGAAATATTGATGATTTTGCCGGATTTTTTTTCTCGCATGTAGCAGGCCGCGCACTGAATGCCGTAAAATACGCCGGTCAGGTTGACGGTGACTACGGCATTCCACTGATCGTCGGTCATCTTGTGCAACATGACATCGCGGGTAATGCCCGCGTTGTTGACGATGATGTCGAGTGTGCCGAATTCCTTCACGGCCGTATCCACCATCTTCTGGACAACAGACCGGTCCGCTACACTGCCCAGGACGGCGATGGCTTGGCCGCCTTTGGCCTTGACCTGATTCACCACATTGTTCGCGTCCGCTTCATTGACATCGTTGACGATGACTTTGGCACCCTCTTCGACAAAACGCATCACGATCCCTTCGCCGATGCCACGGCCTGATCCGGTCACGATGGCTACTTTATCTTTCAGCCTCATTAAATCCTCCTATACTGTTTGATTTGGGTCGACTGCTGTTTTTGCAGCCACTGAACATACTGATATATCCGCGCCAGGGCTTTGATAGCCCGTTCCGGCGTGGTAAATTTATCCCCTTGTATTGGCAGTCGTTGATTTCAGTAACCGTGTGCGAATTCTCATCGCCCAGCCAATAGACCCCGATAACCGGCTTATAATATTTCTCCATCAGCCGAATAGACTGTTCATTGACGAGAGCCTCAAAATCAATCTGCCTCTTGATATACTGTTCGGCAAGATCTCGATACCGATTATTCAGCGCAACCGTCGATTCCAGCAGCGCTTTCTTCATCAGTACTTGCCCCAGCCTCCCCGGTTTTTTTTACTCTTTCGCTCAAAATACCGGTCAGTGGCCGAGGATCTTTAGGCCTTGCCTCCCTGGCCTAAACGCCTGGCCAAATTGGCCCGCACAATTTCGCGCGTCAATCCCTTGCCGATCGATTCCGTGGGGAAATGCCGGCGGATGAAATCTATTTCTTCTTCTTTCGGATGCGGTGTCTGCTTCAAATCCGGGGACACCTTCAAATCCCACGGGATTTTCTTCTTGACGGCTTCTACCTTTATTCCAGGGTGAATGCTGGATAGAAAAATCTCCTTCGTCTCCGGATCAAACTCAAAGATTCCCTGGGTGCTGATCAGCTTGGCCGGCCCGCTATTCGGTGTGAAATGACCCGATTTCTCGCGACTGTCGCCCCCGTCCAAATAGCCCGGAGAAGTTATATATGGCAGTTTCTCCACAAACTGTCCGCCGCGCATCGTCAGAATCGTTCTTTTCGCATAAGAAATGAAATCCGCAGCTCCACCTGAACCCGGCAGGCGCACATCGGGGCATTCATAGTCCCCGATCACCGTTGTATTGAGATTTCCGTACTTGTCCACCTGAGCAATACCCAGGAAACAGACATCCACAAATCCGCGATAGGTCGCCGTGAAAGTCGAAAATAAATCCGTTGCGCAGGAAAATCCCCTGAACGACATACAGTCCGCTATGTTATTCATGGGCATCGTCGGCTCGAAATCCATAATCCCCGACTCCATGATGAGCGTTGCATTGGTCGCGAAGAGGGCTTTTGCCAGGGCGCCCGAAATCATGGGAAGGCCCACGCCCAGAACCACATTCTCGTAGTCATGGATTTCCTTGGCGGTGGCGATGATCATCAATTCGTTCAGCGTGTATGGTTTACTCATGGAGCACCCCCTTTTCTTTCATGATCTGTTCGAGTTCTTCCAGGGTCATGCCCAGGGTTCGCTCCTTACCTTCCCCATCCCAGACTGAGGAAAAGGCCGATCCGTAATTCGCCGGCGCCGAATAATACGCCCGGGCCTTGAGAGCGTTGAGCGATTCGAGCCCCAGTGAATCGACATAATGGTTCATGTAGGCGTTATGATCGGCACATCCGTATATCCATTCGTCCAGCAATGCTTTGCAGGTATCTTCCTTCATCAGCCCCAAGGCTAGAATAGTCTGGCCGGCCTTGTCCGCATTGTAGTAGCCGACCACTTCAGTCGGATGGGCGCCCCAGGGCATCTCCACCACGGCGTTGGCCCGGTAGGCCGGAATAATCGT
>Ga0187862_10006710_pt1 | contig 10400 bp, 13 predicted proteins | sample June2016WEW_10_1_FD_133003 | JGI IMG/M metagenome (GOLD analysis project Ga0187862, IMG submission 133003) | Peatland microbial communities from SPRUCE experiment site at the Marcell Experimental Forest, Minnesota, USA - June2016WEW_10_150 | ecosystem: Environmental > Terrestrial > Soil >... | reverse complement strand
GCGGGGTGATGATCGGGAATTCGGGCGGCGGACTCACAGCCGACCGCCCACCCCGTACTGTGAGGATCATGGAAAAACACGACCACAATTTGACGACTGAAATCCTACGCAATCTGGCTTGTGCCATCTGCTACGCACAGGAAGGATCGAATGGGTAAGAAGAAACAATCCGATTTCAACTCAGAAGATCAAGCGGGCTACATCTGGTTCAAGTTCTTTCCCAACGATTGGCTCACCGATCCCGTTGTGAACCGCATGTCTGCCTCCGAGCAAGGCACTTATATCTGGCTCCTCTGCCAGCAATGGATACACGGCGGCTTTCTTCCCGAAGACCTGCAAGTGTGTGCAAGCTTGTGCAAGGATGCACGAACTGGCGCAAAGTGGCTACACACTTACGCAGACGTGTGCTTCCCTGTGCAAGCTTGTAGCAAACGTGCAAACCCCAAGCTATTAAATTTGGCAGTGTTATCGGGAAAAGTGAGGCTTCCCGAAAACACAGAGGAGACTCAGACTCAGAACAGAGAAGAGGGAGACCCAGAGTCGAACATGCCGACAGGCATTGCGTCACCGCCGAAGCAGGGATTTTTCGAGACAGAGGAGGCTGACTGACAATGACGGACTCTATGCGTGCTGCTCAACGTTTCTGGAACCTGCTTGATCGTCCTCCTGAGTTCAACAATGAGGAGTCTGGTCGAGCTTGGGCTCTCATCATGGCTGACTGCCAAGGTGAAGCTGAGATGGACATCGACACCTTTCTTGAGTTCATCCGCCATTGCTGTAAGACCCACGCCTACTCTGCCGAGTACCTAAGGAACGCCAGAGACCCTGCCGTCACCCTCAAGAAGAACCTGCCCTCGCTGCTCAAGCGGTTCAACTCATTCAAGGCTGCTTTGGCAGCCAAAGCGGATCGAGAATCCAAACTCACCAAGAAAGCCGACCGCAAGGAAGTCTTGCACACCCCGACCAAATTCAATCAGGTGGAGGTATAGAAATGCTCGAACAATTTGACGACGAAACCATCGCTCGTCTGCTCAAAGATCAGCCCGAACCTAAGCGTTGGAAGGATATGACGCCTGAGGAGCAGGCTGCCGTCACCGCCCGCAAAGAGAAGCGGCAGCAGGATGAGCAGAACAAGATCATGCGGAGCCGCATCGAGGAAATCTGGAGGCGGAAGGTGCCCGAGCGTTACCAGAGCGTGCGCCTCAAATCCCTGACGCCTTCGCCCAAGTCGCACATGCCTGAGGACAAGCAGAGGGTCATCATCGAGATTATGCAGAAGGCCCCCGCTGCTGGTTACGCCTTCCTCAGCCCGCAGGGATGGTCGAAGTCCACCTTCCTATACGCCCTCTACCGTCGTGCCCTGTTGGATAACGCTTGGGACGTTGCCATGGACCCCATCCGTTATCGCGGTCTCCATCCCGTGGCGTTCTACGAAGCCAAGGAACTCATGGATCGCATTCAGCAATGGAGGATCGGTGAGGCGGATGCTCCTATGGTCACCGCCAAGAAGATCGAGCGGTTGAAGGTAGACCACGGCATAACAACCCACCTGTTCCTTGACGAGTTCGAGAAGGTCAAGAAATCGGAGTTCAGGATGGCTGAGATGTACGACATCATCAACGCCTGCTATAAGCACAATGCTCAACTGGTGATCGCAGGCAACATGACCAAGGCCGATCTGGATGACAAAAACCAGTACCTCGAAGGAACGTTCCGTCGCATCGAGGATTTGACCACACCCCATTTCTGGGAATTTGGAGGCAAGTAATGAATCACTTGGAGCAACTGCAAGCAATCTTCAATCAGCTACCACCACACATCGGGAGCGTTGACGAACCCTATCCCGAGACAACCACCACCTGTAGTCTCACGGATGAGCCCGATAAGGTCGAGCTGACAGGCTACACCGTGCTCAAACTGGAACGCGGATACGATGGTGGTCGCTACTCGGTTCGGTTCTTTTTCGACAAGAACGGCAGGCTGGAAGACTATCTGGTCGATGACTCCGTGCGATTGTTCCGACCCGAGTCGTCCGTCAGTCTGGCGATTGACACTCTGGAAAGCGAGCCCGACAGTCTCGATGAAGAACTTGGGATATGAAACAAACTCCCGAAGAAGTGGCTTTTTGGCCGACTCTCGAAAATTACTAACGATGTGAAAGTCAATGGTTGCCCCTGAGTCTGTGTGACATCAACCCTGCTTTTGGGGTTCTTATTGCAAAATCCGACCTCTCACGAACCCCCGCGAACGTTTCCCGACTTCGGCACTGCATCTACAGAGGGCTGCGAAACACGCCCAAACAAGCCGAAAGTGGAGGAAACATGTCAGTTCAAGAAACAAAGTCGATCATCGCGGCCTTGAGGCTCAGGCTTCAGCCGTTGAACGTGAAGGAATTTGCGTGGATATTCAGAGTCACCGAAGACACGGTATTGAAGTGGATTCAGGAAGGTCGTATGCCTGCATTCCGCGTCGGAAAAACTGTAAGAATTGATCCACATCTGTTGGCGGACATGCTGCAACGTGAAGTCTCCGACTGGGAAGCCAAGCAGGAATTGCTTGATAGAAGGTTGAAGATCATCGAAAAAGAAGGAAATTGGGCGGACATGGCTGACCCCTCAGGGGAACGGCAATGAGCCTTTACGATAGAGTCGTGACGGATTTCAACAACTATCCCGCCCTCGTAGGCAAAGTCGCCCAGCTACTCGCCGCAGGTGATTATGTTTGCGTGCTCCTCGGCGATGGCGTTGCGGTCGCCTCAACTTGGGACGATTCCGACATCGGCGCAGTAGCGAAGAAGGCTCACCTCGACCCGAAAGAAGACGGAAGCCTCGGCTTTCTCGGCTGGACAGCGGGCACCACAGTTGACAACCCTGTTGTTGTGGCGACTCTCGCCGAGATAGCTCAGGGAGCAAACGTGGAACCGCATTCCGCTACTACTGATAACGAACTCCACAACTGGCTGATCTGGGCACGCGAACACAGCACCAGCTTCCTTTCCGCGATGGCTGAGGCGGCATTTGTCTCAGACTTTAAGCACTACCGATTGCTGCGGCCCGTCCTCCTCAACCTGAAGAAGATGTATCCCGAGAACTTGTGATTGTTGCCGCCGCCGCTCGGCACACTGAGAGCACCGAACCGTTGCTGATTCGGTGCTCAAGAGTGTTCTGAGAAGCTCAGACGCTTGCAACAGCCGCACCAGCGAGTTTGGGGTTCACTCGCTTCTTGTATGGCCTCCTCTGCTTCGGGATGTGGTCGTCCCCCGTCATGAAGCACTTGCCCAACTGCCGAATACGAGTCCGCAGGCGGGAAAATCGGGCATCAGTGATTCCAAGGAACTCAGCAGCGTCCCCGAGCGTGCCAGTCGCTAGGATCGACTCTATCGACGGCAAAACGCTCGGGTCTTCCCGTCTCACGAAATCAACGAACTCACTGACAAAGCTTCCATCCCGTGCCCGCTTCTCGGAAATGTCAGCTGCCCGACGTAGATATTCAGAGTGAGCATGGCAGTAAACGTCATCCACTTCGCCACATTGTTCGGAGTCCATTTGCCCCGTCAGCGACAAGTTTCCCCAGCGGCACATCGCATCCTTCCTGCGTTTTGAGTGGATGGTTCTGAACTTGTTCGCGAGACACAGGTTAACGTAGTTCAAAAACCGAGGCTGGTTGGCACCGTGGTGCTTGGCAGGATCGAATGTTTGTACGATGTCCTCCTTGCCAGCTTCCCGATGCTTGGATGTAGGAGGCAGGTATTTCATGTGGATCACGAGGTCTTGCGTCCAGTCCTCCAAATCCTCCTTCGGGACAAACCTGTCGGAGTGCTTTCTGACCCAGTTTGGGATGTGGTGGGGGAACCGCTGGTGGAACTCGTCGAAGTCCTTCGGGACGACGAATCCGTCGTGCCCGACATATCGGCCATCTCTGATCGTGAAGGGGTCCGATTTGTAGGGCCTATTTCCAACAGAAAAATTGGGAAACTTGAAAGGTTGATTGTCGAAACTTGCGGTATTGCACTGCATGGAGACACTCCTTGAAAGGAATTTGAACTACATGCAAGCAAGCCTAAGAGGTCGAGACGAATTGGCGACGAGGGTTCAGCAGGTGCTGCTGCTACCGACGAAGAAACAAGCCGCACACGTGGTCAGCGCGGTGGTTCAGTGCATCGAAGCCACGCTCCTCAACAATTTGGGCACGGACGGCTTTACGCTGAAGCTCGACAGCTTTGGCAAATTCTCAGTCCGACACAAAGCAGGGATTCTCAGAAAAATCCCGTTCACAGGCGAGACCATCCTGACAAGGGATAGGCGGAAGGTCAGGTTTGTCAGCTTGGGGGAACTTCGTCAGCGGGAATCAGTTCTTTCGGTCAAACCCTAGTTCCATGTTTCGAGTTCCCAATCTGACAGGGATGCGTGCTTGGTCCCCTTGATTTTCTCCAGCCCCGCATCGACGAGGGTTTGATAGCCGTCCAGCGAATCAAGGGCTGTCCACTTAAGGTCCTTCTTTTGCTGTTCGCTTAACGGAAGTTCGTCAATGATCCCGTCGTCGAACGGGCAATGTGGGGGAGTCATTATCTTGTCCAAGCACCACAAGTACTTGAGATAAAGGTTGAGTGCTTTCTGAGCGATGCCGATCCTGAATCTATCCGCCCGAAGCAACCCGCTGCCGTTGAATGCTCGTGTTAGATCGTCCGCTATTGCTGCAATGTTTAGTTTGTGTTGTTTACTACTCACGGCAGTGGAATATTGCCTTGCCAAATTGCGAAGCGAAGAAGCAAGTTGTTCTCGGAGAACTGGACGCCGATGGTCAGTAGTCGCCTTTGGATCAGCGTACACGTCAGCCCGCTGAAAGGCGGCATTTATGGAGGCGGTCATAAGTTCAGACTCAATGAACTCCCATTTCAACAGGACTCTGCGCTCATTTGCGACTCGCAAGCACGTAAGCCGTCAATGAAATCGCGGCGATACCAGCGAGTGCGCGAGCCATTCCTTTGTACTTGTCGCACATACCGCGATTCTAGCAGTCCTCGTCTGGGCAAAACCGTTGTCGCTCCAACCAGCACGCATTCTGATCTGCGATAATTGACTTCCCATGTGCGGGCGATATCGACTTTCAAGGAGAAAGCAGATTATCGAAGAGCACTTCGAAGCTGTTTCAGGAGAAGAGGACTGGACGCCGCGCTACAACATCGCGCCGACCCAACCTGTCCCTGTCATCCGCCAACATCCGAAGGAACCCATCCCCGAACTGCAACTGATGCGGTGGGGCCTCATTCCTTCTTGGGCGAAGGACGCATCGGGCGCGGCAGGAATGATTAACGCGAGATCGGAAACAGCGAGCACCAAGCCCGCGTTCCGCGATGCGTTGAAATCTCGCAGGTGCCTGATTCCTGCGGACGGGTTCTACGAGTGGGCGAGAACAGGGAAGGCCAAGCAGCCCTACTGTTTTGAAGTCAATGACGGGGAGTTGTTCGCGTTCGCAGGATTGTGGGATCGCTGGAGAGACCCGAACGGCAACTGGATTAAGTCCTGCTCGATTCTGACGACGACCCCAAACTCGGTGACCTCAGCCGTCCACGACCGAATGCCTGTCATTCTTGACCCTGACAGCTACGATTTATGGCTCGATCCGTGGATAAAGGATATGGCTGCGGCGTCCGATTTGCTGAAGCCCTACGACGCTCGACAGATGCGGTGCTACCCGATTAGCACTCGGATCAACCACGTGGCGAACGACGACGAAGAATGCTCCGCACCCGTGGAACCCGCCCAGATTCAGAATCGGCTTTTCTTCTAGCGTGCGGGCGGTACGCACTTGGGCGTGAGCCAGAAGGTTTCGAGTCTCGACTAGAACGTCGTACCGAAGGGTTTTGTTCCTTAGATCGTTAGTGGTAAGCTGCTGCATTCCCCCGAAGTTTGATTAAACGGGCAATACCTTTGCTTGGGATCAGCCCGTGATGTTTAGGAAAGACGCTTCGTGATTCGAAGCACTCGCTTCAAAGGGGACAGAAATGGCCGCTCCGTCGATCAACGAACTAATCAAGGAAATTTCAGTCGGATCGCTCATTCTTCCAGAGTTCCAGAGGGGCTACGTTTGGAAGCGGGAGAAGGTAAAGGAATACGTTCGTTCGCTCTACCGAAAATACCCCACTGGGCATTTCTTGATCTGGAAAACCTTCAAGCCCCAGCGATCTCGGGGCTCTGCTCCGCAGATGGACAATTCGTACTGGAGGCTGATCCTTGACGGGCAGCAACGACTGACCAGTGTCTACACACTCTTTGAAGGAAAGCCTCCCGCTTTTTACGAAGGGGAGACTCTCTATTTCAATTTGTATTTCAACATAGCGGAGGAAGAATTCGAGTTCTACCAAGCAGCGAAAATGGCAGATAAACCGCTTTGGATTGAGGTCACTCCCTTTCTGAACAAGGGCATCAGCCAGTGGCTATCTGAGCTAGATCAATTGCCTTCCGACCAAAGAGATTTGTACCTAAAGCACTTGCCGAGATTCAACAAGCTCGACTCAATCCGTTCTTACACGTATCACTTGGATGAAGTCACAGAAAAACCTGTCAAGGAGATCGTGCAGATTTTTAACCTAGTGAACTCCAGTGGCACGGCCTTATCGAACGCTGACCTTGCTCTTGCTCGAATCTGCGTCGGCTGGCCCGAAGCACGTCAGACCCTCAAATTAGCACAGGAACACTTCGAAGCCGCTGGCTTTTCCTTCAAGCTTGAGTTTCTAACACGTTGCATTTCCGCTGTAGCAGTGGGCAACGTCTACTTCGAAGCAGGATTCGATGAAGTGCAAAGCGGCGTACTACAAGATGCGTGGTATCAAAGCGAGAAGATTCTTGAATATCTCGTAAACATTCTGCGAAACGACGCATTCATCGACTCAAGCGAGAGTTTCAGCAGCCCCTATGTGCTCGTTCCCATTCTTGTTTACCTCGCTCGTCATGGCGGCGTCTTCGGGGACGATGGAGAAAAACGTTGGTTTCTGTACTGGATGTACTTGGCGCTCATGTGGGGTCGTTACAGTCTCAGCACGGACACCAATCTGCAAGCCGATGTGAACGCACTTCAGGGAGAAGACATTCGCAAATCGCTGCTCGGCAACATTACGCAACAGAGAGGGCGTCTAAAAGTGGAGCCCCAAGATTTGTCAGGACAGGGGGTTAAGAGCCGTTTTTATCCGATTACCTATGTCGTCGCACGGAGTCTGGGTGCCGTGGACTGGTTCACGGGTGTAAAACTGTACAACAGCAATGTTGGCAAGAGCTACGGCCTAGAAGACCACCACATTTTCCCCCAGTCGGTTCTGCGCAAAAGCGGTTACAAGAGCACCGAGCCTCAAGGCAAGAAGCTAATCAACGAACTGGCTAACCGCGCATTCCTCACAAAGAAGGCAAACCTGCGCGCGTCGAATGCTTTGCCTTCAAAGTACCTCGCCGAAATAAAAGCCAAATATCCGAAGGCTTTGGCGCAGCAATTTGTGCCCACAAACGCTGCACTGTGGGAGGTTGACAATTATGAGACCTTTCTTGCGGAGCGCCGAAAGTTAATCGCCGCAAACATTAACTCATTTCTTGGTTCCTTGCTCGCTGATAGCGAACAGCCAGAACCATTCGATCAGCAGGTCACAACCCTCGTCGCAGCGGGCGAGAGTGAAACCGCCGAGTTCAAGTCCTCACTCCGATGGGATTACGTGAAGGCCGCGAAGAACAAAGAACTGGAGTTCGTTATCCTGAAATCAATCGCGGGATTGATGAACGGCAAAGGAGGCACTTTACTCATTGGCGTGGGCCCAGATGGGAAAATCCTCGGGCTGGAAAACGACTACGGCACTTTCTCCAAAGACCCGAATCGAGATGGTTTCGAGCAAAAACTGACGCATCTGTTGGCAAACCATCTAGGCAAAGAATTCGTTCCGTTTGTAAACACGAGTTTTGGGACTGTGGACGGCAAAGATGTTTGCCGCATAAGAGTGGAACCTAGCTCGAAACCTGTCTATGTCGAGCAAGGGGATCAGTTCAAATTCTACGTTCGGCTTGGCAACACAACCCAGCCGATGAACCCAAAAGAAATGACTCAGTACGTGTCGATGCACTGGAGTTTCAACCTCGGAATCCTTGATAAGGCACCGAGCGCCAGCTAATGATTTGCCCACTGATAGGGCCGTAAGTTCCGCGCGGCATATTCGTCTCACAATGTGAATGAGAAGCTAGGGCCATTGTGTGGGAGGGGTAATGTCTAATTTCAGCTACTATGCGGCAATCTACGACACGACTTTAATCCGCGAGGAATACAAGAAGGTCGTAGCCGATCCAGTAAGAATCGAATTTTTCAAGGGGACTGAAAAAAGCTTTACTGCGCACCTGTCCCCGAATCGCATACTGCCTACGGGTATAGGCTCACAAGTTGCGTTCTTCCCGACATTGCAGCTTCATCCCGAACGATTCTACATATCGCTGACTGCTCGCAGCCGCGCGGCACAAGTGCGTGACGCACTCTCAGAATGCGAAACAGCGATTGACTCGTGTGTCTCCGACCTAGCCATTGTCTATTCGCCATATATTTTCAATTTTCCTGCTTACCGTGGCTTCGTCGTCGGTGAGGGCGAGGCGCGGGGCGCGGCATACGTGCGTCTGGAAAACCCAGTTGCAGTCGATTCCTCCGACCTCGAACACGAGAAATTGCCCCATCTAAAGGCGGCTCGCAAACTGAACCCAAATGTTGACGCGAGGTTTGCGTTAATGTCTCGTTTCTTTGCAAAAGCTTTGATTTATGAACCGAGCGAAGAAAAGCTACTCTTCCTCTGGACCGTTCTGGAAATCTACCCTATGACGGATACGACAGACATTCGGCCAGTCAGCGAACTTCTGGCTCAAATTATCGGGCGACCACCAGAACTCGTAAAGGAAAGGCTTGCTGTTGGTCGGTTGTTTGGTCTTCGATCAGACTTGGTTCACAACGGCAAGCTTTCCCTTTCGCGGGAGCAACTCGGAGAGACTATCGAGAAGCTCGATAACATCTGCGTAGAAGTGCTGCGTCATATCTCGGGTGAACCATACCGAGGCACTCTAGAAAAATACTTTTGAACCTGCTCAGGCCGCGATGTGCATTCTAGTGCCGCTCAATTCTTGCGATCCTATTATCGTCAGCCGCCTATTTCCGCAGTCGGCTCTGATCCGAGGACAGCGGCCTGAGATCGGTGCGCCGTCGCATGTCGAGAAGTCGTGGGTCTCGCGGGAAACCCTAGCTATAATCCAACTAAGTGGTTTTCAAGCAAGTGCCAAACCTCGAAACAAAGAACGTTTTCATCGACACTGAGGCCTTCGAGGCCTCGAACTTCAACTTTCAGTCCACAGTGTTCAAGGAACTTGTTCGTCTATCCCAAGCAGCCCTTGTGTCAGTTGTTCTGACGACTGTTACGGAATCGGAAATTCTCGCGCACATCGAGCAACGGGTCCACGACGCTTTTCTCGCGCTAGAGAAGTTCCGCAGCAAGGGACGAATGCTCAAGAACGTCAATGCCCTCGACCCGCTCTTCCAGAACTTTGATGAGCAGAAGGCCTTTGCGGAAGTTCGGGAGAAGTTTGAGAAATTCTTGGCTGAAGCTGATGTCACGATTCTTGACCTCGACAACACGGATGCAGACTCAATTTTCAAGAAGTACTTCGACAAAAAGCCCCCGTTTGGAGATGCCAAGAAGAAGTATGAATTCCCTGATGCCTTTGCGCAGGAGGCTTTGAGCGACTGGTGCGCGGAAAACAAATCCAAGATGTATGTCGTCAGTGCTGATCCCGATTGGCAATCCTTGAAGGGGAACAAAGCGCTGATTCCAATTGCGAAGTTGCAGGAATTCGTTGGTCTAGCCGTTAAAGACGAGGCTGAAGAACTGACGAACGCTGTCCTTCGGCAATATCGAGCCAATCTCGCCAAAGTTGAGACGGCAATCAAAGAGGAGTTTGCGAATTGTGGATTCTATACCGAGGACGTGGACGGCGACGTTAATGAAGTCACTGTCACCCGACTACAATTAGGCGATCCACAAATTCTCGAAATTGACGATGTTTCGGCCACGATTTCCGTATCCGTCGATCTCGATTACACCGCAGACGTGAGCTACGAAGATGACGATGAGGGCATCTGGGACAGCGAAGATCACAGATGGCTCTACAGGCCGACAAAACACGAGGAAGCGGAGGAGTCGGAGAGCTTTGACGCTGAGTTGACTGTTCATTTTGATCCAGAGAACGATCAAGCCTTCGATGTCAGTTGCAGCTGCCTTTGGCAAGTTGGTCTGGCCCACTTTGGCGGTTTAATCTGGCCCACCCCCAGGGACGTTAAGGTTAAGAGGACAGAGTTCCGTTCTGCTGGAGCGTAGCCCGTAGGCGAAGCGGAAG
>Ga0187862_10006708_pt1 | contig 10402 bp, 9 predicted proteins | sample June2016WEW_10_1_FD_133003 | JGI IMG/M metagenome (GOLD analysis project Ga0187862, IMG submission 133003) | Peatland microbial communities from SPRUCE experiment site at the Marcell Experimental Forest, Minnesota, USA - June2016WEW_10_150 | ecosystem: Environmental > Terrestrial > Soil >... | reverse complement strand
ATCGGCGAGGCCTTCATGGCTTACGGCTACTTTGGCTGCGGATTGTTCTTCGGTTTGGGGGCCTTCATGCGCTGTGCTTGGGAAGGGGCGGTAAGGAACAGCGTTTTGCGTCAGTTCGTGCTAATGTTGTGCACACTTCAGGCCGTCATGACGTTCAGCACCCAATTGTGGACCTTTGTCAATTTACTGGCCAGTATCACCCTGTTCGCCGGCCCGTTGCTATGGTGGAGCCGCGTTCCGAGGGGTGCACCTGTGGCGCGCGATGGCCTTGCGGGCCTCCGGGAGCGACGATTGAAGTGGCGGAAAAGGGAGTCTCCTCGAAGCGCGGGTCCGAAGCCAGCCGTTGCTGAGCACCTGGAGCAGCCACAGGGTAACCGAATTCCATGAAAGTGGCGGTCCTGTTTGATTTCCTCGGCCCTTACCACCGTGCTCGATTAGATGCGGCTGCTCAGATCCTCGAAGTCGCGGCCATCGAAGTCCGCGAGAACAGCGCCGAGTATGCTTGGGAGCGGCCTCAGGATGGAACAAGATTCCGCCTCGTGCCGTTAATGGCTCAGTCCACGACCAACGGTTCGAGCGAGCCAAGGCTCCGAAGGAGGGTTTTCGCGGCTCTGGATGACCTCCGGCCGGATGCGGCCGCGATCCCAGGCTGGTCGATTAGGGCGGCATTCGCAGCACTCCAGTGGTGCGTGCGCCAAGGCGTACCTACGGTGGTTATGTCGGAGAGCAATCTGTGGGACGAGCGCCAAGTCGCCTGGAAAATGTGGGTCAAACGCCGCCTCGTGGCGCTATTCTCAAGCGCACTGGTGGGTGGGCGGCCCCAGGGCGACTATCTGGCGAAGCTTGGCATGCCACGAGACCGGATCTTCTCAGGCTACGACGCTATCGATAACAAGCATTTTGCAGACAAGGCAGCGGAAAGCAGAAAGGCGCACGGATTGCCGGAAAGGTACTTCCTGGCTTCGGCGAGGTTTGTGGAGAAGAAGAACCTGTTTCGACTCATTGAAGCCTATGCGCAGTATCGCTTGCTGTGCGCAGACCAGAGACCACAGACTACAGGGCCATGGGAACACTGTACAACCTCCGCTGGCCCGCGGTCAGTGGTCAGTAGTCAGTGGTCCCTGGTCTGTGCTCCCGCAGCCCCGTGGTCTCTTGTGCTGCTTGGAGATGGGCCGCTTCGTTCGGCTCTCAACTCTCAACTCTCAACTCTCAACCTGCACGGCCACGTGCTCTTGCCAGGTTTCAAGCAGTACCCCGAGTTGCCAGCGTATTATGGCCTGGCTTCGGCTTTCATCCATGCGAGCACGACGGAGCAGTGGGGCCTGGTGGTGAACGAGGCTATGGCGTCGGGTCTGCCGGTGCTGGTCTCAGATCGTTGCGGCTGCGCTCCCGACCTCGTGCAGGAAGGCGTCAACGGCTTCACCTTCGATCCGTACAATGTGGAGCAACTCGCCCAATTGATGTTGAGACTTTCAACTCTCAACTCTCAACTCTCAACTATGGCTACGGCCAGTCGCCTGATCATCGCCGACTGGGGTACGGAACGATTCGCCTCGGGCTTGCAACAAGCGGTGGAGACGGCGCTGCGCATGCCCCGTCCGCGCTCGACGTGGATTGACCGGCTGCTTTTGACAGCTTTGGCACATCGGTGAGAACGGCATCCGTCACCACAAGCCTTTCCCGCAAAGCAGGCGGTCTGTTTGACAGTATGCAGCGCCTGGATCAATGCCTGGCTGAAATTCCAGATATGGCGGTCAGCATGCTGGGAACTCAGGACGAGTTCACGTCAGGCGACCTGGCGGCTTGGGCGCCCGTTACAGCTTATCACTTCCGAGTACTGGGGCCGACTGATTTCGGCTATGCCCCGGCCTTGTGCCGGAAGTTGCTTGAGCTGAGGTGCGACATCATTCACACACACGGTATTTGGCAATATCCCTCGATCGCGGCGCTGGCATGGCATAAGAAGTGTGGTGGCCCGTACCTGGTGTCGCCTCATGGAATGCTGGATCCGTGGGCGCTGCGAAATTCGGCCTGGAAGAAGCGCGCCGCACGGATGCTCTACGAAGGAAGCCACCTACGCCAGGCCGCCTGCCTGCGGGCACTCTGCGAGTCTGAAGCCAGGTCCATGCGTGCCTATGGTCTGCGCAATCCGATTTGTGTCATTCCGAATGGAATTGATCTGCCAGGGGTAGTTGAGGGCTCTGAGTTGAGGGTTGAGAGTTCAGCTCTTCAGCGATTTGCGGCGGGGCGGAAGATCCTGCTTTATTTGGGACGCATCCATCCCAAAAAGGGCCTGGCCAACTTGCTCAAGGCATGGAAACAGGTCAGTGGTCGGTGGTCGGTGGTCGGTGGTCAGACCTCAGAGTGGATCCTGGCAATCGCCGGGTGGGACGAGGGGGGCCATGAAGACGAGCTGAATCGCCTCGCCACAGAATTGGGAACCGCGTGGATGGACGTGCGGGAACATCGAACATCCAACATCGAACATCCAACATCGAACGGCTGTCCCCTGCTTTTCTTAGGCCCCCAGTTCGGTGAGGAGAAAGCAGCTTGTTACCGAGGCTGCGAGGCGTTCATCCTGCCGTCGTTCAGCGAGGGGTTGCCTATGGTCGTGTTGGAGGCCTGGGCCTATGGCAAGCCGGTGCTGATGACCGCCGAGTGCAATCTACCGGAAGCTTTTGCCGTTGGAGCCGCACTGCGAATCGAGGCAAGCGCAGAGAGCATTGCGCAAGCGCTTGAAGACGTGTTCCGCGCGCCGCCTTCCGCACTCCGTACGATGGGAGATAAGGGGCGGGAACTGGTGCGTGATCGGTTTACCTGGCCGAAAGTGGCGGCAGAAATGAAAGCCGTTTACGATTGGGTTCTGAGCAGTGGCAGCAAACCCTCTAGTGTAATTGCATGAACACTACGCATATTAAGTTTCACCGGACCGGGCGGTTCGCCCCCATGCTGAAATCCATGATAGCAGTGGCCCGTAAGCCTTTGTGAAACCGATGCTTGAAATCGCCGAGAACCGCCACGCCCAGAAATACACAAAGGGCGAACTGGTCCGGCGGGTGCTTTGGGGGGTGGGGCAGTGGCTCTTCCGGTCGAGCCCCCGTCTCTGCTTCGGCTGGCGTAGCTTTGTCCTGCGGTGCTTCGGCGCGAAGATTGGCAAACAGGTGCATACCTACTCGTCCACGCGAATTTACTTACCCTGGAACCTGAGCATCGGCGACTGGAGTGCCATCGGAGAGAACGCGCTCGTCTATAACCTCGGCCCGGTTACCATCGGGCAGAAGGTCACGATCTCCCACGGCGCGCATTTGTGCGCTGGCACCCACGACTATACGGGAGCCGACATGCCGCTGCTTAAGCCCCCCATTACCATCGGTGACCAGGTTTGGATTTGCGCCGACGCGTTCATTGGGCCGGGCGTCACGGTGGGCGTAGGCGCAATCGTGGGTGCCCGCGCGGTCGCCATCAAAGACGTCGCCCCGTGGACGGTTGTCGCCGGCAACCCAGCGCGTCCTATCAAGAAGCGATAACTGAGACCCTCATGAGCATTTCGGTCTTGGTTCCAACGCTGAATGAGCAGCGCAATATCGCTGACTGCCTGGGCTCGGTGTCGTGGTCCGATGATGTGGTGGTAGTGGATTCGGGCTCCCGCGAGAGCACGCTTGAGGCAGCCCGTGCCCGTGGCGCTCAAATCGTGGATTTCAAGTGGAACGGTCAGTTTCCCAAGAAGAAGAACTGGGCCTTGGAAAATGTGCCGTGGAAAAACGAATGGCTGCTGATTCTCGATGCTGACGAGCGCATCACGCCCGAGCTAGCCGAGGAGATGCAAACCACGGTGCGGCAACCAGCGGCGGACGGCTATTTCATCAACCGCCGCTTCATGTTCATGAGCCAATGGATCAAACATTGCGGCTATTATCCCAGTTGGAACCTCAGGCTTTTTCGGCACCGTCTGGGCCGTTACGAGAGGCTGCATGTCGGCGACACCGGCTCAGGGGACAACGAAGTGCATGAACACGTAGTGCTCAACGGCGCCACCGCGTACCTGAAACACGATATGCTCCACTTCGCTTACCCTGATATCTACACCTGGATTGAGAAGCATAACCGCTACTCAAATTGGGAAGCGCAGGTGGAGGTGATGCGGCGTGGGGCAGACCGCGAAGCGCAAGCCATCGGCAGCCGTTTGGCGAAGCGCAGGGCGCTGCGGGAGTGGTCACGGTGGATGCCGTTCCGCCCAACCTTGCGGTTCCTCTACAGTTACATTCTCAAGCGCGGCTTCCTCGATGGCTACGCGGGCTACGTCTTTTGCCGGCTGCTGGCGTCGTATGAGATGATGAGCGTCTTCAAAGCCTATGAGCTGCGGCGCGGGCGGACCCGCAATGAGCAGCTATAGTCGGTCGCGCCTCAGGCTTTCGCTGCGTGTCGCCCTCGGTTTGAGTCTGGCAGCCTTATTCTTGTCGGTCGCCGGCCTCTACTTTTCCGAGTCGATCCTCTGTGTGGAGAACGGCACCGGGAAGGGAGATGCCCTCGTCGTCTTAGGAGGCGAAAAGAACTACCGGCCCTCACGCGCGCCGTCATCGTTACCGCCTGGTTCTATTCCCGCCGGGCGCTGAACTGCTTCCGCCATTACGCACCGGAGATCGAGTTCACCGCTTCACCGAAAGTGCTCGACCGCCCGAAAGGTCACTGGCGTGACAAATATGAGCGCGTCTGGGTCCTGTCAGAATACCTCAAGCTGCTCGGCTACTGGGTGCGCTATGGCATTCCTCCGTAATGAGCAATCGGCAGCGGCCCATAGGCGTGTATACCGTAGGGCGGGAAGTCGTCCTGGATCCTGCCATTCTCTGATAGGACCTGGCGTTCTTCTCCCAAAGCCGGCACCGGATTCCGCTCTCCCCCTCCTACCGCCGATCCTCCCGCGACCGGCTGCCTCTGGCGGTCGATTTGCATTTGGCTGTTGACTTTGGACTCTGGACTTTGGATTCGCTTCGCTTGGCCGCGGCAGGGCGAAACTGTATTGTTGGGAACGTTCGGCATTATTCGCCGCCAGGATGTAATCGCCGGTCGTGACCACGGCATTGGCACCAGTCACCCGCAACAGGCAGGAAGTGACACTGCTCTGCAGCGCAGCGTTGAAACGGTGCGCCGGTTTGCCAAATTGATGCTCCTTCGCCCACCATTGGTGCTCGGCTTGGAACAGCGGCAGTCGCTTATTCACCTCCTGCACGACGTTGCTCAGCGCCGCCCAGGTCTCCGGGTGCTCCCGCATTTTCCATCCGGCATCGAAGGCGAAGTAAAACAGGCCCGTGGCCCCTCGCGCCAGTGCCTCGTAAGTCATACACCGAATCTCCTCGTGCGTCGGCGGGCGCAGGTTCTTTTCCCCGGGCAACATTTTCGAAATGCTGCCCCAGTCGAAGGCTTGAAAGACCGAAATGAGCGGTTTGCCCCCGCCAAGCGCCAGGCGCGTCATCTCGACATGCTGTCCGAAGCTGGCCAGCGGCAGCCAGGGCACGAGGTATTTGTCGATCATCATGATATCGGTGATGTTCGCGTAGTGCAGCGCTTCGTAGCCCTGATACAAGACCAGCGCGGTGGGTTTGGACGGCTTAAGGCTTTTGAGAGCGGCGTGGTTTCGGACCACCGTCTCGGTGCGATTTCCTGCAAGTCGGGTTCATCGACCAAATACCACGCCCACAACGCAGAGTGACCATCGCATGCTGTCACGGTTTTCGTGGCTGCCTCAAGATCAAAGCCCGGTCCGGCCGACGTGCCCGGGCTAGCCAAAACTTTCAGCCCGGCAGCCTCAGCGGCGTCCAAGAACGATTTATCAGCCGGGCCGGTAATCAAGTTGAATCCCGCGGCTCTGAACAGCGCGAAGTCGTTGGTCGAGTTGACCGCATAAATCCCGAGCGGGTAGATTGATCGAGCCGTCTGGTTTCTCGCGGACAGCGGGTTCGCTCGCGCTTCCAATAATGCGAGGCAAAACAACAAGCATAACGACTTCATGGCCGCATTAAGGACTCCCACCGGCTCATTGCAAAGCCAAAAGCCATCCCCTCCATCCCACCTGCTATCTTCCATCTTCTATCTCCTCCCTCTTGCCTGGCTTTGGTTTCGACTGATCGACCACCTGCGCGTGGAGTGGTCGGTGAACCCACAATACACTTACGGCTGGGCAGTCCCCTTCCTCTGCGCCTATCTCCTGTGGAGAAAAGCAAACAGTAGAAAGCAGAGAGAAGAGATTGGCCATCAGAAGACAGTGGTCAGTGGTCTTGCCGTCCGGTTGTCTCTCGCATTTTGCGCTCTCCTCTACTTGCCAACGCGGATGATCCAGGAAGCCGACCCCGAATGGCGTCTGGTCAGTTGGGCATTGGCCATCGAGGTCATCGGCCTGACGCTGCTGTTATTGCGCCTGTTCGCAGAGGGCAGAGATCAAAGGCCGGAGTTCAGCGGTCAGTGGTCAGCGGTGAGTGGTCAATGGCAGGCGCTCGCTTTCCCAATTTGCTTCTTCCTGGTCGCCGTGCCCTGGCCAACCATCGTCGAGGGCCCCCTGATTCAAGGGCTGATGCGGGCAAACATCGGCGTGACCATCGAGTTGCTCAGTGTAATCGGGATTCCAGCCGTCCAGCACAGCAATGTGATCGAGATCGCCACTGGAATGATCGGCATCGACGACGCGTGCAGCGGCATCCGCTCCTTCCAGGCTGCACTGATGCTGTCGCTGTTCTTCGGCGAAATCTATGCGCTAAGCTTCAGGCGCCGGGCGCTTTGCGTGTTTGCAGGGCTTGCCCTGGCTTTTGCGTTCAACGTGGGCCGGACGCTGTTACTCACTCAAGTCGCATCGGCAAAGGGTGTCGGCGCTGTTGCCACCTGGCATGACCCCGCCGGGGTCACCATTCTTGTCGGCTGCTTCCTCTCGCTCTGGCTCATCGCACGCGCATCGCAAAGAGCAGACAGCAGACAGCAGGCAGCAGAATTGGAGACTGCGGGACCGGGGGGCCAGCGGGTCTTAGTTCCCTCAACCTTCAACGATCAACCGTCAACCCTCGACCCCCAAGTCTCAACCCTCAACCCTCAACCAGCTCTTCCCACTTCCCTCTTCCATCTTCGCTGGGTTTCCGTCGCCCTCCTGGCTTGGCTGCTAATGGTCGAGGCTGGCACCGAACTCTGGTACCGATCACACGAGTGGCGTATTCCCCATACTCTCGGCTGGTATGTCGAGTTTCCACGAAGCAACCCAACTTTCCGGGTGCTGCCGTTTTCGGATAAAACGAAACAGTTCTTGCGTTATGACGAAGGGTTCAATGGCACATGGCAGCAGGGCAACGAGCAGCGATGGCAAGCCATCTTCTTCCGCTGGAACCCTGGCCGCATCGCGGTGCACCTGGCCAAGAGCCACACCCCCGAGGTTTGTCTGACCGCAGCCGGGCGGGAACTGGTGTCGCAGTCGGGTCTCCGCCCGGTTCTCGCGCATGGATTGCAGCTCCCCTTCCTCTCGTACGTCGTCAAAGACGAAGCCGGTCCTCTCCATGTCTTTTATTGTCTGTGGGAAGACCGCGCCGATGCACAATCCTTTCGTACCACTACCATGACCTATGCGAATCGCCTGGCGCCCGTTCTAGCCGGCCGTCGCAACTCTGGTCAACGATCCCTGGAGGTGGCCATTTGGGGCATCGCCGACCAGCAAGAAGCCGAGGCCGCGCTGGCCCGGGAGCTCGACAAGTTGATCAAGGTGGTGAGGTGAAGTTCCTTCTCCTCAATCAGACTTTCTACCCGGACGTGATGGCGACCGGGCAATACTTGACCGAGGTCGCCGTGCGCCTGATCGAGCGAGGCCACCAGGTTACGGTCGTCACCAGCCGGCGCGCTTATGACCAACCTGGGGCGGTGTTTCCTAGAACGGAAACCTGGCGCGGCATCCGCATCTGCCGCATCGCCTCGACCGGTTTCGGCAAAGACGCCAAGTGGAGGCGGGCGGCGGATTTTGCCAGCTTTATCATGGCTTGCTGCTGGCGCTTGGCATTGCTGCCGCGGCATGACGCGGTGCTGGCGCTAACCACACCGCCTCTGATTTCGTTCATTGGCGCCTGGCTCGCTAAATACTGGCGAGCTTCTTTCTTTTACTGGGTCATGGACTTCAATCCGGACCAAGCCGTCGCTGCCGACTGGCTTCGCGCTGAATCACTCCCAGGCCGGTTGCTGGAGCGGATGTCGCGCTTCAGCCTGCGGCAAGCGCGAAAGGTCATCTCTCTCGACCGGTTTATGCGCGACCGCATTGTGGCCAAAGGAATCCCGCCGGCGAAGGTCGTCGTCATCCCCCCCTGGTCTCATGACAGGGAGGCGCAGTTTGATCCCGAGGGGCGGGAGCGATTCCGCGAAGCTCACGGCCTGGAGGGGAAATTCGTGGTCACGTATTCGGGCAACCACAGCCCGTGTCATCCGCTCGACACACTGCTCGCGGCGGCCCGGCAGTTTGAAGGCGACACGGGCATCACTTTCTGCTTCGTTGGCGGAGGCAGCGAGTGGCGCAAGATTCAGCAGAAGGTGGCAGGGCGTTGGTCAGCGGACAGTGGTCAGTGGTCAGAGATCGGAAGGCAATCAACCCTCAGCTCACAACACTCAGCCATCCTGTGCCTTCCCTACCAGCCCTTGGACAAGTTGGCCGGGGCGCTGTCCGCCGCGGACCTCCATGTGGTGGTAATGGGCGACGCTTTCGTGGGGTTGGTGCATCCATGCAAGATCTACAATATCCTCAGCGTCGGCGCCCCGGTTCTGTATATCGGTCCGCGCCCAAGTCACCTGTCTGAGGTGTTCGATTCCATAAAAGAAGACTATCCTTGCGCTTCTGCCGCTCATGGCGAGGTTGACCGAGTCGTCGAGCAAATTGATCGATTTCGACGACAGCCCAACCCGACCAGCCGGCAACCGCCGGCTCGCGCGTGCGCGCTCTTTTCCAAGGAAGCGCTTCTACCAAGACTCATCGAGGAGCTGGAATCACGCTGATCTGCCCTTCCGGCTGGGTGACGCTTTAGCTCTCTCCCTCCGTGCGGCCTTATATATTTGCTTCGTCCAACGGGCATGATAACATGCAAACAATTAGCACTGCAATTATGACGGATGAACACCGGGCTCCGTTCCCGCGAGTGAGCAGGCAGCTCTCCGCATTTGTCGTCACGGCGCTCCTTGCTGCACTCGCAGCGCCACACGGCACGGCTGCAACTAACATTGTCTCAAACACAAGTGCCAGCGGTCCGGGGTCTCTGCAGCAGGCCATCCTGGATGCCAATGCTGCGAACGGGCTTGGCACAATTGTGTTTCAAATCCCTGGCCTCGGGGTACAGACCATCACCTTGGCTAACGCATTGCCCTCCATTTCCGTCCCCGTGGTGATTGATGGCAGTACCCAGCCCGGTTTCACCGGCACACCCCTCATCGAACTCAACGGCGCAAGTGCCGGCGCTACCAGCGACGGCTTGCGCTTGACGGCAGGCAACAGCACGATTCGCGGCCTGGCCATCAATCGCTTCGGCGGCGCCGGCATTCACATCCAGCTTCCCGGGGGAACCAACTGCATCCAGGGTAATCTCATCGGCACCGACCCTACAGGCACCCTGAGCCAGGGCAATAGCTCGACGGTTCAGTCGGGGGGTGTTTGGATTGACGGCTCGTCCGGCAACTGGATTGGCGGACCGTATCCTACCAACCGCAACGTCATCTCAGGCAACAGCGGCCCCGGCGTGTACTTGCTAAATTGTGCCGGCAATATTGTCCAGGGCAACCTCATTGGCACGTCCGTGTCAGGCACCGCCGCCCTGAGCAACAGCAACAACGGCATCAGCCTATATGGAAACGCTCTCCGAAACCAGGTCGGCGGCACGGCAACAGGGGCGCGGAATGTCATTTCCGGAAATGGTGGCAGCGGCGTTTACTTGTACGGCTCAGGCACGACCGGGAACCTAGTGCAGGGCAACTACATCGGCACGGACACCAACGGGAGACTGGCCATACCCAATGCCGGCGACGGCGTCACTGTCAATGGCGCGCCGGCCAACACTATTGGCGGAGCGAGCGGGGGTGCCGGAAACCTTCTTTCCGGCAACAGCCAGGGTGGCGTCTCGCTGAAAGGCGTGGGGGCAGCCAACAATCTGGTGCAGGGGAACTATATCGGCACAGACGCGTCGGGCAGATTGGCACTCGGGAACTTGTTTTCCGGGGTCACGATCTTCGGCGCGAACAACAATTTGGTCGGCGGGACAACGTCGGGGGCACGCAACGTCATATCGGCCAACAAACTGTCCGGCGTTTATATCACGACCAACTCCGTCGGCAATCTTGTTCAGGGCAACCTTATCGGCGTGGACGCGACGGGCGCCAATGCGCTGGGCAATGCTATCAACGGTAT
>Ga0187862_10006706_pt1 | contig 10404 bp, 8 predicted proteins | sample June2016WEW_10_1_FD_133003 | JGI IMG/M metagenome (GOLD analysis project Ga0187862, IMG submission 133003) | Peatland microbial communities from SPRUCE experiment site at the Marcell Experimental Forest, Minnesota, USA - June2016WEW_10_150 | ecosystem: Environmental > Terrestrial > Soil >... | reverse complement strand
GGATGAACAGTTCGCCGGAATCCACCTCCGCCGCGATAAGTTCCACGGCGACTGGAACTACGAGATCCAGCCCAGCAAACCCCCGCAATAGCGGTCATGTTATTTCTAGACAGGCCCTAAGGGGCGAGAAGGTGGCCCTCCGGCGACGTGGCCACTGCGGCGTTGTGCCGGAATCAACAGGAGCAGTCCGATGCTCCCGGCGACAGCGAATGTCGCACCGTAATAGAACACGGCCGCATGGCCGATCCGATCCCAAAGTAGTCCAGCGACCACACTGGCCACCAGTTGCAGCAAGCCCACGGTGGTGCTGTACCAGCCGACCCCGCTGGCGCGCAGAGGCTCCGGCACGAAATCCGATGCGAACACCTTGCCGACGGCGCGGAATATCCCCTGAAACAATCCGTAGAAGATGAATAGAGCGGCGACGAGAAGAATGTTCTGCGTTAGGGCAAAACCGAGATAGGCGATCAGGAAGATGAAAAAAGAGGCGAGTAGGATATTCTTCCTACCCAATGTGTCGGAAAGCGACCCGGCCGGATAGGAGATCAGCGCGGCTACCAGATTGAACGCCGCATAGATCAGGATCGTCGTTTCCAAAGAGGCGCCGATGTCCTGTGTCCGCAGGATCAGAAAGGTGTTGCTGGAGTTGCCAAGCCCGAACAAGGCGGTCACCAGCAGATATTTCCAGTAGCCCTTCGGAAACTGTCGCAGACTGACATCGACTCTTGCCTTTGCGGCCACCGCCCCATGTTGCTCCCCCACCAGGAGGACCATGAAGAAGGCCAGCAGGCCGGGGATAATCGCCAGATAGAAAATGGTGCGTATACCAATATGCAGCGCGTAGAGGAGGAAGACGGCCAGCAGCGGCCCGAGGAACGCGCCCGCATTGTCGCCGACGCCCTCAAGCCCGAAGGCTCTGCCTCTGTCTTTCTCGTCCACTGAGGACGCGATGAGCGCATCACGGGGTGCGGAGCGGATGCCGGCGCCAACCCGGTCCAGGAACCGTGCTCCGAACACGCCTTGCCAGACCGTGGAAATCCCCATAAGCGGCTTGGCGACCGCCGCCATGAGATAGCCGGCCAGCGCGATGCTTTTTCGCATTTGCAGCTTGTCGGAGAGTCCGCCGGAAAAGCCCTGCACGATATTCTGCATGGCCTGAGCAAAGCCGTCCACCAGGCCAACGATGCTGCCGCTCGCTTTCAGCGTTTGCGTCAGAAAAACCGGCAACACCGGGTAGAGCATCTCCGTGGAGATATCAGCGAACAGGCTCGCGAAGGCGAGAAGGAACGTGTTCCTTGAAAGCCCGCCAAAGTATCGCTGGATCGCTGAATTAGACATGGACGACATAACCTGTGCGCCACCTAAGGTATGATTTTTGCTCCGGCGTCAGACTCACTTGGAAAGAGGCTTCATTATCTCGCAGAGCCTTTAGGGCGTTCCGAAAGACATCAAGGTGTCCTTCCCTTTGAGAACTCCGGCTCTATAGGGGTCCCGCAAGCCCCGGGTTAGCCACGCCGTTAAACACGTTGCTCGTCGGATCGCCTGGCTTATCGCCATCCGCTTTCTTCTTGCCCCAAGTCCAATAGAGACCGAGGTATGCGTAGTTTTCGGTTTGCCCGATGGCGGTGTGGCCGTAACAGAACAGCAACTGAAAACCGGGATCTCGAAACTTGTAATAGCCGCCGACATCGATCAGGGTCGCCGGCCTCGTCTGCGCTGTCGCCAATCCTTCTGGTCCGTGATAAAAGATCTCGGTTCCCAGCGTCACCTTTTTTCCCAGATCTCGCTGAACCAGCCAGCCCGCAAACGGATAATTGCGATAGCCGGGCGCGCTGACCAGTGTTACCCCGCCGCCCCCGTAAGTCGTCCAGGGTCCGAAGCTTTTCTGCGTCCAGAGCGGGACTTTGTACCATGTCTTGCCGACCCCCAGACCTTTTGCGGCGCTGCCGGTCGGCAGCTCGAACATCACAAATGTGCCGATCATGGGCCGGCGCTTGGTCTCCTGCACAAACCGGTACTTGATCCCCGTTTCGATGTCGCCCAGGCCGAACGCTCGCGGACCCGTACCGGCGGGGGCCAGGGCCGGGTTGTTCGCCGGCAAAATCGCCGCGGCGGGAACGATGATGTGGAGGTGAACGTTGGGGAGCGCTCCCCAATTGAATTCCACGGCCGGGCCCACCGTATCGGTCTCCACCGCGGTCCCGTCCGACGCCGCGAACGTGTAGAACTCATAGTTCCGGAAGTCTATTGGCTCCGGATCGTCTGTCTGAAACGGTGGACCAGCCAGTGTAGGCGTCGCAACCGACATCAGTGCCGCAAGCACTCCGATCAGTCTTCCCGCGGCGATCTCGCACCTCCGGTTAAACCGCTTCATTAAGCTCTCCGAATAGTGCCGTCACTCTTACCTTCACGGCCTCAAGAGCCTCTGCTTCGATGGGTCTGGTCCGGCAAACTATACGATAATGGCCAACAGCATCCTAGCTCGATTCTCGTGTGGTCTACTTCGACTTTGCCGTCGTCTGTACGGGGGTACCCTCTCTCATTTCATCCGTGGCGCGCCGGACGATCATGTCGCCGGGTTTCAAACTCCCGATCACTTCCACGAGGTCTCCCGCGGTCACACCCTTCTTGACGTCGACCCATTCCAACCGGCCGCTCCGATCGCGTATCACGAACGTGCGCTCAGTCGTGGTGACGACGCTCGTTTTGGGCGCAAACAGTGCTGGCCGCGAGCGGCGAACCGGCCACTTCACCGTCGGATACATGCCGGGAGCCAGTGATCCATCGCGATTCATCACGTCGAGTTCGACGGCCATGGTGCGCGTCTTTTGATCGAGCGCGTGAGAAACTCGTGCTATTGTGCCCGAGTAGGATCGATCTTGCCAGGTCGGCACCTGGAATGGAACGCTCGCACCGTTCACAATTCCGCTAACATCCTCTTCGGGCACTGGCACCACCAGCCGAAGATGCGACACCTGTTGGATCACCAGAAGCGCCACGTCGTTCCCCGGTCCGACCAGAGCGCCCGGGTGGACCATCCGGTCGGTCACGACTCCTTCGAATGGGGCCGCAATCTTCAGATATGCCAGGAGGTCCTGGAGCGATCGAACTGCCGATTCCGCCGCCTTGCCCGCCTGTTGGCGAGAGTTAAGCAAAGACTTCGCAGCATCGACCTGCTTTTCCGCCTGGATCAATTCGTTGCCGGCGATGGCTCCGGGTGTTTCGGCCGCTTTCTTCATCCCCTCGTATGTGCTCTGTGCCGCCGCAAGCTGGGCCTCGGCTTGTAGGCGGTCAGCTTCAGCCGCCTGCACCTTCGACTCGGCTTCGGCAATACGAGCGGCCATCTCGGGAGCGCTCAGCTCGACGAGAAGATCGCCCGGTTTGACGATGCTTCCTCGGTCTACCAGCACGCGCTCCACATAGCCCGGAACCTTGGCATGAAGCGAGACGCTCAGGAACGGCAGAAACTCGCCCGGTAACTCGACCATCCGGGATACTGGCTTGGAAACGACCGGAGCCAATTCGCCAGTTTGTGCCCGGCCAACCTGGGCGAGCAGTCCGAGAATACAAATAGGGAAAAGCAGGTTTCTATTGCGCTTCATAGTATCGGCTCGCTGGGTCCATGGGGTTGAGTGACGGAGAAGTTAGCGATGCCCTTCCTTGCAGGATGGCGTAGATCGAAGGGAGGATGGTCAGGGTTGCAAAGGTGGATACCAGCAGGCCCCCGATGACGGCGCGGCCCAGAGGCGCCGCTTGCGACCCACCCTCGCCGAATCCGATCGCCATCGGCACCATGCCGCAGATCATCGCCGCGGCAGTCATCAGAATCGCTCGCAGCCGGCTGGCGGCGCCCTCGCGAGCTGCATCCATTAGCGGCGTGTTCTCGTGCCGGAGGCGCTCAGCGAAGGTGACCAACAGAATCGAATTTGCCACGGCGATGCCAATGGCCATGATCGCGCCCATGAACGATTGGATATTGAGCGTCGTATGCGTGGCCGTCAACATAAGGAGGACTCCGCATAGCACTGCCGGAACGGTAAGGACGATCGCCAGTGCCAGGCGAATCGACTGGAAATTGGCGGAGAGCAGCAGGAAGATCGCCACCACAGCCAGAAGCAGGCCGATCTGCAGTCCGGAGATGGTCTGCTCCAACGGGGGAATCTGACCCTTCATGACAATCTTCGCGCCTCGCGGCGGAGTCCCGGCGCCCGCCAGCACTCGTCGTAGTTTTTGCGCCGCTTCTCCCAGGGTGATGCCGTGAATATTTGCCGTAAGGCTGACGATGTGCTGACCATTGAAGCGCTCAATCAGACCAGGCATTGTCCCCAGCTTCAGCGACGCGATATTGTCGAGTTGCAGCTCTGGACGGCCGCTTGGCATTACCGGGAGACTTCCTATTTCATCCACGCTCTGCATTTGATTCTGCGGTAGCTCGACCTGAATCTGAAACGCGTTGCCGGAATTCGGATCGCGCCAGTAGTTCGGCTCGGTAAATCGGGAAGAGGAGGTTGCGGGGACAACTGAACGGACCACATCTGCCATCGTCAGTCCGAACTGACCTGCGCGCTCGCGATTGATGTTGATGTCGAGCGTTGGGTAATTGTACTCCTGCGCGAATTGCAGATCGCGGATGAAGCTCAGCTTCGCCAGTTGAGACTGAACCTTTTGCGCATAGCCGTAGTCATCCGCCAGACTGGGCCCTTGCACCGCCACCTCGATGGGGGTGGGCGATCCGAAGCTCATCACCTGGGAAACGATGTCGGCGGCTTCGAAGGAGACCTCGCAGGACGGCAACTCGCGCCGCAGGTCGCCCCGAATCCGCTCGCGGAGGGCTTCGCCCCGTGGAGTATCGGGTTTCACGGCCACTTGTAGGATCGCTTCCTGGGGTCCGCTGGTGAACAGATGAATCAGGTCGACCGGATAGCTGGAGGGCACGACGCCCATGAAATCGCTGGTGATTACAACGTTGTCCTTACCGGCATCCTGTTGAATCACGCTGAGGGCGTGAAGAACAATGCGTTCGGTTTCCTCAATCCGGGTGCCTGCCGGCGCGCGCAATCGCACGCGCAACAGCGGAGCATTGGGGTCGGGAAACAACTCGGTACCCATGCGCGGCAGCAGCACATAAAGGAGCCCGAACGCCGCCACGAGGTATACCAGCACCAGCGGCCAACGAAACCGAAGGACAACCCGCAGATAGCGTTCATAGAACGATCGAAGATGCCCGAAAACTCCCTCATGCTCTTCGCCACGATGTGCCTCTCGCATGAGCCAGGTGGAGAATACCGGCACCAGGCTGCTGGAGAGCAAGTATGACGCAATCATCGAAAAGGCGACAGCCAGCGACAAGGGCACGAAAAGCTGCCGGCTCACCCCGATCATGAAGAAGGAGGGAACGAATACCGCGAGTATGCAGAACATCGAAAGCAAGCGCGCAATCGCGGTATTGCTCGCCGCCTCGACAACCGCGCGCGCCCGTGAAACCCCCGGCTGCATGTGAGTGTGCGTGTTCTCGATGGATACGGTGGCCTCATCCACCAGAACTCCGACCGCGAGCGCCAGGCCGCCCAACGTCATGATGTTGATCGTCTGCCCAGCGGCCCACAGCAGGATCACGGCGCTCAGCAGGGCGAACGGGATATTCATGATGACAATCACGGCGCTGCGCCAGTCGCGCAGGAAGATCAGCACCATCAGCCCCGTCAGACCCGCGCCCAGCAATCCCTCGGTGACGAGCCCGCGAAGGGAGTTGGTGACGAACGGCGACTGGTCGAACTGCAGGCTTACGTCCACATCGTCCGGCACGACCTTTTTGAAATCCGGTATTGCCGCTTTGACGGCATTGATGACGGCCAGCGTCGACGCATCCGCGCGCTTGGTCACGGGGATGTAGACGGTTCTCTTACCGTTGACATGAGCATAGGCCGTGATGATATCCGTGCCGTTTTCGATGGCTCCAATGTCCCTGAGGTAAATGGTTGTCCCGGATACCGGCCGAATGGGCGCATTCAACAGCTCCGCAAGGTTCCCTCCGAGCGCGGCATTCGTTCGGGCGATGCGCTCTATCTTGCCAGTCCACATATTCCCAGAGGGCATCACCAGCGTGGCTTTACTGACCGCGGAAATCGCCTCCTGCGGCGAGATCTGATATTGCTGGAGCTTGCTGGGGTCGAGCGTGATTACGATCGCCCTCTGGTTCCCCCCGAATGGTGGCGGGGCCGAAACTCCGGGTAGTGTCGCGAACAAAGGTCGCACCCGGTTGAGCGCGAAATCCTGTAAGTCGCCTTGCGAGTGCGTTGTGCTACTGAAGACCAGTTGTCCGACGGCCACGCTGCCAGCGTCGAATCGCGTGATGAAGGGGGGCACCGTGCCCGGCGGCATGAATGCCCGGGCGCGATTCACGTAGCCGACCGTCTCGCCCATCGCCTGAGCCATATCGGTGCCCTCATGAAAGATCAGCCTCATGAGAGCTGCGCCCTGAATGCTCTTGCTTTCGACGCGATCGATTCCGGTGATATAGAGGAAGTGATACTCGTAGTAGTAAGTAAGATAGCCCTCCATCTGCGCCGGGTCCATGCCTCCGTACGGCTGAGCCACATAAATCGCGGCCTCGCCCACCTTGGGGAAGATGTCCACCGGCATTCGTTGCACCGCAAGAAAAGCAAACAGCGCGATGGCAATGAGGGCCACCACTACCGTGATCGGCCGGCTGAGGGCGGCTAGGACGAAACGCATAATTCACCTATGGAACTCATTGACTTGCCTCGGCCAGGAACGGCTGAAGGTCGCCCGCCGCAGTAGCGACGCCGAGTAATGCTCGCCAGACACCGAGACGGGCAAGCGCATCGTCAATCTCAGCTTGAGTGAGCAGCCGCTGGGCTTCCGCCACCTCATCGATATTCCCAAGCCCCGACCGATACCGGGTGGTCGCTTGATCCGTCGCGGCGCGCGCGGCGGTTACTTGGACCGGTGTGTTCGCGGCCACATTCCGGGCTCCAGCCAAAGTCGCGACCGCCACGCTCCAGCGGGCCTTCAGATCGGTCGCAATCTGTTGGTATCGGGCAGTCTCCGCGCGGATTTCCGCCGATTGTCCAGCCTCTCTTGCTCGATTCGACGCCCGGTCCATCACCGGAAAGGTCACGGTGACGCCAAGAGCGTAATCCTGCGTCGACGGGGCAAGCCCGTTGAGCCCTCCCATGTTGGTTCCATTGAGCTCAGCCCCCGTCCCGCGTGCGTACGCGGCGCCCTGCAGCAGGAAGCGAGGAAAGTAAGACCGCTCAAGAATTCTGAGTTGCGCCCTCAACTGCTCGACTACGGAATTCTGCTCCACCGAGAGCGGATTGGCGGCCGTGTCCAGCGGAGGCACGGTCGGCTGCGGCGGCAATTGAAGCAACTTGGGGGCGGAAACCGTAATTTGTGCGGGCTCCAAACCCACGAACTGGGAGAGGTTCGCGCGGCCAACGTCCACCGCCTGTTGAGCCTGGATCAACTGTGTCCGTGCCGCGGCCAGCTCTGCCTGGGCTCGCGACGCATCCGCACCGGGGCGTAGTTGGGCGTTCACGAGCGCACCGATTGTTCGCGCAAGCACCTCTGCCCGGTCAACACCGGCCTGCGCCGCACGTACCGTTTCCTGTGCCGCCATCAACGTAACGTATGCGTCCGCGGCTGCCACCGCAACGTCGAATTGAGTCCGCTTGAGGGAGGCCTCACGCTGCGCCCGAGCCGCAGTGGCAGCGGCCACGCTCGCCTGCCGGAGACCAAAATCGAAGGGCTCCCACGCGACCAGAGTTCCGATAGCACTGCCCCAGACGCTTCCTAGATTGTTCGTGCCGAGAACCGGTCCGGACATGGATGGGATTGTGCCCTGCGGAAGAAGCAGTCCAAAGACGTTATTCCTGGTCGCGCGATTCGCCTGCGCCAGCATGTCTACGCGCGGCAGGTAAGCCGTCCGCGCGAGTTGAATTCCCGCGGCTGCCGCGTTGATCTGCTCTTGCGACACGCGGATTGCAGGATAGTTTTTCACTGCGTCTTCGACGGCCTGACTGAGTGTCAAGCCGGCTGGAGTCGAAGCCTGCTGGGCAGCCAATGCTCCCGCAAATACGAAAATCGCCGGGAGCCATCTTGCCGCGCATATGGATTTCGATCCTCGTTTAGTCGGCACTTGAGCTAATCACCTTCAATGAGTTCATGAAAAAGCTCCCGCACTTTGCTCTTCGATGCCGCCAGTGCTTTCCGGCCCATTGGAGTGGCTCGGTATACGCGACGGAGCGACTTTCCGTTTCGCAGCTCGCTCGATCGCAAGTACCCCTTCTTTTCAAGGCCCTGGAGGAGCGGATACAGGCTCCCCGCACTGATGCGGTATCCGTGGCGGGCCAATTCCTCGATGATTCCGAGACCGAAGACCGGACCTTCAACGGCGTGGTGAAGCACATGGAGGCGGATCAGGCCGGAGTACAGATCTCGGTCGGCCGCGGTGTTTTCTTGCTCTGACTTCGATTTCGACATCGGCTTACGAATGATGTTAGTATGGGAACCAGGATTTGTCAATGGGTTCTGGGGATGAAACTATGACGGTGGCTTCGATGTGCAAAAACAACGACATGGGTCCTTCTCATGTTTAGCCAGAAGTGCACCCGAGGGTTTCGGTCGCGGAGCAGACATCAGCAGGACGCGCGCCGCTTTGAAGTGGACCAGCGATTGGGTCCGGCTAACTTGGAACGACGCTCCACCCACGACAACAACAGATGGGCGAGCCCATTCATTCGCAAGGAAACTCAGCCCAGCTTCAACGTTCGTTTGCGCCTGCTCATGTTTGCTCCTCGGTTCGAGCAACTGAAGCGCATCCGGCATTCCAATCGCTCCGCCTCGCAAAGTTCAGCGTCTGGTATGACTTGCGGCTGGTACGAAAGCCGACGCCGAAATGCGCTGCCTCAAATGCGGCAGTCTTGAAGCGAACTGGCGCATCTCCGGCAGAAGATATCGGCAAAGGAATATCCGATAATGTCTGAAAGCGTGCGAATGCATCCGACCAGCTGATTCTCCGTCGATTCGGCCCCTGCCAGATGGTCTGGCATGGCGCTTGCGTTACACCTCCCCAAAGCACGAAACGAGGACGAAGTGAGACACCGAGTGATCCTGATTCTGGCAATCACCGCGCTCTCGGCCGCGGCGCAAACGCCGGACGCGCGGGTGAGACTGCGGGACCTGACCAGCGACGCCATCAAGAACAACCCGGAAATTGTCGCGGCCCAGAAGAAATATGAAGCTGCGCGGCAGCGGCCCACGCAGGAGAGCAGTTTGCCTGATCCCATGATCTCGCTGGGGTATGCCAGTGTCGGCAACCCGCTGCCGGGCGCTGGACTTGGCAGCCAGGTGCTGGCGAATGTGGGCGTGATGGTTTCGCAGGAAGTGCCTTTTCCCGGCAAGCTGAAGCTCAAGGGAGAAATGGCATCCACAGAAGCGCAGGCCGGCTTCCAGCAGTATCAAGCGGTGCAACTGGGAGTGATCTCCCGGTTGAAGCAGGCTTACTACCGCCTGCAATACACGTATGCCGCCTCCGATCTGCTGACACGAAATCGGGATCTGCTCGACAAGCTCCTGAAGGTGACCGAAGACCGGTACTCGGTCGGGCGAGCCGCACAACAGGACGTGTTCAAGGCGCAGACCCAGCTCAGTATTCTTGAGACCCGTTTGGTGAAGCTCGAACAGGAGCGAAGGAGCCGGGTCGCCGAGATTAACAGCATCCTGAGTCGCGCTCTGGGCACGCCGGCGGGTCGGCCGGAAGATATGAAGCCGAAAGAATTGACCGCAACATTGGACGAACTGTTTGCTGCCGCGCGCCAGAATTCGCCAATGCTGGGCAGCGATCAGAAGATGATCGAGCGATCGGAACTAGCCGTCAATATGGCGCGCAAGGAATTCTATCCCGACGTCACGCTCAACGCGGGGTACTACAACATGGGATCGATGCCGCCCATGTATGAGGTTCGAGCGGACTTCAAGGTTCCCGTGTATTTCTGGCGCAAGCAGCGGGCTGGCGTGAACGAACAGGTCAGCATTCTGTCACAGACCCGCCGGACGTACGAAGCCACGGACCGGTCGCTCCGCTTCCGCATCCAAGACGATTTCCTAATGGCGCAGGCTTCTGCACGGCTCATGAAACTCTACAGGCAGAACGTGGTCCCGCAAGGGAACCTGGCGCTCGAATCCTCCCTCTCCACTTATGAAACGGGAAGTGTCGATTTCCTGTCCGTGCTTTCCAACTTCACGATGGTACTCGATTATGAGATGAGCTACTACGACGAGGCGCTTAACTATGCGCTGGCACTGAGCCGCCTTGAAGAGATGACGGGCCAAGTACTCACGGACTGAGGCAATTCAAATGAAAGTTATTCGAATAGTCGG
>Ga0187862_10006704_pt1 | contig 10405 bp, 10 predicted proteins | sample June2016WEW_10_1_FD_133003 | JGI IMG/M metagenome (GOLD analysis project Ga0187862, IMG submission 133003) | Peatland microbial communities from SPRUCE experiment site at the Marcell Experimental Forest, Minnesota, USA - June2016WEW_10_150 | ecosystem: Environmental > Terrestrial > Soil >... | reverse complement strand
GCGAACGAGCTTGACGGCAGGCAAAAGTTATTTCAGCTTTTCACCAGGAACCGGAGTAAGGACTCGAAATGTTTCTAAAATTCTACGGACTGCGGGAACAGCCATTCGGGGTTACACCCGATCCTCGTTTTCTGTATTTGAGCCCTGGGCACCGCGAGGCCCTGGCCTCCCTTTATTACGGCATCGAGTCCGGACGTGGTTTCATGGCATTGATTGCCAAGCCGGGCACAGGAAAAACCACGCTGCTGTTTCACTTGCTGGAGAAATTCCGCGCCGATGCGCGGGTGGCATTTCTGTTTCAAACGCAATGCGATTCACGGGAGTTCATGCGCTTCCTGCTGGCCGACCTGGGCTGCGAGACTTACGAGCATGATTTTGTCCGGATGCACGATGAATTCAACAAGCTCCTGTTACAGGAATGCCGTGCCGGAAAGCGATTCATTATCGTCGTAGATGAGGCGCAAAATCTGGATTCGTCGGTATTGGAGACGATCCGATTGCTTTCTGATTTCGAAACTCCCCGCGCCAAGCTTCTGCAGATTATTCTCGCCGGACAGCCGGAACTTGCCGACAAGCTAGCCCGGCGCAACCTTTCGCAGCTGAGGCAGCGGATATCCCTGCTCAGTGGGCTCGCGCCGCTTTCCGTCGAGGAGAGCAGCCATTACGTCGATCATCGTCTCCGCATCGCCGGTTATTCGGGGAGCGCGCTCTTTGACCCTGCAGCGATGCATGCCATCACGCACTTTACAGAAGGGATTCCGCGCAACATCAATAACTTCTGTTTCAACGCGCTATCGCTGGGCTGCGCTTTGGGCGAAAAGGTGATCGGGCTCTCGGTGGTACAGGAAGTCATCTCCGATCTGGACATTACCAAGCACGTGACACAAGTGCCATCAGTTGCGGTTCCACATTATGAAGATCTTGCACCAGCCGTAAACGGAGAGTTCCCGCCCTCCAGCGCCATTCGCTCCGCCCCTGCAGGCAAACCCACTCTCGCTCCAACCGAGGCGAGGTCCTACATGCAGCAGGTTGCCCTGCAATTGAGGGATTGGAAACACAGTGGAAACGGCCCGAAGCTGTAGTGGCTTCTTCCGCTGGTTCCGAACTGGCTGCCGAGAATTTAGCTAACTAAACGCCAATTCCTTGGCTCTCTGGGTGGCCTTCACCACAGCCTTGATAAGGGTTACTCGTAACTTACCTTCCTCAAGTTCCATGATTCCGTCGATGGTGCAGCCCGCAGGGGTAGTCACAGCGTCTTTGAGCAGGGCCGGGTGATCGCCGGTTTCCAGGACAACTCGAGCGGCCCCCATGGTCATTTGGGCCGCCAAGAGTGTAGCGACATCTCTGGGGAGACCCACTTTTACGCCGGCCTCGGCTAGCGACTCCAGGATGATGTAGATATAAGCTGGTCCGCTCGCCGAAAGGCCTGTGACCGCATCCATGTGCTTCTCATCGACCACCACGGTTCGGCCGACAACATCGAACATGCTGCAGGTCAAGGCGACATGCCCGGCATCAGCGTATTTACCCTTACACACGCCTGTCATCCCGCTGCCGATGAAGCAAGGGGTGTTAGGCATTGCCCGGACGACCGGGACTTTTTCGGGAAGCCCGCTTTCAATCATGGAGGTCGGAACCGATGCTGCGACCGAAACGATCAACTGGGCGGGAGTGATTTGCCCGCGGATTTCGCGCATAACCTCCTGGACGACTTGCGGCTTTACCGCGACCAGAATGATATCCGCACCCTTGGCTGCGGCTGCGTTATCGGTTCCAACTTGGATACCCAGCTTGGCGCCAAGCATCTTCGCTCGCTCTTCATGTTGCACAGTGGCGGAGGTTAGGGCTGCCGAGAGCAAGCCATTCTTAAGCAGCGCCTGGAGCAGGATACCGCCCATTTTTCCGGCTCCCAGAACCGCTACACGTTTTTCCCGGAGATCGTGTCCCATAGAGTTACCTTACGCTCCAATCAATTCCGATTCAGTTCGTGCCCCGCGGGTGGACCAACGGCTTTGCGGAGACAACCCGGAATTGAAGATTCCCACCGAAATAAAGCCGCCGGGACTGCCATTGTATACGCAGCTTGGCGCGGAACGGCGTAGAAATCCCTGGGCGGGGAGAGTTCCGAAGTAACCCACAAACTTCCGGATATCCTTCGACCGCGGGGGAGGCTGAAGGATCGGGTTTTGACACGAGAGGCACTCCAGTAGAGACTTTCTTCTCTAGGAAATTAGACTACTTGCAGGGTCTTGCAGGGGTCGCGTACCATCGGTTCACTTTTGCTGTAAGTCCTGTACTCCCCCTTAGTTCGTGAGCAATATTCCCCCTTAACGTTAGCGACACTGTTGGTTGAGGAACGCGGGAACGAATAGGCAGAAATCTGCATACTGCCCTCCGCTGCAATTGCATTGGAAGCCGCAGCGGGGATCCTAGTTTCCTTTTAGATGTTTGTTTTTGAATACGTTATTGGATGTCACTTGCGCCAATGTGTGAATGACTGTTTTGGCCGGGCGAATGCTCCCTATGTGAAATAGCGGGTTCAGCCTTGTCCATGTCGCAGCAGAATACTGCGAGCCGCAACAGATTCCACAGGCAGCAGCAGTCATTTCCCAAGTCACGAATTGTGACTCAGAGGGCGGAGCTGTAGCTGAGGTCGAGATTCAGCTTTGCACCGCATGTTTACGCGACTTTAAACCGGCGGAATTTGGTAACGTTCCAACCGGCAAATACCTGAGGAGGATTTATGAAAGTTCTTCGTTCTGCCACCCGCAACCTGAGAGTCGCTGGAGAACTGTTTTCATTCTTCGGAACCCGGCGCTGGTGGATCGTGCCGATCATCTTGGTGCTGTTCCTGCTGGGTGCGTTTATTGTGGTGGCACAAAGCTCTTCTCTCGCTCCCTTCATCTACACAATGTTCTAAGACCAGGGAAACGTCCTGCCTTCTGCCAGAGCCGCGGATTAGGACCGATGGCTGGGCGCTGGATCGGCGGCGGATCACAGGGTAATCGAAACGGATAATTTGAAAATGGCCACAAAGAAACACAGGTTCCTCAAGGGTATCGGGATTTTTCTAGCGATCTGTTTGGTTGCGGAGCTCGGCTTGCGTTTGTTCGGCTACGGAAGCTACACGGTTTACCGTCCGGACGAGCGCTTGCTCTGGGTCCCGGAACCTGGGCGCACGCTTACGGTGGTCAACCATCTGCCCATCACAATCAATGATCAGGGATTCCGTTATCCGTTCGATTTGAAGCCGAAGCACGGGGATGAGTTCCGCATTATCGCCTTTGGCGACTCGGCCACTCAGGGCTGGGGAGTGGATGATCACTCTCATTACAGTGCCGTCCTGGAGAGCCTGCTGAACCATGAAAACTGCAGGCAAGAGCATTTTCAGGTGATCTCGGCCGGGGTCAACGCCTATCCCAACTCGCTGGTAGCCGAAAAGCTGAAGGAAGTGCTGGAAGATAACGCGGTGCAGCCCGATATCGCGATCGTTGCGTATAGCCACAACAGCAATTTCGAGAAACTGGTCAAGCTGCAGGGCGACGCGCGGGAGAAGTTCTTGCACCGGGTGGAGTTCAAGGCGATCGTGCGCCGAAGCGCGCTGTACAACTTCCTGATCGAGGGTGTTTTGCGCAGGATCGCTTATTACCAGCTACGGCATTTGGTGATGGCAGGCACGCTCGACACCCTGAATGGAATGGATAACCTGGACATGGACCAGTTCAATCAGGGGTTGGAGCAAAGCCTGGAGTTGACTCGGGCGCGGCACGTGCAAATGGTGCTTCTGTTACTGGGCTCCGATGGGCAGACCCCAAGCACCGAGATGCATCCCTTCCAGAAGGCGATGCTGCAATTCGCCGAGACTCACAATGTGCCTCTGGTAAATATGATTCCCGTTATCAGCAGCAAGAATCAGGCGGAGATGTTCATGGATCCCGCCCATCCCACGGCTGCGGGGCATCAAGTGATCGCCGGCCAATTGCTGCAGGAGATCCACAATCTTGCTCCCTACCAGGCCGCGTGCGGCGAGACTGAGCAGCCACCGGCAAAGGTTCAGTCGACTTCGACGGTTACACCGCAGTCGGCCGGGAAAAGTAACGCGCAGTAGGTTGAGTAGTTTCTAGAATGACAGCCAGTGTGCGATTCGGTCCGCGAATTCTCTGTGAAAGGTAACAATCCCTTATGTTGAAACGAGCTTGGCAAGCATGGAAAGAGCTGGCCCACAAGATCGGCAATTTTCAGGCTCGCGTTATTCTGACGGTTTTCTACGCCGTGCTGGCGCCCTTTGGACTTGGAACCCGTTGGTTCTCCGATCCGTTGCGCATTAAACGTCTGCCAACTCAATGGCTCGACCATCCCGATGATGCCGGCGACTTACAGCTGGCAAAGAGGCAATAAACAGTGTATATCCTTGGCGTTTCCTGCTATTTCCATGACGCGGCCGCAGTGCTCTTGAAAGACGGGGCCTTGGTAGCCGCTGCCGAAGAAGAGCGCTTCTCACGCATCAAGCACGACTACGGTTTTCCCAGCAAAGCCATCAAGTTCTGCCTGGATCAGGAAGGACTGAAGGGCGAAGATCTGGACTACGTGGTCTTCTTCGAGAAGCCGTTCCGCAAACTGGACCGCATCCTGATGATGACGCTGCAGACCTATCCGAAGTCGTATAAGGTCTTTCGCGAGTCCATGATCACGTGGATGACGGACAAGCTCTGGGTAGGCACGAAGCTGCAGACTGAAATCGGGGTGCCCAAGGAGAAGATTCTGTTCTCGGAGCACCACCTTTCTCATGCCGCCAGCGCCTATTTGTGTTCTCCCTTCGAGGAGTCGGCCATCCTCACGGTGGATGGCGTGGGTGAATGGGTGACCACCACCTACGGAGTGGGCCGCGGGAACGATATCAAGCTGCAGAAACAGATCGAATTTCCGCACTCGCTGGGCCTGCTCTACAGCGCGTTTACCGCGTTCCTGGGCTTTGAGGTGAACGAAGGCGAGTACAAGGTGATGGGCATGGCCCCTTACGGGGTGCCACGCTACGTCGACAAAGTCTGGAAGATGATCCAGCAGAACCAGGATGGGTCGTTTGCCCTGGACATGGACTATTTCAGCTTCCACCATTCCACCTACAAAACCTACAGCGAAAAGTTCGAAACATTATTTGGCACGCCGCGAGCGCCGAAGAGTCTGTTCTTTACGGAAGCCACCGGGTTCCCTCAGTACTTTGGAACTGCGCCCGGCAACATGGCGGAACTCTCGAAGCTGAACCAGCATTACGCCGACATCGCCGCCAGCATTCAGAAGGTCACTGAAGAAATGCTGCTGACCATGGCCAAGCATCTGCGCAAAACGACGGGGATGACGCGATTGTGCATGGCAGGTGGCGTGGCTCTGAACAGCGTGGCCAACACCCGCATTCTGAACGAAGCGGGATTCGACGAATTGTACATACAGCCCGCGGCCGGAGACGGCGGCGGAGCGCTGGGCGCAGCATTGTGGGCCTACAACACGGTGCTTGGCAAGCCCCGCAACTTCACCATGCAACATGCCTACTGGGGGCGCGAGAACTCCGATGGCGAGATCAGCGATTTTCTGGTGAAGAACAACATCCCGCACAGCCACTTCGATAACGAGGACGAACTGCTGGATCGCGTAGTCGACCAGTTGACCAGCGCGAAGGTCGTAGGTTGGTCGCAGGGCAGGTTTGAGTGGGGGCCTCGTGCGTTGGGGAATCGCAGCATCATCGCCGACCCGCGCAATCCAAACATGAAGGACATCGTGAACGCGAAGATCAAGTTTCGCGAGCCCTATCGTCCGTTTGCGCCTTCGGTCCTGGCCGAATCGGCGGAAAAGTATTTCGAGCTGCCTAATGCGGCACATCACTGTCCGGCGCGCTACATGCAGTACGTAGTCCCGGTGCGAGAGAAGGAGCAGGCGACGCTGCCGGCGATCACACACGTGGACGGCACGGGCCGTCTGCAGACCGTGTTCAAAGAGCAGAGCCCGCGCTATTACAAGCTGATCGAGCGCTTTGGACAAGCCACGGGCGTACCGGTCATACTCAATACCTCGTTCAATTTGAAGGGCGAGCCCATCGTCAACACTCCCGCCAACGCCTTCAACACGTTTTCCAAGAGCGAGATGGACGCTCTGGTTCTCGGCAACTTCATCGTCGACAAGCAGATTGCATAGAGGGTACAAATGAACACGCTCGCGACACAACCCGTAACCCAAGCCTTATTTGAACGCTCGATTGACGTCCTGGCCTGTCCGTATTGCGGCGGCGGCCTCCGCTACGATGGAGAAAGGATCCATTGCCTGGGTTGCGACAAGAGCTTCAATGTCGACAGCGGGATTCCGCAACTGTTTGCTCCGCACGATCCGGCACAGCAAAAGGGCGACGTCACGGAAATCGTGAAGGCTTTCTATGAGGAAAACCCTTTTCCGAATTATGACGACATCGATTCGGAGGCGACTCTGATGGAGAAAGCCACGAGGGGCGTGTTCGCGCGGCTTCTGGGCGAGCAGATTCCTCAAGGGGCTTTGGTGCTCGAAGTGGGCTGTGGCACCGGTCAACTCACGAACTTTCTGGGCATGCACTACAACCGCCGCGTCTTTGGTTCGGACATGTGCCTGCACTCGCTGCGCCTGGCCAATGGTTTCCGCGAGCGCTGCAGAATCAAGAATGCCGGTTTCACACAGATGAACCTGTTCCGTCCGGCGTTTAAGCCCGGCGTTTTTGATTTGGTCATTTCCAACGGCGTGCTGCACCACACGGCCGATCCGCGGGGCGCGTTCGAGTCCATTGCCCGGTTGGTAAAGCCTAACGGGGTCATCATCATCGGGCTGTATAACAAGATCGGACGTCTCACCACCGACTTCAAGCGTTTCCTTTTCCGCGTGTCGGCCGATAAACTGAGCTTCCTCGATGCCCACATGCGCAACAAGAACTATAACCAGGACCGCAAGCGCGCGTGGTTCTACGATCAGTACAAGCATCCTCACGAGAGCAAACACACTTACAGCGAAGTGATCGAGTGGTTCGAATCCAACGGCTTCGAATACTTGTTCAGCATTCCCAAGATCGAGGCGGGAGCGTTTTCAAACGACGAGCAGCTTTTTGAGAAACACGACAAAGGAACACGCTTCACCCGCTTCCTCACCGAACTGGAAATGCTGCTGCAGGGCGGAGTCGACGGGGCGTTGTACATCATGATCGGCCGCAAGCAGGGCGGCAACCGCTCCGCCTAGCGGAAGACGGTTTTGCCTGCGGCGTGATCTACTAGTTTCGCCAATTGGAAGGACAGCATTCTGACGAGGAACAACAAAATGATAAAGTCGATCAAACTTCTATTGTGGCTACTGGTTGCGACTTCAATGAGCGTGGGACAGGCAGTGCCGGCGCAAGTCGCTTCGGCCGCTCCGGAACACTCTTCGAACGCGACTGACACGCATGCCAGCACCGGGACCACCGACCCTCAGCTGCAAGAGCGCTACCCGCGCTACCGGATCCAGGCCGGCGATCAGTTTGATCTGAACTTCGAACTCAGCCCTGAATTCAACCAGCCGGCGGTGGAAGTTCAGCCCGACGGATTTGTCGCCCTGCGCAGCGTCGGCGATGTTCACGTTGCCGGTCAAACTGTTCCCGAGTTGACAGCAACTCTCCGTCTCGCCTACGGCAAGATCCTCCACGAGCCGCTGATCTCAATCGTCCTCAAGGATTTTCAGAAGCCCTACTTTATCGCGGACGGCCAGATCGGCAAGCCGGGTAAGTATGACTTGCGTGGCGATACGACGCTGACCCAGGCGATCGCCATTGCCGGAGGTTTCACGGACAATTCAAGGCACTCGCAAGTGCTGCTTTTCCGCCGCGTCTCCGATCAGTGGACCGAGGCCCGGATCATCAACGTCAAGAAAATGGAGAAAGAGGGGAATCTGAAGGAAGATCCGTTTCTCCACCCCGGAGACATGCTCTTCGTGCCCAAGAGCACATACTCCAAGATCCAGAGATATATTCCGAATGCGAACATAGGTACGTACATACCTTTAACTCCGTAAGCCGCCCACCGTACCCGGACCGCGCAGTGCGAACCAGTAAAATCAGGAGTCAACATGAGCCAACAATTGTCGGTAGATAGCAACGGACAACATCCTCTCTCTTTCACCCTGCGAGATCTCGCAGCCATCGGCTTTCGCCGGAAGCGGGTCTTGGCCTTCTGCTTTTGCGGGATTTTAGTGGGCGTGATACTTGCCGCCTTTGCCATGCCGGCCGAGTATAAAGCGCAAACCAAGTTGCTGGTGAAGAAGGGCCGCATGGATCCGGTGGTCACTCCTGAGCAAACTGCGCCCATCATGTTTCGTGACACGGTGACCGAGGAGGAATTGAATTCCGAGGTCGAACTGATCGAGAGCGACGACCTCCTGCGACAGGTTGTGATCGATTGCGGCCTTGACCGGAGAAAATCGCTGTTCGGGCTGCTGGATCGCTGGCAGGGAGACCAGGCGAGAATTGCCAATGCAGTCCGCCGCTTGCGATCCGGGTTAGTGGTCGAGGTAATAAAGAAGACCAATCTGATCAGCATCAGTTACGAATCAGAAAAGCCCGAATTAGCGGCGCGGGTATTGCGCACTCTCAACGACGGTTATATTCAGAAGCACCTTGAGGTGCATCACCCCGGCGGGCAGGTGCAATTCTTCGAGCAGGAAACGGAACAGTACCGCAAGGCTTTGGCGGATGCCGAGCAGCACCTCAAGGAGTTCTCGGGCCAGCAGGGCGGTGTCTCCCCGGCCGAAGTGCGCGACCAGACGCTGGAAAAGCTGGCGGAGTTTAACAGCACGCTGTCTTCTATTCGCGCCGACATTGCCAGCGCGAAGACGCGCATCCAAGATCTGGAAAGCCAGCAGAAGGCGACGCCCTCGCGGCTCACCACCCAGATGAAGAAGGGAGACAACGCGCAGGTTCTGGAAACGCTTAAGAGCACGTTGATGACCCTGGAGTTGAAAAGAACTGAGCTCTTGACCAAGTATCAGCCCAACTACCCGCTTGTAACTGAAGTGGACAAGGAGATTGCGGACACCAAGAGCGCTCTGGCCCAGGAAGAGGGGACGCCCGTCAGCGAGGAAACCACTGACCGGAATCCCACCTACCAGTGGATCAACGAAGAGCTGGCGAAAGCCAAGTCCGATCTCAGCGGACTGCAAGCCCGGGAAACCGCGACTCAGGCGATCGTGAACGTTTATAACAACAATGCAAGAGTGCTCGACGAAAAGGGATTGTTGCAACAAGACCTTCTGCGGACCCAAAAAGCCAACGAAGACAATTACCTTCTGTATCTGAAGAAGGGCGAGGAAGCGCGCATTGCCACGGCGCTCGATCAAACCCGGATCCTCAATGTCGCCATCACCGAACCGCCCAGCGTGCCTGCCCTGCCTTCCCGCTCGGTCTGGACCTTTCTCTCGGTGGGATGCCTGCTGGCGTTCGTCTTCAGCGCGGGATTAGCGGTGACGCTCGACTATTCGGATCGATCCTTCCGTACGCCGTCTGAGGTTCTGGCGGAACTCAAGATTCCGGTGTTGGCCGCCGTTCCATTTCATGCGAATGGCAAGAACGGTCGAAACGGACACAACGGCAACGGGAAAAACGGCAGCAACGGGAACGGGCATAACGGATCTCACAGCAGCGGGATTGATGGAGCGCAGGTAAACGCTGGAGGGACCGGAACAACCGATTCGGACACAATGTTCTCCGACAAGGACTAGATCGCTGTTCGAGAAGGACCATTTTTTGGGGCCAAGAGGATCATTCAATGAGCAAGAATTTTGAGCTGCTGCAGAATCTCGCCAAAGAGCGCGACCTGTTCGATACGGGCTCGGGCACTGGTACGAGCACGGGGACGAACACGGGAACGGCTGTCATCTCAGAGGCGCGACCTGTAGAGGTTAATCCGATCGGAGCCAGTCCCCTCCAACTGGCAGCGGATGAGGGGCAGAGGGACGAACTCGGAAAGCTGGTGCAGCGCGTTTTCCTGCAGCGCGAGCCGGAGGCATTTCGTTCCGTTCTGTTCTGCGGGACGGAGCCGGGAAACGGGTGCAGTTGGACTTGTGCCCGAGCTGCCGAGATCCTCGCGTCTCAGGTAACGGCATCGGTTTGCGTGGTGGATGCCAATTTGCGCGCGCCCAGCCTACACCGGGAATTCGGAGTCGAGAACCACCACGGTCTGTCTGATTCACTCCTGGCCGGCGATCCCATCAGAAGCTTCGTCAGTCCGGTTCGTCACAACCTTGCCATACTCAGCTGCGGAGCGAATCCCTCCAGCGCCCGGGCTTTGCTCAGTTCCGATCGTATGCGCTCACGCCTGGCGGAATTGAACCAGGAATTCGACTTCGTCCTGATTGACGCCAGCTCGGTCAG
>Ga0187862_10006697_pt1 | contig 10412 bp, 7 predicted proteins | sample June2016WEW_10_1_FD_133003 | JGI IMG/M metagenome (GOLD analysis project Ga0187862, IMG submission 133003) | Peatland microbial communities from SPRUCE experiment site at the Marcell Experimental Forest, Minnesota, USA - June2016WEW_10_150 | ecosystem: Environmental > Terrestrial > Soil >... | reverse complement strand
TACCATCGAAGACCTTTACCACATTCGCGGAATAGAAGACTTGCACTTATCTCCCGACGGCAAAACCGTCCTGTTCACCCTGCACACGAACGACCTGGCGAAGGCAAAGCGCACTGGGCACGTCTGGCTGATGGATGCCGACGGCAAGAATGCGCGCCAGTTTACGTTTGGCGAAAAGGGTGAATCGTCGCCCATCTTCTCGCCCGACGGCAAGTGGATCGCCTTTATCAGCGCGCGGGACGGCAAGGAAAAGGACAATGACAACGACAATCTCTACGTCATGTCCGCCAGCGGTGGCGAAGCCCGGCAACTCACCAAGATTTCCACGGGAGTTGCCAGTCCGCTCTGGTCTCCGGACGGCAAATGGATTGCGTTTTCGAGCGACGTTTACCCGGAATGCAGCGCCGACGACGCTTGCAACAAGAAGATCGAACAACGCTGGAGCAAGGGCCCGCTTCACGCCCATATGGCCGATGCGCTGCTCTATCGCCATTGGACCGAATGGAAAGACGGCAAGCGCACCCACGTCCTGCTGGCCGACGTCTCCACCGGCGCCGTACGCGACTTGACGCCGGGCGACTTCGATTCCCCTCCCTTCCAGCTCGGCGGACCCTTGCGCTACGATTTCTCTCCGGATAGCACGGAACTCGCCTTCGACTCCAATCACGACCGCGACCTTGCGTCGTCCACCAACAGCGACGTGTGGATCGTCGCGCTCTCTGGCGATCAGCCGCCACATAACATCACCGCTTCGAATCCTGCGTTCGACGGCCATCCAAAATACTCGCCCGACGGAAAATACATTGCTTATCAAATGCAAAAGCAACCCGGCTATGAATCCGACCTCTTTCGCCTAGCCGTTTTCGATCGCTCCGCCGGCACATCACGCGTGCTCACCGAGTCCTTCCGCAACTGGGTTGACACTTTTCAATGGGCATCAGACTCGAAGTCTCTCTATTTCACCGCTCCGCTCGAAGGCGACAATCCCATCTTCCGCGTCACCCTCGACTCTGACTCCATTCAGCAGGTGCTGGTAGACCGGACCATCGATTCTTTCGAACTCTCCCCTGACAACCGCCGCATCATCTACGCTCGGCGTTCCGTCAGCGACCCGGCCGAAATTTTTGCGGTGGATTTGGCTGACGGGAAATCCTCGACGCCGCAACGCCTGTCTCATTTCAACGACGAAGTCGCCACCGATGTGGATCTCCGTCCGGCCGAGCGCATATGGGTGAAGGGAGCGGACGGAGCGAAGATCGAAGTCTTCATCGTCAAGCCCCACAACTTCGATCCCTCGAAAAAATATCCGCTCATCCTCAACGTGCATGGCGGGCCGCAGTTTCAGTGGCAGGATTCATTTCGCGGCGACTGGCAGGTTTATCCCGGCGCCGGCTACGTCGTCGCCTTCGCCAATCCTCACGGATCCACCGGCTATGGCCAGGATTTCACGGCTGAAATCTCCGGAGACCATGGGGGCAAGGTTTTTGAGGATCTGATGAAGGTCACCGACGAACTGATCAAGCTTCCTTACGTCGATCCCGACCGCACAGGCGCCATGGGCTGGTCCTACGGCGGCTACATGATGGATTGGTTCGAGGGCCACACCACCCGCTTCAAGGCCATCGCGTCGATGATGGGGGTCTTCGATCTCCGCTCCATGTACGGCGCGACCGAAGAACTATGGTTTCCCAAGTGGGACTACAAAGGCCAGCCGTGGAACTCCGATCAGTACGAGAAGTTTTCGCCCTCCTATTTTGTGAAAAACTTCAAGACGCCCTGCCTGGTGATCTCCGGCGAGCACGACTATCGCGTCCCCTACACCCAGTCGCTGCAGATGTTTACGTCACTGCAAGAGATGAAAGTCCCCTCGAAACTGATCGTCTATTCCAACGCCGGCCACTGGCCCAGTTGGTATGAAATGGCGCTGTACTACACCGCGCACCTCGAGTGGTTCCATCAGTATCTGGGAGGAGACGCGCCAACGTGGACCTCGGAACAATTCCTGCGCAACGCGGTGTTTGACAAGGAGACGGGGCAGCGGATCAAGTAACACATGGCCGCGGAACATCTCCCGCCTACTCTTCCACCGGCTGCGCGTTCAGTTCCTGAGCGGGTTCGCCTCCGGCCAAGCCCTGGGCGATGATGAGGCGGCGGGCTTCGATGCGCAGTTCGGGCAGTGCGCGTCCGAACAGAATCGCGCCGACGACGCAGGCTACTCCTCCGGCGGCAACGGTGATGGGCGCGCCGATGCGGTGCGCCAAGGCGCCTCCGAAGAAAGCTCCGAAGGGAGCCATGCCCATGAACATCATCGAATAGACGGACATGACGCGGCCACGCAGTTGGTCGGGAACCATGGTCTGGACCAGCGTGTTCGAGCAGGCCATCTGCAGCATCATCGAATAACCGGCGGGCAATAGAAGCGCGACTGATAACCAGAATGAATGCGAGAACGAAAAAAGAAAGAGGCTGATCCCGAAGCTTCCACAGGCGAATGCCACCCAACGCCCAAGTCCTTTCACTCCGGTTTTAGCGGCCAGGGTTAAGGCGCCAAACAGAGCGCCTACGCCCGTCGCGCCCATCAGGATGCCGAGACCGCGCGCGCCGCCGTGCAGAATTCTGTCGGCGAAGACCGGCATCAGCACGGTATAAGGCATGCCGACCAGGCTCACCAGGCCAAGCAGCAGAAGCAGCGCGCGAATGACCTTCGTGTGGTTGACCCAGCGAAAACCTTCGATGATGTCTTCGATCGGCGAATGCTTGCTGGCACGCGGGGCGCAGTGCACGTGCATCAGAGACAAGCCGACGATCACGGCGATGTAGCTGATGGAATTGGCGGCAAAGCACCAGCCTTCGCCGATCTTCGCCACCAGGATTCCGGCTATGGCTGGGCCGATGACGCGCGCGCCATTGAACATAGAAGAATTCAGCGCGATGGCGTTCATCAGGTCTTCCTTGCCGACCATGTCGACGAGGAAAGACTGCCGGCCGGGAATATCGAATGCGTTCACCACTCCGAGCATGGCCGCCAGCACAAAGATGTGCCACACATGGACGCGTCCGCTTAGCGTGAGTCCAGCCAGAATCCCCGCTAGGGTCAGGGAAGCGGTCTGAGTGGCGATCACCAGTCGTTGGCGATTGACGCGGTCGGCAGTGATCCCCCCGAAAGGGGCAACCAGGAAGACGGGAATCTGGCTGGCAAAGCCGACGCTTCCCAGCAGTAGCGCAGACTTCGTCATGCGATAGACGAGCCACGCCTGGGCTACGGTCTGCATCCAGGTGCCGATGAGCGAGATAAGTTGTCCGCTGAAGAAGAGCTGAAAATTGCGGTGGCGCAAGGCGCGCAGGGTTGTAGCCCATTTCGGCAGGCGTGCTGCTTTCCCAGCCGCTTCTTCAACGGCGGCAGAATTTTTTTCTTCGGTCACTAGTTGCTAGTCACTCTTCTAGAACTTTTTCACATCTTTCGGATGACGGCAACCGGCGGAAGGGTGCGGAGCGGAACCGAAGGGATCATTCGACCCGCTGCCGGTGTGATAGGCATGTAATTGCACCCAGATTTCCACAGCCTGGCCACGCACTTCGAACTTCCCCACCGCCTCAATCCGCGATACAGTTAATGTTAACTGATTCGAGGGAGCCGGATCCGGGAAGGATGTAATTATGAGCACAGATCCTGGTCGTCTGGAACATTGTCTGGAACGGCGAGGCGCGCAGCGTTTCGAACTGCACCTGCCGTTAGCGGTTCACTTCGATGGACGGACTGTGCACGGATTTACTCAGGACGTGAGTGGCCGCGGAATATTTTTTTACGCGGAGACGGCGCTTCCGGAAGGAGCGGTCGTGGAATTAACTTTCACCATGCCCTCCGCAGTCACCTTGGCGGAAAACATGCCGGTTCGGTGTCGTGGACGAGTGCTGCGCGCCTGGGCCGCGCAGGCCGGCCAACGAAGCGGAATCGCCGTGCAACTCGATTCCTACGAGTACTTGCCCCCCGACGAGCCCATCACTCATTTCGTGCGGGTTTCGACCGCAACTGTCGCCGGAGCAACTTCCGGCCTGATACCGCGCTGAAGCATCGTTGTCTGAGCTCTCGTTTTCTGGAACTTCGCATCGTCTTTTCAAGCGCCGGGTCTTTGCCTTACAATCAAGTAAATCAGCAGTCTGGCGGGATGTTTGCTCCGATTGAAAACCCGCTGGCGACCTGCCGCTCTCGTCCGTGGTCCAATTTGATTACGAAGGTCACTTGGTCCCGGCGCTGGAAGTTCGTAGCATTACAATGAACACTGAGAATCGAGTCATGCCCGGGATCGCCGTCGCCCTCCTCACCGAGGACCGCGAAAAATCCGTCGTACTGCATAGCCGGGTGGAGAGCACCAATCTGGCCCGCACCGTCTTGAGCCATGTCGGTTTCCCTCCCGGACCCGGCGATGCCGTTTTGCGTCAATTGCAAGATCAGCACGCTGAAGTCGTCCTGGTGGATATCGATCCCAAGAATCCGCAGCGCGCCATCCGTACCATCGAACTAATCCACGCCAGCATTCCCGAGGTCACGATTTTTGCGGTGGGCGAAATGAGTCAGCCCGCCAACATTGTTTCCGCCATGCGAGCCGGGGCGCGTGAGTTTCTGGATCATGCCGCCAGCCGCGAAGCCTTGATCGAAGCCTTCACTCGCTTCTCGGCCACGTTGAGCCGTGCGCAACGCAGTTCCAGCCGGGCGCGTGTCTTCACTTTTCTCAACGCCAAGGGCGGAGCCGGCGCCACCACCACCGCGGTGAATACCGCCGTCGCCTTGCAGGAGGCTCACGGGCGCGTGGTGTTGGTGGATTTCGCTCCCATCGGCCACACTGCCCTGCAACTGAATCTGCGGCCTCAATTTACTTTGATCGATGCTTTGCAGAACCTGCATCGCATGGACGGTTCGCTCCTCGATGGCCTGATGACTCCTTATCGCAATGGCCTTCATCTGCTGGCTGGCGCTCAGCAACCGCACAGCGGAGTCCCGACCGCGTCAGAACTGGCTCGTCTCTTCGACCTGCTCGTCAACCAGTATCACTTCGTGGTGCTCGATGGCTCGGGCCGGATGGATAGCACGATGCAAATGATCTGCGACCTCTCGAACGCCGTGCTGCTGGTGGCGCAGACCGATGTCGTTTCCCTGTGGAGCGCCAGCCGCATTCAGGCGTTTCTGCAGGAAGGAGCCGGACGCGATCGCCTGCGCATTGTGCTCAACCGCTACAAGAAAATTCCCGGCTTCACCGACGAGGATGTGGAGAAGGCCACCAACTGTAAGGTGCTTTGGAAGATACCCAATAACTACCAAGTCGTCGGGCCTGCGATTGACAAGGGCAGTCCCGTGGGCTCGCAGGGGAATCACGAAATCGGCCGCTCCTATCAGGGATTAGCCGCGGAACTCGCCGGCGCGACCACGTCTTCCGAAGGCGCCCTCTCATTGCTCTATCAGCACGACAAGGGCGACGGCAAGAAACGAGCTGCCGGCAACCTGATGGTTTCGCCCATGCGCGCCGGGCAATAGGTTCGTTTTTCAACCCCAGCCACTCTCGGCTTTACTTCTGCAATCTGACTTCTGACCTCTGCAATTTCCAGCCTTTGTTAGAATCATGGTTCACTAATGACGCGGAGAATCGTTGAGATCCTTTCCATGCTGGTGAAATTCTGAATGACAACTCCTTCTCCCAAGAAACGCGTGCTGAGCGGAATGCGCCCGACGGGCAAACTTCACCTGGGCAACTACGTTGGCGCCCTTGAAAACTGGGTCCGCATGCAGGACCAGTACGAGTGCTTTTTCGTGATCGTCGACTGGCACGCGCTGACCACCGACTACGCCGACCCATCGCATCTGAAAGAAAACCTGGTCGACGTGCTGCTGGATTGGCTGGCCGCGGGGCTTGACCCCGAGAAGTGCGTGACGTTCATCCAGTCTCACGTGCCGACGCACGCGGAGTTGCACCTGCTGCTTTCGATGATCACTCCTGTCGGCTGGCTGGAGCGCGTCCCGACCTACAAAGAGCAGAAGGAAAACATCAAGGGAAAGGATCTGGATACATACGGTTTTCTCGGTTACCCCGTCCTGCAATCGGCGGATATTCTGATCTACAAGGCGGACGTCGTCCCCGTCGGCGAAGACCAGGTGGCGCACGTTGAGCTGACTCGTGAAATCGCGCGGCGGTTTAACGGATTCTACGCCGGAGGATTCAACGACAAAAAGCGCGAGTATATTTTCCCCGAACCCGCGGCCCTGCTCACGCCCGCTCCCCGCCTGCCCGGCACCGATGGCCGCAAGATGTCAAAGTCCTACGGCAACGCGCTGCTGCTGACCGATCCCGAGCCCGTGGTGCGGCAGAAGCTGAAGACAATGGTCACCGATCCTGCCCGCATTCGGCGCACCGATCGGGGCAATCCTGACGTCTGCCCCGTGGGCGACCTGCACAAAATATTTAGCAGCAAAGAAACGATGGCGAAAGTGTACGAAGGCTGCCGCTCGGCCGGAATCGGCTGCATCGAGTGCAAAAGCTGGGCCGCCGATGCCCTGGTGAAAATCCTCAATCCCATGCAGGAGCGGCGGAAAAAATACGAGGACAATCCGCGCCTCGCCTGGGATATTCTGGAAGCTGGCTCGGCTCGCGCCCGCGCTGTCGCAAGCGCTACCATGGACGAGGTCCGCAGCTCGATGGGTCTGGATTATAGTTCGAACTCTGGCCCGGCGAAGGATTCCACGAAGTGACTGATTTGTCTCAACCCATATCAGAACAGCCGCCAGTCCGGACTCCCGGGCATACCACAACTGCGCCCGTGCCGACCGCGACCAAGTCCGGCAAAGACGATGCCAGCGATTTCGCCTTCGCCATCGCGCTCGGAGAAATCTACGAAGGCCCGCTCGACCTGCTGCTCGATCTGATTCGCAAGCAGGACATCAACATCTACGACATTCCCATCGCCAGGATTACGGCGCAGTACCTCACCTATGTCGAACGCATACGCGAGCTCGATGTAAATGTCGCCTCTGAGTTCATCTACATGGCGGCGGTGCTGATTCACATCAAGTCGAAAATGTTGCTGCCGCGCGATCCGTTGGCTCCCGCCGACGCGCAGGAAGACCCACGCAACGAACTCGTCAACCGCCTGCTCGAGCATGAAAAATTTAAATCCGCGGCGCAGATGCTACTGCAGAAACAGCAGATCGAAGACGCGGTGCTGAGCAATCCAGCGATCCGCGAATTCATGGATGCCGAGGGCGCCGAACCGGAACTCACCGCCGATGTGATCGATCTGGTCAAGACCTTCCAACAGATACTGGACCGGGCGCGCACCCGGCCAATTCTGGAAGTGGACGAAGAGACCGTAACTGTCGGCCAGATGATCCAGTACCTGCATCGCCGGCTCGCCCTCGAAGATCGCCCCATCCGCCTGAAGCAGATGCTCCGCAATGTGCCGTCGAGACCGGCCCTGGTTTGCATGTTTCTGGCGTTACTCGAACTGGTCCGGTTGCAGGCGATCCAGGTGCGGCAGGACCACGTCTTTGGCGAAGTGCTGGTGAGAAAGCATTCCCACTTCGAAGAAGTGATGACGGAACAAGCCGCGGTGCGCGATGATTGGAAGTGAAAAGAAGTTCTCAGTTCCCAGTTCTCAGTTCTCAGTAAACGCCAGCGGCCGATGGGTTTTTCTGAAAACTGGGAACCGAGAACTGGGAACTGAGAACTGATTTATGAGTCTTAGACCCCAACTCGAAGCCATCATTTACGCGGCGGAAACGCCTATCTCGCTTGACCAGATTTTTTCGCTGGTGAAGGAGTCCCTGCTCGCCGAAACTCCGGGAATCGATCCGGCGGAAATGAAGTCGCGCATCCGCGCCACGCTCGAAGAACTCATCGCGGATTACTCCGGCGCAAGCCGCGGAATTGAAATCCGCCAGGTCGCCGGCGGATACCGCATGTCCACCAAGCCCGAGCAGCACGATGTGGTGCGCGCTTTCGCCAAAAGCCTGAAACCGCCTTTCCGCCTGTCGCTTCCGGCCCTCGAGACTCTGGCCGTCGTCGCCTACAAGCAGCCGGTCACAGTGCCCGAGATCAGCGAAATCCGCGGCGTAGATTCCGGCGGAGTCATCGCCACCCTGCTCGACCGCAAGCTGATCACGACCGCAGGCAGAAAAGCCGTAATCGGCCGACCGATTCTTTATAAGACCAGTAAAGAGTTCTTGCTGCGCTTCGGGCTTAGCGACATCAACGAACTGCCCAGCATGGAGGAGTTCGAGAAACTGCTGGCCGAGTCGTTCCAGAGCGACTTGATTCCGGGAGAAGCCATTTCTGCGGACGAGTCTGCAAACTGGCCCTCAAACGATGATTCACAAAGTATCGCTGGAGCTGCCGAAGATACTGCCGCCGAACTCGCCAATGCAGAAACTGCAGAGGAGGAAGAAGCAGAGGAAACCGAAACGCCAGCCAGCACCAAACCGGAGTAGCCATGCCAGCCGAACGTCTGCAAAAAATTATCGCTGCTGCCGGAGTCGCATCCCGCCGCAAATCCGAAGCCCTGATCGCCGCCGGCCGCGTTCTGGTCAATGGCCAGGTGGTCACCGAACTCGGCACCAAAGCCGATCCTGAACAAGACCACATCCGCGTGGATGGCAAACTGCTGCAGGGTCCCGAACGTTACACCTACGTCGTGCTGAACAAGCCCAAAGGATACGTGACGACGGTCAGCGACGAGAAAAAGCGTCCCACCGTGATGGACCTCGTGCACAAGGTGAAGGGCCGCGTCTATCCCGTGGGACGGCTGGACTGGGCAAGCGAAGGCCTTCTGCTGATGACCAACGACGGCATGCTGGCCAACGCGCTGATGAAAGCGTCTTCCAACGTGCCGAAGACTTACGTGGTGAAAGTCGCCGGCCAGCCGGACGAGGGAAAGCTCGACAAGCTTCGCCGCGGTGTCTCGATCGCCCAAAAAGGCGGCAGGCGCGTGCGTACGGCTCCGGCAAGAATTCGGTTGATCCGCGAAGGCGATAACCCGTGGCTCGAAGTAACCATCATTGAAGGCCGCAACCGCCAAGTCCGAAAAATGTTTGAAGAAGTGGGACACCACGTGGAGAAAATCCGGCGCGTGCAGTACGGTCCCCTTGCGCTCGATGTGCCGCCGGGAGATTGGCGCAACCTTACTCTGCTCGAAGTCGCTAAACTGAGAACGGCGGCGTCGGGACCGAAGCTTACCCTTCCGCCAAGCGCACCCGCTCCGCTGCACGCTCCGAAGGCGCCAACCAGCAAGCTGCCGCACACACCGAAACCGTCGAACTGGTCGCGTTCTCCCAGGCCATCGCGTCCTGAGAAGCCGTCGTTCTCAGCGCGCTCATCTTCATCCAGACCGGCGCACGCAGCGAAACACTCGTCTAAATCACCTGCACCGAAGCGCCGGCGCGACTAAAACAAACCCGATAGCTGCTGGGTGCACGGATAGTTGCCGAGCTGCGCTCGGCTCGGACGGGCGAGGGCGCCCGTCCCCACACAATCCCTCGCGATTAACGCCTGGCTTCCGCAACCATCGGCAAGCGGGCCGCGCCGTACAAGCCGGCATCGCTCCCCAACAGCGCGCGCGTGATGATGGTCTTGTTGCCGGGGCCGGCCTCGATGAGCGCGGAAGCTCCCTGTTTGGGGGCCAAAGCGTCGAGCGGCGCAGTGGCGGCATACACCAGGGATCGTCGCCGCAACTCTTCGAAGATCGATGGTGAGAAAGCTTCCCAGGCACTCGCGACTCCCCCGCCGATCACGTAAATCGGCAGGTTCAAGGAATTCACCATGGTCGAAAGCACAATGCCCAGACAACGTCCCATGTAGCGAAAAATGCGGCGCGCATCTTCATCGCCTTGGATGGCGAGATTGTAAATCGATTTCGCGCTGAACTCCGGATCGGAGTGAGCAGCGCGCGCTAATGCCGAACTGCCGTTGTTCGTGATCGCTTCCCGTGCCATCCGGACCACTGCCGTCGCTGAAGCGTACTGTTCCAGGCATCCTCGATTCCCGCACCCGCAAGGATGCCCATCCGGCTCAACCGTGGTGTGCCCGAACTCGCCGGCCATGCCGTTCGCGCCGCGCCAGATCTTGCCGCCCAGAACCACTCCACCGCCGACGCCGGTGCCGAGGGTCAGCATCGCCACGTCCGGAAAATCCTTGGCTGCGCCCAGCCATTTTTCTCCGAACGCCGCGACATTGGCATCGTTCTCGAGGATCACCATGGTCTTCAGACGTCGCTCAATTTCGGCGCGAACTGGATAGTTGGCCCAGCCCGGCAGGTTGGGCGATTCGCGCAGCAGGCCGGTTTGCATGTCGATGATGCCGGGTACGCCGATACCGATCCCCAGCAATGCGGAGGAGTTTCCGTATTTCTCCGACATGCGCTGGATGGCGTCG
>Ga0187862_10006680_pt1 | contig 10428 bp, 7 predicted proteins | sample June2016WEW_10_1_FD_133003 | JGI IMG/M metagenome (GOLD analysis project Ga0187862, IMG submission 133003) | Peatland microbial communities from SPRUCE experiment site at the Marcell Experimental Forest, Minnesota, USA - June2016WEW_10_150 | ecosystem: Environmental > Terrestrial > Soil >... | reverse complement strand
TGTCTTCAATGTCGTGAAGTTCCGCACCATGCGCCAGGACGCCGAAGCCGCCAACGGTGCGCAGTGGGCGGGCAACAACGATCCCCGCGTTACCCTCGTCGGTAAATTTCTCCGCTCCTCGCGCCTTGATGAGATTCCCCAGTTGTGGTGCGTGCTCAAAGGCGACATGGCATTCGTCGGCCCTCGTCCCGAACGCCCGGAATTCATCGAGATGCTCTCAAAACAGATCCCTTTTTACGGCGTGCGCCACATGGTGCGCCCCGGACTCACCGGATGGGCCCAGGTCAAGTACAAGTACGGCAGCACCGTCGAGGATGCGCGCGAGAAACTTCAGTACGACCTCTTCTACATCAAGAATGCTTCCATTGGTCTGGATCTCCTGATCATGTTCCTGACCGTCAAGATCGTCCTCTTGCGCCGAGGTGCTCAATAATGAGCGCAATAACAATGACAATAACGAAGATGAAATATATCTTCTGGATCGCAGCTGCGGTCGTCGGCTACTCCTACCTGGGTTATCCGGTGTGGTTGTGGATGCGCAGCCGATGGGCGCCCCGTCCGGTGCGCCGCGGTTTTGTCGAAAGAAGCCCCGCTGCACCGTCAGTCTCGGCCGTGATGATCGTACGCAACGAAGAAGCCGTGATCGCGCGCAAACTCGAGAACCTCCTGACCCTCGACTATCCCCAGGAACAACTGGAAGTGGTCGTCGTCTCCGACGGTTCCAGCGATCGCACGCCCGCCATTCTCGCCGATTATGCCCGAAATTCCGGGCTGCGAACTGGCGCGAGAACCCGGGTCCGAACTCTGATCAAACCCGTATCCCAAGGCAAAGCCGCTGGCCTCAACGATGCGCTAAAACTGGCGACCGGAGAAGTGCTGCTGTTTACCGACGCCCGCCAGCAGATCGAGCCGGGCGCCCTGCGTCTGTTGATCGAGAATTTCGCCGACCCGGATGTTGGCGCCGCCAGTGGCGAATTGATGCTGGGTGATCCCGCCACCGGAGAGACCGGAAAGGGAATGGGATTGTACTGGCGAATCGAAAAGAAGATTCGTGAACTCGAGTCCGCCTCCGGTTCCGTCGTCGGCGCCACCGGCGCCATCTACTGTGCCCGCCGGAGTTTGCTCGGCACCTCGCCCTTGCCCGAAGGCACTATCCTAGATGACGTCCTCTTGCCCATGCAGATCGTGCGCCAGAGATATCGCGTAATCTTCGACTCCCGCGCCCGCGCCTGGGACTCGCCCGACTTGGGCGAAGGCCGCGAATTTTCCCGCAAAGTGCGCACTCTGAGCGGAAACTACCAGCTCCTCCAGATTGCTCCATGGCTATTGAGCTCACAAAATACAATCCGATTTGAATTCGTAATCCACAAAATCTCGCGCTTGGCCGTGCCCTTTGCCTTGCTGGCGCTTCTGATCGCCTCCATCTTCCTGCCCCAGCCCGTCTACCGCGCGGTGCTCGCGGCGCAGCTGGCGTTTTACGCGCTCAGCTTGGCCGCGTTTGCGGGCATCAAAATCGGCCCGCTCTCGCGCCTTGCCGACCCTGCCCGTACTTTCGTCATTCTCAATTCCGCCGCCCTGGTTGCCTTCATCAGCTTCGTCACCGGCAGAAAGGCAGTCTGGGTCCGCTGAATAGCGTTCGCTGAGTCGCCATGAGAATTCTCTGGGTCAAAGCCGATAAGCTCCTCCCCGTGCAGAACGGCGGCAATATCCGCACCTACCACGTCTTGCGATATCTGTCCGCTCGCCATGAGCTCACGTTCTACTCTTACTACGGAGGAAGTCCCGATCCCGACTACGAGCGTGAGTTGCAGCGCCAGTTGCCCGGCGCCTTGGCCGTCTGCACCGGCAAGCGCGAGCTCTCGGGAACGGCGCGAGGCCTCGACTATCTGGCTCATTTCAGCGCCCACCCTCCCTATGCGGTCAGCCGTTTTGCCGATGCCAAGGTCCAAAAGCAAATCCAGGCTTGGTACCGCGAACAGCGCTTCGATGTCGCCGTCTGCGACTTCCTCGATGCTGCCGTCAACTTTCCCGGCAGTCTCGGCATTCCCAGCCTGCTCTTTCAGCACAACGTGGAAAGTGAAATCTGGCGCCGCCATGCCGCCACCGCGGGCAACCCGGCAAAACAAATGATGTACCGCATGGAATTCCGCAAGATGTTCCGCTATGAGCGCGCCGCCGTCTGCAAGTTCCATCATGTCATTGCCGTCTCCGAAAACGATCGCGCCCTGATGATGCAGTGGGTGGATGGAGATCGCGTCACCGTCATTCCGACCGGCGTCGATCTCGCGCAGTATCGCCCTGATCCGGCAAATTCCGATTCGAATACGCTCCCTGCATCCGCGCCCCTCGTTAGCTTCGTCGGCGCCATGGACTGGGAGCCGAACGTCGACGGCGTCGAATATTTTTGCGGCGAAGTCTGGCCCGCCATCAAAGCCGAAGTGCCGCTGGCCCGTTTCCGCATCGTCGGCCGCAATCCCGACCGCCGCGTTCAGAAGTGGGCTTCGGATTCGATCGAGGTTACCGGCCGTGTGCCCTCGGTCGTCGAGCATCTGCGGGAGTCCGCTGTAGTCATCGTGCCCTTGCGCATTGGCGGCGGAACTCGTCTGAAGATCTACGAAGCCATGGCCACCGCCAAAGCCGTCGTTTCCACCACCGTTGGCGCCGAAGGATTGGATGTTCATCACGGCCGCGACATTATGCTGGCCGACGATCCCCGTTCCTTCGCCCAGGCGGTGATCATGCTGTTGCGCGATTCGGAACTGCGTCGCCGTTACCAAACCGCCGCTGCCGAAACCGCCGCTCGCTACGACTGGCCCGCCATCGGAGAGCGCTTCAGCGAAATCTTGGAGTCGGTGGCAAAAAAGAAATCTCCTGCACCCCGGGGTGGCAATGGCCTTCGTATCAGCGTATCGCTTTAGCGATACCGTACGTCTTCGGATTTAGATACCCCTTTAGGGGTTGGACGCGCTTTGCGGAAAAGAAAGTTTAAGACAAAGAAAAAGAGAAAGATAAAAAGAGGAATTTGTGGCCATCAGTGAAAACGGCAACGTGGTACCCGCGGAAGTCTCCGGAAGGCGCGCGCCCTTCCGGACTTCGGACCCGACCAAGATCGCATTTTTCTGGCTCAGCGGTTTCTTCGTCGTCTACTGCGCCCGCCCAGAAGACTATGTTCCCGGCCTCAAGTACCTCCCGCTCGCCAAAATCACCGCTCTCCTGGCCATGTGGGGTCTGTTCACCGCACTGGGTAGAACCAAACGTACATTCAAGGACCTGCCCAAGGAGGCAACTCTCCTTCTGGTCATGATCGGACTGCTCTACGTCGGGGCATTTCTGTCTCCGGTCTGGAGGGGTGGTGCCGTCATTCGCACCATTGATTTTTCCAAGATCTACATTGCATGGGTGCTGATTTTCCTGCTCATTACCACCTTCGACCGCTTGCGGAAAATCATCTTTATCCAGGTATTTTCGGTGGTCGTCGTTTGTGCCGTCGCTCTCGTCAAGGGCCACGGTTTACCCCGCCTCGAGGGTGCACTCGGTGGCATCTATGACAACCCGAACGATCTCGCATTTGCCATCGTGTTGTCGCTGCCGTTTGTGCTGGCCTTCATGATCACCGCCAGGAATGCGGCCATCAAAGCATTTTGGCTTTGCGGAATGCTGGTGATGGCGGTCGCGATTTTTGCCACCGCATCCCGGGGCGGTTTTATCGACCTCGTCATCTCCCTCAGTGTCGCCCTCTATTTCTTCGCCATTAAGGGGAAACGCCTTTACCTGCTCGTGGCCACTGGGCTCATCGGAGTCGTGGTCATGGGCGCCTTCGGCGGAAAACTCTATGACCGCTTTGCCGCCTTGTCTGGCGACAGCGCTACCGATCAGTCCGCCTATGGTTCCTACGAAGATCGCAAGTACCTCATGTTGCGTGCCCTCGATGCCATCGAACACTATCCCATCCTCGGTATCGGTGTTCGCGACTTCCCCACCTATTCACTGATCTGGCATGACGTCCACATGACCTACCTCCAGATCTGCGCCGAAGGCGGCATCGCCGTCCTGATCATCTACCTCATGTTCTTCTGGCGCGCTTTCAAGAATCTGAAAATTCTGCGGCAAACGAAGAATCTCGATCCCGGCATTGTTTTGTTCGTCGGAGCATTGCAAAGTTCGCTGGTCGGCTTCGTCGTGGGTGCGTTGTTTGCGCCCGAAGCTTACCAGTTCTTCCCCTATTTCGCCGTGGCTTTTACGGCAACATTGTTGCAGACGGTCAAAGAACAAGAGCCCGGCCTGGCGCTCCCGCCGCCGAAAAGGCCGCGTCACTTCCTGGAGGTCTATGCCAACCGTGGAACAACCGGTGCAGTTTCCCCTGTCCGCTGACTTGCTGGCAATTTTGCGTTGCCTCAGTTGCGGATCGAAACTTGACAGCGATCAGGCCGCGGGCTTCATTTGCCCAGCCTGCAAGCGCGTCTATCCTAGCGCGCACGGCATCGCGCGCTTTGTTGACGGCCAACACTACGCCGCCAGTTTCGGTTTTCAATGGCACCGTTATCAGAAGACTCAACTCGACCACGATGAGATTCGCGGCTCGGAACGGGACTTCCTCATGAAGACCGCTCTTCGCCCCGAGGATCTCGAAGGCAAACTGGTGCTCGACGTCGGCTGCGGCATGGGTCGCTTCGCTGAGGTCGCGACCCGCTGGGGCGCGCGCGTGGTGGGCGTCGACCTGAGCGCCGCTGCCGAGGTCGCCGCCAAGAACCTTTCCGACCGCGACTTCATCGCCTTCCAGGCCGATGTTTTTGCCCTGCCCTTCGCGCCCGAAAGCTTCGATGTCATCTACAGCGTTGGCGTGCTCCACCATACGCCGAACTGCGAAGCCGCCGTCAAGGCGCTCGACAAGTATCTGAAGCCCGGTGGTCTCCTCGCCGTCTGGCTCTACAGCGGATACAACAAGTGGTACCGCTTCAGCGACTTCTGGCGCCGCTACACTCACACCATGAAGCCCGATACTTTGCACGGCATCCTGAAAGTGGCCGTCCCGTTCTTCTACAATCTGCACCAGGGTTTGAAGCGCGTGCCGTTCGTGGGTCCTCCAGTCGCGGGCGCGATTCATCATGTGTTTCCGGTGAACCGCCGTAAAAATCCTGAACTTCGTATACTCGATACCTTCGACTGGTATTCTCCGAAGTATCAGTCCAAGCACACCTACGAGCAGGTGTTCAAATGGTATGCAGCAATGGGCATGGAAGACATGCGAGTGGGCGACACCTCCATCGCCGTGCGTGGCCGCAAACCGGTAAGAAGATGACGAGTCGGAGGGGCGACGGTCCTCGCCCGCTCTCCCGAAACCAAATTGAGCGAAGTCCTGATTCCAAATGGCTCTAAAGAAACAAATCGCCTATGCCCGAAAGGTGCTGCCGTCCGCGACCTGGCGCGCGCTGCACTCGGCTGCGCGCGGCCCCGCACATTTGATTTTCGCCCTGGCCGATCATTTCGAACCGGCCATCGTCCACGAAGATGGCCAGAAGCGTGCCCCTCGCTCTGAGCAAGAGCGCCGCCTGGAATCGTGGACCTGCGAATATCCCAAGATCGTTGACGGCTGGCGCGACCGCGATGGCCGCCCTCTGGTTCACACCTACTTCTATCCCGCCGAGCAGTACGACGAAGGCCTGATCGAGATGCTCGCCGAACACTGCCATTCCGGCTGGGGAGAAGTCGAGGTCCATCTACATCACGGATTTCCGCATCCCGATACTCCCGAAAACACCCGCCGCGTGCTTTCCGAATTCCGTGACCGTCTGGCCGTCCGCCATCGCTGCCTGTCCGTCGAAGAAGGTTCCACTCGTCCCCGCTACGCTTTTGTCCACGGAAATTTCGCCCTCGCCAACTCCGTCGCCGGAGTCTGGTGCGGCGTCGATTCGGAAATGCAGATCCTGGCCGAGACCGGCTGCTACGCCGACATGACCCTGCCCACCGGTGTCGGGCATCCAGCCCAAATCGCAAAAACTAATTCTGTCTACGAGTGTGCTTTGCCCCTCGATCAATCCGTGCCGCACCGCCAAGGACACGATCTGGTTGTCGGACGCACACCCCAAACTTTTCCTCTCATCGTCCAAGGCCCGCTGGTTACCGACCTCCGGCGCACTTTGCATTCTGCCCGGCCCGCTTTCGACAACGGAGCGTTGACTGCCGCTACGCCTCCAACCTTGCAACGACTTTCCCTCTGGAAGCAGGCGCAGGTCCGCGTGCTCGGACGTCCCGACTGGCTGTTCATCAAACTCCATTGCCATAGTATGGACCCGACCCAGAATGACGCCGTTATCGGCGACAGCTTCCGCAGCTTTCTTGCGGCACTGGTCGGCGGTGCCGCCGATCGAAAGGAAACGCTGCACTTTGTTACCGCGCGCGAGATGGCCAACATCCTGCTGGCCGCTTGCGACGGCCGCGATGGCAATCCCGGTGACTACCGCGATTATCGCCTCAAGCGGCTCGCCGGCGTCCCGCTAGCGGCAGAGAAATCCAGCTCTATTCCTGTGAGCGTGAAAGGATAGAAGCAGAGGGCCGGAAGAAAGATCGAAAAAAGATCGGGAAAAAGACCATGTGTGGAATCGCCGGAGTGGTGAGCACAACTCGTGAGAGCAACATCACGGAAGCTCTCGTGCACCACATGTGCGATCAGATCGTGTACCGCGGTCCCGACGATGAGGGACTCTACGTCGCCGACGGCGCTGGTCTCGGCATGCGCCGCCTCAGCATCATCGACCTCTCCGGAGGCCATCAGCCCGTCTTCAACGAAGACCGCAGCTCGTGGATCGTTTTCAACGGCGAGATTTACAACTTTCCCGAACTCCGCCCCGAGCTCGAAAGCCGCGGCCACAGCTTCCGCACCCACACCGATACCGAAGTCATCATCCACCTCTACGAAGAAATGGGTGCCGACTGTGTCAGGAAACTGCGCGGCATGTTTGCCCTCGCCATCTACGATAAGACCAAGCGCAAATTGATTCTCGCCCGCGACCGCTTGGGCAAAAAGCCGCTCCACTACGCGTTCCATAACGGAAATCTCTACTTCGCGTCCGAAATCAAATCGATTCTGGCGGTCGCCCCCGAACTAGTCGAAGTCAATTCCCAGGGCCTGCTCGAATATCTTTATTTCGGATACGTCCCCGATCCCATTACCGTGTTTACCGGTATCCACAAACTCCCTCCCGGACATCTGCTCGAGTTCCAGGACGGTGAGATCCGAGTCCGTCAATACTGGGACCTCCCCGAATACAACACGCACCCGCCGAAGAACGAAGAAGAATGTCTCGAGGAACTGGAGCAGCGCTTATTTGATGCGACCAAAATGCGCTTGATCTCCGACGTGCCTCTAGGCGCTTTCCTCAGCGGCGGTACCGATTCCTCCACCGTCGTTGCCTTAATGGCGCGCGCCAGTTCCGGCCCCGTCAAAACTTTCTCCATCGGTTTCAAGAAAGACGATTTCAACGAGGCGCACTGCGCTCGCATTGTCGCCAAGAGATTCGCCACCGATCATTACGAGATGATTCTTGAGCCCGACGTTGTCCAGACCGTCGAGCATCTCACCAGTTCGCTCGAAGAGCCTTTCGGCGACTCCTCCATGCTGCCCACTTACTACGTCTCGCAGATGGCTCGCCAGCATGTCACCGTCGCGCTTTCCGGCGATGGCGGCGACGAGATGTTTGCCGGATACGATCGCTACCGCATTCACGCCGGCCGCCGCATCTTCGAACACATTCCCGGATGGGCCCGCAAGTTCTACCGCGACCAGGTTTTCCCGCGTTTGCCCAACCGCATGCAGGGCCGAACGTTCACTTACAATGTGTCGCTGCCCTGGCAGGAACGCTACGTTGACGGCCTTTCTTTCCTGCCCGCCTTCGAACGCGATACTCCACTTCTCTCCAACGATTTTCGCGAGATACTGAATCGCAGCGATGATCCCGCCAATGTTCTGCGCCGTTACTTTGCGCAGGCGCCCGCGAAAGATCCTATCGATCAGCTTCTCTACGTTGACACCAAGACTTACATGGTCGCCGACATCCTCACCAAGGTTGACCGTATGAGCATGTTGAATTCGCTCGAGGTCCGCGTTCCCATCCTCGATCATGTCTTCGTCGAGTGGGTCGCCGGCCTGCCGCCGCAGTGGAAACTGCGCGGCAACCAGCAGAAATACATCCTTCGAAAACTGGCGGAGCGTGTCGGCGTGCCTCGCGAAGTGCTCTATCGCCAGAAGCAGGGATTCTCGCTCCCACTCGTCCACTGGATGCGGAACGAACTCAAAGACATGCTGATGATCCTGCTCGAGCCCCGCACACTCGAGCGCGGCTACTTCCAGGCCAACGGTGTGCGCAAGTTGATGGACGATCACCTTCTTCGCGGCAAAACCATGACCGGACGCATCTGGCGTCTGCTGATGTTCGAGCTCTGGCATCGCAACTTCCTCGAAAAATACATCAAGCCCGCCGGCCTCTTTTCTCTCCCCGTGGTCGCCGACTCTCGCCGCCAGGCGCCCAATTCCGCCACCCTAGCCTCCGCTCCGGTGGGAGGATGATCTGGGAGCTGATCTCGGAGGATGATCGGATGCGCGCCGCCGAACCTGCCAGGCTTTTGGATGCCACACTTTCCGGTGCTAGGCTTTTGGGTGGCGCAGCGCTTCAGCGCTGCGGTAAGAGCGTCATCTTCAATGCGGCTTTAGCCGCTGAGGGTACGCGCATTGATGAGGAACTTGTTTCGCCGCCCCTTCAGACGCGCCAACAACGCAACCCGAACCGGTCCGCCTTCCGGCGATGGTTCTCGGACCTCAAGCGTCAAAATGCAAACGCAATGCTGGTCGGGCTGCCCGATCCCACCATCAACCTGTTTCTCATGGTCAATACTTTTGAAACGGGAGGATCCGAGCGCCAGTTCACCGTCCTCGCACAGAATCTCGCCCCGCCACAATTCCAGGTTCATGTCGGCTGCATCAACCCGCGCGGACCGCTTGCCCCTAACTTCCCAGACGCTCCCCAATTTCCCCTCGGCGGCAGCCTCTTCGGATGGCAGTCGCTGCGCGCTCGCCTCAACCTGAGCCGTCATCTCCGCCGTCATCAAGTGCAAGTCGCCCACGCCTTCGATTTCTATGCCAATCTAACGCTGATTCCCGCCGCCAAATTAGCCCGCGTTCCCGTCGTGATTGGCAGCCATCGCCAACTTGGCGACTTGATGACCCCCGCGCAATTTCGCGCTCAGGTCGCCGCTTTTCGCTGCTGCGACGCCGTGGCCTGCAACTCGCAAGCCGCCGCCGATCGCCTCATCGCCGCCGGTCTTTCGTCCGATAAGATCGCAGTCATCGGAAACGCTCTGCCGGCCGAGGCTTTCGCCGCAGCGCCCCCAGTGCTGCCGAAACGTCCCGGTGAAGTCCGTGTCGGCCTGGTAGCGCGCATGAATCACCGTTACAAGAATCATTCAGGATTTCTGCGCATCGCCGCCGAAATCCATAAGCGCATGCCCCATGTCGAGTTTGTATTAGTCGGCGACGGCCCGCTGCGGCAGGAACTGGAGCGGGAAGCGGCGAGCCTAGGCCTTGGCGCCTCCGCCATCTTCCTCGGCGATCGCCAGGACATGCCTGCCGTCCTCGCTTCCATCGACGTCGCCGTCAATACGTCCGATTCTGAAAGCTTGTCGAACGTTCTTCTCGAAGCCATGGCCGCAGGTTTGCCGGCAGTCGCTTACGAAGTCGGTGGCAATTCTGAACTGCTCAGCCATCAGCACGGAGCCCTGATTCCTCCCGGTAACGAAACTGCCTTTGCCGATGCCATCCAGAAACTTCTAACCGACTCCACGCTTCGCGAGCAACTGGGAGGCAACGCCCGGCAGTTCGCACAAGAAAACTTCAGCCTCGATCAAGTGCGCCAGCGCTACGTGGAACTCTATGTCACGCTTCTCCAGAAAAAGCGCCCAAGGAATTCTGCCGCATGAGCGAGCCTGCCGATTTCGCCTCGACCAAGCGGCGCCCACGAGTCTGCATAGTGGCGCCCAGCCTCCGCTACGTCGGTGGGCAATCCGCCCAAGCTGACCTGCTTCTGCGCCATTGGCAGAACGATCCCGACATTGACATCAGCTTCCTCGCCGTCGATCCGCCGTTCCCGGCTGCCCTCGCCTGGGCGGAACGCATTCCCGGCCTGCGCACAATTCTGCGTGAGCCCATCTACTTCTGGAGCCTCTGGCGCGGACTCAAAGACGTGGACATTGCCCACATCTTCTCCGCGTCCTACTGGTCGTTTCTGCTCGCCCCCGCGCCAGCCTCGCTATTCGCAAAACTACGCGGCGCCAAGACTCTGATCAACTACCACAGTGGCGAAGCCCGCGACCACCTCCAGCGCTTTCGCTCGGCCAAGTTTGTCCTCTCTCGCGTCGATCAAATTGTGGTTCCCTCCG
>Ga0187862_10006675_pt1 | contig 10435 bp, 8 predicted proteins | sample June2016WEW_10_1_FD_133003 | JGI IMG/M metagenome (GOLD analysis project Ga0187862, IMG submission 133003) | Peatland microbial communities from SPRUCE experiment site at the Marcell Experimental Forest, Minnesota, USA - June2016WEW_10_150 | ecosystem: Environmental > Terrestrial > Soil >... | reverse complement strand
CCGTGCCGATGCGGGCGCCCCGCAACCAGTCGGAGGCCGCCTGACGCTGACGGCCCGCCGGTTGCACGGCAGCGAGCTCGAGCCAGCCGTCGCCCGTCGCAACGAGCCCGGCGGAGATCGTGCCGGGGGCCGGTCGGGCTGCCGGCCCTCGTTCGTACGCCCTCGCGTCTGCCTCCCAGACGATGAAGCGAGCGTCGCGGAACGTCGTCCAGGCCTTGCCGACGCGCACCTGGCGCTCGATCTCGGCGGCCGCCCGGGACCAGTCGATGTGGAGGTCTTCGGTCGTGATCTTGGCGGCATAGGTCGCCTCGCCCACCTGCGGGGCGGGCGTCCCGAGGCTCTTCGAACCTCCTGCGAGACGAGACACGAGCAGGTCGGCTCCGAGCTCGGAGAGACGGAGGCGGAGGCCGGAGGCGGTCTCCTTCGCACCGATGTCCGTCTCGGCGCAGGCATACACAGGACCGGTGTCGAGATCTTCCCCAGCTGCATGAGGCAGACACCGCTGCGCTCGTCGCCGGCGAGGATCGCCCGCTCCACCGGAGCGGCGCCCCGCCAGCGGGGCAGGAGGGAGAAGTGGACGTTGACCATCGTGAGGCGGTCGAGCACGTTCGGCCGGATGAGGCGGCCAAAGGCGACCACGACGCCGAGCTCCGCCCCGACGCCGAGCACGTCGGCAACCTGGTCGCTCACGGGGATGCCCAGCCCTGTCGCCACCGCCTTGACCGGCGTGGGGGCGGTGACGGCGCCCCGGCCGCGGCGTCTGTCGGGCTCGCTCACGACGAGGGCGATGTCGTGGCCGGCCCCGACGAGAGCCTTGAGGCAGATGGCAGCTGGCTCGGGCGACCCGAGAAAGGCCACCCGGGCCATGGTCGGCGGGGCTAGAGCGAGGGCTCGCGCGTGGCCGTGCCGGCTCGCCGCGACGGCCGCCGAGCGTCCGCCGGAGCCTCCTCCGGCACGGGTCCCACCTCGCCGAGGACGCGGGAACGGAGGATCTTCATGGCTTCCTTACGCTCCTCCGGCTGCAGGCGCTCGAGGAGCAAGATGCCGTCGAGGTGGTCCATCTCGTGCTGGAAGACGCGGGCGAGGTACTCGTCGGCCTCGATCGAGATCTCATTGCCCTCGAGGTCGAATCCGGTGAGGTGGACCTCTTTCGGCCGGACGATGTTCCAATGAAGGCCCGGCACGGACAGGCACCCCTCCTCGAAGTCCCACTCTCCGCGAGCCTCGCTGATCGCCGGGTTCACGACCGTCTGAGCCCCCTCGCCGACGTCGTAGACAAAGAGGCGCCGCTCCACACCTACCTGGGTGGCAGCGAGGCCGACGCCGGGTGCGGCGTACATCGTCTCGATCATGTCCTCGGCAAGGCGGACGAGGCGCCCGTCGACGTCGTCGACCTCACGGGCACGCTGGCGCAGCACCGGGTCACCGAACACGCGGATGTTGTACGTGGACACGGCGCTCATTCTAAAGGGATGAGACGCCTCCGAGTCGGCCGGGGGCGGTCGCATCCTTGAAGCGCCGCGGGTACGGCCGGCGGCGACGGCCGCCGGCTCGGGGGCACGCCACGGCTGCCGGCGCCTTGTCGGCCTCCCTGCGGTATTGCGCCTCCGCATGACACAATGTCGCCCATCCGGCCGCGCCGCCCGGATTCCCCGGGAGCAGTTGGAGGAGACGCCATGCCCGAACTCGAGCTAGCCACGGCTGAGGCAAGGTACGTCTTTGCCGAGAGCGACGTCGTCACCATCGGTCGTCGTGACGACAACAGAGTCGTCTTTGCCGATCCCACCGTCTCCCGTCAGCACGCCCTCATCCGCTTCGAGGCGGGTGCGTGGGTGCTCGAGGACCTGAGCAACGGACGGACGTTTCACGACGGCCAGCCGGTGGCGCGGATCACCCTCACGCCGTCCGCGCAGCGGGTTCATTTTGCGTCGCCAACGGGGCCGTGGATCGCCGCCTTCGTAGGACAGCCCGAGCGGACGGCGAGTATCGCCGAGGGCGATGCGGCCACGTCCGCCGAGGACACCGCAGGCGTACCTGTCGTTGGCGGGCTCGCCGCCGGAGCAGCCGCCACCCCAGCCGCCGTCGCAGGTCCTGCCGGCTCTGGCCAGTGGGCACCTGCTTACCGGCCGGCCCCGCCGAGCCCCACGGGGGCGCCTGCGTTCGCCAATGCGGGGCGGCCGGCTACCGCCAAGCGTGGCTCCCTTGACTCGGCGGCGATGAAGCGGGCGTTCCACATCCTCTTTCCCTTCAAGAGCTGGGTCGAGAACGCCGGCTGGCGCTCGGGCGTCCGGCTGGTGTTCCTCGTGTACGCCATGTTGCCGGTGGTCTTCCTCGTCGTGTTCGCCAACACGACGAACTTCCAGACGCTCGGATACGTGTACGGCCTCTACACCGCGCCCCTGTGGATGCTCGCCTTCTGGTGGTTGATCAAGCCGGAGGACACGCCGCGGACGCTCCTCATCGTCGGCGCCGGGATAGTCGTCGTCACGCTCCTTTACATGGCGGGCCCGCTGAAGTGGTACTACAACACCGTCCAGCCCCCATCGACGTCGCCTGGCAACTGGTTCCGGTGGTTCGTCTCTGCCGGCTTGAACGAGGAGTTCGCCAAGGACGGGTCAGCCCTCGTCTGCATCCTCGCAGCCGGCGCCTACTTCAAGAAGCGCCTCGGCGTCCGCAGCTGCATGTTCCTCGGCACCGTGGCCGGCCTCACGTTCGGCGTGCGTGAGGCCGCCTTCTATCAGGACAAGGACGCCAACATCTTCGCCGTGGCCGCCGGGAATCATGCGCTCGTCACCTACGTGCTGGAATTCAGCCTGCGCATCTTCACCGACGGGCTCCAGCACGCCGAATGGGCCGGGATCGCCTGTTTCTTCTTCGGGCTCGGCTTGAACTACACGAGGCGGCGGGTGCCGCTGATGCTCTTCGGCTATGGCTTCGGGGCCCTGATCCACGCCACGAACGACTGGTCGACCGGCATCTCGTCCTGGCTGTGGGTGGCGCTCCAAGTGCTCTGGGCCAGCCTCTTCCTCGGCTACACGCTCTTCGCGCCCAGCATCGAAGCGCAGGTTCGCGAGACGTCCCTCTTCCGTGGCGACTCGATCATCGCCGAGCGATATCCGACAGGCGACGACGGCAACCCCCTCCAGCCCGGCCCCGCCGGGACGGCGGGCTAGGCGGGCGTGTGGGAGCCCAGCGCCAGCCAGACGCCGTTCCCCGGCACCGATAGGCTCCGGCCGTGCAGCCAGGCGACCTGAGTGACGCCCCGGAGCTGACGCGGCCGGGCGGAGTGGTGTCGGCGCGGCCGTTGTACTTCTTCTGGCTGGCCGACTGCTCTGGCTCGATGATCCGTGACGGGCGCATCCAAGCGCTCAACAACGCCGCCGCCGAGGCCCTCCCGCACATGCGGCGGGTCGCCAAGGACAACCCGAATGTCGACGTGATCGTGCGCGTCCTTCGCTTCTCCACGGGCGCGCAATGGGTGGGCGACGACCCCACGCCGCTCGCTCGCTTCGTCTGGCCGCCATTGCAGGCCGGGGGTGTGACCGACCTCGGCGCCGCCATACGGCTGCTCACCGAGGACCTGCGCTCACCCCCGATGCCCAAGCGCGCCCTGTCTCCTGTGGTGGTGCTGCTCTCCGACGGGCGACCGACTGACGACTACGAGCTGGCGCTTCGCAACCTCCTGCAGCTGCCCTGGGGCCAGCACGCCGTTCGGCTCGCCGTCGCCATCGGACGCGACGCCGACCGCGACGTGCTGCGACAGTTCATCTCCGACCCGAATATGGCGCCCCTCGAGGCGAATTCACCGGAGGCGCTCGCCCGCCAGATGAGGTGGGTGTCCACCGTCGCTCTCGACGCGGCGTCTTCACCCCGGGTCGGGATGGTGACCGAGAGCGAGCACGTTCGCAACATCCCGGCAGGCCTGCTGTCGGAGTCCTACCCGAGCGCCGGCCCGGAGGTTTGGTTTGACGACGAGCCCGGGAGCTAGGGACGCCCACCGCTGGGCGGCCTTCGGGGCGAGCGTCCGCGGATCCGCCCATGTCCGCGAGGCGTTGCCGAACCAGGATGCCGTCGGCTGCCGCTCGGGCGACTCGGGGCGTTGGGCGGTGACGGCCGTGGCTGACGGCCACGGTCACTCGCTCGCCGTGAGGGCGGACCGAGGTGCCCATCTCGCCGTCGACGCCGCCCTCGAGGCCGCACGGTCGTGTTGGGAGGCCCTTCGAGGGCAGGCTGGCGGCTTTGCCGCCGCAGCCGTCGCCGAGGAGCTGCCAACGGTGATGGCGACCTCGTGGATGGCATCGGTGCAGCGGGATCTCGCCGAGGCACCCCTGACAGCGTCGGAGCTGGCGTCCTCCGGCAACGCCGAGGCTCTCAGCTCGTACCCGGAGACTGCTTACGGGACCACCCTCATTGTCGCCCTAGCCGTCGCTGGCTCGATCGTGACCTGCCAGATCGGCGACGGCGACGTCGTGGCCGTCAAGCGCGACGGCACGGTCTTCCGCCTGCTCCCGGCAGACACCCGCCTCGTCGGCACGAAAACCACGTCGCTCGCCTCCAGAAGCGCCTTGAGCGACTTTCGTGCCAGCCACGTCGATGTCGACTCCGAAGCGATCGAGGTCGTGGTAGCGGCGACGGACGGCTACGTGAACTCCTTCAGCGCCGAGGACGGCTTTGCCGCCGCCGGTCGGGATCTCTGGAGACTCATCCACGAGGTCGGCGCTAGCTCAGTAGAGGGTGCCCTCGCCAGCTGGCTCGAGAGCACGAGCACGGACGGCACGGGCGACGACGCCACCCTTGCCATCTTGTTCGACGACGTCGGGCTTGAAGACACTGTGCGGCTGCCCGATCCTGGCACCACCATCTCGGACGGAGGGATCCTGTGAGCGGCGAGTTGCTCCATGCCGGCGACGAGGTCAGGACGTGGCGCACCGGGCAGATCTGCCGGATCATCGACTTCAAGGGAGGCGGCGGGCAGGGCGAGGTCTTCGGGGCAGAGCTGGGCGGAGACCCCATCGCCGTCAAGTGGTACTTCCCGTCGTCGCTCTCGGATTGGCAGCGGCGCTCACTCGAGAAGCTCTGCAACCGCCCTGCCCCGAGCCGCGCCTTTCTCTGGCCGCTCGACCTGGCCGAGTCGCAGCAGTATCCGGGTTTCGGGTACGTCATGGCGCTGCGGCCGGCGCAGTTCCGCGATCTGAACGCCATCTTGCGGCGAGAGTCGGAGCTGTCGCTCGGGGTGCTCGCCGTCGTCGGCTTCAACCTGGCGGACGCCTTCCTGCGTCTGCACACCGAGGGCCTTTGCTACCGCGATATCTCGCCGCGGAACATCTTCTTCAACGCCGAGGACGGCGACATCCTCATCTGTGACAACGACAACGTCGCCATCGACGGGACCGTGGGCGGTGGCGTCCTCGGGACACCTCGCTACATGGCTCCCGAGATCGTCCGGCAAGAGGCGCTTCCGAGCTCGCGCACCGATCTGTGGTCGCTCTCGGTGCTGCTTTTCTGCATGCTGATCCTTCACCATCCCCTCGAAGGCGAGAAAGAGCTCGCCGTCACCTCGCTCAGCGACCTGGAGGCTGCCCGCCTCCTCTATGGCCAGGAGCCGGTGTTCATCTTCGATCCCGATGACGACAGCAACCGGCCGGACGAGACCGCCCACGCCAACGCCGTTCTCCTCTGGCCGTTCTACCCCGCCTTCATCCACGAGCTCTTCGTCCGGGCGTTCACGGACGGCATTCGCGACCCCATGCACGGCCGCGTGGCCGAGAGCGAGTGGAGGGCAGCCATGGCGAGGCTGCTCGACTGCGTCAGCACTTGCGAGAGCTGCGGAGCTTCCAACTACGTGGATCCGCTTGCTGCCGATGCCGCAAGCTGCTGGCGATGCCGCAGCGTCCTTCGGCCGTCGTATCTCGAGCTCTCGAGCCATGACGCCGTCATCATCCGGGACGGCGCCCACCTCCTCCGCCATCACGTCGAGCTGACCGCTCCGTTCAACTTCCGACAGCCGTTCGGGACCTTCCGCAAGCACCCCTCCCACCCGGGACTCCTCGGCCTCTCGAACCGCTCGTCCCGCCCGTGGCGCTCAGCTCGCCCGGGCCGGGAACCCGTCGACGTCCCGCCCGGCGCCACCGTCGGACTCTCCCCTGGGACCGTCATCGACTTCGGGACGGCGAAGGCGACCGTGCGGGCGCCGGCGCCGGCGCCGCAGTGAGCGAGCAGCTGGCCGCTCAGCTCCCGGCGGTGAGGTCGGAGACGTGCACGGCGCCCCGGCCGAGAGCTTCATTGGCGAGCTGGACCCGACGCCGCTCGCTCGTGCCGTAGATGCCAAACTTGTCGTAGAGGTGGAGCAGGTGCTGCTTCACAGCACCCTCTGAGACGACGAGGTGGCGGGCGATCTCCTTCGTCTCCGCCGGTTCCCGAAAGACGCCCCCTTCGAGAAGTGGCCTGCAGAGCGCCACGAGCACGTCCCGCTCCCTCCGCGTCAGCTCTGGGGGAGCCAGACCCACCCTCGTGGCCGACCCCTCCGTGCGGTTGTCGGCTCGAAAGACGAGGCGGGTCCGACCGAGAAGGATCTCGTCGCTGTCGTGCAGGGCCTGTTGAGCGGTTACGGGCCTGCCGTTCACGAGCGTGCCGTTCTTGCTACCGAGGTCGCGCAGGCACCAGATGGAGCCGAGGCGCTCGATGACCGCGTGTGCCCGCGACATGGACGGGTCGGAAGTGATCTGGACCGTGCTCTGATCGCTCTTACCCACGATGACCGGATCGTCCCGTAGCGGCACGAGGCGCGTCCCTGCGTCATCCCAGATCTCGAGATAACCGAAGGGTTCCGTCATCGCCCAGATCGCACGTGGCGACCGAGATCAGCTCCGGGCATGCCCAAGCACAGGCGAATTATGGCATGGGCGGCCTTTCCGGGACGCAGCTATCATCGCCGCATGCCAGGCCAGGAGGGGGCGTTGCCGGCGGTGCTGGTCGGCGAGCATCGTTTTGAGTGGTCCAGCGAGGCGAAGCTCAAAGTGGGTCGTGACCCCCTCGGCGATGTCATCGTCGAGGGACCGCGCGTCTCGCGCCTTCACCTCGTCATCGAGGCGACAGCCGGCGGCTGGGTGGTCCGTGATGCCGACAGCCGCAACGGAACCTTCCACAACGGCAGAAGGATCGGAGAGATCAGACTCGACGGCCCGCTCGAGCTCGCACTCGGTTCGGCCAGCGACGGCACGCCGCTGCGGATCACCCTGGAGCAGGCCCCTGCCGCCAGTGGGGTAGGCGCCGCTGCCACCGTGATGCCACCGGCGGTGCAGGTTGTGCCCCCGCCCCCGCCCCCGCCCCCGCCGCCGCCGCGGCCGGAAGCCGTGGCGCCGCCACCACCGCGGCCGGAAGCGGTGCAGCCGCCACCACCGCCGCGACCAGCAGCCGTGGCGCCGCCGCCTGCGAGGCGACCAGATCCCGTTGCGCCGCCGCCACCACCGCCGCCGGCCCGTGTCACGCCGCCAGCGCCGACGCCGCCTCCCGCCGTGGGCTCCGAGGGGGCGGCGCAGGAGGGGGCAGCCACGCGGCCAGGCGCGGCCGTGACGCCGCCGAGAGAAGAGGACATTCCAAAGTCCGTGCTCGGCAAGTTCCAGCAGGTTCACCGCCCGTCGGTGGCTCGCTTCCGCATCGGCCGCGCTCCCGACAACGATCTCGCCCTCGATGGCGACCCGCGGGCCTCCCGCTACCACGCCGAGCTCCGTCGGCTCGACCAGGGTGGCGTCGAGCTCGTCGATCTGAACAGCCACAACGGCACGTTCCTGAACGGGCAACGAATACACCGCGCCGCCGTCCACGAAGGTGACATCGTCGGGGTCGGCAACCATGTCTTCCAATTCCACAACGGCGCCCTGGAGGAATTCACCCAGACCGACGGTGCCGACCTCGAGGTCGCCGGCATCCACGTCGTCATCGACGGGCACGCCCTCCTCGACGGTGTTTCGTTCTCAGTTCCTTCGCGGAGCATGCTGGCGGTCGTCGGACCCTCCGGTGCCGGCAAGACGACGCTGTTGCGGGCCCTGACGGGCTTCTCGCGGCCGACGCACGGAGCCATCCGATTCGGCGGTCGCGATCTGTACGCGGACTACGACGAGCTGCGAGCGCGCATCGGCTACGTCCCGCAGGAGGACCTCGTCCACGAACAGCTCACGGTCCGCCAGGAGCTGGAGTTCGCCGGACAGCTTCGTCTGCCGCCCGACCTCGGGCACGCCGGCATCTCCAAGCGCGCCGAAGAGGTCATGGCCGAGCTCGGCCTCAGCAGCCGCACGGAGCTTCGCAACGAGAAGCTCTCGGGCGGCCAGCGAAAGCGTGTCTCGGTCGGGCTCGAGCTCTTGACCGAGCCGGCCCTTCTCTACCTCGACGAGCCGACGTCCGGGCTCGACCCCGGCAACGAACGCCAGGTCATGCAGGTGCTTCGCACCTTGGCAGACGGCGGACGCATCGTCGTGGTCGTCACCCACTCGACCCAGAGCATCGACGTCGCCGACCGCGTCCTGTTCCTGGCGACCGGTGGTCACATGGCGTACTACGGCCCCCCGAAGGAGGCAGAGCGTTTCTTCGAACGCCAAGGGGTCGTGGGCGGCTGGCCGGCCGTCTTCCAGGCTCTGGAGGGATCCGACGGGTCTGCGTGGGGAGAACGGTTCCGACACGACCCTGACTATGGGCGCTACGTCGGCGCCCTCGGAGAGGCTGCCGCCTCCGTTCCCCGCCCGGCGCCGCCGGCACCCCCGGGCCGGTCTCGGCTGCTCGGACCGGTGACCACTCGCCTCCAGACCGTCGTCTTGTGCCGCCGACAGCTGCGCCTCATCGCCGGAGATCGACGAAGCGTCATCCTGCTAGGCGTGCAAGCTCCCATCTTCGGCCTGATCCTCATCTTGCTGTTCCCAGCTCACACGATCGCGACGAACAAGGGGCCCTTCGCGGCCATGCTCCTCTGGCTCTTGATCGTCTCGGCCACCTGGCTGGGGGCCTCGAATACCGTCCGGGAGATCGTGAAGGAGCAGTCCATCTACCGACGCGAGCGGGCTTCGGGCCTCTCCATGCTCGCCTATACCAGCTCGAAGGTGATCGTCTTCGGGGTGATCACGACGGTGCAATCGCTCGTCGTCCTTCTCTTCGTGCTGATCGCCAACCCGCTCCCGGCGAAGGATCCGCTCCACGTCGTAGCCAACATCCGGGGATGCAACGCCCCGTGGTGCGCCGGCGTACTAACGGGGCTGCGGCCGTTCAATCTGGGTGCCGTGCTCTCCTCCCAGGACCTCGAGGTGTTCATCGCCATGGCTCTCGCCGGCTTTGCGGGCATGACGATCGGCCTGTTCGTCTCGAGTGCGGTGCGCAAGTCCGACCAGGCCGTCTTCATGCTGCCGGTCATCCTCATCATCGAGATGGCGCTGTCACAGCCGATCCTGCAGGCCTCGAACCCGAGTCCGGTGCTAAAGGTCCTCGGCGACCTGACGAGTGCCAACTGGGCCGTCAACGCCATCGGCGCCAGCACGGGCCTCAACCAGATCATGACGAGCTACAACCTCGCCCTCGTCACCGGTCAGGACGAACTGAAGCTCGGGCTCGCCGGCATCCATACACCCGGCCCGTTGCTGCAGTCCCAGCTGCACGCCGCGCTCTTCGGCGATTCGGCATGGGATCACCGACCGGGCACGTGGATCCTGGCCATCTTCCTCCTTGTGTTGATGATCGCCCTCTTCCTCGGCGGCGTGCTCTTGATGATGCGCCGTCTCGACACCGGCACTCGTCGTTCGCTACTGGAGGACGTGCAGGGCTTCGTCGGCAGCTCGGCCGCCAAGCAGCGGCAGGCAGCGGGTGCGCCGGGAGGTCCTGGCGGCTGGCCGGGGCAGCCGCCCGCCGGCAGGACCGGTGGTCCCGGTGGGCCTGGCCAACCCGGCGGGCCTCGCCCACCGGGCTTCCAGCCGGCTCAACCTGCTGCCCCTAGATTCCAGCCACCCCCGGGCGCTCCGCCCGGCGGCTTCCAGCCTGGTCCGGCCCACCCGCCTGCCGGTCAAGCGCCCCCGCGGGGCGCCCTCCGTCAGCCCGTGCAACCTGGCTATCCACCGCCAGTGCCACCACCGCCTCCCTGATCGCGGCTGCGGCAAGCGGGGCGGGTCACCGTTCGAAAGAGGCGAACAGACGGTCCGAGCGCGACAAGAGGGGGGCATCAACGATGCCCCCCTCTTGTGATCTCCGCCGGATCAGATGCTCGTGGCTTACGGGGCGGCGCAGGCCGTGACCGTGAAGGTGGGGAAGAAGCAGGTGTTGAAGGCATCGAACTGGCCACCGGGAGCCGACGGGATGGACGCCTGGCCGTGCGGGTCGGTCAGGATGATCTGGTTGGCAGGCGAGAAGCTCGGGATGCCGCCGTTGGCGGAGGCACCGAGGAAGTGGGCGACGCCGTAAT
>Ga0187862_10006673_pt1 | contig 10438 bp, 24 predicted proteins | sample June2016WEW_10_1_FD_133003 | JGI IMG/M metagenome (GOLD analysis project Ga0187862, IMG submission 133003) | Peatland microbial communities from SPRUCE experiment site at the Marcell Experimental Forest, Minnesota, USA - June2016WEW_10_150 | ecosystem: Environmental > Terrestrial > Soil >... | reverse complement strand
GTGACACAAACCGCCGCGGCTTCGACTCTTCAGACAACCAAACACTATAATACGTCAAATGTAAGAATGTACCAACGTGACCGGGCTTCTCGCCGTGGTTCTGTCCGAATAGGTATTTCGCATCGTACCGGGATGAACTGGTGAATCGCAAGGCGAGATGGCGTTTGTGGACAAGTCCAGAAATTGCCTCAGCAACGAAATTATGGGGGACCTTTCCGCGAAGGGGGTCCCAAACCATACGGCCCAGCACGGGATCAGCCCTTCTCATAGTCTGTGCCGAACTGAATTGCCCTATTCCAGACCCCAGTATTGTTTCCAGTATGCATACTCGTGGGGCCACTCTTCCTTGCGGTATTCCATAAGTTGGCGCATACGCTCCTTGAATGTGGCCATTTTCTCCTGGATTTCGGGGAAGACCTCTTTGTTTTTCCATGCTGTCACCAGTCGTTTTCCGAGGTCGAGTGCGCGGGTCTTGATATCCTCCGGGAATTCATCTCCGAAGATCAGTCCCATTGTGGCCCACACGGAACCGACTGACTGGATTCCGGTAATCATCGTGAAATGGTTCATGTAATCGGCAATAGGTTCCTCGTCTCCACCGCCGGAGGTGACCACCGAAGCCCCGTATTTTCCATGGAAGCCGATACAATGGATCATACTGGCACAACGATCAATGAACGCCTTCATCTGGGCGCTAACGGAAAAGATGTAATTTGGACTTCCCAGCACCAGGCCGTTTGATTCCAATATCGCCTGGCGAATTTCTTCGAAGGAATCCTTCTGGACGCAGCCACCTTTTTTATGGCAGTAATCACAGCCCAGGCATGGCAGCACGGTATCGCCCGGCATATAAATGGTCTGAGTTGAAGCACCTTCCCGCTCCGCCCCGTCGAGGATCAGGCGCGTCAGCCTTGCCGTGCTTCCCTTTGTTCCATGAGGACTTCCAACTATGGCAATGATTTTCAAGTTTCCCTCCGTGGCTGATCTTGCCCGACCCTTTTTTAGCTAAAGCACACTCTAATGCTCATCGATAAGCTACTTTACAGATTGAGACCTCCAGAATCAAGGCGTCATTAGATTCCGATATGATTTTAGGCGATGGACCATGTCCCTGAGTATTCCTTCCGCCGAAAGGGTCTGAGCAGAGATGTGCGACCCCTTTTTTTGAATGAACACTACACAAAAACCTACGCCTAGACATTATTCCACTCCCATAAGAGTTGGTTTATCATATTGTCTACAAGTACCTTAAAGTATTTGATAAATGGCTAATTTGATGCTTTTATTTCGAGTGAAAAGGTTATATACTTAACTTAACAGTTTGGTTTTCCTGTATATCCATACAGAGGTTGAGAATAAAAGATGAGCAGCATCAAGTTCACTGACGGAATGGAAATCCATACAGACGGCGAATACAGGGTTACGCACAAGAGTGACGGCTTATATGTAGTCGGCAATGTCGTATGCATTCCTGTAGATAATTCAAAAGATGCTGAGAAACTGTTAGAGAAACTCAAGTTCAAATAAACCAGGTAAAGAGCGGATTTTCTACACCGCCCTTCTTCTAAAGGAGAAAGTCATGCCAAGAAAAGGAACAATTCGTCCAGACGTAGCGTCCAGTGAACTTGCTGCTAATCGAAAATCGAAATCCAAGGCGAGGAAGGCACAGGTCGAAGGTACACAGACAGAAAATCAGGAAGTTGTTACCACAGAAGGAGAAAATACTATGAACGTCACGCAGGTTGAAGGCCAGGAAGGTACCACGGCAATCGAAGTTCCGGAAATACCGGCAACCATAGTCGAATCTACCGAGGCTCAGGTATTTGCAACGCAGACCGAAGGTCAGGAAGTTGTCAACACCACCGTGGAAAAAACTCAGGTTGTAGTAGTCACTCAGGCAGATGCACTTATCCTGAAAGAAGGAATTGAAATAGCTGACAGTAAAGGGGCCATTCGGACGTGTAATCTTTCCGTTCCTTCAGTGCCTGATTTGTTCGTGAGGTATTCGGGTGAGGACAGCAATGACCTTTGCGACGATGAGGTATTCATCGGAAATGTGATGAAGGTCCTCCGGGAACTCGGATATGAAGGTGAAGATTTTAGCCGGGCCGAGATGGGCCGACAGGATGTAAACCTGGTTGTGCTCGAAGGTGGTGCGGACTTCGAAAGTTGGGTTAAGGAGAAGTCGAAGAACCAAGCAGCAGCACCGAAGCCGCCGAAAGTCAGCAAGCGTCCCTACATCGCTCTGATTGAGCAACAGTTGGAACTCGGAAATCTTGATAAGAAGGAATTGCTCGCGCTGATCATGAAACAGCATCCGGAAGTGAATAAGAACGGCGCTTCCACTTTTCTCACTGACGCGCTTAATCCTCGGTATTCGCATTGGAAAGACCGTGTCGTAAGCAAGACGGCAGACGGCAAGTTGATTTTCGCAGACAAGATCGAAACACCTCCTGCTGAAGCTGTACCGACGGAGGAAGCACAGCCCGAGCAACCGGCTGAGTAGAATGATCTGGGCGGTTCTTGTTACTGGCCGCTCTTTTCTTAGGGGAACTGCGAGAACTTACACAACCATAAGAAAGGAAAGAATATGTTCTTTCATCCTCACCTCATGGATTCATTTTTTGGTAGCGGGCATGCACTACAGGACAGCATGCAGCTTCTTTCAGCTTTCGCTGTTGAGCAGGAGCTCCAGGAATCGTGGCGGAAGGAACAGCTTGAAAAGTCCGGCGATAACGTCCCTGAACATTCGAGAGTGAAATCGCTCCCATCTCGGTTCTAGCCCTTTACGTTCTTTGTGCAGGAGGTGTGGTGCGGCGCTTGTACGGGTCGCCATCATCGGAAAGGCGAACAGCCATGGACGACCCTGTTCTCAAATATTTTTCCGAAAATCTCGCAACCGTCACGAAAGAAGAACTCCTTCAAGCCCTCAGGAACGCCTTAGAGAGTGCCAGTTATTGGCGGGAAGCTTGCCTGTCAGGTTTGAGTCTAGTTGTCGCGGCAGGAGATAATCTATGCAATCCCTCGATTCAATAGAATATAAGGGCCACTTCATAAACATCTTTCCTGATGAGGATGCACCTAACCCCCGCGAAGAGTTCGATTCCCTCGGCACCATGGTTTGCTTTCATCGGCGCTACAATCTTGGCGACAGGCACGAGTTCCACGCCCCCGATGAATTCGCGGCATTCTTGAAAGAAGAAAAGCCAATCTGCCTGCCTTTGTACCTGTTCGATCACAGCGGAATCACCATCAGCACGAGAAGCGAAAGGTTTAGAGCGTGTGATCCGCAAGGCTGGGACTGGGGAATGCTCGGCTACATCTATGTCACCAAAGAGAATGTCCGGACGGAATACGGGGTAAAGCGAGTCACCCGGAAGATCTTGGATAAGGTCGCGAAGCTCTTGCTGGCTGAAGTCGAAGAATATGACCATTATCTCACAGGCAATGTCTACGGCTACGAGATAACAAAGGGGGAACGACAAGCAGGGGAAGTCATAGACAGTTGCTGGGGATTTCTCGGGTACCCGGAGGACTACGTCATACCCGAAGCCAAGGCGGTCATAGACCAGATCCTCAGGGAGGCCGCATGATTGATGATGGCAAAGCCATCTGTATTCACTGCGCCATTCGCGGCTGGAGGCACCGGATGTGCCCATGGCTGACAGAAACAGGTCTTCAATACGCACATCCCGAGTGCAATGAAAAAGTGAGCTTCACCGACCTTGATGGCGCCAACCCAAAACTAGCGGGAGTGAGAAACGATGATCGACATCAATGAAGCGCCGGACAAGCGCGCCGCAACCCTGGAAAAATTCCTTGAGAACTGCGAACACGAAGATCCCTATATCCAAAATATCTGGATGGCCGCAAGGTACCTGGTCAAGGTAGGAGTTGGCCATTGCGAGTACCAGACCCAATATGAAAGTGGCACGACGTTATGGAGCGCCCCCGGTTCTCATCACTCCATTCCTCGAATACCTTACCAGCCAAAAACGCCCAAGATGGTGGTCACAATACATCACGGACTTCTCGCTTCAGTCGTGAGTGATGTCCCTATCGATATCATTGTGTTGAAAGTCGATGAGGACACGGACGACACGATTTATCGAGAGGAAAGTCTCGAGGTCAATCCCGATTACGTTGCGGAGAAGTTTGCAGAGGCTGAAAAGTTCTGGGAGGAAGAGGCAGATGATTAGCCGAGCGAAAAAGAAAGAGTACATAGAGGCAGCAGGCAGCTTTTGCATCAATTGCGGGAGCGGGAATATCTCTGCTGGCAAAATTGAATCTGAAGGCAGGGAAGCGTGGCAGTCAGTCCAATGCTACGACTGCGGCAGCGAATGGAACGATATCTTTAGGCTCATTGGCGTCGATGATATTCGCTTGCCGGAAGTTGACCCCATGATCCCGGCCGCTTTTGTGAATAAGGAGAGTGCCGATGAGCACCCCTAAACGACTTTGTAAATACCTGGAGCAAGGCGACGGCTGCTGCAACTGCCACGACTACTCCATTGAAGGCGGACCCTTTGAGCAAGATGGCATGTTTGTCTCCCAGGAAGTTTGGTGCTCAGCCTGTGGCGCCGAATGGACGAACGTCTTCAAGCTCGTAAGTATCAGGGACTTCAAGATTGAGGATACAGAAAATGAAGCCGGTGAAAACGGAAGGTTATTTAACGCTTGACCAATGCGAAGTCGGAAAACCTGTATTTCGGATGGAAATGGAGGTCCCGGTTTTTAAAGGCTGCGGGAAGCTCCTGGCGGCGGCTAAGCAAGTGGTATCGAACTGGGAACAGGGTGATTTAGCTGCGGCTGTCCGGGACCTGGATTCGTCCATCAAGGAAATCCAAGGCCTTGTACCTGAAGATCGCCGCGACGTGATCCTGCTGCTAATCGAGTTCCCCAATGGCCGCAATTTCTTCGCCTGTGAAGATTCAGACAGAGCGATTGATGAACTATACGAATTTGTCAGTGAATACTGGCATGAAATGCCTGCTGGTGTTGGTCCAATCCCGTCTGACAAGCTGAAGGGAATCGAGCTGTATTACAAGGAAAAAGAAGGCCAAGAGTCCTACGAAATGCAGGTCTTGCCGCTCCTTTCCGGCCGGGACGAAGACTAAAGGAGAACTTATGCCGTATCTTTTGCTCAAAACCCATGTTTCCGACGAGTACTACGATCTCACTCCAATAGCAATCGTTGACCTGGATAACCTTGAACTCCTCCAGACCTACCGCGACAAAGGCATGCAAATACTGGAACTCGGAGAGCCGATACCAAACTACATCCAATATTTCAACTCCATGGCCGTGTTCTACGACGTTGATGTGTTCGAGCATGAATTTGGGGATGATCTCGATAATGGATCGGCGATTTTGTTAGACGACCTGCCAGAGGGGATGAAATCTCTTGCCCCCGACTCCGACCGCTACATACCGGTCGATGCTCTCATGATCGAAATCTGCATGAGCAATCCCAATGAAATGTTTTGGACATCGTATCTAAAGAATGCAGACATCCGGTTCGAGACCGATCTGTTCGATCTCACTCGCCTTGATCAGTATCGCTGCACAGGAACCATACTGGACAATGCATCTATTCAGGAGGGTACAGAGAAGGAGGCACAAGATTGAAGTCTGAAGGAGGACAGGCACCCCCGGTACCGGCCGTCTCTCCATAATCGGACGATACGACGAACGAGGAAAAGAGCCATGAACATTGAGGACACAATATTTGATGAGGGTATGGCGATCAATTCGCTGGTTGCGTTGAATCGGCTGATCGAGATTATCCACGAACATAATACCAATACGATCCTGGAAGAGACTGTGAGAAAGGACTTACGCGTGAGACGTCTATTCTGGTTCCTCAATTCCCAGATGTACGGACAGTTGACCAGCATAGACCAAGAGCAGATTTGGGTCGAACTCCACAAGGAGTGGGAAAAGGAGAAAACGGCATGAGGCGGATTGTTGTCACAATCGAGGGGGGTCTGATAACGAGCGTCATGTCTGATTCTGATGGGATCGAGGTCCTGCTTGTAGACTATGACACCGACGACGCGCCCGAAAATGAACTGTTCACATGCCCTGATGGAGACAAGGCGCGGATGTACGCTGAAACGCCGGAGCTTTTGCCCGATAGGGTTGATGAGTTCTTTAAGTGCCACAGTGAAAACGAGGCGGCATGAAACCCAAGCCTTACAATGGTCACCACTGCTGGAACTGCTGGAATGTGGCGTTGTGGCTGGGGAATGAAGAACCACTCTACCGAACCGCGATGTCCTATGTCTACCAGATTCGGGATAAGCAGATTAATGCGACTGAGGCCGCACGCCGGTTCATAAAATCCTACGCTTTGGAGACGACCCCTGACGGAGCAAGATACACGATCAGGGCTGTCAGGTCGGCTCTGCTCGGCTTTATGGAATAACCACAGGAAAGCAGATTATGAATACCGCCTTCAAAAATTTCCCTCTCGGCCGGCTCGTCGCAACACCCGGCGCGTTGGAAGCCGTACCGCCTGAAAGAGTGCTTGAGTGCCTGCAACGTCACGCTCGCGGTGATTGGGGGAACGTCTGTCTCGAGGATGCTGAACTTAACAATCGCGCAACTCGTGAAGGGACTCGTATCCTGTCCGCTTACCCAATCGATCCCGTGAAGCCGTGCAAAGGTCATGGTGACAATTGTATTTGGATAATCACCGAAGCGGACCGATCGTCAACATGCATCCTGCTTCCCGAGGAGTATTGAGATGCCGGAGATTTACATTCCGACTTGCGCTGAAATCGAAGCCCCTAAGGAAGGTGAACTAGCCCCTGACTGTTTCGGGCACTGGAGGCGGATCACCAAGATGTATGCCAATCGAAGCAACACTGTCATTTTCACGGCTGACGGGAAAGCCGTATGCCACCAATGCGGATACTAAAAGGAATTACACATGCGTATCTTTATGGGACACTGGCGCACGATTTGTAACTGTGACTTGTGCGCAATCAATTGCCGATTCATTCCAGGTTACCTCTTGCCGGAGGACCTGGACTACATAGCGACGTTTCTCGGCTATTCCAAGTTGTCCGAATTTGCCGAAAAGAATCTTCTGGCTTCACCAGGCGCAATCGTTATCAAAAATGGAAGACTTTGTAGAATCCGCACACTCGTTCCTGCACGTGGTCATAGTGGCTGGTGCAAATTCTTCGATGGAAGTCTGTGTAGCATTCACCGGGTTGCTCCGTTCGGTTGTGCATTCTTTGATTCACACCAAGAGCAGTCTGAAAGCAATGCTATTTCTGCCAAGGGCTTACAGATAATCGCCGAACTCTGGGAAGATCAACCTTTTTCTCGCTACTGTCAGATCTGGAATGAACTGCATGGGAGTGGCATGAGTGCTCCAGCGCCCGAGGAGTGCAGGGACAGAATGCGAAAGTGCAGTCAATGAGTGATCAAGAAAGGAGAAACCGCCATGATCTATCTCTACCCGGAACACGGCCATGAACGACTGGCAATCGACTCAGAGGAACTCGTGCAGACAAATCGCGTGGCTCCACAAACAACCGATGTGTGATGAAAACGAGGGAATCTGGAACCTTTTGGAAACCATCCGTGAGCTAGGGAAAATCAGATGACCAAGGATGAATTATGGAGGGCTCCACAAGATTTGTCCCATCGCCCACCAAAATCTCAGCGACACCATGATTCACGGCTTGATGTGCATTGCCTAGATGCAGAACGGTCTTTACCGCCCGAGGAGCATTGAGATGCCGGAGATTTACATCCCAACTCGCGCTGAGATTGAGTCGCTAAAAGTTGGGGATCTGGCCCCTGACTGTTTCGGGAAATGGAGGCGGGTCACCAAGGTGTATGCAAAAGGTCATGACGTAAATGGCAAGACGTATGTTTGCTATTACACAGAGTTTGGCCCGGGAGCAAGCATTTCGAATTCGCTCAAGGAAGGTGAGATAAATCGCAGCGTAGGCTTAACCGGGAAATACACCAGCCATGAACTCGATATCCTGGAAAAGAGTCTTTGCGCCGGCGATGCCGAACTCTAACGGGAGAAATTCATGGATAATGAAACGAGGCGAAACAGGGCAATCACGGCACTGGAAGCATACTCGGAGGAAGACGACGACCTTGTCTCCAATATAATCGACCTGCTTACCGATCTCCTGCACTTGTGCAAACAGCAAGAAATAGATTTTCAGGCATGCTTGCTGAGCGCGGAGATAAACTTCGAGTCAGAGAGATAGAAAAAACAGGAAGAAGAAAAAGAGGCGGCATGACAACGTATAGCGTTAACTGGAGAATCGACATTGAGGCGGAGTCAACTGTGGAAGCTGCCATGCAAGCTTTGGAGATCCACCGGGACCCCAATTCGACCGCAACGGTCTTTGACGTTTATGATGAGCAAGGGAATTACACCTCCATTGACCTGCTCGGAACCGAAGAAAATCGAATGGGGCACATGGCCGGGAACCAGCCAGTTACGCACAAGCACGCCAATACCGCCACAGCTCAGATTTCCCATTGGGAGGACGATCCCGAGTTCCCCGCTGAGGATTGGAAGTATGAGGTTGCAAACGGAGACACCCGCCTCGGATACCCCGAGTGGGTCGAGCATCAGCGAGACGCTAAAAAGCAGGAGCCATGACGGACACCGCATTGACATTCGCTTCCCCGGGGTCCTGTACCGGTGGGCTTCAGGAAACGTCGTACATATCCAGCCTGTGAGGAGGAAAGCTTTGGAAGTGGAGAAACCGGAATACCTGACGGAAGAACATTTGCTTTACCTCGATCAACTTAGGGAATCCGGCGTTACGAACATGTTTGGCGCCGTGCCGTTCATCCTGCTCCAATTCCCTGCCCTAAGCGAGCCGCAGGCGAAGCAGGTTCTAATTTATTGGATGAAATCGTGCGCCGTGCGGCGTAGTTGAGTCTTACCGCTTGAGGCGGTAGTGCCCGGGAGGAGGCACTAGATCAGCTGGCTTACCTGATGCCGAAAGGCTTAAGGGACAATAGCATGCCAGCAAAGCGAGGGAACTCAGAAACCGTATATGACAAGGCCTTGCGAGATCTGTAACTTACGGTGAAAGCTATACTGCTTAAACCTCAATCACCAGCGTGGGAATCCAACCATCACGGGAAATACGGTTGAAACCCGTGCCAACTATGGACCGGCCACTATGTTTTCAAGCTGGTTAGACTCCTCAAGAGGTTGGGCGATGTGCAATGAGCACATTCAAGGTGATGAATGGGGCACCTAAGGGTTGCTAGATACGGACTTAACTAACGTACCACGGGATGGCCTAAGGGACGCGAGTCCTATGGTCACGGAGTCTCCATAGTAGTCGGAGGTGAAGTAATGTTCACCACAGGGCGAAGGGAGACAGGTTTGTTGGATGCTTGAAACAGAAAGGTATGCGCAATGCAAACAGCTGAAACTGTACTGAGCATCATCCAGAAACGTGGTGAGAAGAAAATGCCGGTCGAAAGGCTCTATCGACAATTGTTCAACCATGAGTTCTACCTGAGGGCATATGCCAAGCTCTATAGAAACAAGGGGGCATTGACCCAGGGAGTGACAAGCCAGACAGTTGATGGAATGTCACTTCAAAGGATTTCAAGGCTCGTTGACCTCCTTCGAAAGGAACAATTCCGTTGGACTCCGGTCAGGCGGACTTACATCCCGAAGAAGGATGGATCGAAACGACCACTTGGGATTCCAAGCTGGGAAAACAAGATGCTTCAGGAAGTGATCAGGATGTTGCTTGAAGCCTATTATGAGCCAAGATTTAGTGACCACTCTCACGGGTTTCGCCCAAAGAGAGGCTGTCACACGGCTCTTGTGGAACTCAAGAACACCTGTCGAGGCACCACATGGATCATTGAAGGAGACATATCCAAGTGCTTCGATCGCTTCGACCATGATGTACTCATCGGGATACTCCGAAGAGATATCAAAGACGAGCGGTTCATAAGACTCATGGAAGGGTTGCTCAAGGCGGGATATTTGGAGGATTGGAAGTGGAACAAGACTCTCAGCGGTACGCCGCAAGGAGGAGTAATAAGCCCGCTTCTTGCCAACATCTATCTCAATGAACTCGACACATTTGTCGAAGAAGAGCTCATACCGCAATTCACAAAAGGTGAGAAAAGGCGACCAAATCAGGCATATCTGCGCTGCCGGTATGAGAAGCGGGTCGCGAAAGCGCGCAATGATCGCATGACCTATAAGGTCTACGATCAAAAGCAGCGTAGTATCCCTGCGGGCGATACTCACGATCCGGACTACCGAAGGCTGCATTACGTCAGGTATGCTGATGATTGTGCGCCACGAAGGCGCGGAAAGGAGTGGGTTGTCTGACTCCTTAACTGCAGCCATGCTGCACAAAAGATGAGGGCAGGCCCCTCGGAGCCGTCATGCAGGTGGAGGCTCCAAACCACC
>Ga0187862_10006667_pt1 | contig 10443 bp, 12 predicted proteins | sample June2016WEW_10_1_FD_133003 | JGI IMG/M metagenome (GOLD analysis project Ga0187862, IMG submission 133003) | Peatland microbial communities from SPRUCE experiment site at the Marcell Experimental Forest, Minnesota, USA - June2016WEW_10_150 | ecosystem: Environmental > Terrestrial > Soil >... | reverse complement strand
TCCGTGGCCGGGGCTCCTCCATCGGGTCACGGCACGGCCACTGATTGTCGACTTGGTTCCGGCTGCATAGGCCCCTACCGAATCGGGCCCCACCACCGCCGCATGCTCGGAAGGACTCGGAGGACTTCGGCTCGGCGTTCTGGACGATGCCGACCCCTTGCATCGAGCGGTCGCGCTCGTGGTTGTTGCCTGCCCGCGAACGGGACCTTAGGGACGCTCTCAGGCAACGGAGCGATCGCAATATTGGGGCAGGAACAGACTTTGCCGAATCAGGACTCTCAAGCGAACCGGCTCTCCGGTGAACCCGGCCCGACGCCGATTTAGCATGCCTGCCGGCGCAGGCTCCGAGCGTCACTCTGTGACCCCCGACCCCGCGATGGGGGCAGCTGATCACCCGATCACCTTCCGCAATTCGTAATCGAACTCCCTTGGGTCGATCGGGGCCGACAGCGATGACCGGCCGGTGGGGAGGCCACGCACTAGCTTTTTCTGATTGTGGAGGATTCGGCTGATGTGACGACCTCTCAAGCCACCACCACGGCGAAGAAGCCGTCCAGCATCGAACGAATTCAGCGGTTGGAGAAGCTTGAGCAGGAGCGCCTCGAAGAGAAGGCGCACAAGGAGGAACGTCGGCGCCAGGTGATCGCCGGGGCGAAGCCCTCCGGCGGGCGCCACGATCTCGTCGACCGAATCGAACGGATCACGAAGTTCCCGATGACCCTCCTGGGGGTCGCCTGGCTCGTCCTCGCCATCGTCGTGCTCAGCACTGGCTTCAAAGGTTCGGCCTCTAAAGTCCTCGTCGGCGGCCTTTTCGTGCTCTGGGTGGTCATGCTGGCGGAGTACCTCGTGCGCCTAGTGATCACCCCTGACACGCCCGGCTATCTCAGGCGGCGGTGGGTAGAGCCGGCGACCGTGTTGGTGCCTGTCCTCCAGGGCTGGCACGTCGTAGGAATCGAGAAGATGAGCCTCCTTTTGCATGAGGGGGAGCTGCGAGTGGAGTCCATCCTGAAGCACCACAGCCTCTTTCGGGTGCTCATCGCCGTCGTCGTAACCCTCCTCCTTGGGGCCTGGCTCGTTCTTCTCTTTGAAGATAAGGCCAAAGGGAGCAACATCCACGATTACCCCGACGCGCTGTGGTGGGCCATCGTTACTGTCACCACCGTGGGTTACGGGGACCGGTTCCCCGTCACCGAAGGTGGACGGGTCGTGGCCGTGATCCTGATGCTGGTAGGAATCGGCCTCATCGGCGTGCTGACCGCGACGGTTGCGTCCGTGTTCATCAAGGAACACACCGACGACAACAAGGAAGAGTTCAAGAAGGGCCACGCCGACCTGGGCCAGCAGCTATCGGTGATCAGCGACCGGCTGGCCGACGTCGAACGCCGGCTCGGCGCCACGCCAGCTGAGGTGGCGGCGGTGGATGCGGTCGCAGACGCCGAGGCTGCGGCGAACGGGCCGGTCGAACCAGATCCGTGAGCGTCGTCAGTCGGCCCACGGACATCGTCAGAATCAGCTTTTGTGTTGCTCCTCCGCGACGAGGTTCCTCGAAAGGAGACCGATGCAAGGAGCCAGTGATCCCACATCAATGACCTTGACACAATCCCGTGTGATACTTCTTGGACGGTGAGGGAGCTGGGCCTGTTGAATCAGTGAGGTAGCGAAGAGCTTTCTGGAGCGAACGTTAAATCGAAAGGTCGGGAGAAGGGTTATGAGGCGAGGTCTTACTATCGGCTTGCTGCTTGTCCTAGTTGGTTTCTTAATACTCGTCGTTGTCTTCTGGACTGACTCTGCTCATTGGTTCCTGCGCTACACCGGTGCGGATGCCGAGTCGGGAACCTGGTACGGGTTCTGGTCTGGGTTCGGTGGTGCGATTCCTGACTTTCTCATCCTTGGCAGCATCATCACCATCTACCGCCACCACAATTGCCACGTTAAGGGATGTCTACGACTTGGGAAGCCGGTCGAAGGCACCCCGTATATTGCTTGCCCGGCGCACCATCCGGCGCACGAAGGCAACAAGAGATCAGTGTCAGAGGACATCATCAAGCTCGCTCACGAGGCCCACCTCAAGCGAGCGGCGTCGTGATTCTGAGGACTTTGAGACCCTGGAGTCTGAGCGGCTGACATGCAAATCGACCAAGGCAGCCAAACTGTCCCGACGAAACGGTGAGAACCATCCACTTCGCATACCCTGGGTGACAGCGTTAGTCATGCTGCAGTTCTCGAGCACGGACCGAACTCCGTGAGCCCTTGATCGCGCCGCTCATTGTGGGGATCCTCCTTGGTCTGACAGCGCGCCGCTCGACTGCCCCTGGCCGCTTCGCTTCAGCTCGCGATACCAGCGCTCGAGGTCGTAGGAGGACAACGATGCAATGCGGCGCCGTCCGATGTCGTCACGTATGTGGACATCCCAGAGGCTCTGGTAACGCTTGGTCGTGTACGGACTGAGGTCCTCCCAGCCGTTCGCCTGCCAGGCGGCGAGGGCGTCGTTGAGCGTGGTCGTGGGACCCCAGGTGCGAGGACCCTCCTCCGGCATAACGGCGGGCACCGCCTCCTGCTCGGCCACGAGCCGGGCGAGCTGACGCTCGGCAGCTCGCTCGGTACCGCGGAAACGTGACACTGTGATGGCGGATGCGACCGTTGGAGTCGCGGCCGACGAAGACGCGCAATTCCCAGGCATTTGCTCCGCGATCCGGGCGCTGTCGGATGCTGCCAGCCACGGCGCCTCCATTCCCCTGCCAGCGGCACTGCATAGGCCGTGAACTGGACTTTTAACGGTGGGCCCGGCAGGGATCGAACCTGCGACCGAAGGATTATGAGGCCCGGCTGGAGCAGCTCGTTCTTCTGCGCAGACTGGCGCTGTCAATGGCCAACTTGACGACACCACTGGTGGCCAAGAAAAGTCCCCACCCCTCACGGTGTGATCGTCAGGTTCTGGCGCCTCCTCCCTTCTGCTTGGCTTCTCGCATCCGATAGGACTCTCCGTCAGTCACGACGACATTGGCGTGATGCAGGAGGCGGTCGAGCAGGCTCACCGCCGTCGTCTGCTCCGGGAGGAAGTGGCCCCAGTCCTCGAAGGGCCAGTGTGATGCGATTCCGAGCGACCGGCGTTCGTAGGCGGCGGCGACAAGGCGGAAGAAGAGCTGAGCGCCGGTGTGCTCGAGCGGGGCGAAGCCGATCTCGTCGATGAGCACGAGGTCCGCCCGGACGACTTGCTCGATGATTCGCCCGACCGAGTTGTCGGCATAGCCGCGGTACAGGGTCTCGACGAGATCGACGGCGGTGAAGTACCTCACCTTGTAGCCGACCTCGATGGCGGCGTGGCCGAGGGCGACGAGGAGATGCGACTTGCCCGTGCCGGCGGGACCCACCAAGCACAAGTTCTCCGTCGCCCGCACCCATTCGAGGCTCGAGAGGTACTCGAAGGTGGCAGGCTTCACCGAGGACTTGGAGAGGTCGAACTCCGAGAGGACCTTTGTCACCGGGAAGGCCGCAGCCCTCAGGCGGTTCTGCACGTTGGCGGCCTCACGCGAGGCGATCTCTGCCTCGACGAGGGTGCGGAGGAACTCCTCGGGCGACCAGCGCTGGGTCTTGGCCGACACCAAGAGCTCGGGCGACAACTTGCGCATGGCCGAGAGACGCAGCCGCCGAAGTCCCGACTCCAGATCCGCCGGCAGGGCCGGCGCCGGGGCGCTCACAGCAGATCTCTTGTGGCGTAGGCCGAGAGCTCTCGCCTCGGCGCTCTCGGCATGTCGAGGACGACGGCCCGCCCTGGGGCTGCCGGGCGGTGAACGGCCATGCCGGCCTCGATGATCGCCCTGACGTCGGCTGCCCGGAAGCGGGAGAACTCGACCGCCCTTGCGACGGCGGCGGCGAGGGCGTCGGCGCCGTAGACCGACTCGAGCTCAGCGAGCTCCTTCAGGTCGGAGGCGAGCTTGGTCGCCCCGGCGGCGGCCGCCTTCTTGATGAAGTCCTCGGCCACCTCCCCGAGCGAGCAGAAGGCTCTCTCGTCTTCGGTCTTCGGCCTGACCGCCCGGTTCGGCGCCGGCCGGGGTCCGCCGTAGTGGTCGTCTGTCACCGACACCTCGCCGGGGGCGACGAGGTCGTGGGTGGCGATGATCTCGCCCAGGAACACGATCTCGACGACCGCCTTGTCGCGCACGTGCACCTGCACCTGGCGGCCGACGTGCTCGTTCGGCACCGAATAGCGCCCGGAGGCGAAGCGGACGCAGCTCAGCTTGTCGACCTTGCGGATCTCCATCTTGCCGATGACGGGCCGCAGCGACGGCAGCTCGCCCAGCAGCGGGCGCTCGTCGACAAGGCGCCTGAGCGGGACGGCACAGATCTCCGAGTGCACCTGATTGTTCACCTCGGCCATCCACCCCGGGGCCAACTCGTTGGCGCAGGCGGTGCCTCTTTGTTCCAGCTCCTCGGGGACGATGAAGTCGGACTTGACGTATCCCACACAATTCTCGACGAGCCCTTTCGACTCGGGGTCGGCCGCCAGGCAGAAGTCGGGCCGGAAGCCGAAATGGGTGGCGAAGCGCACGTAGTCGGGCGTCGGCACGACGAGGCCGGCGACCGTGTCGGCCTTAAGACACGGCATCCGGTCCGTCAGGCAGGTCTTCGGCACCCCGCCGAGGTACTCGAAGCAGGCGGTAAGGGCCTTCAGCGTCGCCTCGGCCCCGCAGTTGTCGGCGAAGTAGACGAATCTGATGCGCGAGAAGGCCAGCACGGCGCAGAAGACGAACAGCTTGCCCTCCTCCCCCCAGTCGAAGGCGAGGATGTCGCCGGGCAGCCAGACACCCGGGCGCCGTCCGCGGTAGTGGTGCTTTCGCCACTTCGCCTTCTCCTCGGCGACGAGGCGGCGGAAGTTGCGGGCCGAGCCCGTGTACCCGGCGGCTCTGGCCGTCGGCAGGAGGCGCTTGGCGCTGATCTTGCCGCTCGTCTTCTTGACCCTCTCGGCGACGACCGCCCGCACCGAGTCGTAGTTGTGAGAGCGCTCTATCTCGACGGCCTGCGCTTGCTTGCCCTCGACGACGCGTTTGACCGTCTTGTGGGTGGTGCCGCACATTTCGGCGGCGCCCCGGTAGGTGCCGACCTCGCGGTAGGCGTCCTGTATCTCCATTGCCTTCCTCACTGACAGCATTGAGGTGTCCCTCCGGTTGGTTGGTGATGACTCGCATCACCACCGTGCCGACCGGAGGGGCACCGAATGGTGGATGGTTCAGTGAGGGGCGGGGACTTCTCCTGGCCACAGGCGGGGACTTCTGCTGGCCACCACTGGGGACCTCACTTGGCCACCAGTGGGGACTTTTTCATGGCCACGGACAGGCGCCGGGTTGCGTCCTCACAGGTCATAAAGAGCGCGAGGCGAGCAACAGCGAACAGGATGCAACCGGGTGCGACGAGTTGCAAGGTAATTGTTGGGACGCGAGCGACGTCGGCACCACGCGTCCAGGCCGCCGATCGACCTCCAGGGCTTCGCGAAGACGCCGCCAGGCGTTCCATAGTGCTACCATGTAGCACTATGGAACGGATCGGGGTCAGAGAGCTTCGCCAGCATGCCAGTCGCTACCTTGCCCGGGTTGCGACGGGAGAGACGATTGAGGTGACCGACCGAGGCCGGCCGGTCGCGCTGCTCGTTCCCACCCACGAAGACCGGTGGCAGGACCTGGTGGCCAGCGGTCAGGTTCTCGCCGCGACCGGTGAGGGCCATGTGGTCGACGACGCACCAAGCGACTACGGTATCGACGCCTCCGCGCGACTGGCGGCGATGCGCGCGGAGGAACGATGAGGCTCTACCTCGACTCGTCCGCGTTGGTGAAGCTCGTCCAGCGAGAGAAGGAGTCGGACGCTTTGCGACGGTTCCTCCGCCGTCACCGTGCCGACCAGCTCGTGACGAGCGCACTCGCGCGAGTCGAGGTGGTGAGAGCGGTCCTCATCGGGGGCCCTGCCGCTCTCGCGCAGGCGCGTCGACAGCTCTCCCGCCTCGACCAGATCCTGCTGAGCACCGAAGTGCTCGACCGCGCCGCGACGTTAGCCCCGAACGTCCAATTGCGAAGTCTCGATGCGATCCATCTTGCAGCCGCGCAGCTCGTCGGAGGGGACCTGCGAGCTGTCGTCACCTACGACCGTCGGATGGCGAACGCCGCCCAGGATCTTGGCTTTGCGGTCGAGAGGCCAGGCTGAACCAACCGGCATGAGGCCGACTTGAGCCGCCTCCGTTCCGGCCGAACCACGGTCACCCTGTTCTTCTCCTCTCTCGCCGGTCCAACCCAGCACGATCCGGCGGCTGAAGGCGGGCGGCCGGATCGGTGAGTGATCCCGCCGACAGCGCAGGACCACAGGCTGCGATGACATGGCGCCACTCTGTGGCCGTCGGTTCGATCAACAACGACGGCCACGGCAACGTCGTCGCCACCACGAGCGCCACGAGCACGACGGCGACGCGGAGCAGGATCAGCAAGAACAAGGGGGGACGCTCTTGCCAACGTGACCGGCTGTGCGCTGCCGGATGAACCGGGTCTGAGCGAGCGCATACTCGAGGCACTCCGCCACGACGTCGCAGCGCCAACACAATGCCTTCGCCTGAGTCGTCGAGTCGCCTCTCTCGGCGACGCTTGCCTGAGCAGTGGCTCGTCCTGCCTGCGATGAGCACGTGTTCATATCCCACGCTGCCGCGTGCCGGCAGGAGAGAATGGCCGACATGGACGGTCATCTGATCCTGGTGGACGGCTCCGAGCGCGACGTCACCGCGGAGAACGTCAAAAGCCTGCTTGATTCCTCAGCCCGCTTTTGGCTGGACTTGGCCGGCCTTGACCAAGAAACCGGAACGGGGTTGCTGCGCGACACCTTCGGGTTTCACCCCCTCGCGGTCGAAGATGCCGAGCATTTCGGGCAACGCCCAAAGCTCGACTCTTACGATGGGTTCGCACTGCTCGTCGTGTACGGCGCCACGCCGACCGGGCAACTGCTAGAAGTCCACTGCTTCTACGCCGAGAACTATCTGGTCACCGTCCACCACGACCCGTGCCTGGACCTGATCGCGCTGGCCGACCGACTGCGACGGCAAGCCGGTCCTCAGCCGGACCACGTCATGCTTCTCTACCGGGTGGTCGACGCCCTGGTGGACGGCTACTTTCCCGTGCTCGCCAGTCTCGACGACCGGATCGACGAACTGGAAGACGAAATCCTCCAGCGACCGACAGAGCAGCAGCTCGGCCAGCTGTTCGACCTGAAGCGGTCCCTGATCGCGCTGCGCAAGGTGGTGACCCCCCAGCGGGACATGTTTGCCACACTGCTGACCGGCGCAGACCTGTTACCGGGTATGACGCCGGACGCCGAGCGCTACTTCCGTGACCTGTACGACCACCTCATTCGGATCAGCGACCTCGTCGACAGCTACCGCGATCTGACGAGCGGCGCTCTCGACACTCACCTGTCCACAGTCTCCAACCGACTGAACGTGGTCATGAAGCAGCTCACCATCATCGCCACCATCTTCCTGCCGATGAGCTTCTTGACCGGGTTCTTCGGCCAGAACTTCACGTGGATGGTCAACCGGCTGAGCTCCGTGCTGGTTTTTCTTGTGGTTGGCATCGGCTTGCAGCTTGTCACCGCAGCCGCACTGGTCGTCATGTTCCGCCGCCGCGGCTGGCTGACCTCGGACGGCACCGTGCCACCCGCCACCCCGGCGGACCGACCCCGGGTGGGACACGACCAACGCTGGTACTTGCTCCACCCGCCGAAACGGTCGAATGCGCCCTAGCGCCACCCCCACGCCTCGCACTTGGGGGAGTGTTCGGCTCGAGGAGGGACGCATGTGCTCAATGATCCAGCGTACTGGCCGCCGCTCTTGCCGTTCGGCGCCGTTCTATTACCCCTCGCCGGCTGAGCAAGCGCATTCCACCTGAATTTCAACGGTGGGCCCGGCAGGGATCGAACCTGCGACCGAAGGATTATGAGTGCCGTGGGGGCCATTTCGGTCACCAGCAGATTTTGACGTAAGTCCAGGTCACAGGCCATTTCTGAGTGACCGGTAGTGACCCCTAGAACCCCTCTGTGACCCACCGTTGGGTCACGTTTGGGTCACGCCGGGTCACGCGGATGGTGTCCTCCTAGCCGTTGACAGCGCTGATGGCGTCACTCGCACTCTCCGAGCCCAGCTGGAAATGCTCGATCATCTCCGGTACGCGTCACGCCGGTGGCGAATGGCGGCGACTTGAACCTCGCGGGCGTTGTCGTCGATGAGGTAGAGCACCCGATAGCTCCCCCTCCTCGCCGACCAGGCGGGCGCGAGCGGAGGCGCTAGCGGCTTTCCAACCCGATGCGGGTTGTCCAGCAGAGGCCCGGTGATGAACGCGTAGACCGCCACGGCCACCGTCTCGGGCAATACCTCAGCAAGCGCTCGTGCGGCCGGCCGGGCGATCCGTAGCCGGTAGGGCTCGCCGCTCACTCAGCGGCGGGAAGACGGCCGGCGGCTCTCATGACAGAGGTGAGTTCGTCTCTGTCGAGGCTGTCACTCTGGTTCAACGACTCGACACCCACTAGATGGTCACGTAGGAGATCGGCGTCGGCGAGCACGGCGATCGTCTCGCGTAGGGCGTCGTAGTCGTCGGCGCCGAGGAGCACGGCGACCCTCTGACCGTTCCGAGTGATCTCGAACCTCTCGTGGGTCGATGAGGCTTCCTCGACCAGCCTCGACAGCTGGGCCCGAGCCTCCGCTACGGGTAAGGTCGTCATGTACAGAATTATAGCGCATCAGAGCTGACCACTGGCTGCTGAGCCCAGCCAAGACATGCGCAGCGAACAGCTAAACCGGCACTTCGGAATTGGCGGGGGCATGACGATCCACCAGCTCGCCTGAGCCCGCTGCCAGCGTTGGGCGATGTCCGCCACACGCAAGCTCCCGGCCCGACTTGAGACCGACCCGGCGAAGGCTCTCGAGCTCCTCGTCGGACTGCCGGAGGTGAACGTGCTCGGCATCTTCGTCGACAAGGCCCACACCGAGCTGCATGTCGAGACGCGAACCGAGACGGCGGGCTGTCCCGAGTGCGGTGTCGTGGCGAGGTTCAAGGGCTTCCGCGAGGTACTCCTCACCGACCTGCCTGCCTTCGCCAAGCCGACGAGGCTGCACTGGCACAAGCGGCGCTTCTCCTGTGTGGAGGCTGCCTGCCCAAAGGGGCACGTCACCGAGGAGGATCGGCGCATCGCACCACCGCGCATGAAGCTCACCGACAGAGCCGGACGTGCCGCCACCAAGGAGGTGGGGTTCCACGGCCGCACGGTCAACGAGGTGGCGACGAGCTTCGGCTGCGACTGGCACACCCTCAACGACGCCGTCATGGCATATGGGCGAGCACTCGTCGATGCGCCCGGCCGCTTCGGCGAAGTGGAGGCGATCGGTCTCGACGAGGTCGCCTTCGTACGGGTGTCGACCGTCACGTAATTCCCTCGCTTCTTCGATTCTCCGTCACGTAATTCCCTCGCTCGCCGTCACGTAATTCCCTGACGCCCCCGTCACGGAATTCCCTCTGGCGGCGAGGGGACATCCACTCCTCCGGCGGCTGTCCGACCGAGGATTCCTCCCGTCGAGAGATCGGGAGGGGAGATGGCAAGGAGAACGATGAAAGTGATCGACATCGTCGAGGTCCTCACGCACTGGCATGCCGGGCGGAGGATGGGCGAGCTCTGCTCGTCGCTCGGCATCGACCCGAAGACCGTGAGGAAGTACACCGCACCGGCCATGGCGGCGGGCATCTCGCCCGGCGGCCCGCCGCTGTCGCCAGACGAGTGGTCGCAGCTGGCGCGGGGCTGGTTCCCCGAGCTCACCGACGACTCGTCCCGCCAGACGACCTGGCCCGAGATCGAAGGACACGCCGAGCTGATCAAGTCCTGGCTCGGGCTCGTGACGATCTCGACCATCCATCAACGGCTCCGGGACGATCACGGCCTTGTCGCCTCGGAGTCCTCACTGCGGCGCTACCTCGAGGCGAACATGCCCGAGGAGGTGAGACGCGCCCAGGTGACGGTGCTGAGAGAGACGCCTCCGCCCGGCGAAGAGGCACAGGTGGATTACGGCCTGCTCGGCCGCTGGGTCGACCCGGCCACGGGCAAGGTGCGCCGGGTGTGGGGTTTCATCATGGTGCTCGCCTTCAGCCGCCTCATGTTCGTGCGCCCGGTGCTGAAGATGGACTCCCGCAACTGGGTCGAGTGCCACGTCGCCGCCTTCGAGTTCCTCGGCGTCGCCCGCCGGATCGTGCCCGACAACCTGAAGACCGGAGTCGTCAAGCCTGATCTCTACGACCCGCTCATCAACAAGGCCTTCTCCGAGATGGCCGCCCACTACGACTGCCTCATCGACCCCGCCAGGGCTTTGAAGCCGAAGGACAAGGCACGCGTCGAGCGGCCGGTGCCCTATGTGCGGGACTCGTTCTTCGC
>Ga0187862_10006666_pt1 | contig 10445 bp, 8 predicted proteins | sample June2016WEW_10_1_FD_133003 | JGI IMG/M metagenome (GOLD analysis project Ga0187862, IMG submission 133003) | Peatland microbial communities from SPRUCE experiment site at the Marcell Experimental Forest, Minnesota, USA - June2016WEW_10_150 | ecosystem: Environmental > Terrestrial > Soil >... | reverse complement strand
TTGGAGCGGACGCAGGCCCTCGAAGAATTCGAAAGCCTCGCGCAGGCTCTCGACGCCGAGCACGGCGGTGCCCTCGCCGACGACGGATGCCTCGGAGGCATTCTCGCGCGGGAGCATCACGCCTGCGAACCTGGCCGAGCGCGCGAGCAGGGCGGTCGGCAGCGCGCCCCTGATGCCTTTGATACGGCCGTCGAGCGCGAGTTCGCCCAGCACGAGATAGCCGCGCAGGCGCTCGCGATCTTTCAACACGTTTTGCGCGGCGAGAATTCCAAGCGCGAGTGGAAGATCGAACGCCGAGCCTTCCTTGCGCGTGTCGGCGGGCGCGAGGTTGATGGTCATCTTGCGAGTCGGGAAATCGAAGCCGGAATTTTTCAGCGCGGACTTGACGCGATCGAGCGCCTCTTTGACCGCGCCCTCGGCCAGGCCGACCAGGCGGTGCGGCGGCATCCCGGCGCCGATGTCGATTTCGACTTCGACCGGGAACGCGTCAACGCCAACCAACGCACACGATATTACGCTTGCGTGCAATAATTGCTCCGACTGGCTGTTAACAGCCAGTGTGGCTGACACTAGCGCAATCAGGCGCTGTGAGCGATGCGCGTTACTTGGGGGACATTGTTACCTGGGTAACAAGGATTCGCGACCGGTCAGGGCCAGACGGCGCCGGCGGCGACCAATTCATCGCGCTCCGCGCGGCCAAGCCCGAGCAACTCGCCGAGCACGTAGTCGAAATTCTCGCCGACTTCGGGCGCGATCGAGCGAACTTTTCCCGACCCGCCGGAAAGCTTGAACGGGATGCCCGTGACGTTAGTCGTCGTGCCCCTTGCGGTCGCGACGGCGGGAAAGAAGCCGCGCTCTTTCAGTTGAGGATCGCGCGCGCAGAGATCGATGCCGTTTTCGACGACGCCGGCGGCGATGCCGGCGCGTTGGAGGATCGCCATCGCATCTTCGGCGCTGTGCTCCGCGGTCCATAGCGAAACGTTGGCGTCGAGCTCGGCGCTGTTGTGCATGCGCAGGTAGAGCGTGCGGAACTGCGGGTCGCTCGCCCACGATGGCGAGCCAATCGCGGTGACGAATCGGCGCCACTCGGGTCCCGTGCGCACGGCGATCGCGACCCATCGGTCGTCGTCGCCATCGAGCGGGCGGCATTTGTAAACGCCGTGCGGCGCGGCGGGGCCTTCCTGCGAATTGTAGCCGGGCGCCGGCTGGGTTCGGCCGTTGGCGGCGATGTCGAGGAGCGCCGGACCGATCACGCTGGTGACGGCCTCGAACTGCGCGAGATCGACGAACTGGCCGCGGCCGGTGCGGTGGCGATTCCAAAGGGCGATCAGCGCCGCGAGTGCGCCCGTGTAACCGCCGCAGGTGTCGGCGTACGAATAGCCGTAGCCGGCGGGCGTGCCGTCGGGTTCGGCCATCAGCATCGTGTAGCCGGTGAGGGCTTGCAGGGTCGGTCCGTAGCTGACGTAGCTGGAGCGCGGGCCGGTATGGCCCAGGCCGGACATGCTGATGCAGATGATGTCGGGTTTGACGGCGGCGAGACTTTCGTAGTCCATCCCCCAACTGCGCATCACGCGGGCGGAAAAATTGTCGATCACGACGTCGCATTTGGCGGCGAGGCGGTGGGCGAGTTCGACGCCGCGCGGGTGCTGCATGTTGAGCGCGACCGAAAGTTTGCCGCGATTGAGGTCGCATTGGAGGCCGAGCTTGCGATTGCCGAGTTGCGGCGGTTCCTTGCGCTCGACCTTGATGACCTCCGCGCCGTGGTCGGCGAGGATGCGCGTCGCGACCGGACCGGCGACGACCCAGGTGAAATCGAGGACGCGAACGCCATCCAGCGGCATCGCCGGCACGATCAGATCACTCCTTCGGCAAACAGCGCGGCGAGTGCTTGGGGAGCCATCGAGAGTTCATCGCGCAAAATTTCACCGGTATGCTCTCCTATCAGCGGCGGCCGGCGCGATACTCGCCACGGCGTGCCATTGAAAACATACGGCGCGCCCGGATAGCGGAATTTGCGGCCGAGCTCGCGATGCTCGACCTCGACGAAGTAGCCGCGCGCGGCGAGCTGGTCGTCGTCGAACAGCGCCTCGGGCGGGCGGACGGTCGCGTAAGGCTGGCGCAGAAGCTGCGCGCGCTCGAGTAGCTCGTCGCGCGGATAGTCCTTGACCCAATCGTCGAGCACGTCGAAGAGATGCTCGGCCATGAGATAGCGATACATCACCTGCTGATAGTCGGGTGAGTCGAGGTCGCCAGCCTTGCCGTCGGACTTGACCCATTCGATGAGCGAGGTCCAGTCGCCGAGCGTGCAATGCATGATGTAACCGTCGCGGCATTTGCCGACGCGAAAGAAACGGCTCCAATGCAAGGTGCCGCGGCGCTGCTCCGCCTCGCCACGCTCGAAAAACGCACCGGCGATGTGCTCGGTGGCGGCCGCGGTGGCCTCCTGCATGCTGAGGTCGATCCACTGACCTTCAGCGGTGCGATCGCGCGCGAGCAGCGCAAGCATCACGGCGATCGCGCCGTAATACGCCGCCGAATGGTAAGCCTGCAGACCGAGCGGACGAACCGGAGCGTGATTGGGGAAGCCGTTGATGTACAGCATCCCGCCCAACGCGGTCAGCACGGTGTCGTCGGCGATGAAGTCGCGCCAGGGACCGGTCTGGCCGAACGGAGCAATCGAGCAGAGGACGAGCGCGGGGTTCTCGCGATGGAGAGTATCCCAGCCAAGCCCGAGACGGTCGAGGATGCCCGGCGCGTAGCTCTCGATGACGACGTCGGCGGAGCGGGCGAGCTGGAGCAAGATGTCGGCGCCGCGGGAATGGTTGAGATCAAGCGTGAGCGAGCGCTTGTTGAGATTGTAGAACCAGAAGAACAGGCTGCGGTCGAGATGCGGGAGGTCGTCGAGGAAGGGGCCGATGCGGCGCGCGTCGTCGCCGGCGGGCGGTTCGACTTTGATGACGTCGGCGCCCATGTCGGCGAGCAGCCGCGCGCAAAGTTGTGCGCGATGGCCGGTCAGATCGAGCACGCGCAGGCCCGCGAGCGCAGCGGGCTCGGTCATGATTTTTTCGCCGATTTTCCCGCCCCGGCGGGCTTTTCGATTTGCGTGAGCTTTTGCTTGACCTTGGGCGGGGGCAAGTCCTCGATTGCGAACGCGCCGGTGTCGAGCGTCGCGGGAACTTCCATCAGGACTTCGTTCCTGGGGCCGGTGCGTTTGCCGCCGCGCACGCGAATGGTTTCGAAGGTGTCTCGATTGACCCATCGCACGCCCATCACGGCGGGTTTCGCCTGGCCGTCCTCCTGGACGGGAACGAGGGTGGTGCCTTCCTTGTCGAACACAGTTACTTTTCTGAGTCCCATAATTTTTTCTATGGATATGTAATTCGATGCTTCAATCGTGCGCGAGAGATGATATGGAGACTGGCGGCGGGATTCAAACGGCACGAGAGGACGGCATCGATGCGCGGATGCGCTCGATACTCGCCAGCGAGTGCCGCGTAAGTTAATCTGTTCGGACGCTCGATACTTGATAATTGCGAAGGAGATCGCGCGCGCACGGGCGCGCGGGCAACATGACGCGTGGCTGAAACCGACTACAAATCGACGCTGAAACTTCCCAGGACCGACTTCCCGATGAAGGCGAATCTGCCCAAGCGGGAGCCGGAAATGCTCAAGCATTGGGACGACATCGGCCTTTACGGGCGCTTGATGGAGGCGCGCAAGGACGCGCCGTTGTGGGTGCTGCACGACGGGCCGCCGTACGCCAACGGCCGGGTGCATCTGGGGACCGCGCTCAACAAAATTCTGAAAGACTTCGTCGTGCGATCGCGCTCGATGATGGGATATCGCACTCCGTTCGTGCCGGGATGGGACTGTCACGGGATGCCGATAGAGCACAAGGTATCGCGCGAGCTCGGCGACCAGGCGCGCACGATTTCCAAGCTCGAGTTGCGCAAGCTGTGCCGCGCCGAAGCGGAAAAATGGATCGACCTGCAGCGCTCGGACTTCCGGCGCCTCGGAGTGATCGGCGATTGGTTCAAGCCGTATCTCACGATGGCGCCGGGGTACGACGCGGCCGAAATCGAGGTGCTGCGCAAGATGGTCGAGCGCGGCTACGTGTATCGGGGATTGCGCCCGGTGCATTGGTGCTTCGATTGCCGCACGGCGCTGGCGGAAGCTGAAGTCGAGTACCGCGAACACGTTTCGCCGTCGATCTACGTGGCGTTCGCGTTCAATTCGAATCTCAAGGACGCGGGCGCGCTGGCCGCAGATCGCAGCGACGGCGCCGAGCTTGACGCCGCGCACAAGGCCGGCAAACTGTCGGCCGTAATCTGGACGACGACGCCGTGGACTTTGCCGGCGAATCTCGGAATCTCACTGAACGGGACTTTCGACTACGTCGCGTTGAAGGCCAACGAGCATTACTACGTGGTAGCGTCGCGATTGGCGGACAACGTCGAGAAGGAATGCGGGCTGGCAGTTGAAAAACGCATCGCGCTCAGCGGCGACGCGCTCAAGGCGCTGGACGGCCAGGACATCTTTCGACATCCGTTTATCCCGCGCGACGTCAAGCTGATGTACGCCGAGCACGTGACGGCGGACGCCGGCACCGGGTTGGTGCATACCGCGCCGGGACACGGCTACGAGGATTTCGTGGTCGGCAAGGCGTACGGGCTGACGCCGTTCACTCCCGTCGATGGGGGCGGAGTGTTCACGGCGGAGGGCGGAGATTGGGCGGGGCAGAACGTCTTCAAGGCGAACAAGTCGATCGTCGAGAGACTGGCCGCGGCCGGCGCGCTGCTGCACGCGCAAAACTTCTCGCACAGCTACCCGCATTGCTGGCGATGCCACAATCCGCTGATCTTTCTTGCGACCGAGCAATGGTTCGTGAGCATCGATCACAATGAACTGCGGGTCAAAGTGATCGATGCGATCGACACAGTGAAATGGTATCCCGGATGGTCGCGCGATCGGATCCGCAACATGACGGAGACGCGCCCCGACTGGTGCATCTCGCGCCAGCGCGCGTGGGGCGTGCCGATTCCCGCGGTCAGGTGCGCGAAATGCGATGAGGTCGCGCCACTGCTGGCGACGATGGATCGCGTCGCGGAAATTTTCGCGCGTGAGGGTTCCGACGCATGGTACAGCCGGCCGGCGGCGGACTTCGTCGCGCCAGGCCTCAAATGCCAGCGCTGCGGCGGCGCGGATTTCGTCAAGCAGGAAGACATCCTCGACGTGTGGTTCGATTCGGGCTCCTCGCAAGCCGCGGTGCTTGGCGCGCGCCCTGAGCTGGCATGGCCGGCGGACGCGTACCTGGAAGCGGTGGAACAGGCGCGCGGATGGTTCGGCTCGTCGCTGGTTTGCGCGGTGTCCGAGCGCGGCGCGGCGCCGTTCAAGAGCGTAATCAGCCATGGACTGACGGTGGACGAGCGGGGCCGCAAGATGTCCAAGTCGCTCGGCAACTCGGAGGACGCCGTCGATGCGGTCGGGCGGATGGGAGCCGACGTGCTGCGACTGGTGTACGCGTCGCTCGACTACACGGCCGACATCGCGCTGGGCCAGACGATTTTCAGCGCGGTGTCGGAGTCGTATCGAAAAATTCGCAACACCTGCCGGTTCATGCTGGGCAACCTCGCGGACTTCGATCCCGCGCGCGACGCAGTTGAAATCTCCGATATGCTTGAATTTGATCGGTATATCCTCGCCGTGTTTTCCCAGGTGGGCGAAGCAGTAAGGAAGTGTTACGAAGAGTTCGATTTCCAGACAGCCTATCGGACGCTCTCCCAGTTCATAGTCGTGGATCTGAGTGCTACGTACGTCGATGTTGCGCGGGATCGGCTCTACTGCTCGGCGGAGAAATCGGTCGAGCGGCGCTCTGCGCAGACCGCGCTGTTCACGATTCTCGACGCGCTGGTCAGGATGCTCGCGCCGCTGATTCCGTTCACCGCCGAGGAAGTTTACTCATATCTGCCGGGCAACAAAGAACTGAGCGTGCACCTGCTCACACTGAACGATTTGAGTTCATGGAATGACACAAAACTGGTGTCGCAGTGGGTGCCGTTGCTCAGGATTCGTGACGAGGCGCTCAAGCTGCTGGAGGCGATGCGCAAGGCGGGAACGATCGGCGCGCCGCTCGATGCTGCGATCAGCCTCGGAGCTGACGCCGGCTCTGAGAGCGGGCTTGCCGAAACGATCAAGCAGTATCGCGAAGTGCTGACGGACTTGTTCATCGTCTCGGAGGTCGCGATTCTGGGCGACGCGGAAGCAGCCGAGATAAGATCGCAAGCCGGCGGTCGCGAGGACTTCGCCGTCGATGGCAGTTTCGCGCGAGCCACCGCGAATCCGGCAATCACGCTGGTTGGGCGTCACGCGTCCGGGGTGAAGTGCGCGCGATGCTGGAAGTACTTCGATGAAGGCGGCGATCACCAGTTGGACGCAAGATGCCGCGCGGTGGTGGGGGCGTAGCCGTTGCAGGAACGATCGAGCGTCAAGCCTCTTCCCGGCCTCCCACCTGGGCAAGGAGCGGGCAAAGAATTAGCCGGCCGGGCGCCGCGCAAGCCGTTCCTGCTTTTGATCGGCGCTATCACGATTCCGATCATCGTACTCGATCAGGCAACCAAACTGTTCGTCAAGGCGCACATGGCGCTGTATGAAAGTATCGCGCTCGTCCCGAACTACCTGGATATCACGTACACGCGGAATCCCGGCGCGGCGTTCAGCATGCTGGCCGATGCACCGCCGTGGGTCCGTAGAGCGTTTCTGCTGTCGATGTCGTGCGCGGCGATAATCGTGCTGATCGTGTTGATAGTGCGATCGGAGCGCGTGACTATCAACTCAGTTGCCTTCGCGCTGATTCTGGCCGGTGCTACGGGAAATCTGATCGATCGTGCGCTTCGCGGCGGTCTGGTGATCGACTTTGTGCGCGCGCATTACTACGACCTGAACTACCCGGTGTTCAACGTCGCGGACAGCGCGATCTCGATTGGCGTCACGCTGATCATCCTCGCGGCGTTGTTTGGCAGCGACGGCAAGTCCACGCCAAATCGTTCCGGTTAGATAGCTGAATCCCCGCTCGACGCATTTGAGGGCGCCACCGCGGCGGGTGACTCGACGCCGACCCACGTGCCTGAAAATATCTTGCCGGCCCTGAAGCGGGCCGGCGCGGCAAAGGCGAAGATTCGTGCTATGCGGGTGGAAAATCAGCGCCGGTATTTCCAGAGCGCGCTTGCCGGCGCGTCGATTTTCGTCCAGCCGGGAGGTTATCCGGCTACTTCAGATTCAGTCCGCTGTGGCTTGCGGGAAGCGGGGCGCCAGACTCGACGGCAGCGCGCCATTTGTCGATTGCCTCGACGGTAAAACGCCAGTCGCTGCCCACGCGGAACGCGGGAAGCTGGTTTCTTTTCAGCATCCTGTAAATCGTGGACGAATGCACCCGGAGGTAGCTTGATACTTCCTGCACCGTCAGGACGCTGCTGTTCACTTCATCGAAACGATTCATCTGACACCTCTTCGCTACGCGCGTTTCCCTCGTCTTCCCGGCCTTTAACTCTGTAACGGTCGAAGCAACCCGGCATACGCTAGTCAGTGCATACTAAACTCGTCATATAAATGCCAAGCAGTTATATGGACTTTTCGTCACAATTAGTTATCTTAAGAACACTACTCGTCAGGAGCCTCGGGGTCTAGCTCGACCTGTCCGGATATTCAGAGCACGGGTGCGACGATCTCGTCAATCGAGAGGCGCTTGGTCATCGAATGACCTAGGCGGTCGAGCAGCACGACTTCGACCGCGCCAGCGGCGCGTTTCTTGTCGAGACTAAGCGCGCGGATAAAGTCGTCGCCGTGCCATCCGGGAGGCATCGCAGTCGGCAAGCCGGCGCGCTCGATCAGGCGCTGAAGACGCGACGCTTCGTCGGCTGAGAAGCCGGCATGTGCGCAGGACAGCCGCGCCGCCGCGACCATCCCGATAGCAACCGCCTCACCGTGAAAGTAGCTGCCGTATCCAGCGCTCGCTTCGATCGCGTGACCGATGGTGTGGCCGAAATTCAGGGTTTTGCGCAGACCGCCTTCGCGCTCGTCGGCGCCGACGACGGCGGCTTTGTGCGTCAGCGATCGCGCGACGACTTGCTCGAGCAGATCGGGCCGGCGGGCAAGGATCGAATCGAGGTCGCGTTCCAGGTCCGCGATCATCGGCGCGTCCATGATTGCGCCATACTTGATGACCTCCGCCAGGCCCTCGCGAAACTCGCGCTCCGGCAGCGTTGCAAGCGCGGTCACGTCGGCGACGATCAGCCGCGGCTGGTAAAACGCGCCGATCAGGTTTTTGGCGTGCCGATGGTTGACCCCGGTCTTGCCGCCGAGCGCGGAATCCACTTGCGCCACCACCGTGGTCGGAACTTGTACGAGCGCTACGCCGCGCAGAAAGGTCGCAGCCGCAAATCCAGCGAGATCGCCAACGACGCCGCCGCCCAGCGCGAACACCGCGCTGTTGCGGTCAAGCCCGATCTCGGTCATCCGATCGTAGAGAAGCTCGAGCGTCGCGAGAGACTTGGAGGCTTCGCCAGGCGGCACCGAAATTACCGCGGTTGCGAAACCGCTTTTGCGAAGCGTGTCCTCGACGCGCGCGGCGTAAAGCTTTTCGACCGTCGAGTCGGTGACGATGGCGCATGAACCCGGCTTTAGTCCGGCGTCGCATGCCAGCTCGCCAAGCCGGTCCAGGATTCCCGCACCGACCTGAGCGTTATGCGACGCGGGCCCGAGTTCTATGCGGATGGTGCGCATCTCTAGGATCGTACGCCATCCGCCGACGGCACGCATCGTCGCGCGCCGTGTGCGGCGAAGGCCGCGATAACCTGGTCGGCGAGTTGATCAACGCTGAGATCGGAGCTGTCGATTTGAACATCGGCGCGAGCGTAGGCGCCGTCCCGCTCCTCCATCAGCTCTTTGATTCGATCCAAAGTGGATTTTCCGCCCTCGGTCAGTTTCGGGCGCCTGGCTTTCGATCGCTCGACGCGCGCGGCGACGACTTCAGGCCGCGCGGTCAGACATACGATCACGCCGGCGCGCTTGAGCGCCGCGCAATTTGATTCGTCAAGCAGTACGCCGCCACCAGTCGAGATTACTCCGGGATGCGGCCCGTGGCACTGTGGACATCGCCGGCGATCGCCGGTCAGATGCGCGACCGCTTCGCGTTCGAGCCGGCGGAAGTGAGCCTCGCCATGGTCGGCGAAGATTTGCGCGATTGATTTTCCCGCCTGCGCGACAATGACCGCGTCGACGTCCACGAATTCCCATCCGAGACGGCGCGCGACCAGCGGGCCGACCGAGCTTTTTCCGGTGGCCATGAATCCGGTGAGGATCAGTTTGGGCGTCATTTGCGTTGCAGCGCGGAACTGGGCGCGCGCTTCTATCGGGCCCTGCGCGCGCCGGCGTTTCAGTAGTTGCGGACCTGTTCGACGAAGCCTTTGAAGTTGCGCGTAATCTCGACAATTGAATCGCCGCCGAACTTTTCGAGGAAGGCCGCCGCGAGTTCGAACGCGACCACCGATTCCGCGATGACGGCGGCGGCGGGAATCGCGCATACGTCGGAGCGCTCGATCGCGCCGACGGCTTCCGCCTTGGTTTTGATATCGATCGAGCGCAGCGGGCGCATCAGCGTCGATAGCGGCTTGAACGCCACGCGTACGCGCAGCGGTTCTCCCGTGCTCATGCCGCCCTCGGTGCCGCCGGAATTGTTGGAATCGCGTGTGAAGCGGCGGTGCGCGGCGTCGTATCCGATTTCGTCGTGAAGTTCGGAGCCGCGTATTCGTCCCGCCTTGAAGCCCAGCCCGAACTCGACGCCTTTGGCGGCCTGCACGCTGAGCAGCGCGAACGCCAGGCGTCCGTCGAGTTTGCGATCCCATTGCACGTGGCTGCCGAGCCCGACCGGCAATCCGGTCGCAATCACCTCGACGATGCCGCCGAGCGTGTCGCCGGTCTTTTTGCACTCGTCGATTTCGGCGATTATTTTACCTTCGGCGCCAGGGTCCGCCACGCGCACCGGCGATGCTTCCGTGATGCGCCGCAGCTCTTCGGTGCTCAGCGCGGCGGGAGTATTGGCCTCGGTCGCGCCGATGCTCGCCACGTAGCCGAGCACGTCGATTCCGAACGGCGAAAGAATTTGCTTTGCCAGGGCGCCGATCGCCACGCGCGCGGTGGTTTCGCGCGCGGAAGCTCGTTCGAGCACGTCGCGAATATCTTCGAGATTGTATTTCAGCACGCCCGCAAGGTCGGCATGGCCGGGCCGCGCGCGCGTGACGACCTCCGCCTCGGCGCGATCTTTGGGATCGGCGGACATCCGCTTGACCCAATTCTTGAAGTCGCGATTCTCGATGATGAACGTGATCGGACTGCCGAGCGATTTGCCGAAGCGGATGCCGGAAACCGGCCGCACTTCGTCCTTCTCGATC
>Ga0187862_10006660_pt1 | contig 10456 bp, 7 predicted proteins | sample June2016WEW_10_1_FD_133003 | JGI IMG/M metagenome (GOLD analysis project Ga0187862, IMG submission 133003) | Peatland microbial communities from SPRUCE experiment site at the Marcell Experimental Forest, Minnesota, USA - June2016WEW_10_150 | ecosystem: Environmental > Terrestrial > Soil >... | reverse complement strand
GAAGACGCGGCAGGCGCTGGAGCGGACGGAGATCGCTGTCTTAGTCGCCGAGCCGGGGGTATGGGGGGAGTTTGAAGACGGGCTGCTGGCGGATTTTGCGGAGCGGAAGACGCTTGCGGTGGTGGTCATCAATAAGACGGATGTGGCCGCGGCGGATGCGGCGCTGGTGGAGCGGTTGCGCGGGGAGAAGATGCGCGTGGTTCTTGCCTCGGCGATTACGGGAGCGGGGCTGCCGGAGCTGCGCGAGGCGCTGCTGGAGCTGGCCCCGGCGGACTTTATCGATTCGCCGGCGATCGTTGGAGATCTGGTTGGGCCGGGCGAGCTGGCGGTGCTGGTGGTGCCGATCGACAAGGAGGCGCCCAAGGGAAGGCTGATCCTGCCCCAGGTGCAGACCATCCGCGACCTGCTGGACACGGACGCGCTGTGCATGGTGGTGAAGGAGCGCGAGCTGCGGAGTGCGCTGGACCGGCTGAAGACGCCGCCCAGGCTGGTGGTGACGGACTCGCAGGCGTTTCTGAAGGTTGCGGCGGACACGCCGGTGGATGTGCCGCTGACCAGTTTTTCGATCCTCATGGCGCGCTTCAAGGGCGATCTGACGGCGCAGGTGGAGGGAACGCTGGCCATCGAGCGGCTGAGGGGCGGCAACCGGGTGCTGATTGCCGAGGCTTGTACGCACCACCCCATCGGCGAGGACATCGGGCGGGTGAAGATTCCGCGCTGGCTGACGCAGTATACGGGGGTGAAGCTGGAGTTTGAGACGGTGCAGGGGCGCGACTTCCCTGCCGACCTGACAAGCTACAAGCTGGTGATCCACTGCGGGGCGTGCATGTGGAACCGGAGGCAGATGCTCAGCCGGATTCTGCAATGCCAGCACGCGGGGGTGCCGATTACGAACTATGGGTTGACGATTGCGTACAGCCTGGGCATCTTTGCCCGTGCGCTGGAGCCGTTTCCCGCGGCTCTGGCCCGCTATCGGGCGCTGGCCGGAGCTGCGGCAAACTGAGAGCGCAACCGCGGGGAGTTGCGGCGATGGGACGTTGAACAGAGCTCCGGCAGGGAATATCTCGTGTGGATACAGTGTATTCCGGAGAAACGAATAGGGCTTCGCGTGCTTTCTCCAACCCTGTTTTATGGGTAGTATGACGGCCATCACATACCGCGCCCATTACCCGCTGATAGAGTTTGAGCAGCCGCTTTTTACAACAGGGGTGGCGCCAGCAATTGCGGGAGAATATCGCCGATAAGTGCAGTGACAAGCGGTGTTCTGCTCGCGATGGACCGTGCGGCGCAATCGGTGCGCCACATCGGAGGTCCCTTGGGGCGCGAGGCCCGGAAAGCGCGGCGGACGAGGAGCGATGAGCACAACAGCGGAAGCGACAACGGCAGTTAAAGCAGCGGCCCCCAAGGCCCCGGCAGCCCCCCAAGACGAGATCACCCTCATCGCAAATAAATGGAAGAACAAGCGGGGCAGCCTGATTATGGCGCTGCACGACCTGCAAAGCAGGGTCGGCTATGTGCCGCGCGAGTCGGCCATGAAGCTGGGGCGGCAGATGGACGTGCCCCTGGCGCGCATCTATGAAGTGGTCACCTTCTACAACTACTTCAAGCTGGAGGCGCCGGGCAAATACGTCATCTCGGTGTGCCTGGGCACGGCGTGCCACATCAAGGGGTCGGCTGAGCTGCTGAGCGGGCTGGAGAAGGAGCTGAAGATCAAGGAGGGGCAGAGCACTCCGGACAAGGAGTATCACCTGCAGGCCGTACGCTGCCTGGGCTGCTGCGGACTGGCGCCCCTGGTCTCGGTCAATGGCAAGGTGTACGCCAAGTTGAAGACCAATGAGAGCCGCTATGTGATCGAGCGCATCCAGATCGACAAGCCGATGGCCGTAGCCGATGCGGAAGATCTCGCCGAATAAACTCCCGCGCGCGGGAGACTTTGCAATGGAACCAATCGAAGTACAGGAAGATTATGAAACCGGAAGAACTTGAAGTAAGAGCGGCCGCGGAAGTTGCCAAGCAGCAAGCCTTCGATGTGCGCCTGTTCACCTGCTCCAGCCGGGGCTGTCAATCGTCGGAGGCCCTGGGCGTCATTGCCGGGCTCAAGGCGGAGCTGAAGGCCAAACAGCTCGACGCCAAGGTGCAGGTGAACGGCAGCGGATGCATGGGGCTGTGCAGCAAGGGCCCGCTGCTGCGCATGTGCTCGAAGACACAGAAGGACATTCTCTTCTCCGAGATCAAGCCGGAGATGGCGGCTACGATCGTCGAGCAGGTGGTGGTCCCGGTGCTGGCGGGCAAGAAGATTGAAAAGCCGGGCGGCGATCTGGAAGAGCACACGCTGGACCTGAACGATCCGTTCTTCACCATGCAGGAGTTTGTGGTGCTGGAGAACAACGGCAAGATCGATCCGGAGAAGCTGGACGACTACATTGCGCGCGACGGCTACAAGGCGTTGCGCAAGGCCCTGGGAATGAGCGCGGAGGATATCTGCAAGGAGATGCTGGCCAGCGGCCTGCGCGGCCGCGGCGGCGCGGGATTCCCGACCGGCATGAAGTGGGACCTGACGCGCAAGGTGCAGTCGGAGGTGAAGTACGTGATCTGCAACGGCGACGAGGGCGACCCCGGCGCGTTCATGGATGGATCGGTGCTGGAAGGCGATCCGCACGCGGTGATCGAGGGCATGTTGATCGCAGCCCGCGCCATGAAGGCGACCCACGGCGTCTTCTATATTCGCGCCGAATATCCGCTGGCCGTGGAGCGGGTGGAGAAGGCGCTGCGGCAGGCGCGCGCCGCCGGCCTGGTGGGCAAGAACGTGATGGATTCAGGATGGGCCTTCGACTTTGAGATGCGCCTGGGCGCGGGAGCCTTTGTGTGCGGCGAAGAGACGGCGCTGATCGCCTCGATCGAGGGCAAGCGCGGCACGCCGCGTCCCCGTCCGCCGTTTCCGGCGGTGAAGGGACTGTGGGACCAGCCCAGCTGCATCAACAACGTGGAGACGCTGGCCAACGTGCCCAATATCCTGCTGAGGGGCGCAAAGTGGTTTGCGTCGCGCGGCACGGAGAAGTCCAAGGGGACCAAGCTGTTCGCGCTGACCGGCAAGAGCAAGAACAATGGGCTGGTCGAGGTGCCGATGGGCATGACGCTGCGCGATGTGATCGAAAAGATCGGCGGCGGCACGGACAGCGGCCTGAAGATCAAGGCCATCCAGACGGGCGGGCCGTCGGGCGGCATGATACCCGAGCACCAGTTCGACACGCCGGTGAGTTACGAGAGCCTGCAGCAGCTTGGGTCCATGATGGGATCCGGCGGCATGATCGTCATCGACGAGCACGACAGCGTGGTCGAGTTGGCCCAGTTCTATCTGGACTTCTGCGTCGATGAGTCGTGCGGCAAGTGCGCCCCCTGCCGGATTGGAGGGACGCAGATGCTGCATCTGCTGAACAAGATCGTAGAGGGCAAGGGGACGGCAAAGGACATCCGAACCATCCGCAAGGTTGCCAAGGCGATGCAAAAGGCATCGCTGTGTGCGCTGGGCCAGACCGCTCCCAACCCGACGCTGTCTGCCATTCGCCATTTTGAGCATGAGTTCACCGAGCGGCTGCTGCCGGTCGCCACCACTAAAGCCTGACCACCAGGGAACGGGAAAACGCCGCCATGAGCAATACAATTCACGCCACGATCAACGGGTTGCCGGTGGAAGTCGCCAAGGGCACCTCCATCCTGGACGCCGCGCGCCAGGCCCATGTGCGCATTCCCACGCTGTGCAAGCATCCCGACCTGGATGCACGGCGGCCTGCGGAATATGCATCGTGCAGATCAAGAACAGCGGCAAGATGCTGCGCGCGTGTTGCACAACTATCGAAGACAAGATGGACATTTTCACCGAAACGCCGGAGATCGTCGAAGTGCGGCGCTCGGTGCTGGAGCTGATTCTGTCGCGGCACCCCAACGAGTGCCTGACCTGTCTGCGCAACCAGAACTGCGAGCTGCAAACCCTGGCCGCCGACTTCGAGCTGACGCGGACGGGGCTGGACAACATCGTTCCCGAACATCCGGTCGACAACTCGACGCGCAGCATTGTGCTGGACTCGCGCAAGTGCATCACCTGCGGCCGGTGCATCCAGGTGTGCCAGCAGGACCAGAACGTGTGGGCTCTGAGCTTCCTTAACCGCGGATTCGAGACGCGCATTGCCGCGGCCGGCGACATTCCTCTGGCCGACTCGCCCTGCGTGCGTTGCGGCCAGTGCTCCGCGCACTGCCCCACCGGGGCCATCGTGGAATACGACGAATCGGTGGACGTATGGGACAAACTGGCTGACCCGGATGCGTTCTGCATTGCGCAGATCGCGCCCGCGGTGCGCGTGGCCGTGGGCGAGGCCTTCGGCTTCCCGGTGGGCGCAAACCTGACCGGCAAGATCTACGCCGCACTGCGCCGCATGGGCTTCAAGGCGGTCTTCGACACCAACTTCGGGGCCGACCTGACCATCATCGAAGAGGCCACCGAGTTCAAATCGCGCCTGCTGGACGGCAAGGGGGTGCTTCCGCTGATCACCACCTGCTGCCCCGGCTGGGTCAACTTCATGGAGAAATTCCACGGCGACATGATCCCGCATTTCTCCAGTTGCAAGTCGCCGCACGCCATGGTTGGCGCGCTCTCCAAAACCTACTACGCAGAGAAGAAGGGGCTCGATCCGGCCAAGATCTTCGTGGTCTCGGTGATGCCCTGCACGGCGAAGAAGGCCGAGATCATCCGCAGCAAGGAGATGTTCTCCTCCGGCTATCAGGATGTGGATGTGTCGCTCACCACGCGCGAGTTTGCGCGCATGATCAAGCAGTCGGGAATCGACTTCATCACCATTCCCGACGAGCCGTGCGACCATATTCTGGGCATGTACACCGGCGCGGCAACGATCTTCGGCGCGACCGGCGGCGTGATGGAAGCAGCGCTGCGCACGGCGTACTTCTATGTCACCGGCGCGGACGCTCCCAAGGTCGAGTTCAATGTGACGCGCGGGTTGAAGGGGGTCAAGGAAGGCTCCATCGAGGTGGCCGGCAAGACCATTCGCATCGCCGTGGCGCACGGCCTGGCCAACGTCGAACAGGTGATCGATAAGATACGCGCAGCCAAGGAGGCAGGCGAAGAGACGCCGTATCACTTTGTGGAAGTGATGGCCTGCCCGGGCGGATGCGTCGGCGGAGGCGGCCAGCCCTACGGAGTCACCAACGAACTGCGCATCAAGCGGGCCGCGGGGCTCTACAGCGAGGACCATGGCGACCAGTTGCGCTGCTCCCACCACAACCCGTTCATCAAGCAGCTCTACGACGAGTTCCTGGGCGCGCCGGCCAGCCACAAGGCGGAGCAGCTTCTGCACACCGGCTACCAGGTCCTGCCCGAATACAAGCGGTAGGATTCAGCAGCCAGGACGCACTTCCAGAGACCCTCTACCACGCCAGGCAGAGGGTCTCTTGCGTTGGGCGCTGAGGGATGGGGGATGAGCGAGAAAGCGGGCCAACCAACACATCCGGCACGCGACCGATTGGAAACAGTTTATTGATTTTGATGTGAGTCCTATTGGCCGCAGGGCTCGTCTATGGATTGATTGCGCTCAACAAGGAATCGAGTGCCCGCGGCGCGGAATCGATTTTCCTCGACTCGCCTGGGTTGGAAGCGGGCATGAAGTTGGCGCTGATGCGCGTTGAAGACGGTTTGATTTGCCTCAATTAGAGTGCAAGCGCGAGGGTTCACGAAGAGAGTGATCCCCGTCACTGGTCAGGGCGGGCACTCACGCATTACAATTGCTGGGCAGGCACGAAGCCCCAACTACACGCTTTTGGCGTCTGAACGACGCGCCTCATCGAAGGAGACTCATCGCCCCATGAAATTGACTGCACGAATTATGGTTTCGGTAGCACTGCTGGTGTTGCTTGGAACATCGACTGGATGCGACAAGTTGAAGTCGCGCGACCAGATTAACAAGGGGGTTGCGGCGTTCAAGAACGCCCAGTATGAGCAGGCGGTGAACAACTTTCAGAACGCTGTGAGGCTCGACCCGACCTCCGATAACGCCAAGTTATATCTGGCTACGTCGTACGCCTACCAGGTGGTGCCGAACCTGAAGACTCCGGAGAACCTTGCGTTCGCGCAGAAGGCGCTGGATGGGTTCAATGAGGTGCTGAGGAAGGACCCGACCGACCTGACGGCGCTGAAGCAGGTGGCTTCGATTCATTTCAATATCGGCATGCTGGACCAGGCCAAGGAGGACCAATTGAAGGTCATCCAGGTGTCGCCCAAAGAACCGGAGGCCTACTACACCATCGGAAGCATCGACTGGATGACGGAATACTACAAGAATGCGCAACCAATCCTGGCCGCGGACGGCCTGAACGACGATGGCGCGGGCAACAAGAAGATGACCAAGGGCGCATGCGCCAAGATGCAGGCGGCCAATACGGCGCTGGTGAATGATGGCCTGAAGAACCTGTTGAAGGCAGTCGAACTTAACCCGAACTACGACGATGCGATGCAGTACATCCAACTGACGTACCGGCGCAAGGCTGACCTGGAGTGCGGCAACGACGCGGCGCGCAAGGCCGATATGGCGCAGGTGGACTTCTGGACCCAGAAGGCCATGGGCACGCGCAAGATGAACGAGCTGAACAAGGAAAAGAAATTGGGCGGCGGCGTCACGATGTAGGGCCTGTTCGCTTCAAGCAACAGGAGAAGCCTCCCGGCGAAATGCGGGAGGCTTTTCTGTTTGTGCTGGCGGCGGAGGCGGATTTGCCCACGCCTGCGGCCTGGCCGGGGTATGGAACAGAGCGCGCACCAGCGTCCTGCTCCTCAGCAAAGGGCCGCAATTCTGCAACTCCCCATGAATTCGCGGGATGCTCTACAATCCGAATGCAGCAGATCAGGCGGGAGGGACGTTATGGATGAGGTTGGGGTTGGGATGGATGGGCAGCGCGGCCTGAGCCAGGTGGAGCGGGTGGTGAACACGTTTGTCGCGCCGACGGCGACGTTCAAGGACATTCTGCGCAGCACATCGTGGTGGCTGCCGTTTGTGCTGCTGGTGGTATCGTCTGTGGCGACGGCCTTTGTGGTGGACCGGAAGGTGGGATTCGACCGGGCCTTCGACAACCAGGTCCGCATGAGCCAGAGTGCTCAGGAGCGGATGGCCGAGCTGACGCCCGCGCAGAAGGCACAGACGGTGAAGATACAGGTTGAGGTGACTAAATACATCTCCTATGGAAGCTTCGCGATGATCGCGATCTTTCTGGCGATTTATTCGCTGATTTTGTGGGCGTCGTTCAACGTCGGGTTGGGAGCTTCGACGAAGTTTGGTCAGGTGTTTGCGGTGACGATGTACTCGGCGCTTCCCTACTTGCTGACAGCGCTGCTGACGATTCTAGCGCTCACTTTGGGCGGAAACGCCGAGGGATACGACTACAAGAATCCGGTGGGCACGAACATGGGGTACTACCTGCCGGATGCGGCCCCGTGGCTGAGGGGGCTGCTGAGTGCCTTCGATGTGGTGAAGCTATGGTCGCTGGTGCTGCAGGCAATGGGGATGGCGATCATTGCGAAGAAAAAGATTGCGCAGTCGGCGATCGTAGTGGGGATCTTCTGGTTGATTGGCGTCGTCGTGACGGTGGCCGGCTCGGCGTTCAGTTAGAGCGAAGGACAACCATGCGAACGGCCCAGCGCGTGACTGGGCCGTTCTCTTTTTTGGCCTGTCGATGCTTACTCGGTCCAGCGGCGGAAGACCAGCGAGCCGTTGGTGCCGCCGAAGCCGAAGGAGTTGGAGAGGGCGTAGTCGATCTTTGCGGCCTGGGGCTTGTTGGGGACGTAGTTGAGGCGGCAGACGGGATCGGCCTGGTCGAGGTTCATGGTGGGCGGGGCGATCTGGTTGAGCATGGCCAGGATGGTGATGCCTGCCTCCAGGCCTCCTGCGCCGCCCAGCAGGTGGCCGGTCATGGACTTGGTGGAGCTGACCAGCAGGGTGTGGTTGAGGGCGCGCTCTCCGAAGACGTTCTCGATGGCCTTGGACTCGAGCGCATCGCCGAGCGGGGTTCCCGTGGCGTGGGCGTTGACGTAGTCAATCTTGTCCGGCGAGAGGCTGGCCGCCTTGAGGGCTGCGTTCATGGCACGGCGGCATCCCTCGCCCTCTGGGGCCATTCCGGTCATGTGGTATGCGTCGGAGGACATGCCGTAGCCGACGATCTCGGCGAGGATGCGGGCTCCGCGCGCGCGCGCCAGTTCCAGCTCTTCGAGGATGAGGATTCCGGCGCCCTCTCCGCAGACGAAGCCGTCGCGGTCCTTGTCCCAGGGGCGGCAGGCGTGGGTGGGGTCGTCGTTGCGTGTGGACAGCGCCTTCATGGCGGCGAAGCCACCGACGCTCATGGGGGTGATGGCGGCCTCGGCGCCGCCGGCGATCATGGCGTCGGCGTCGCCCCGCTCGATGATGCGGAAGGCATCGCCGATGGAGTGGGCCGACGAGGCGCATGCGGTTGCCGTGGCCTCGTTGGGGCCGCGCGCGCCAAAGCGGATGGAGACCTGGCCGGCGGCGAGGTTGATGATGGCTCCAGGGATGAAGAAGGGCGAGATCCTGCGTGGACCTCCGGCCATCATGGCCGCGTGTTCGCGCTCAATGACGTCGAAGCCGCCGATGCCTGAGCCGATGTGAACGCCGACGCGGTCGTGGTTTGACTCATTGATTTTGAGGCCGGAGTGGTCCATGGCCTCCTGCGCGGCAGCAATCGCAAAATGGATGAAGCGTCCCATCTTGCGCGCCTCTTTCTTCTCGATGAAGAGCAGCGGGTCGAAGTCCTTGACCTCGGCGGCGATGCGCACGGGATGGCCGGTGAGGTCGAATGCCGTGATCTCCGCCATTCCGCTGCGTCCTGCCAGCAGGCCTTCCCAAACCTCAGGCACGGTCCTGCCGACCCCGCAGACGAGGCCGATTCCGGTGACGACGACCCTTCGCCGCCATGGCTGCTGCTGCATCGAATGCGTGGCTTCCATTCTTACTTGGCCGCCTTCTGGTTCTTCTCGATGTAGTCGACGGCGTCCTTGACGGTCTTGATCTTCTCGGCGTCCTCGTCGGGAATCTGAATGTCGAAGGCCTCCTCGAACTGCATGACGAGTTCGACGACGTCAAGCGAGTCGGCGCCCAGGTCTTCCTGAAAGCTGGCACCGGGGGTGACTTCCGCTTCATCCACCTGAAGTTGCTCGACGATGATCTGTTTTACCTTTTCTTCTGCTGCTGCCATTTCGTTCTCCTGTGTCTTTCTTTCAAAATTCGATACGGGCGGTGCAAATTTGGATGCGGGCCGGGCGGCGTGTCGCAGGGGTGCGCCGGATTGTGTGCGCAAGTCTCAAGGATACCGAGCGCCTAGCCGAGTGTAAAGCAAAGCGGGCCATATTGGCGCAAGGTTCGACTCGCGGAACCGCAGTCCGGGCTGCCGCATTTGTGGTGGATGAAACTTTGAATTGGGATTTGGCGAACAACTGGCGTAGATTTGTGAAATGCAGATAATGTTGGTGGTCTGGTTCGCGGTTGTGTTCGTAGCGGGTGCAGTGGCTGGATGGTTGATCGCGCACCGGTGGTTCGCGAGCGAACGCAGCATGGCACAAGGACGGTTTGTCGCGCGCGAGAGCGAGTTGCTGGCCCAGGTGAACGCCCTGAAAGAATCGGCGCGACAACGGACCGAGGACGTGCAGGCGCTGAAGGACGCGTTTGCCGCGCTGGCCGCGGACGCGCTGCATAAGAACAACAGCGTCTTTGTGGAACTGGCAAAAGAGAAGCTGGGCGAACAGCAGAAGGACGCGACGACCGAGTTGGAGATGCGCAAGCAGGCGGTGGAGGATTTATTGCAGCCCGTGAAGGCCTCTCTGGAAAAGCTGGGAGTTGAAACAAGCGCGCTGGAACTGAAGAGAGAAAACGCCTATGCGACCGTTCTGACGGAGATCGGAAATATCAAGCAGACACACGAAATGCTGCGCGGAGAGACCAATCAGTTGGTCTCCGCGCTGCGCGACTCCGGCACGCGCGGGGCCTGGGGCGGGCTGCAACTCAAGCGTTGCATCGAGTTCGCCGGAATGGTCCAATACTGCTCCTTCGAGCTGGAGAAATACGTGCAGAATGAGTCCGGCGAATCGCAACGGCCTGATTGCGTGGTGATGCTACCGAACAATCGAACCATCGTCATAGACGCGAAGACTCCGATGGACGCATTTCTTCAGGCGATTGACGCCTCGGACCCGGAGGAGCGGAAGAGACAACTGTTTCGCCACGCCGCGCAGGTGCGCGCGCACCTGGATGTGCTGGAGACGAAGGCATACTGGAAGCAGTTCCCGAATTCTCCCGATTTTGTTATCTGCTTCCTGCCCAAGGAGGCCTTGTTCAGTGCGGCCCTGGAGGCAGACCCGACGCTTATCGAACATGGCTCGGGAAAAGTCATCCTG